>Ga0183100_1000020_pt1 | contig 308354 bp, 257 predicted proteins | sample Biomet2_FD_127789 | JGI IMG/M metagenome (GOLD analysis project Ga0183100, IMG submission 127789) | Microbial communities from bioreactor (seeded with anoxic lake sediment) at LBNL, California, USA - Biofuel metagenome 2 | ecosystem: Engineered > Bioreactor > Anaerobic > Unclassified ...
GACTTGTGATTCACTTAGTAGTAAAACTACTTTGTAACCTCAAAATAATTACGAGTTACATCGCACTATTCAATTTTCAATCAACCGCCCCGTGAGGGACGCGACAGAGTTTTAATATAGCTCTTTCTGAACTACTTTCAAGCTCGGTTTCAAAAGTTTTTCGAATTTCTTTCGAACCCGCTCTATCCAGTTTTTCATCAACCGCGTCTTTCATCAGGCGCAACAGGATTATAAAATAGCACCCAACAAAAGGAATACAAGCTCAATTTATGAGAATTTTGCAAAAATTCACCTCAATTTACCCTCAAAATCAGACGCAAAACACCCCTTCCGCTTTCCAGCCGAAGGGGTTGCAGGCGTTTTCGACAATCAACGATTTTTTGGAGATTGGGAACAGGAGTGGGGGAACGGGAGGCAACCTGCCCCCTCCCCTCGTTTTCGGAGCGAGCCGGATTCTTTCAAATTCCTTTTAAAACGCGGTTGCAAGTCGGAGATAAATCCGCTATACTACCGGTACGTCCAATACTCGTGTCCATTTCTCTATTTATACTCTATAATTATACCGGAGGTTTTATTATGATGAACTGCAACAACAATCGGACTCTCCTCATTCTCGGCTGCGGCTCCATTCTGGCCGTCGGCATGATCGTTTCCTCATTCGCCCTCAGCCGCTTCATGGTCCGCATCCGCCAGCAGGAAGAGAATACCATCACAACCAAAGGACTGGCGGAACGGAAGATCGTCTCCGACCTCGGAGCGCTCGACTGCACCGTGGCCGCTTCCGGCCAAACCCAAGAGGAGGGATTCAAGAAGCTCACCAGAAGCTATACCATCCTCACCTTTGTACTCAAAAAGGCCGGATTCAAGGACAGCGAACTCGAAGAAAGCACACCGGATTGCACCACCGTATATAAAACCGTGCGGACACGCGACGCCAACAACCGGGAAACGTCCACCGAGGTGTTCAGCCATTACCGTTACACCCGCACCCTCCGCATCGTCTCGCGGCAGGTGGACCTGATCCACAGCCAGAGCATGGAGCTGGCGAATCTCGTGTTGAGCGGAGTCGAAATCACCGTCGGCGAACCTGCCTACTATGTCTCGGACCTCGAACAATACAAGCTCGAGCTGGTCGCCGAAGCAACCGATGCCGCCATGAAGCGCGCCCAGGTCACCGCCGAAAAATGCAACAGCAAGGTCGGCCGCCTGATCACCGCCCGGAACGGAATCATCCAGATCACCCGCCCCGCCTCTTCCGATATGAGCGACTCCGGCTACTATGACACGACTTCCCGCGAGAAAATCATGAAGGTGGTCGTCAGCGCCACCTTCGAAGCGGAATAAGGATTCGGCATCGCTTGAAATCCGGGCTTGTCGCCGTATATTATTCAGCAATCATGAATTTATTTCCAAGGAGCGGCGATGGGGTATCAGACGGTCAAGTCGGTGAAGAAGGCGCTGGCGATTCTTGAACTCGTGCATGAATATGCCGGTTCAAACCGGTATGTGACGCTGCAGGAGGTGGCGGAAAAAACCGGAATCCTCCCGGTCACCGCGCGCAATCTGCTGCGTACCCTCGAGGAGTGCGGCTATGTGCTCCGCAGCGGGCACGGGCGCTATGAATGCGGCCCGCGTTCGTTCGAACTGCTCCGTTCCGGCGGCATGATCCAGCGCGTCATCCCCCTCGCCCGGCCGATCCTCGAACGGGCCGCCGCCGAAACCGGGGAGGCTTTCATGCTGGTTACCCTGGCCAACGGCAAGCGGGTCGAACTGATCCGCGCCGGAGCCGATTCCGGAATGCGTTATCAGGCCAACGAGGAGCTCTACCGGATGCGGACCGCCCGGGTCATCCTCGCCTGGTACCCCGTCGAACAGCTCGACTACTTTCTCGAACACTACCGGCTCCCCGCCGCGGAAGAGTGGCCGGAAACCGAGGGCACCCGCGAAGGTCTGATCCGCGTCCTCAAGGCGATCCGCCGCGACGGCGGATGCAACGACATCGCCACAGGCATGGCCGCACTGGCCGTGCCTCTCCTCAGCGCCTCCGATGAAATCCTCGGGTCGCTCGGCTGCTATGCCCCGCTCGAACGCGCCGACCTGGTCCGCCGCACCGGCATCTACAAGCTGCTGCATGACTACGCCGACGAAATCCGGTCTAAACTCTGACAAAAAAAATCCGGCGATCTCCCCATCGGGACATCACCGGAGCCGGACAATCTGCGGCCGATCAGTTTTTCCGGAATTTCAGGCGTTTCTTCAAGCCGAAACCTCCCGCAACTCCGCCACCGGCCAGCAGCGCGGCAAGCGCTCCCGGCAACGGCTGCCCGGTCGGGGGGCTGGGTTCCGAGCCCGATACTTTGAACGCGTACTGATCGTAACGGTTGTTCGGGTTGTAATGCACATTGAACAGCAGGTACTCATTGTACTGCGTCGCCGGATTCCACCCGGTCACACCGAACCAGGCGGCGCCCGAAGTGATGTTGTGCTTGTTGGTGACGAAAAGCTGCAGCTTGTCACCCGTGTTGTACGTGCCGATATCGACCGTATTGCCGGTCAGCGCCACGGTACTGGTGGTAGTCGCTCCGGAAACCGACGTCGCAACAATCGTCATCGTATCCCAGTTCTTGGAAATCGACTGATTGTTCTGATAGGAGGGCAGGAACTCGAAACTCAAATCCGCGTCCTGCGTCAGATAAATATAATTGCTGTCGTGGCTGATATACTCGTTATACTGGTACGCCGCCCAAACGCTTCCCTGGGCCGCAATCAGCCAGAACAACATTCCTGCAAATAATTTTTTCATAGTTTCACTCTCCCGCGATTCAATGCCCAAACAGGCGATCGAACCGTCTCTTTCCATCCTTGGAATAATATATACTGTCCGACCGCGGATAGCAAGAGAAAATAAGAGCTTCTCTCAGTTTTTCGGCAAAAACGGGCCTTCCCCGACACCCGTGCGTCTTGATTTTATAAAAAAAGGAACTATAATAATTAGGAACAACTAATACGCGAGGAGATTCCTCTGATGAATATGTTTTTCGGATTGATTCCGCATTGGGATAAAATTCTGGTGGGAGTGCTGGCGCTCGGGGCGCTGGTTCTCCTGATCCGCAAACTCCGCAAAGGCGGGTGCGATTGCGGAAACTGCTCGAAGAACTGTCCGGCGAGGAAGTTCAAGGAGCGCTGAACCATGAAAAAACTGAGTTTCGAACTTGCCGGGATGCACTGTGCAGCCTGCGCCGCCGCCATCGAGCGGACGGTGAAGAAACTGCCCGGCGCATCCGAGGTATATGTCAATTTCGCCGCCGGACGCCTGACCCTGGAGGCCGATCCCGCATTGCTCTCTGCCGACCAGGTCGCAGAAACGGTGAAAAAAGCCGGATTTGAAGCAACGCCTTCCGGAGAACCGGGAGAAGGCGAGCCGCAGAAAGAGGAGATCGAAGCCGCACGGGAAACCCGCCGCTTCGCCATCGCCGCCGTGTTCGCCGTGCTGCTCACTTATGTCGCCATGCACGGAATGCTGGGGCTGCCGTTCTTCGACCTTGCACCGCGCTGGAACGCGCTGCTGCAGGGGATTCTGCTGCTGCCGGTGGTGATCGCCGGATTCCGGTTCTACACGGACGGATTCCGGGCGCTGTTCCGGGCGGCTCCGAATATGGATTCGCTGATCGCCTCCGGCACCGGCGCGGCGATCGTTTACTCGCTCTGGCTCTGTGCACGAAGCGAATTCACCCATCTGTATTTCGACACGGCGGGGATGATCGTCGCCCTCATCATGCTCGGGAAATATCTCGAAGGGCGTTCACGCCGCCGGGCCTCGGGGGCGATCCGTGAACTCATGCGGCTCGCGCCGGAAACCGCAATCAGAATCGAAGACGGAGAAGAGCGGGAGATTCCCGCCGTGCAGGTAAAAGTCGGCGACCTTCTCCGCATCAAGCCGGGAACGCGCATTCCCTCCGACGGCGTCGCGGTCGAAGGCGTCACCTCGGTGGACGAGTCGATGCTCTCCGGCGAATCCATGCCGGTGGACAAATCGCCCGGCGACCCGCTCACCGGCGGTGCGATCAACCGCAACGGTTCGATCGTCATGAGAGCCACCCGGATCGGCGAAGAAACCACGCTGGCGCGGATCATCAAACTGGTCGAAGACGCCCAGGGATCGCGTCCGCCCATCGCCCGGCTCGCCGACGTCATCTCGGGCTATTTCGTCTGGACGGTGCTGACCATCGCAAGCGCAACTCTCGTCGGCTGGCTGCTGGCCGGCGCCGACTTCGCCGACGCCCTCGCCTTCACGCTTGCCGTGCTGGTCATCGCCTGCCCCTGCGCACTCGGGCTGGCGACGCCGATCGCGGTCATCGTCGGAATCGGGCGCGGCGCACGCTCCGGAATCCTGATCAAAAGCGGCGCCGTCCTGGAGAGCGCCGGGAAAATCGACGCCGTGGTCTTCGACAAAACCGGCACGCTGACCATCGGGAAACCGGAAGTCAACGCCATTATGCCCTCGCCGCTGTTCACGGAAAACGAACTTCTCGCCGCAACGGCGGCCGCGGAGAAACACTCCTCGCATCCGCTGGCCGAAGCGGTGGTCCGCGCCGCCGGACAGCGGGAGATTGAACCGCCGAAAGCGGAACAGTTCGAAGACCGCCCCGGCTATGGAGTCTCCGCCGTCATCGGCGGCAAGCCGTGGCTCTTCGGCAACGCGAAACTGCTGGAAGCGGAAGGGATTGACACCTCCGCCTTCGCCGGATTCGAGGTTCCGAAAGGACTTTCGCTCATCTACGCGGTCCGCGACAAAAAACCCGTCGGAATCATCGGCATCGGCGACCGGCTGAAACCGGGCGCGGCCGAGGCGATCGAAGCGATCAACGCCCTCGGCGTCGAGACGGTCATGCTGACCGGCGACAACCTCCCGGCGGCGCGGGCGATGGCGGACAAGCTTAAACTCGCCAGTTTCCGCGCCGAACTCCTGCCCGGCGACAAGTCCGGAATCATCCGCGAACTCCAGAGCGGGCGCACCCCGCGGATCATCGCCATGGTCGGCGACGGCATCAACGACGCCCCGGCGCTGGCACAGGCCGACGTCGGAATCGCCATCGGCTCCGGCACCGACGTGGCCATGGAGTCCGCCGACGTGGTGCTGATGCGAGACGACCTCCACGCAGTGGCCGCCGCCATCCGGCTCAGCCGCGCCACCATGCGGATCATCCGGGAGAACCTGTTCTGGGCGTTCTTCTACAACGCAGTCGGAATTCCGCTCGCGGCGGGAGTCTTCTACACGCTGCTGCACTGGAAGCTCTCGCCCGTGCTCGGCGCCGCCGCCATGGCGGCCAGCTCGGTCACGGTGGTTTTGAACGCACTGCGGCTGCGGCGCGTCCGGCTGTAAGAAAAGCCGGTCAGGGGACGAATGATTCCCCGCCGGGTTCCGCGACTTCGGAATCGTCCTCCGGAAGCGACACGTTCGCACTATCCGGGGACAAGCGGAACTTGCGCGGGGAAACGCCGTGGTATTTACGAAACTCCCGCGCCAGGCAATGCGAAGAACTGTAGCCGCACATCAATGCGATCTCTCCGATGGAAAGCGTCGAGCGGCCAAGCAAGGCGGCCACTTTGCGCATACGCATTTTGATCAGGTACGCCCGGGGCGTAACTCCCAGATGTTTCTTAAACTGCCGGATCAGTTTCAATTCCGAAACCTCCAGCTCTTCGGCCACCACCCCCAGCCCGATCGGCTTGGCGAGATTGAACTCGAAAATCCGGATGGCGTTGGCAACCAGCGGGTCCGCCACAAAAGGCTGCTGCATCCTCAACTCCATCAGCAGCCGGAATCCCAGCGCCGCGAGTTCCGGGACATCTGCTTCCTCTTTCCGGCGCAGCAGCGGCACCATCAGCTCAATCTGTTGCCGCAGTTTGTCCGGTGCCGTCAACTCAACCAGATTGTGTTCGCGCGAGAAGCCGAAAGTCGCCAGCAGCGGAGCAACCATCTGCCCGCACAGTCCGAACGACAATTTCCAGCATTCTCCCGATGGCCCCGGCCGCAGCGTATTGGGTTCCCCGGCGGGCAAAATGTACAGGAAACCGGGTTTGACCACCGTGGTACGGCCGTTATGCTCAATCCGCAGCTCCCCGAGCAGAGGCAATTCGAATGCAGTGGAGCTCGGGCACAGATGCGTATAGTAATTCCCTTCATGAAAATACTGCCCTCCCGCAAATTCCGGCCAGAGCGGAAGCGCGTGTTTCCGGCCGAAATCCCAGCTCTCCAGAGCACCCCGCAGGTGGCTTGCTCTGAACGGCGAAAGCGCATACATCTCACTTCCGAACTGTTTGTCCATTTCCCCCTTCACCGCCTTTCCGATTCTCAGTATATCATGCCGGAAAAAGCAATGCAAACAGCCGTCTTGAAATTCAAGGCCTTTTTTTGATTATTCAGGGCCCGAAAAAGAAAAAATCGATCTTGTGGGTTGAGCATAAAATCGGTATAATTAATGATGACAATGAAATTGTAACACAGATCCCGTTTCCATCAACGAAGAACGAAAGGAATCGCATCATGAAGATACTCAATGGCAAAAGCAATGGAACCGAATCCCGGATTGACCATGTTTCGCCGGCAGACGCCGCCCGTCGTACGCACAAGGGAAAATGCCCTTTCACTCTTATTGAATTGCTTGTGGTGATCGCAATCATCGCAATCCTGGCCGCGATGCTGCTGCCCGCCCTGCAACGGGCCCGGGGAACGGCGATCTCGGCATCCTGCAGCAACAACCTGAAGCAACTCGGCACCGTGTTCGCCATGTACGAGGGGGCAAACGGCGGAATTCGCCCGCTGCAGAACTGCGTGTCGAATCCCGGCGCTTCCGGCGAATGGGCTTACGACAGGTGGACCGGTCAATACGGCCTGTTCAACCCCATCCCCAAATACGCGTTCTGTCCGCTGTTTCAGGCGGGGGGAACCGAACCCGGCTACGGCTGGATCTATACGCTTGGCGGCAACCAGAACACCCTTCAGCAGCTCTTCGGCGGCAGCGGGAACTGGGACGGCCCGGTTTATGCGAGAGACGCGGCGGTATTCTTCAGCGTCAAAAGCATGAAGAATTTCTCCCGATTCCCTTTCATGGCCTGCGGCGCTTACAAAGTCGGCGAAACCGCAAAGCCGAAACGCAAAATCTCGCGAATCACCGAGAACTACAGCGGGAAATTATGGCTCGGCCACAACAACGCCAACAACGCACTCTATCTGGACGGCCACGTCAGCAGAAACAAGTTGTCGGAGTGGCGCAACCATCTGCTGCTGATCGGAGCTTCCTCGACACATGCCGGAGCAAGCATCTATTCGCAGGATCTCAATCTTGTCGCCCCTTATTGATGAATCCGCTTCCGATCGGAACCATACGATGAAAAAGTGCCTTCTGCCGTTACTGCTGCTCCTCGGAGTCGCCGTCTCCGCCGCCCAACCCGTCACACTTCCGGGCGGAACTGTGGTGACCGGTCTCGCACTCAACCATTTGCCGGACAAGGGCTCCCGGCTCGACAGCGATATCCTGGCCGTTTCGGTGCCTCCGGAGCGCAAAGGAGATTCCAATCTGGTCACCGCCCGGCTGGACCTGAAGCCTTACCGGAACAAGACCATCCAGCTCTCCGTACCGGTCCGCGCCGACAACGTCAGCGTGCCGGAGCAGAAGTGGAACGGGATCAAGTTCCAGATGGCAGTCAAAAGCGCCGACGGGGAAACGCAATATCAGGGAAGCGCACTGCCGACCGGATCGTTCGACTGGCAGCTGGCGGCATTCGACATTCCGGTCACGGGAAATGACGGGACGCTGCAATTCGGACTTCAGGACAGCTCCGGGACCGTGGAATTCGACCTGTCAAAACTGAAAATCCGGGTTCTGCATTCGGCGGACAACGATACTTACCGGGCCGAATATACGCCGGAGGTGCAAAACCGGATTCGACGGCGCGGAGTGATGCTGCCGCAACGCGACATGACCCGCGATGACCTGGAAACCCTCGCCAAATGGAATGTCAATCTGATTCGGTTCCAGTTCTGTCGCAACTGGGGAAGACGCGGCACCGATCGCGACCTGGCCGATTACGACCGCTGGTTCGACGAACGGCTGAACAATCTGGACTATCTGGTTTCGGAAGCGCCGAAATACGGAATTCAGGTCGTGATCGACCTCCATACCCCGCCCGGCGGCTGGAAAGATCCGCACAATGTCATGTGCATGTTCTCCGAACTCGAGTACGCCGGGCACTTTCTCGAATTGTGGCAGAAACTGGCGACGCATTTCAAGGGCAATCCCGGCGTCTGGGCCTACGACCTGATCAATGAGCCCCGGGCGCTCAAAAAGAACGGATTCGACGACTGGAAGCTCCAGTTGATCGCGGCGCAGCTGATCCGCGAAATCGACCCCGATACGCCGATCCTGGTGACCACCAATTGGGGCGGCGGCACCGGATGCTGGGATGAAATGCGGGCGTTCGAGCTGAAAAACATCATCTATCAGCTCCATTTCTACAATCCCATCGGCTATACCCACCAGTATGTCCATCAGAAACGCCGCCCGGACGAACCGTTTCGCACCTACCCCGGCGAAATCACGCAGAACGCAAAAACGGAATCCTGGGACAAGGAACGATTGCGCCGGGAGTTGAACGGAGTGCTGAACTTCAGCAAAAAGCACAACGCGAAGATTTACGTCGGGGAATTCTCCGCGATCGGCTGGGCTCCGGGAGCGGACCGCTATCTGCGCGACTGCATCGAGCTCTTCGAGGAAAACGGCTGGGATTGGAGTTATCACTCCTTCCGGGAATCCCCTTTCTGGAACGTGGAGATGAAATATGACGGCGAGGGCAACTTCATCCCGGCTCCGGAGGGCACCGCACGCCAGTCGGTGCTGCGCGAATACTTCGTCCGCAATTCAACGCCGGAAAAGAAGGAGACGGCAAAGTGAAACATCGACTGGCGGCGATTGCCGTTCTTGCCGGTGCGCTTCCGGCGATGCAGCTCCGGTCCGGCGAAGCAGGCGGGAATTTTCACAACGTCCCGGAGGTCCGGCAGACGGTGACCGTCGAATTCGCCACCCCCGGGGCGGCCGCGAAAGCCGCACTGGAGCTCTGCAAGCTGCCGGATGACCGGAAGATCGCTTTCACCGTCCGGGCCGACGATGCCAACCCGCGCCATCAAGCCCTCGCCCAACGGCTGCAGAAATACGGGTTCAAGGCAGGAATGCTGCTCAACACCGTGGAAGAAAGATTCGTCCCGCAGTTCAAAGAAGCCCTGAAAGCAGGAACCTCGGCGGGCAACCACACCCGCGACCATCTAGTGCTGCCGGAACTCATGCCCAACAGCGTGTACGACCAGATCGTCATCCATCAGGCGGAGGTCGAGTCGAAACTGGACACCTGCTCGGTCTCGTTCACGCTGCCGTTCTGTCACGCCGAAACACCGCTTGATCCCAAAGCGGTGACCTATCTCGCCGAAGCGCTGCGCCGGGCCGGAATCTTCGCCTCCACCGAGGGGAGCAACCCCTATCATTTCCCGGAGGCGGCGTACTTCTCTTCGCTGCGCATGCGCTGGTTTCAGGGGGCGGATTCGAATCCCGATCCCGACGCGATGGAGAAAAGCTATCAGGAAGCCGTCGCCAAAGCGGTCAACGATCCTCAAGTTCCGCGAATCTCCTACGGCATGCACACCCAATATTCCGACATCGGCTTCGACAATCTGGAGAAATGGCTCGCCCGCCACCGGAACGACGCCGACCTCTGGAAGTGCAATGAGAACGAATACGGAGCCTACCGTTACAGCTTCCACCGGGCGAATCCGACCGCAAAGGTCACCGGGAAAACCGTGAAATTCACCCTCAACCGTATTTCGGCGGCCGACCTCGGCTCCGACATCCCGCTCAGTGTGCGCTTTTCGGAGAAGCCGCAGAAAGCGAGCATTGACGGAACCCCGCTTACCCCTTCCGCGAACGGGATTTACCATCTGCCCGCCGTCGGCACCCCGCCGAAAACCGTCGGAAGGATCGACGGTTCGGGGAATTGCGAAAAATTCCCCGGACTCTCCGGCAACCTCGAGTTCGACCGAAAAGCCAACCGGCTGACACTCACGCTGACCAACCGGACCGGCAAAATGCTGAATCACCTGACCGTCCGGGCGCTTGCTCCGCTTTTCTGGGAATCCGGCATCTACCCTCTGGAGTGCCGTTCGCTGCCGGACGGCCAAAGCGTGCCCTGGACCATCGACCTCGGCCCCACGGTTTCAGACCCTCTGTGCGCACAGGGAGACTTCCGCTTCCTCGCCCGCTGCGACTTCGAACTCGGCGGCAGGGCGGCCCGCCTCTATGTGGATGGAGTTTACCCCAATCCGGTTCCCGAACAGGATTGCCCGCGCGACCGCGCCCGCTGGGTCGGTCCGGTCCCCAACGAAAAAATAACCCCGGAGTTGCTCGCCTCGCTGTCGATGCCGTCGGCGCCATTGCCGCCGTTCGGCAAGCCGGACAACGAAAAGTGGACCAATATCAACCGCCTCTGCCCGATCTACCGGGAATTCCTCATCAACGCCCGCTATCCGTCGAATGCGCCGGGATATGGCACCTATTTCAAGGAGACCCGCCAATATTTCGGGAACCGCACCGGCGTCCGCCTCTTCGTGATGGAATTCATCGCACCCGCGGCAGGCAAGGCAACGCTGGTCTGCCGTCATTGGCAGGACCTGACGGGATTCCACCTGAACGGCAAGCCGGGGAAGTTCTCATGGAAAAACCAATGGGTTGCCAACGCCGAATGCCCCATCGATGTCAACCAGGGAGTCAACCGGCTCCTGATCGTCAATCCGGTCAAATCCGACTGGCAGGCGATGCAGCTCGGCGTGCCGGTCACGGTTCGCCAGAATGACCGGAATCTGCACGTCTCCCCGCTGAAATAACGGTTGCACAAATCGATGTGTTCCGATTTCTTCGGGATTTCCCTCCCGCGGATTGGACAAAGCCGGATTCCGGTGTTATGTTACCTGCGACAGCACAGGAAACATCATCATGGACAACTCCGAAGAACAACTCGATTTGTTCAGTTTCGCCGAAGCCCGGGAAGAACGGGAACAGGAAATCAAGGCGGAGCGGGAACCGGAACGGGAGATGGAAGCCGTCCCCTCCGTCGCCCCCACCCACATCCCGGCACAGGTTCCGCCGCCGGATCAATTGACTCACACGGATTTCCAGCAGCTCTGCATCGGATTTCTCGCCTCTCTCGGGCCCCACGCCATCGCCGCGTCGGTGCCGGTCCGCCGCTACCGTTACCCGGTCGGCGCCGCCGGATTCTGGCGCGGTGAAAACGGCCGGACTCGCGAAGTGGCCAGAACCGCCGTCGTCGTCCTGGTCGACCGGCCCGACAACTGTTTCTGCGAATGCGTGGACCAGAAGGCCATGCTCGACGCCATCCACGCCATGCGCGACGAAAAAGAACGCATCGAAGCGGAAATCCGCATCAATGAACCCGAACTCGCCTCCAAAGACGATCTCTTCGGCGAATTCCGGTGCTGGGATTACGCTTCAAGCAAAAACACCGCCTATCGCCGGCTGCGGAACAAACTCGAGAAACTCCAGCACTCGCTCTATCAGGGCAGCCGTCTCGAACGAATCCGTCGCGCCGCCGTCGCCGATCTCTGTTATCTGGCCGTCCCCGCCGGACTGGTGGCCCCCGACGAAATCGAAGAAGGATGGGGCCTGGTCTACCTCAACGCCGACCGCAGTTTCACTCTCCTCCGCGATGCCGAATTACAGGACAATGTCGAACCCCGCGGTCGACGGCTCCTCGCCACAAACATCGCCGTCTCCGCAACCAATGCAACTTTGTTCATGGCCGGAATCGACCGTGTCGAAGAGGAAATCCGCTTTCGCCGCCCTCCCCGTCGTCGCCAAATACGCTGACCTCAGGAAAGCCTCCGGCGGGCAGGGCGCTTCGCCCCTGCACCCCGACCGGCAGGGTGCCGGTGCCGGGTACTTAGATCCGCATCAAATACTGCGCATTTAATGCTCCGGCCGAGGGACTTGAGTGGGTAGTGCAAGGTTCCGGAGGGCGCAAAATACCGCTCCGTCGACACCTCTCGCCCCTTTTGTGGGGCGAGAGGGCACTCCTACGCCTGTTTTTGCAGGAAGTTGGTTTGCCGGGTGCAAGACCGTTGCGTGAGAATGTCGTAATTCCGCTCATGTGGAGATCTTTGCAGGGGCTTGGCAGGCCATTTAGTATAACTCATGGACCCTCGCTGAAGGTACTTGGCCGTCTGGCGCGAATTCTCTTGTGTGGGTCATGCATGGCGTGCGGCCCGGAGCTCGTGCTCGGCTGACGCCTTGCCCTCGCAGGGAGCGAGCCCCTGACCCGGCATTACCCACGGAAACGAACTCGCCGCAATCGGCCAAAAACGTTTCGAAAGCCTGCCAAGCCCGTTTATCGATCTCCACACGAACAGACCTACCAACCATTCCGGCAACGGTCTTACGGTCAGCTCTCATTCCTCCTGCAAAAACAGGCGGAGGAGTGCCCTCTCGCCCCAAAAAAGGGGCGAGAGGTGCCGACGGAGCGGTATTTTGCGCCCTCCGGAACCTTGCACTACCACCCGAATTTCTTAGTCGGAGCGTCAAATGCGCAGCATTTGATGCGGATCAGAGTACCCGGCACCGGCACCCTGCCGGTCGGGAGGAGGTTCGGAGGGGGCGAAGCGCCCATAAGCGCTAACTTTTTCTTGAAAAATCTCCGCATTGTACTATATTAATACAAACGGAGATTTTTTTATGTGGGAACAATATTTTTCCGATTGGGATTTCATTCTTTCGTTGTTGCCTTCCGATTGGACGAAACAAGTTCATCATCAGGGGATGCTGAAGGGCGGGCACAAATTTTCTGGTACTGACGGGGAATCCAAGTTACTTCGCACCCTATTAATTCATTTGGCGGGAGGGCTTTCGCTTCGGGAAACCTCCGCATATTGCCATGCGTCAAATTTAGTGGACGTATCGGATGTGGCGATTTTAAAGAGGCTTCGTAAAAGTGAAGCTTTTTTTAATTGGTGCATATCAAACTTAAAGCAAAACAATCCGGCGCCCCTGATCGGTAAATTGAATTGTCGAGTGTTTGACGCCACAATAATCAAAGAACCGGGCCCGACAGGAACATTATGGCGTTTTCATTACTCTATCAATTTGAAAACCTTAATGTGCGATGAACAGAAACTTACCGACTATAAAACAGGAGAAGGCTTTAAAAACTATACCCTCCATGCATCTGATGTTATTCTTGCAGATCGCGGCTATTCGCGTCCGATTAATTTTGCCAAAGCCAATGAATCCGGCGCTTTTGTTTTAATCCGATTTACTCCAACAACATTACCATTATTTTCCAAAGAAGGCGATACAGCCTTTTCATTAATGCGGCATTTGCGGGAATTAAAGTACGGAGAAATTGGAGACTGGCCTGTCAAGATAAGAATATCGAAGGACAAGAAAATTTCAGCCCGTCTGATTGGGATAAGGCTTCCATCGTCTCAGATAGAGAAACAAAAAAAAGCGGCGAGGCGCGCTTCGTCGTCACATGGCGACAAGATACAAGCCAAGACATTGGAATTAGCTGAGTATTTAATGATTATTACAACTCTGCCAGAGGAATATTCGGCGGAACAAATTTTAAAATTATATCGATTAAGATGGCAGATTGAGTTAGTATTCAAACGGTTAAAAAGCCTTTTGGGAGCCGGGCATCTTCCCAAATATGATGACCAAAGTTCTCGAGCCTGGCTGGCCGGAAAAATATTTGTCGCATTGCTGATTGAAAAAATTATCGGGCTTGCCGATGATTTTTTTCCCTGGGGACAAGAGTCTGCCATCACGTAGTCATTGGAGGGAATTTGACTTCATTGCCGGAATGTTAAAACTGGCAGTGCTGCCGTCTCTCACAATGCGTTACGTGATACAGCACTGGCCAGCTATTTCTCGAAGACTTGCCGAATCGTTTCGAACGCGACAAAACATCTCTGCGTTGATTCGAAATGATACGCTTTTTATGGAAAGTTAGCGCTTATGGCGAAGCGCCCCCTCTGATTCCCACGATATAAGACTACTCAAGCATAGCCCAGTAACGGCCGGAGTTATTCTTCCAGAGCTTGATCGGGAGTCCGTAGGCGGAACTCAACACCTCTTCGCGCAGAACGGCGTCGCGTTCGCCATATTCGACGATGCGGCCGCCGGCGAGAATCATTCCTTCTTTGAAGATGGGAAGGATGTCCTCGATGCGCTGGGTGATGAAGATGATGGTGACGTCGGGGAGTTTTTCGGCGATCTGGCGGATTTCTTCGAGGAGAAATTCCCGCCCCGCCATGTCGAGGTAGACGCTCGGCTCGTCGAGGATGACCATCTCCGGTTTGGTCAGCAGCGCGCGCGCGATCATGATCTTGACCTGCTCGCCGCTGGACATGGTGAAGATCTGCTGGTCGATCAGGTGACCGCAGCGGAAGCGTTCCATCAGTGCTTTGGCGGTGTCAATCTCCTCGCCGGTGGGTTTCCGGGTCAGGCCGAGCGTGCCGTCGAATCCGGAGAGCACCATTTCAAGCCCGGTATTCTCGGTGCTGGTGAACTGGCTCATGAACGGGCTTACCCAGGCGATTTTCTTGCGCAGTTCGACCAGGTTGGTCTGGCCGAACCGGTGGCCGAGGATTTCAACCCGGGCGCCGAATTTCGGCCAGGCGTAGCCCATCATGGTCTTGACCAGCGTGGTTTTTCCGGCGCCGTTGGCGCCGAGGATGAAGCAGCGTCCGCCCTTTTCCACCCGCCAGTTCATGTCGTGAATGATTTCGCGCCCGCCCAGAAAGACGTTCGCATGTTCGATGTCGATCGCAAGTTCCGTACTCATTCCCGTTCCCTGTTCTTATAGTCGAGCCACTCGTCGCGCAGCTCTTTTCCTTCGGCGAAAAGCCGTTCGAAGCCGTCGAAATCGCCGGATTCGATCAATTTCCGGAACTCTTCGTAGCGGCGGTCGAAATCGTGCATGGCCGTCAGGACGAACTCCCGGTTGTGTTCGATGATTTCCCGCCACATCAGAGGCGAGCTTGATGCGATGCGCGAAGTGTCGCGGAACCCGGTCGCGCAGCCCCGGAAGCGTTCAAGTTTGGTCTTTTCGTCCTTCGCATCGAGCACCGACAGCGCCAGCGCGGAGGCGAGAATATGCAACACATGGCTGGTGTGGGCGACGAGATCGTCGTGGCGGGCGGCGGAAATCCGCGAGGTGCGCGTGCCGATCGACTTCCAAAGTGTTTCGACCATGCGCACCGCTTCCTCCGGGGAATCCTCGTAGGGGCAGACGAACACGTCGGCGTTGTTGTAGAGCTCGGGGAACGCCGCTTCCGGACCCGATTTTTCGGTGCCCGCCATCGGGTGGCTGCCGATGAAAAAAACGCCGCGTTCCCGGAGGGCGGCACCGGCGCGCATCACCGCCGATTTGCAGCTCCCGAGATCGGTGACCACCGCCCCCGGCTTGAAGTAGCCGGCGCAGGTATTGAGATAGGATTCGATCTGGGGCAGAGGCAGTGCGATCAGCGTCAGGTCCGCGTTTCGCAACGTCTCTTCCAGCGAGTCGGAGCTCTCGTCGAGCACGTCGTTTTCGACGGCCCAGCGGCGGACGGATTCGCGCCGGGTCCACCCGGTGCGGCGATACCCCTTGCCGCGCAGCGCCATGCCGAGCGAAGCGCCGAGCAGCCCAAGCCCGACAATTGCAACAACGGTATTTCCAGATTGGTCCATGTATCATCATCCTTTGGTGAAAAGCGTAATATATCATGGACCGGAAACGGATGCAACCCGTTCCGAAGGAAAATCGGAGAGAACGAATGACCGGGCAACGAAAGACGCGGTTGCCAAAAGTCCCGTCGCGCCTTTTTGTCCGCCGCTTTGCCGCTTCTCCACCGCCCCTTGGGCTTTACCGCTGAGGGTAAAGCCGCTTCGGGAGCGTTGAAAAACCGGCTTTGCGGCAAAACCAAAATTCATCGACGTTACTTTTGGCAACCGCATCACGGAACCGCTCATCGAAATCGGACAACCGCAGGCTGGAAAGAAGGCCGGACTCGCCCGGCAAATTTCCCTTTTTTATCCGGCGGGGAGGAGAAAGAGCTTGATTATCCGATAAAGGCAACTATATTACCAACGTAACTTAACAGTCCGGTACCGGTAGTGGGAAGTGGGTGCAGCTCTGCCCGCTTTTTTATTTTGCGGAAAAAGCTCCCGGCCGATACCGAGAGAAGAACTCCCCCGCCCCGGGGGAAACGACAGGGAGGGTTGATATATGGGCAATGAATTGCTTCAAATTCTCGATTACATCGAGCAGGAACGCGGAATCAGCCGCGACAGCTTGATTCGCGCTTTGGAAAACGCCATTCTGATCGGATCGCGCAAAAGCATCCATCCGGCCAACGAACTCAAGGTCAAGATCGATCCGGTCAGCGGAGCGATCCGCGCCTGGGCCATGCTCGAGGTCGTCGAAGAGAATCCGACCTGCGACCAGCTGGTCATCGCCCGGGCTCAGGAACGATTCCCCGACGTGAAGCTCGGCGATATCGTCGAGTGGGAGGTGACGCCGCACAATTTCGGGCGTATCGCCGCCCAGACCGCGCGTCAGGCGATGATCCAGCAGCTGCGCAAGGCGGAGAAGGAGAACGTTCAGGACGAGTTCGCCGACCGGGTCGGCACCATCCTCAACGGAACCGTCCGCCGCTTCGACGCGGGCAGCATCATCATCGACTTCCAGCGGGCCGAAGGAATCATGCCCGCCAAGGAGAAGGTGCACGGCGAACAGTACCAGCCGGGCGAGCGGATCAACGCCTATTTGCAGAAGGTGGACATCAACACGGCGGGACCGAGCCTCATCGTATCGCGCGCCTGCCCGGAATTCGTGCTCAAGCTGTTCGAACGCGAAGTGAGTGAAATTCACGACGGCGTCGTGGTCATCAAGGGAATCGCCCGCGAGGCTGGCAACCGCACCAAGGTCGCCGTGGCGAGCACCGATCCCCGGGTGGACCCGGTCGGGTCGTGCGTCGGAGTCCGCGGCAACCGCGTGCGCAACATCACCGCCGAACTCGGCATGGAACGGATCGACATCGTCCCGTGGGACGCCGACATCCGCAAATACGCGACCAACGCGCTGCTTCCGGCCAAGGTGCAGTCGGTGGAGGTCAACGAAGCGAAGCATGAGCTGACCGTCCGGGTCACCGAGGAACAGTCGAAGCTCGCATTCGGCAAAAAAGCGCAGAACGTCCGACTCTGCTCGAAGTTGATCGGCTGGAATATCACCATCCGCAACGAAGAGCCGAAAGAGGAAAAAGGTTCGATCCGCGACCAGCTTCGCCAGGCGGCGATGAAACTGGCCGCAGCTCTCGATATTTCGGAGAAAACCGCAAATCTGCTGATCGGCAACGGATATGTCACCGTGGACGGCGTAAGAGAAGCCGGACGCGATACACTGCTTGAACTCGAAGGCGTCGATACCGCTGAAATCAACCATGCGTTTGAACACCTTGACGCGTAAGAGCCGCAGCAACAGGAGGAATTGAAAATTGGACAAAGTGTTGGTTGTCAAAGACATTGCAAAACAATACGGGGTACCGGCCAAAACCGTGATCGAAGAACTCAAGACCCAGGGCATCGAAACGAATGACGCCGAAAACAGCGTCATTCCGGGAGACATGGTCGAACTGGTGGAGGCGTATTTCGCCGATCTCTACGACCAGGAAAGCGAACCTGTGGTCGACGACAAAAAAGCGGTGAAGAAACCGGCCAAAAAGACCACCGGGCGGCGCGAGGAACAGTTCCAGGGCGGACGCGGCGGAAATCCGCACAAGGGCGCTGTGCGCCGCGACTCGGGAGCGTCCGGCACGGCTCCGGCGGCGGATGCAGCGGGCGGCAAAATCACGCTGCCCGCTCCGATCATCGTCAAGGCGTTGGCCGAAGCGGTAGGCAAGAAACCGAACGAACTCATCACCGACCTCATCAAGCTCGGCGAACTCGCCGGAATCAACCAGCCGATCAGCGAGGCGAACGCCCGCAAGCTCTGCGCCAACTACGGGTTCGAGCTTGAAATCGGCGTTGTGCCGAAACCGGCTCCGGTTGCGGCCGCACCGGCCAAACCGCGGCCCGAGGACAATCCGGCCAACCTCAAGGAGCGGCCGCCGGTGGTCACTTTCATGGGCCACGTGGACCACGGCAAGACTTCGTTGCAGGACGCCGTCCGCCACACCCGTGTGACCGACACCGAGGCGGGTGCGATCACCCAGCACATCGGCGCCTCGACCGTGACCCACAACGGCAGGCCGATCACCTTCATCGACACTCCGGGACACGCCGCCTTCAACAACATGCGGGCCCGCGGTGCGAACATGACCGACATCGTGGTGCTGGTGGTCAGCGCGACTGAAGGATTCAAGCCGCAGACCATCGAAGCGATGAACCACGCCAAGGCGGCGAATGTTCCGATCATCGTGGCGATGAACAAGATCGACCTGCCGGACGCGGACCCGGACAAGATTCTGCTCCATATGCAGCAGAACAACCTCTCCAGCGAAGACTGGGGCGGCGACGTCGGCACCGTGCGGGTTTCGGCCAAGACCGGAGCCGGTCTCTCCGACCTGCTGGACCGCATTCTGCTGGAAGCGGAAATTCTCGAACTCAAGGCGAATCCGAGACGCCCCGCCTCCGGCGCGGTGATCGAGGCGCAGATGGAAGTCGGCCTCGGGCCGACCGCCAGCCTCCTGATTCAGGACGGCACGCTGCACGTCGGCGACGCGATCCTCTGCGGCGAACATTACGGCCGGGTGCGCACACTGATCAACGACAAGGGCGAACGGGTGAAATCGGCGGGGCCGAGCATCCCGGTGAAGGTGGTCGGGCTCTCCGGCGTGCCGGAAGCGGGCGACCACATCGAGATCTTCGATTCGGAGAAATCCGCCCGCAACGCAGCGCAGGAGCGCATCGCCGACAAGCGCGGCAACATGCTGGCCCACAGCGCCATCGCCACCGCCGAAGATCTGTTCAGCAAACTCAACAGCGAAAGCCGGAACACGCTCAACATCATCATCAAATCCGATGTGAAGGGCTCCGGCGAGGCGATCGCGCAGTCGCTGGCCGAGTTGCCGCATGAAAAAATCAAGGCGGAAGTGGTGGCCAACGCGGTCGGTCCGATCAGCGAGAACGACATCTCGCTGGCGGCGGCGACCAATTCGCTGGTAGTCGGCTTCCACGTCCGGGTCAATCCGGGCGTCAACGACATGGCCAAAAAGCAGAAGGTGGAAATCCGCCTCTACAGCATCATCTACGAGCTGCTGGAGGACATCACCGACGCACTGGCCGGCAAACTCGAACCGGAAAAGCGCGAAAAGCCGATCGCCCAGGCCAAGATCCTTCAGATCATCGAGCTCTCAAAGGGGCCGAAGATCTGCGGCTGCATGGTCGAATCGGGCACGGTGCGGGTCGGCGCCAAGGCGCGCGTCCGCCGCGGCGGCGAACTCATCTACAACGGCGAAGTGGCCAGTCTGCGCCGCTTCAAGGACGATGTGAAGGAGGTCAAGGTGGGTCTCGAATGCGGCATCCGCCTCGACAACTTCGCGGACTTCCTGGTGGATGACGAAATCGAAGTGTACGAAATCGAGCTCAAAAAGGCAACACTCTGACATGGCGGAAAAAGTCGACCGTTTAACCCGGATCAACGCGCTGCTGAAGCGTGAGTTGGCCAATCTTTTCGAACGGTGCCTGCGGGTTCCGTCCGGAATGCTGGTGTCGGTGACCGAGGTCAACGTGAGCGTTGACCTCCGCAACGCCACAATCTACGTCAGCATCTTCGGCGGCAAAGCGTCGGAGCGGCAGGCGATTATGCACGAACTGGCTGAAATGCGCCACGACTTCCAGTCCCGCATCGGCCGGACGCTGGCGTTCAAGCACACGCCGGTGCTCGATTTCCGGCTCGACACCCGCACCGAGAAGGGAGACCGGGTGCTCGGGCTGCTGCAGCAGACCAAGGAGGAGGAGGCAACCGGAGACGATGAGCAATAAGGTATTCTCCATCCCGGAAGCGGCGAAGCTGCTGCTCGAACACGATCGGATTCTCATCCTGACACACGAGCGGCCCGACGGTGATGCGTTCGGTTCCGCGCTCGGGATGCAGGAGTTCCTGCGCAACGGCTGCGGCAAGCATGCCGATGCGTATTTGCCCGCTCCCCCGGCGTCGCGCTACTCGAAGTTGATCGGCTCCTACAAGCAGACGCTCTGCAAGGAAGAGCTGGCAAATTACGACCTCATTCTCCTGCTCGACTGCGCGAACCGGAAGCGGATCGCTTCCGGGCCGCTGGTCGACGGAGAAACCCTGCCCGAACTCAACGCGCCCCCGATGCTCAACGTCGATCATCATGCCGGCAACGACATCAACGCCCGCTGGAACCTGGTGATTCCGAATGCGGCGGCGGCCAGCCAGATCGCGGCGGAAATGGCGCTGACGACGGAAGGGGAACAAAAAATCCAGCCGCATCCGGCGACGCTCTGGCTGCTCGGCATTCTGACCGACACCGGCGCGTTCCGCTTCACCAACACGGTGGGGCACACGCTCCGGGTGGCGGCGGAGCTGCTCGACCGCGGCGCCGACCTCGAAGGAGTGGTCAACGCCTCCTTCTTCTCGAAGCCGCTCAACCAACAGCGGTTTGAATCCGAGCTCTTGGACGCCCACGAAAAAGTGGCGCTCGACGGACAGTACGTTTATGCCTATATTCCGGAGGAGCTGTTCAAGAAACACCAGTTCGACATGCGCGACGGCGAAGGGATCATCGACCTGCTCCGCGAAGTGGCGGGCATCCGGGTCGCCGCGTTGTTCTACCGCAAAGGAGACACGATCAAGGTATCGCTCCGCAGCAAGGATCTGCGCTATCCGGTCGGGCCGCTGGCCCGGAGCCTGGGCGGCGGCGGCCATGAAATGGCGGCGGGGATCACGCTGGTCGGAATGACGCCGGAAGAGGTGGAGCACCTTCTGCTCGAAAAAGTCGCCGCGCTGCTCAAGGCGGACGTATAATACAGAATTCAGGATCAGGATTTCATGCGATACAACCCATCCAAACACCGGCTTCCGCCGTTCCACACCAGCGGGGTGCTGCTGGTCGATAAACCGCGGGAGTGGACCAGCTTCGACGTGGTCAACTTCATCCGTTCGCGCTTCAACATCCCCAAGGCGGGCCACTGCGGGACGCTCGACCCGGCGGCGACCGGACTCCTGGTGCTGGTGCTCGGCAAATTCACCCAGCTGAGCTCGAAGTTCAGCGGCGAAGACAAGGTGTACGAGGCGAAGCTCCAGCTCGGGCTGGAGACCGACTCCTGCGACCTCGACGGCGAAGTCACCGCCACGCACGACTGGTCGGCCGTCACGCCGGAGCTGCTGCGGGAGACGATCGAAAGCTTCGTCGGGGAGCAGATGCAGATTCCGCCGATGGTTTCCGCCGTTAAAAAAGACGGGCAGAAGCTGTACGAACTCGCCCGGAAAGGGATCGAAGTCGAACGCGAGCCCAAGCCGATCAACATTTTTTCGATCGACATCAGCAAGACCGAACTGCCGTTCTGTGAATTCACCATGCACTGTTCCAAGGGAACCTATGTGCGGACGCTCTGCTCCGACATCGGCAAAAAGCTCGGCTGCGGCGGAACGCTGGCCGGACTGCGGCGGACGGTGAGCGGGCAGTTCAACATCGCCGATGCGATCACCGTCGACGAACTCAAGACCTTCGAACAGGCCGACCTCGAAATCCACGTCCGCAAATTCCTGTTCGAACGGCTTTCGAAAATCGCGGGGGTAACGCAATGAACGAGAAGGGCGGATTCACCATCGGGGAGATCGAGGCGGCAATCGACGACCGGCTGCGGGAGCAGTCCGCCGAAGCGGTCACCGCGGCCGAACTCATCAAACGGCTGGGCGGACGGAAGTCCGTCGCGCTGACCGATCGGATCGACCGCACGCTCGCCGGAGACGACCGCTTTTTCAACGACGGCAAGGGGAATTTCACCCCGCGCGACATGTTCTTCTGCAACTACGAATTCATCATCACGCCGGACGAGTGGGAGATTCAGCAGGGAATCCTGTTCCCGGGTCACCGCTTCGCCGCCTGTGTGGGCCCCGAAGTGTTTCCCTCCGAAGTGGAGCTTACGCTGCCGGATGGCGCGGCGATCGCCAAAACCACGATCAACGCTCCGGTTTCGCAGGTGTTCCACTACCATCTGCTGCTCGGTTCGGAGCAGCTGTTCGACTTTTTCACGGCGGAATCGCAGGCCAATGCGAAACTTTCACGGCACCCGCAGCCGACCGACCTGGTGACGCTCAATGTGTTCGACCTGGCGGAATTCTTCGAGAAGAACCATTTCCGCATCGGCGACGCGCTGTACTGCCGGGTGCTCGACTGGGAGAACGGCAAGGTCGAATTCGCCTATCTCTCCGGCGAAGAGCGCAAAGACGCCGCCGTCAAAAACTGGATCGCTGCGTATGAGACGGCGCTGGAGACGGTGTTCGACCGCTTTGAGACTTATCCGGAGATTCCGGAACAACTCGCCTATGCCTGTTTCTTCGGGGCCGGAACGCTGCCCGAGGCGAAGGACTCCGCCTCGCTCGACGAATTCGTCCGCCGCACGACGCGCGTTGAAATCAATTTCGATTCGGACCACACGGTGCTGGCCCGGCAGCATGCCGACGACGAGGGCGAAACCGTGGAATTGCCGGAAGGCTTCCGCGTCTCGCGCGGCGAAATCGGAGAAATCGGCGCGCTGCTGCGCGAAGTCGGCTCCCCGCTCACCCCGATCGAGGTGGACAGTTATATTCTCGACTGCTGCTATGCGCGGGAACTCGATTTCGAGGAGTTCTTCGCCCGCGCCTTCGGCCGCGAAAAGCTGAAGTTCACCGACGAGGCGCAGCAGGCGGTGTTCTACAATTACGCGGAAGAGCGCTTCGAAGAGCTGACCGAGACTTACAACCGCTACGACGACGAACCGAAAGCGGCGCTGCGGTCGACGATCCTCGAACTGGTGGACGACCGGCTGGCGTTTTTCGATTTCCTCGCTTCGCAGGAAAAGACAAGCGAGGCGCTGTCGCACGAAGACCTGAAGGAGCTCGCGGAACTTTCGCTGCAGCTCGATGAAATTCTGAAGATGCTGAACGATCCGGGCTTTACGCCGGACGCGGGCGACCTCGACCGGCTGGCCGAAACCGTCGAACTCCGCGCCGACGACTCGGACGCGCTCATCGCCCGGCTGACCGACAAGTTCGGCGAGACGGATGAACGGTAACTGTAGGAGAGAAGGATTCATGAATCAGAAACTGCTGGCAAGCGGCAACGAAGCGATCGCAATGGCCGCCCTCGACTGCGGCGTGCATCTCGGAGTCGGCTACCCCGGCACCCCGTCGTCGGAAATCCTCGAAAACCTGAGCGCCTTCGGCGGCCGGGCCGAGTGGGCCCCCAACGAAAAATGCGCGCTTGAAGTCGGCATCGGCGTCGCCTTCGCCAACGGCAGGTCGCTGGTCACCATGAAGCATGTCGGCGTCAACGTGGCGGCCGACCCGCTCTTCACCATCGCCTATTCGGGCACGCCGGGCGGACTCGTCCTGGTCAGCGCCGACGATCCGGGCATGGCGTCGAGCCAGAACGAGCAGGACAACCGCCGCTACGCGATCGCCGCCGGGGTTCCGATGCTGGAACCGGCGGATTCGCAGGAGTGCTACGACTTTCTGATCCGCGCTTTTGAACTCTCCGAAGCATACCGCCGCCCGGTGCTGTTCCGGGTGACGACCCGCGTCTGCCACTCGAAGTGCATCCTGACCCGCCGCGGCGAGCAGGTTGCGCCGCGCCCGACGCATTTCGACAAAGACCCGAAGAGCAACGTGATGATTCCGGCCTACGCCCGGATCGCCCACCGCAAACTCCGCGCCGCGCTCCACGAGCTGGAAACGCTCAACGAAAAGGGCGAATTCACCAAGGAAGTCCGCCGTTCGAACGACCTCGGCGTCATCACTTCGGGCATCAGCTTCCAGCACGTCCGCGACGCGGCGCCGGAGGCGTCGGTGCTCAAGCTCGGCTTCACCTACCCGCTTCCGATGGAGACGATCCGCAAGTTCGCGGCTTCGGTCAAGCGCTGCGTGGTGGTCGAAGAGGGCGACCCGATCCTCGAAGAGGCGATCAAAGCCGCCGGAATCCCGGTCGAAGGCAAGGCGGAGATGTTCCGCTTCGGCGAACTCAGCGTCAACCGGGTCCGCAAACTGCTGGCCAACGATCTTTCGCCGGAACCGCAGCCGCCGGCCGGCAAGCCGCCGCAACTCTGCGTCGGCTGCCCGCACCGCAAAGCGTATGAAGTGCTGCGCGACCTCGGCTGCATCGTTTCGGGCGACATCGGATGCTACACGCTCGGCGTGCTTCCGCCGTTCGAAGCGGTCGACACCTGCGTCTGCATGGGGGCCTCGGTCACCGTCGGGCTCGGCATGCGCAAGGCGCTGCCGGAAGCCGAAGCGCGCCGCGTGGTCAGCGTGATCGGCGACTCGACGTTCATGCACACCGGAATCAACGGAATCGTCCAAATGGTCTACAACCGTCCGGCGACCGGACACGTGGTGCTGGTGCTCGACAACAGCACCACGGCGATGACCGGACTCCAGGAGCACCCCGGAACCGGGCGGCTGCTCGACCACACCCCCTGCCCGACGCCGGTTTCGATCGAGAACACGGTGCGCGGAATCGGAGTGGACAACGTCGACGTGATCGACGCGGTGCTCGACACCAAGGGGTTCGAAGAGCTGCTCAAAAAGCGGCTGGCGTCGAACGACACCAGCGTCATCATCTGCCGCCGTCCCTGCATCCTGGCGGCGGTGAAGATCAAGTCCTACGGGGAGAACAACTGACCATGGCGAATACGACGAACATCACGGTCTCCGGCCTCGGCGGCCAGGGCGTGCTCAAAGTGACCGACATTCTGGCGGAGGTGCTGTTCCGCGCCGGGCACGACGTGAAAAAGAGCGAAGTGCACGGCATGAGCCAGCGCGGCGGCTCGGTTTCGAGCGAAGTGCGCTACGGCTGCGAGGTGGCCAGCCCGATGATTCCGGAGGGGGAGAGCGATTTCCTGGTGGTCCTCGAACCGACCCAGGTCGAAGTGAATCTGCACAAGCTCAGGGCGGGCGGCGTACTGGTCATTCCGGACGACGTTCCGCTGGACAAGCTCAAGAACCAGAAGGCGTTGAATATCATGATGCTGGGGGCGCTCTCGGCCCGGCTTCCGGAAATTCCGGAAGAGCTGTGGACCGAAGTGCTGAAGGCGTTCCTGCCGGAAAAGCTGCACGAACTCAACTTGGAGATGTTCCGGCTCGGCCGGCAGGGGTAAGAACGGAAAGGAGATCCGATTATGCCGATTCAACAATTGTCGCTGTTTGTGGAGAACCGCCCGGGCAGCCTGAGCGCGGTGTGCAAGGTTCTCAAGGAAAACAATCTGTCGATCCGCACCCTGTCGCTGGCCGATACCCAGCAGTTCGGCATCCTGCGGCTGCTGCTCAAGGAGTATGAGCAGGCGAAGGTCGCGCTGGAAAAGGCAGGGTTTGTGGTCAAAGTGACCGAGGTGCTGGCGCTCGAGGTTCCGGATTGTCCGGGCGGACTGGCCGATATCCTCGAGATTCTCGACAAGCACAATCTCTCGGTGGAATACATGTACGCCTTCACCTTCGGGGTGAGCGACAAGGCGATCATCGTCTTCCGTTTCGAAGATCCCGCGCGCGCCATCGCCGAACTCAAAAACGAGCCGGTAAAACTGATTCGCGCCGCCGATCTCTACAAAGACTGAGTCCCCCCGTTTCAACATCCGGTTTCCTGCGGCCGTCCGGCTGCGGGAAACCGTTTTTTATTGAAAAACAGCGAGAAACGGCCTGCTTTCCATATGGTCTTTTTCTATGATAAAAGTAAATGGTAAGCTCCGTATCTGACGGAGAAATGAGGGTAGCGTATAATGGACTGAGTTACAATAGGAATCCCCGGCACGATGGAACATTTCCACTGCCGGGGATTCCTATTGTAACTCAGTCCATTATGGGACACGGAGGGGAAATCATGCGGCAGAACAAATTCACGTTAATCGAACTCCTGGCGGTAATCGCCATCATCACGATTCCGATATGCTTAGACAGGCGTTTTTTTATGGCAAATTGTGGCAAATTTGTAAGTTTGCGATTTTTCATTACAGGATGATACGTCGCGTAAAGAAAATATCCTGCGGAGAACATGGAACAAAAATGAGTTATTGAAAGAAGAGGTTACGGTCAGTTCTCACTCCTCCTGCAAAAACAGGCGGAAGGAGGCCGTCTTGCCCTACAAAAAAGCAAGACGCGCCGGAGGGAGCGGTATTTTGCACCCTCCGGAACCCTGCATAACCTCCCGAATTCCTTGGTCGGAGCGTCAAATGCGCAGCATTTGATGCGGATCTGGTCGCGGCACCGGCACCCTGCCGGTCGGGAGGGTTAAGGGAGGGCGAAGCGCCTCCCTTATTCCCGGGTAAGTTAGCGAGAGGCGGAGGCTTGGCCGATGGCGCGATAGTTGTCTTCGATGCCGCAGGCCATACGGGCGCGCTGCCAACTTCCGTCGCCGAGTTTTTTCATGCCGGCGGCGAGGAGGTCGGAGTGGTGCTCGCGCATATAAGGATAAGCGAGACTGACTTTGTCGCGATAGAGCCCGAGGATTTCTTCCTTGATTTCTTCGGCAGTCCGAGCCCGGCGGAGACGGACACGCTTGTTGTCGATGCCGGCTTTGCGCAGGGCTTTCGACCAGCTGCCGAACCGCCGGACGGCCGCCATGTAGAGCGGCTTATGGATGGTTTGGGCGAATTTCGAAGCGAGCGGGTAATGTTTCTTGCTTAGTTCGACGATTTCCTTGACCACTCGCTCGTCGGACCAGACCCGGTATTTCCGGATATTGTCGTAATCGAGGCCACAGGCTTCGATCGCATCTTTCCAAGTTCCCCAGATTCGCACCGCGGCAGCATGTACGCTCGGGTAATGGGTTGCATAATAGTAGGCGTTCAGCGGTTCGGCTCCATTTCGTTCCAGAATGTGCTGAATCACCATCTCGGGGTGCCAATATTTTGGGAACACTTTTGCCCTCCTCTGAAATTCCCCCACGCAAGAGGATGAGATTTACCATCCACAAAAAAACTCAATCATATCATATAATATATTGACTCTGAAAATCAATGTCCAGTGATATTTCATAAAAATAGACAATTTTCCTCATATTTAAACACTCCGGAGCAAAAAGCGCCATGGAGGAAAGGCCGGAAAGAGCCTGTTTTGGGCCTTGCAAAAGCCCAAAAAAGAGAAAAAAAAGGGGATAGGGGGGGTTGCCATTCTCCTTCTTTTTCGGTATAATAATACCAAAAGCGATCAAAAACACATGGTTTTGGGCTATGCAATACTCTGCGCAGGAAATTTACGTCATACTGGTGAGGCGAATCGTCAGGGAGCACTATTCGCGGGAGATCGCATTGCCGAGCGAACGCGACATTGCCGACGAGTTCGAAACGAGCCGCACGGTCATCCGCGGAATCCTGAAGCGATTGGAGACGGAAGGGTATATCGAGATGATTTCGCCGCGCAAACGGCGGATTTCGCCCGATCAGCCGACTTCGATCTTCAATCCGGAGTCCCGGATGGTCGGCGTCATCGGCGCAAACTATTCCATCCCGGGACCGGAGGAAAAGCTGATTGTCAGCCAGCGAAGAATCCGTGGGATGTTCAACCGGCTCGACAGGCTCGGATTATCCACGCTCAATCTGTCGGTTTCGTGGCCGGCCTCGATGATCTTCGACCACCTCGCCGCATATAAAATCTGCGGACTGATCTATGTCAATGAAAACATCACCCTGTCCGGCGAGGTCGAAGAGTTCTTTTACCGGACGCTGACCGGACGTCTGCCGATTGCGACTTTCGGCGACACCGAGCGAATCGAGCGTAACGCCGTCCCCGGAATCGAGCGCAGCGCGGCCGACCATCATGCCGGCCCCCGGCTGCTGCTGGAACACATGGCTTCGCTCGGCATCCGACGGGCGCTTTGGTACTACCCCAATCGAAATCGCCCCCTGGTGGTGTGGCAGGCGGAACGACAGGCCGGTTACGAAGCGGCCGCACGGGAATACGGAATCGAACTCTTGCCGCTCCCCGAAGTGCTGCCGATCACCAATGAAGTGAATTCCAGCGAACATTTCCAGCGGTACTCCCGGATCGTTTCAACTGTACTCTCCCGCTATGTGGGGGGAGCCGAGCCGATCGAAGCGATCGTCGCGGAAAGCGATGTTGCGGTGCCTTTCTTTCAGCGGGCGCTGCGGGAATTGGGGATAACCCCCGGGCGAAACCTTCCGGTCTTCGGTTACGACAACTACTATTTTCTAAGCGGACCGTTCCAATGGGAGAGCACTCCTCCCGCAGCGACGATCGATAAAAACGACCTGCTCATCGGCGAGAAGGCCGTCGAGCTGATTATGCGCCGGGTTCAGGCCGGGGAGGAACTCTCCGACTCGTTCCGGGAAGCCGTTCCGCCCAGACTGGTCATCCCCGAACAACCATAATTCCAGAGGAGTTCGAACCATGAATTTCAAAGTCCTGCTCTCGCTTCTGCCGCTGGCCGGAATCGTTTCCGCCGCGGAAATTCCGGCGGAATCGGCCGACGCCTGGCGGCTGAACGCGATGGAAAAGCGCGCACAGACCCTCAAGGCGATCGATTACTCGCCGGAGATCGGCAAGGTGCTGGAAATCAGCATGAAACCGACCGTCTTCCGCTATATCGAGCTGGATCTCAGGCAGCAGGTCACCATCGCGGCGAACGCCGGGGAACTCAAGGGCGTGGTCTTCTCGCTCGACCTCTTCGGAGACCCCGCCGAAGCGGTTCAGATGGCCGCCGTCCGGCTGGTCGATTCCACCGGCGAGACGTTCCAATACGGCTCACGCACCAGACTCCGCCCCGGTACTTGGGCGACGGTGACGATCCCGCTGGAGAAGCCGACCAGCGTCTGGGGCGGCAACAAGGACGCCAAGATTGATTTCCCCGTCAAATTCCGCTCCATCGCCGTCGACTGCGACAAAAATTCCGACAAAACCGTAAGGCTTCTCATCGACCGTATCACCTGGAACCGCTGAACACGGATCTGCCAAACTGAAAGGAAAAACCGTCATGAACCGATCTCTCATCGCCGCCTTCGCCCTTCTTCTATCCGGAATCTGCGGCGCGGAAACGCCGGAGTTCTATGCGGGAACCACCACGCATTTCGGCCAGAACAAGGGAGTTCCCGGACAGAACCTCGATATGGCCGGGCAAGCCGGAATCATCTCCATCCGCGACGAAGTCTCCTGGAGAAGCGTCGAACTGCGCAAGGGGGAACTGAAGATTCCGGATTCGTTCGGCAAATACCTCGACGAAGCGGTGAAGCGCGGAATCCGGCCGCTGGTGATCCTCGACTACGGCAACCGGTTCTACGACGAAGGCAGCTATCCCACGTCCGATGAGGCGATCGAAGGGTATGCCCGCTACTGTGAGGCGATCGTCCGGTACGCGGGCGACCGGGTCAAGCTCTTCCAGGTCTGGAACGAGTGGGACGGCGGCTGCGGAATGAACCGGGAACGGTTCGGCCGCGGCACTCCCGAGGGTTATGTGAAAGTGCTGAAAACAGTCTATCCCCGATTGAAGAAGATCGCTCCCGACGCAACGATCATCAGCAATTCGGTCTGTACCGGGGAAAAGTTCCTCGAAGACACCTTCAAACTCGGCGTGCTGGACAGCTGCGACGCAATCGGGTTCCACACCTACAACTACAGCAGGGGTTACACCGATCCGGTCGAAAATTGGCTGGAACGGATGAAGAACCTTCGTGTTCTGATCCACAAGTACAACAACGGCAAAGACAAACCGGTCTGCATCACCGAAATGGGCTGGCCGAACCATCTCTCCGCCTCGGGAAGCACCGAAGCGGAAAGCGCGATCAAGCTCGCCAAGCTCTATCTCTACGCCCGGACCCTCCCCTTCGTCAAAGGAGTCTGGTGGTACGATCTCCAGGACGACGGCTGGGATGCCCGGTACATTCAGCACAACTTCGGGCTGCTCCGCGCCGACCTCACTCCCAAGGCGCCCTACTACGCCATGAAATCGCTGTCCACGCGGGTTTCGCAGGGGAAATTTCTCGGCAGTGAAACACGAGACGGCATCCTGCTGCTGCATTTCCGCGACGCCGACGGCGAATTCCTGGCGGCGGTCAACCAGCTTCCGAACGTCGATCTGCAGTTGATCTTCGACACCGATCAGCCGAATCCTTCGCCGGTCGTCATCGAGCAGGTCGGCTCCGCGCCGGTGAAACGCGAGTGGGGATTCCGGGATTGGCCGGCAAAGAAAAGCGACGTCATTGCGAACCGGTTTTCAGTCACGGTGACCGAAATGCCGGTCATCCTCTCCGGCGGGCTGGAAAAAGCGAAAATCGCCGAGGTGATCGCGCATCCTTTCGCCCGCAGTACCATGCCCGGGAAAGGAATCCTGCGACTGCCCTCGCTCTGCGCGGAAGTCCTCAAAACCGGAGAGGGCGGCAACCCGATGTCTTTCCGAAATTATCAGAAACTGGCGGCTCCCGAATACGGCGGCGACGACGACCTCTCAGCCGGTTTCCAGAGCACCTACGACCGCGACGCGCTGTACCTGACAATCACAGTCAAAGACAACGTCTTCCATCAGGCGGAGAAGACGATCGCCGACGCCTGGCGCGGCGACGGTCTTCAGCTCGCCTTCCAGACGGCGGACGCCGACGGCGTCGCTTCACGCACCGAACTTGACGCCGCCCTGGTCGACGGAAAGCCCGCCGTCATGGTCCGCGAAGCGCAGGGCAACCGCGACAAGAAACCGGAATGCACGGTCGAACGCAAGGGTGCCGTCACCGTCTACCGGCTGGAAATCCCGGCGCAGCTGCTGGGAATCAAGGCCTTCGAACCGGGAGCGATGCTGGCCTGCGCCTTCCTGGTCAACGACGACGACGGTTCCGGGCGAAAAGGGTTCCTGACCTGGGGCAAAGGCATCGGCCTCGGCAAAGACCCGAGCCTGTACAACCTGTTGATCTTCAAATAACTGCCAGGGAGGACTGAACTTGAAACAGAGTATCCGTGCCGCCGAGTTTACCTTGATTGAACTCCTGGTCGTGATCGCCATCATCGCGATTCTCGCCTCAATGTTGCTGCCGGCCCTGAGCCAGGCACGCGACAGGGCGAACGCGACCAAATGCGCCTCCAACCAGAAGCAGACCATGTTCGCCCAGATTCAGTATGCCAACGATTACAGCGGCCTGATGGTGATTCTGGCATCGTACAAGGCGCCCGGCTCATACGAGCCATGGACGACTCTGCTGACCCGCAAAGGTTCGACGACCGGGGCGCTTCCGCAGGGAAACGGCTACCTGCCGTCGACCGCCATCCGCTGCCCGGCGAACGCGGCGGCGACCGGCGACTTCAACGCATGGTGGGGAAATTATGGATTCTTCAACGGGTCGGACTGGACCAATGAACGCCGGGAGCGCATGGGGGATTTCATCCTGCGCAGCAACAGCGCCACCCTGCGCCAGGGCTTCTACGTGATCAGGAAAATGAAACTTCCGTCCGGAACGCCCCTGCTCGCCGATACGGCGGCCAGCGGGACCAGTTCCTATCGAGGCAATTCCATGTGGTACTGGCGCCCCGACTACCTGTCCGAGACCAGCAACAGCCATAATATGGCCCTCTTCTGCGGACACGCCAACCGCAGCAACACCGGGTTCGGGGACGGGCACATCAAATCGCTCACGGCGAGGGAATTGCGAGATTCCGCCATGCAGGTCAAAGTCATCATCGACGGAAATCTCGCACCTCACACGCTCGACTGACGGAACCGGTCACTCGCTCCACAGCGCCGCCGACGGCGAAATCCCGCAGTCGGCGTCGTCCACCGGGTACCGGGAGATCCGGCGGCCGTAATCGTTGACCCAGCCGGCGGGTTCGAGTTCTTCGCGGAAACAACGCCGCCACTCGTTCCCCGCCGAAGAGAACACTTTGATTGTCAAGCGGTTGACGCCACGCTTCAGCCGGACCCGGAACGCCCACGGTGCGAAGGCGCGGAGTCCGGCGACTTCGCCATTGACCGACAGTTCCGCACCGTGGCGGACATCGTCGAACACGATCCACGCCGTGCCGCCTTCCTCAGAAACCAGGCGGCTCTCCAACTCGACCACGCCGGAAAATTCCGGCTCGAGCCCGGTATACATGCCTCCCGCCGGAAGCGGCGCGGAAAGGGCGCGACGCTCGAATTTCGTCGGATTGTCCTTGCTGAAACGCAGCCGTTCCACCGCAGAGACCGTCCAATCCAATTCGATTCTCTTCGCATGCAACGCCTTCGGCTCCGGCGCGGGGCGGGAGCTCCGGCGCAGAATCCGCAACGCCCCCGGCGGGAGCGGCACGGAGACGACCCCCTCCGCCTGCGTCACCGAAGCAATCGCGGCGAGCGTCGAATCGGGCGGCAGCAGCTCGCGCCACCCCGTTTCAGCCCGGAAGCGAAGCGTCTGCGGCTCCGCCCCGGAGTTGAACAGCATCAGCGCCTCTCCGGTCCTACGGCGGCAGGGAAGCAGGCGGATTCCGCCACACGGTTCGGCGTCAAGGTACGAAAGGGAACGAAATTCCTTCGCTTCAAACCCGTCGACCACCCTCACCCCCGCCTTCCGGGCGCGTTCGACCGGCGCAATCAGTTCGGGTTCGGAGAGTTCCCCGGGAACCACCAGCGTTCGCGGCAGTTTTCGCTTCTTCAGGTCCTCGTCATCGGCGAAGCGGTAGAAGACCAACGCATTGTCGAGCCGGTCGAGCATGGCGTGGAACTTCTTCTCATAAGCGAGCTTGCGGGGAGTCGGGTCGAGCGGATGCGCCCCGCCGAACTCCTCCGTTTTCGCCAGCACCCAGACCGTGGGTTCCAGCGCGCCGGTGTTGAAATCGGCCGCCCAGTTCCAGAACGCATTGAGCGCCGGGAGCCCCCGCCAGACCGGGGTGGACGGCGAGAAATCGGTACTGCACGCCACTTTGTGCATCCCCCGGTCGCTGTACAGATAAGGCATCGGCAGCAGCCGATTGATGCCTTTGGTCAAAAGACAGTTGCACACATAGTGCATCACCGGGGAAGTCAGGTAATAACCGTAGACCTGAAAACACTCGCAGAGCGCTTCGCGCCGCTTGTTGCGAATCGCCGCCGCCTGGGCGAAGCGGACATAGTGGCCGGTTTCGCTTCCGGGGTAGATCTGCCGCCAGATGGCGTCGACGCCGGGCACATCCATCGGGTCGAGCACTTTGATCGGGTTGTTGAAGCCGCCGCCGCGAAAGAACGTATCCTCCTGGTCGAAGTGTCCTTCGAACGTGAGGTGATTCTCCCGGCTCCATTTCGCCAGCGGGGCGGAGTAATTCTTCGCCATCAGCCGGGTGCAGACGTCGGTGTACTGGCGGCGCGCCTCGCGCGCCTCCGCCGTCTCCGGCCCGGGAAAGAGCAGCGGGAGGATCGCATCGAAATCGCTGCCGTGCAGCTTTTTCAGCATGGCGCGCAAGCCCTTCGGCACCGGAATCTGCTCGCGCGGCAGCGAGTGCCGCCAGAAAGGTTCATCGGTGAAAATTCCCCGGATGGTCTTGCCGAACTCGTCGCCGACCTCCGTCTTGTAGCGTTCGTAAACCATTTCAATGAAATGCGTTGTGGCGCTCCCGCTCAGAAGATCAGGTTCGCCGGAAATTCCCTCGCGAAAGCCGCCTTTGCCGTCGCGCTCGAGATAGCGGATGCGGTCTTCCGGATGCTCCTTCGCCAGTTTGCCGACAACGCCGCCGCTCGGCCAGCCGCCTTCGTCATAGAGCATCAGGGCGAGGCCGAGGCGTCTGCACTCGGCCAGCGCGACGCGGACCAGCTCGAAGTACTTCTTGCCGAGATATTCAATGGTCATCCCCGCAAAGAAATCTCCCTTGCGGAAATGGTCCGGCATCGGGTGGATGTAAACACATTCGTAACCGGCCTGTTTCATCGTCTCCAGTTCGCGGCGGATTCCGGCGGGAGTGGGGTCGGCGTTCCAATACCAGAAGGTTCCGGTGCAGAGATTCGAGTTCGGCATGATGCGTTCCTTTTACGGGTTGTGATAGCTGCCGCCGTGGAGAATATTATTCGCCCGGAACAGCTGCTCCATCAGCAGCAGCCGGGCCAGTTCGTGGGTGAAGGTCAGTTTCGACAGCGACCAGAGCAAATCGGCGCGCGTCTTGACTTCCGGCGCCAGCCCGTAGGGGCCGCCGATCACGAAAACGACTTTGCGGTCGAAACTTCCGAGTTTCGCGGCGAAGTCGGCGCTGGTGAATTCGCGCCCCTCCTCGGACAGCACGACGACCGCCGAGGTCCGCTCCTTCTCCAGCGCCTTCAGGATCGCCTGCCCCTCCTTCTCCACGGTGGAATCGGATAGTTCGACGACTTCGAGTTTCGCGTAAGGCGAGATCCATTTGGCAAATTCATCGCAGCGCGCCTGCATGGCGCGATCCTTGAGTCTGCCGATGAAGAGGCACTTAATCAACATGGGCGATCACTCCTCCGCCGAGCAGCACCGGGCCGCGGTAGAAGACCGCCGCCTGGCCCGCCGTCACCGCCCGCAGCGGCTCGGCCGGAATCACCCGGAGGCCCTCCCCCGCCGGTTCGATCCGGCAGGGAACCGCGCGGCTGCGGTAGCGGATCTGCACCTCCATCTCATCCCCCTGCGGTGGAACGCCGAGCTGCCACGAGATGTGCGAAACCAGAAAACTCCGGGCCAGCAGCGCGGCGGGATCGGTTTCCAGCTCGATCACCCCGCTCTCCGGGTCAATCGACATCACATAGGCGGGGACGCCGAGCGCGACGTTGAGCCCCTTGCGCTGCCCGATGGTGTAGGCGTGGACTCCGGGATGACGCCCGACCCGCCTGCCGCGATAGACGAACCAGCCCGGCTTCGCCTCGTATCCGCAGAGCCGCCGGAGGGTTTCGCCGAAACATTCGCCCTCGACCTGGAAACAGGCGTCCTGACTGTCCGGCTTATCCGAGGTGACCAGCCCGAGTTCGGCGGCGATTCTGCGCACTTCGCTTTTTTCGAGCGCGCCCACCGGGAAGGAGAGTTTCGCCAGCTCCCGCTGGGTCAATCGATAGAGAAAATAGCTCTGATCCTTGGCTGCGTCGTCGCCGCGGCGCAGCACGAATCCAGCCGCTTCGCGGTCGATCTTCGCGTAGTGCCCGGTGAGCACCCGCGCCGCGCCGCGTTCTTCGGCGTAATCGACCAGCGCGCCGAACTTGACCAGAAGATTGCAGTCGCAGCAGGGGTTCGGGGTGCGTCCGGAGAGATACTCCCGCGCCGCCGGTTCGAGCACCCGGTCGCGGAAGCGTTCAAAGCCTTCGATATAATGGTGTTCGATGCCGAGCGCCCGGACCACCTGCGCCACCGCCGCCTCGTCATTCTTGGAGGCGCAGAGCTGGGCGCTCGAAAATGCCGGGTCCGGGTGTTTGAGCCGGAGCGTGACGCCGATCACCTCGCACCCGGCCCGCACCGCCAGCGCCGCCGCGACCGAGGAATCCACCCCACCCGACAAGGCTGCGATCACCCGTTCTTTCATTTCCCTTTTCCTCCGGAACTTTCTTTTCGCATAGTATACGGGAAAACGGTTAACTTTTCAAGTTGACTTGTCGAAAAAAGCGGCTATATTGATTCCCATTGGGATGGTTGACAAAACCAGAGAGGAGAAACCCATCATGGCCAAACCGGAAGAGAACAATTTCGGCAACCTGACTCCGCGTGCGCGGCAGATTCTGCTCCTCGCGAAACAGGAGGCGGAACGCTTCAATCACGATCATATCGGCACCGAGCATCTGCTGCTCGGCATTCTCTGCCTGAACGAGGGAGTCGCGGTCAACGTGCTCAAATCGCTCGGGCTCAACCTCGCCCAGCTCCGGCTGGAAGTCGAGAAATCCTGCGGAATCGGCGGCTCGACGCGGACCGACGGCCCGTTGCCGCTCACCCCGCGCCTCAAGCGCGTGCTGATGCTGGCGGCAACCGAAGCGCAGTCGATGAACTATAACTTCGTCGGCACCGAGCACCTGCTGCTGGCGATTCTGCGCGAAGGCGAAAGCGCCGCCGCACGAATCCTCCAGAACCTCAACGTCAATCTCGAAGAGGTTCGCCAGGCGGTCATCAAGACGCTCGATTCGGACTACCTGCCCGAGAACAATGACGACCAGCCCGAACCGCCGAACATTCCGCCCGCGTCGGGCGGACCCGGCAACGCACCGCAGCCCGGCTCGGAAGGGCTCAACGCCCTCAACGCCTTCGGACGCAACCTGACCGACCTCGCCGCCCGAGGCGAACTCGACCCGGTCATCGGCCGCAAGGACGAAATCGAGCGGGTGATCCAGGTGCTCTGCCGCCGGACCAAGAACAATCCGGTGCTGATCGGCGAAGCGGGCGTCGGAAAAACCGCCATCCTTGAAGGGCTGGCGGAGGCGATCGTCGCCAAGAAAGTGCCCGACCTGCTGTCCGACAAGATGGTCTACGCCATCGACCTGCCGCTCATGGTGGCGGGGACCAAATATCGCGGCCAGTTCGAGGAGCGCATCAAAGCGGTGATCGACGAAGTGCGCAACTCCGGCAAGGTGATTTTGTTCATCGACGAACTGCACACCATCGTCGGAGCAGGCGGCGCCGAAGGCGCGATGGACGCGGCGAACATCATCAAGCCGGCGCTGTCGCGCGGCGAACTTCAGTGCGTCGGCGCGACCACGCTCGACGAGTACCGCAAGGGGATCGAGAAGGACGCGGCGCTCGAACGCCGTTTCCAGCCGGTTCTGGTGAATCCGCCGAGCATCGAAGACACGATCAAAATCCTCGACGGACTCAAAGAGACCTACGAGAAGCACCACCACGTCCAGTACGCCCGCGGCGCACTCGAATCGGCGGTGCGGCTCTCAGACCGCTACATCACCGGACGGTTCCTGCCGGACAAGGCGATCGACGTGATGGATGAAGCGGGCGCCCGCGCCCGGATCAGCAGCGTCAGCCCGCCGCCGGACACCGCGCTCGCCGAACAGGAGATCGAGGCCGCCCGCGCCAACAAGGAGGCGGCGATCGTCGAGCAGAACTTCGAGTCCGCCGCCAAGTGGCGCGACCGCGAACGCGAGCTCAAGCGCAATCTTCAGGAACTCCAGGACAAGTGGAAGAAGGAGTGCTCCGATAAGAAGACCTCCATCTCCAAGAGCGATATCGCCGCCGTCGTCGCCAAGCTGACCGGCGTGCCGCTCCAGCAGATGGAGGAGGGCGAAACCAAGAAGCTGCTCCGGATGGAAGCCGAACTCAAGAAGAGCGTCATCGGCCAGGACAACGCGGTGGAGATCATCTCCCGCGCACTGCGCCGCAGCCGCGCCGACCTTAAGAATCCGGCGCGCCCGATCGGCTCGTTCATCTTCCTCGGCCCCACCGGCGTCGGCAAGACGCTGCTGGCGAAGGCGCTGGCGGAATTCATGTTCGGCGACCAGGACGCGCTGATCCAGGTCGATATGTCCGAATACATGGAGAAATTCAACGTGTCGCGCCTGGTCGGTTCGCCGCCGGGATACATCGGCCACGGCGAAGGCGGCGAGCTGACCGAGAAGGTCCGCCGCCGTCCGTATTCGGTGGTGCTCTTCGACGAAATCGAAAAAGCGCACCCGGACGTGATGCACATGCTGCTCCAGATTCTGGAAGAGGGGCGGATCACCGACACCCTCGGCCGCCGCATCGACTTCCGCAACACGATCATCATCATGACCAGCAACGTGGGGGCCGAACAGCTCGCCCGCGGCACCGGTCCGCTCGGCTTCGGCAGCGATACGAGTGAAACGGTCGCCAACGACGACAAGCTCCTCGGCATCGCCAAGAAGTTCTTCAAGCCGGAGTTCATCAACCGCGTCGACGACATCATCGTCTTCCGGAAGCTGAACAAGGAAGACCTGATGGCGATCGTGGACATCGAGCTCGGCAAGCTGCGCGAGCGGCTGGTCGGCCGCAAGCTCGAATTCGAAGTCTCCGACGAAGTCAAGGACTTCCTGATCGCCAAGGGATACGAGCCGGAATTCGGCGCGCGTCCGCTGCGGCGGGCGGTCGAACGCTTCATCGAAGACCCGATGGCGGAAGAACTTCTGCGCGGTACCTTCGACAAAGCCAAGAAGGTCCGGGTCGAACTCGACCAGCAGAAAATCCTCTTCTTCCCGGAATCGTAACCGACTTCGCAACGAAGGTTGTACAACCCCGGACGGTCCAGCCGCCCGGGGTTTTCTTTTTTTTCGATTTTCTTCATTTCCCCCCTTGATATGCCTAGCCTGCCGATGTATTATATACCTAGACAACCGATGCATAGGAGGTATGCCATGTCGAACAAGAACGAGCTGACCCGGGGTACGGTGGAGACGGTGATTCTCAAGCTGCTTTCGGAACAGGCCATGTACGGCTACGAGATGATCAAACAGGTGAACCAGCGGACCGACGGCTACTTCGAGTGGCGCGAAGGCTCGCTCTACCCCTGCCTCCACAAACTGGAATCGGAGGAAATGATCGAAGCGTTCTGGCAGGAGGCGGGCGGCAAGCCGCGCAAATACTACGCGCTGACCAAAAAGGGAGCCGAAGCGGCGGCTGAACGCGTCGCCGAAGCGCGCGCCTTCTGCCGCTCGTTCTCGCTGCTGCTCGCCAACGCCTGAGCGCAAGGAGGATCATCCCATGAAAGAACAATTTCAAACATTCGCGCAGCTCTGCACCCGTTCGCTCGCCGACGACCCGGCACTGCGGCTGGAAGTCGAACAGGAACTGGAAGGCCACCTCGAAGACGCCTGCGAGGAGGAACAGTCCGAAGGAAAGAGCGAATCGGAAGCGGAAGATCAGGCAAAGAAGCGATTCGGAGAGCCGGAAGAGCTTGCCCAGTCGCTACTTGACGCCAACCGCAGAAAGCTGAAGCTCCGCGCCCGGATTCGTCTCGCCGCCAAAATCGCGCTGATCCCCGTCATCCTAATCGGCCTCGCACTCTGCATCGACCTGAGAACGTTGACCGGCATCAGTCTGCTGATCTCCCCCGGCAGAAGTTTGGCATCCCCAAACACCTGGCAGGAGAAGCTCTTTCTTGCCAACATCACTCATGACATAAACCGGCTTCATGAGAAGGATCAGAAGAGCATCCGTAATTTTCTCCAGCCCTGGACTCCCGGCAAGAAATCGCTATGGCAGAAGGAACGCTATGAAACGAATCCGGACAGCCGGGCATATACTGCGGCTTACGCCCTGTCTCAGTTTTCCTCGGAAGTGCACTGGACCGACGAGGAGCGGGCAAACTATCTGCGCCTTCTCGAACATGGACGCCGAATCGACCCGGACAACGCCCTCTACGATTACCTGGAAGCCAACCTTGTCACGATTACCGCGCTGAATATGGAGAAGAAGAAACAGGTTTGGCACTATACCGTTGAAGACCGAGCCGCTCTCGACCGCGGCATGAAGCTGTACCTCGCCGCGCTGGAAAAGCCGTTCGTCAATACCTACAGCATGGAAATGCCTGCTGAAGTTCGTCGTCTGCTGAATCCCCGGAAGGACTTTTTCGGACTGCTGGAACGGATCAACATCTACGCAAACACGCCTCTTCCCTTCGTGGCCCAGATGCGCGCCATCAATCGGAAAAGCATGGTTTATGGGGAGATCCTGCTGAAAGAAGGGAAGACCGCCGAGGCGGAAAAGTATCTCCATTCCTGGAGAAAATTCATCCCGCAGCAGCAAAAATATAACTCAAATACATTAATTGAAGTGCTTGTTTGCTATGGCTGCATCGGGGTTTACCTCGATTCGGCGCAGAAACGCGGAGACACGGTCGAAGCGGAGAAGCTGAACCGGATTTCCGCGATTCTCCGGGACTGGAAGGCGCAGAAAAGCTCGAACAATCATAATATTCTCAAGCACGGCGGAATTCTTTCAGGAATTTACCTGCCCGCGCTGAAAGAAGAAATCCCCGTCCGGGAATTCGAGCCGGAACGGAAACTCTCCTATCTGGTGGGAGACCTGGGCTCCCTGGCTCTTCTCTCATTGTTTCTGACGACTCTGATCATCATCTTCGGGATCGGGCTGCTGATGTCCCGCGTCGCCGGACACCGCCCGTTCCTGCTCTTTCTGCCCCTGAAATCCTATCGAAAAATCCTGATTTTCGGAATTCTCATTCCCATCGGAATCTTTCTCCTGTACACCCATATCGACCTCCTCGGCGGCCGGGATCTGTCGGTCCAGATGAACCTGCTGCGCTGGTTCTTGGGAGTGGTCGGCATCGTGTTTGTCTTTCCCTTGTTTTTCGAACACATTTTTCTGAGGGAGCTGAAAAAACAGGGGAAACGGCTGGGATTCAGGAATGGAAAGCTTCCCTTCGCCACCAACTGCCTCAACCGGGTGTTCGCCTTCGCGGTGCTGCTGCTTGTCACCGGGTGTATCCTGCGGCCTCTGCTGGTCTGGGAATGCCGCCGCTATATCGCCAGGGATGGGCTGTTCGGCACCGATACCGGTTACAGTCAAGTCGAACTCCGAGTGGCGAACCAGCTCAATTCCAAACTGGCGGACGCCATTGCGGCGGCGGATCGAACGCCCTGAATCACTTCACGGTAGTACGGAAGCCGAAGCGATGGCAGGTCAACAGATAGTTGACCGCCTCTTCGGCTGAATCGACCAGGTGGTAGAGTTCCATATCCTCGGCCGCGATCGTTTTGCTCTTGACCAGCGTGGTCTTGAACCAGTGCAGCAGCCCGCCCCAGAAATCCTTGCCGACCAGAATGATCGGGATGCGGTTGATCTTGCCGGTCTGCACCATGGTCAGCACTTCACAGAGCTCGTCGAGCGTGCCGAAGCCGCCGGGGAACACGATGATCGCCGTCGAATACTTGAGGAAACAGACCTTCCGGACAAAGAAGTAGCGAAACGAGAGAGAAATCGTCTGAAAGTGGTTGGGGTGCTGCTCCATCGGCAGCTCGATATTGAGTCCGACCGACCGGCCGCCCGCCTGGAAAGCCCCTTTCGACGCCCCGCCCATGATGCCGGGTCCGCCGCCGGTGATGACGCCGTAACCGTTATCCGCCAGCAGCCTGCCGAGTTCCTCGGCCGCTTTGAAATCCGGATTGTCCTCGGCGGTCCGGGCCGAACCGAATACCGCGACCAGACGCTCCGGCAACTGGCTCATATCTTCGAACGACTCGACGAATTCGGACATGATGCGCAGAATCCGCCAGGAGTCGACCGGCATGAAATCGTGATTGCAGAAACTGGCCCCGGCGTTGGGTTCCTCGTACTGATGATCCATCTTAATTCTCCCGTTTTCATCAAATGATTCCGCATGAATATAGTCCGTCTCCGGCCGAAGTCAAGCCGGGAGAGCGGTTTTCCGGCCGAATCCGTTCCGGGAACAATTGATAATCAACCGGAAACGGGATATATTATCCGATAGAGAGAAAGCGAGGTGCAGTATGAAGAGTTCGAAAATTCTGTTTTGCGCCATATTGGCCGCCGCCTGTTCCGCCGGGGCCGGGGAAACCAGCGTCGCGCTTCCGGAGAAAACTCCCGGCGCGGTCGCCCTGCAGGAGAATCCCAGCCCGCTGGTCGGGTCGGTAAAGATCGGAAATGCGACCTACCTCTCCACTCCGGGCGGAAAAACCGACGTGCTGATCCAGAACGGCAACTCCGTCATCTACCAGGAGAACGGCATCTCCACCTTCACTCCGGCGGACAACGGGAAAATGCCGCAATTCATCCATGACGCCGGAGGAAAGGTGGTCGGCCCGCTGACCCCGGCGCAAACGCCGGAAGTCGTCCGGAATCCGAATCCGGCGTCAATCCGCCCGAACGCCCCCTCGCCTGTCGTGCAAACAGTGCGCCCGGGATACAGCACTATGCCTTCGTCACCCTTCCTGCGCGGCAACCCGCGTCGCCGCTGACTCCGCGGCAGAAACAACGAAAGAGAACGAACATGAAGCTGATGAAGTATTTTTCGGCGGCCCTGCTCTTCCTCGCTTCGCTTTTCGCGTCGGCGGTCGAGGTGTTCAATGCCGGACACCCCGGCTGGAATTCGCGCCAGCTGCGGGAGATCTTCAGCGCCGAACTGGCGAAGAACAAGCCGGACCTGGTCATCCTGATGGCCGGAACCAATGACAACCTGAACAGCCACAACCTGATTCCGCCCGCCGAGTATCGCGAAAACCTGGAGACCATGGTCAAGGCGGCGCAGGCTTCCGGCGCAAAAGTCCTGCTCTGCGAGATTCCGAACGCCTGCGAGGAGCTGATGCGCAAACGGCATAAACCCGGTTTCTTCGATAAAGACTCGGCAACGGCCAAGGTGAAGCGCGCCAACGAATCCGTCGCCGCAGTAGCCGAGAGCTGTAACGTCCCGCTGCTCAAAACGACCGAAGTACTCGGAGAGGCGACCACCGACGCCGCCAGTTTGTTCCGCAACCCGGCCAACTCGGGGAACGAAGACGGAGTGCACCCGACGCCGAACGGCTACTTCCGTTTCGCCGATGCGATCGCCAGGCGAATCCGGGCCGAAAAATGGAACCCGAACCGGATTCTCTGCATCGGCGACAGCATCACCTACGGCGTCAGCGTCAAAGGAGCGGGCAGCGCCGCCCCCAATGCGGAGACCTATCCCGGCCGACTCGCAAAAGAGTTGAACGCGAAATAGTTACTGCTTCTTCGGCAGATTGGCGTTCATAAAATCGATGTACGCCGCCCAATCGAAGCTGGTAACGGTGTGCTCGCCGGTGCGGATGTGATATCCGACGCCAGTGCCGACCGGCCGGTGAAGATCGGGCATGGGAGTCTCCTCCGCAATTCCCGGAATGCCGAAAAGCCGGTAAACCTTCGACGCCTCGCGGGCGGCGAGGAATTCCCCTTCCGGATCGGCCCACACATCTCCCTCGGCGCTGGCGACATAGACCGGCCGCGGCGCAACCAGGGCAATCAGTTCATGCTGGTCGACCGGAAGCGCTTCTTCGCGGTCGATATAATCGTTGAGATTCAACGCGAACCAGTGCGGAAACCGCTTGATGATCTCCTTCAACGTCTCGCTCTTGTCGCCTTCGACGATATGCCGGGTCAACGAAGCGCCGCAGCAGCCGGAATCGTTCGAGATGGCGGCGGCAAAACGCGGATCGTTCGCGGCGGCCCAGAGCGCGGTCTTGCCGAGGCGTGAGTGACCCCAGGCGATAATCCGGTCGGGATCGACTTCCGGCATGGTGCGCAACGCATCAAGTCCGCGCGAAAGCCCCCAGGCCCACATGGCAATCGTAGCCGGATCGTCCTTCTTCTGAACGCCGTCGGTGAGGAAGCAGCGCCGGACACCGTCCTTCCACGCTTCGGGATGATCCGGCTCGATATCGGCGTTACGGATCGTGGCGATCCCGTAACCGGCATCGATGATTCGGTCGAGATCATAGCGGTGGGCGCGACCGCCGCGCGAACGCGGTGTCTTGTCCCACTCGGGAATCAGCACCGCCTCATCGGCGCTGAGCGACTGGTTGCCGAGAAAGTTGAGCCCGAGGAAAACCGGGACCGGCCCGTTTGCCTGCTTCGGCAGATAGACCAGCATCCGAAACGGATTCGGCTGGTCGACGCCTTTGCAGACAATATCGCCCTGAATACGAATCGCCTTGCCGTTCAAGGCGTTGTCATTGCGCTCAAGCAATTTGAATTCGATTCCGGCGGGAGCGGGAATCGGCTTGCCGTAGACAACTGTGGAAAAAAGCTGAAGCAACTCGGGGCGGCGAAGGCGCATCCAGTCTTCGGAGTTTTCAATCCGGCGGCCATCGGCGGTAACAAGTGCATCGGGAACCTGACCTTTCCAGAACGCGGGTTCAAGATGGGCGGGGGCCTGATTCAGCCCGGCGCCCATCAGCAGCGCGGGGATAAGCGGAAGCGCCCGGAGAGCAATCTGTTTCGTCTGCATCTGCAATACCTCTATCCTGTTAATTGCCGGAGAAACCGTTTCTTATAACATAGCGGCCCTGCCGCCAAATGCAACCGGAAGTCTGCTAAACTTCTTCCCGGAGCCGGTCAGCAAGGCCGGAGAGCCGAATTGTTTTCCGGCGCAGCGCGTCGGCGAGAACCTCCTGGGTTCCCCACACTTCGACCCGTCGCTCAGCGCGGGTGATCGCGGTGTAAATCAGCTCGCGGGTAAGAACCGGGCCCGGTTCGTCGGGAAGGACAAAAAGGACATTGCGGAACCCGGAACCCTGCGACTTGTGCACCGTCATCGCATAAACGATCTCGTGCTCCGGGAGCTCCGCCGGGAGAAAGCCGCGGCTGTGATTCGGAAAACGCACCCGCACCGCGCCCGGACTCGTCGGGTCCGCGACCACCAGCCCGACATCGCCGTTGAAAAGGCCGGTCCGGGGATCGTTTCGGGTGATCATGACCGGAAGCCCCGGAACGAAACCGCTGTAGAGTCCTAACAGATTACGGCATAAGGCATTGACCGCATCAACTCCGCGCCGCCCGCTGCGCGTGGCAGCGAGAATCCGGAAGGAGTCGAGCACCCGGAACGCGATATCCACCGAAGCATCGTCCCCGATTTCCGCAAGACCTTTCAAATCAGCCATGGACAATGAATTGCAGACAGGAGAAGACAGCAGATCAGCCAGATTCCGCTCCATTTCCCGCACCGGAACATCGCGCATCCGGAAATCGGCTTCTTCGCAGAGGGACATTCGTTCTGCAAGAGCAGCAATCACATCTTCATCAACCACTTTGATCGCCTGGCTGAATTCGCCGATCCGCCTGGCGGAGGCGAAGCGGTGATTCTCGGTCAACTCGGCGACCGCACCGGAGAGCGGGCGCGCATCGACCGGAGACGCGCTCCAGCCGGTCTGAAGGCGGAACGCTTCGGCGGCATCCAGGCGCAGGGCGTTCAACTCGGCCACATCGCAAAGGTCGGAGAAAACCGCGCCCGCTTCGACCGAGGCGAGCTGGTCCTTGTCGCCGAGCAAGACGATCCGGCTCTCCGGGCGGAGCGCGTCGAGCAGCCGCCCCATCAGGAGCAGCGGAACCATCGAGCACTCGTCCACAACCAGAAGATCATACGGCAGCGGGTTGTCGCGGTCGTAACGGATGGTCCCGCGCGGACCGATCCCAAGCAGTTTGTGAATGGTGGAACTCGGCAGTTCCAGCAGCCGGGAACGGATTTCCGGCGGAACGTCGAGAACATCGACACCGCCGGTCAACGACTCCGCCAGCCGCGCCTGCGCCTTGCCGGTCGGCGCGCAAAGCGCAACGGAGAGCGCCGGGCTGCGCATCAATTCCAGCGCCAGCAGCGCCGCCACGACGGTGGTCTTACCGGTGCCGGGACCGCCGGAGATGATCGCAAACGAATTCGACATGGCGATGTAGACGGCGAGCTGCTGGCAGTCGACCCGCTCCCGTCCGGCGGTGACGGCAAAGTAGCGGAGCAGGGAAGCCAATCTGCCCGGGGGCAGATCCGGCGGCGGAACGACCCGTCCGAAACGGCGGTGAATCTCTCCGGCAATGCGCCGCTCGCATTCGTAATAGCGCCGGAGGTAAAGCCGCCCGGCGTCGTCGAGCGCCAGAGGAGAAGTCGGCTCCGCCACGAGAGTGCGATACTCGGAGCGGCGAAGCAGGGCGAGCCATTCGTCGAGGACGGGGAGCCGGGCGGATTCCTCTCCCTCTCCGATCCGCTGCCCGGCCCAGAGTTCGAGACGGCAGCAGCTGTGCCCCTCGCGCACGGCGCGCGAGGCGAGCGCGGCGGCAACAAGCAGTTCCGGCGGAAGCGCTTTGCCGTGCCGCCGTTCCAGAAAATCGGCGAACACGGCGTCGATCGCCTCGAAGCCTTCGATTGCGGATAGATGCAGCCGTTTCATCCGATCAACTCCTCCAGACGGCGAATCAGTTCATAGGGCGGCTTGTCGTAAAACACGCCGCGCCCGGGGTGCTCCGGCGTGACGCCGCGGACGAAAAGATAGAAGACGCCGCCGAACAACGCCTCGTACTCCTCTTGTTCAAACCGGCCAAGCCGCATCCTTAGATACTTAACCGCGGCAACCGTATAAATCAGGTATTGAAGGAAATAGAAGCTCTTCGCCATCGCGGCGGGCAGTTTCTCCGGCAGGAAGTTGGAACTGCGCCCTTCAAGCCGGTTCGACTTCCAGTCAAGCAGATAGTAGCGGCCGCCGTGCCGGAAAAAGAGGTCGATAAATCCGTTGAGACAGCCGCCGGAAATGGTTCGGCTCCACGGCGGCCATTCGACAAGCCCGAACCGTTCGGCGGCATAAGCCGTCAACAATTCGCGCAACATGTCCACGGTGAATCCGGAGCGGAAGCGGTAGGCGAATTCGAGCTCGGAGAGCCGGTCTTTTCTCGGCACGTCGGCGAGAGAGAACCCTTCGCCAAGCGGAGAATGAAGCACGTCGAGCACCATACGGACGGTGAGCGCAAGTTTCTCCTCCGGGTCCTCGCCGCCGCGCAGAACGCCGAAGTCGGAAAGCGACGGCAAAGAGAGAACCCGCAGCGTCGCCTCGTCGGCGTCGAACTCAGCCAGTTCGAAAATCCGGTGCCAGGCGTTGCCCGCCGCCGCGCCGCCGCGAATAGAAAAGATTCCGCCCTCCGGCGGCTCTTCCACGGGAACGGCTTCCGCCTCGTGTCCGCCGTCGTAATCGAACGGCGAATCGTGTCCGCCCTGCGGACTCAGGCTCGAATAGCTGACAAACTGCCAGCCGGGATCTACGGCCAGCCGGACCGGGAGCAGTTCGAGCTCCAGCCCGCCGCCCGGAACATAACGGTAATCTGGAAACGCAAGTTGTTCCGGCGCAAGTTCCAACAGTTCTCCCGGAATCATCGGTTCGGGAGAAGTCAGCAAAGCTCCTGTCGGAAACTCCGCCCCTTCCCGCAGCCGCAACAGCCAGTCGACCGGAGAGGCTTTCGGCCCCTTGCCCCAGAAGATGCGGCAATGATATTTCGCCCGGGTCACCGCGACGTAAGCAAGACGCAGAAGTTCCTGCAATCGTTCCAGTTCCGCCGCTTCAACTCCTTCCGGCGAACCGGTGAGATCGTATTCCAGCTCCCCGGCGGCGTTGTGGAAGAGTTCCGCCCGCTTCTGCGCGTCGCCCAGGTGAAGGCCCGGCAACAACACGATGGGAAATTCCAGCCCCTTGCTGCCGTGGACGGTCATCAGCGTCACCGCTTCGCGGTCGGTTTCGAGCAACTGCTGATACTCCTCGGAATCCCCTTTATCGGGGTCGGCGATCCGTTCGGCGAGGAAATCGGCGACTCCGGCTGGGGAGAGTCCGCGCCGCGCCGACTCCTGCTCCAGCAGGTCGCCGAGCTGAAGCAGGTTGGTCAGCTTGCGCTCGCCGCGCGGCAGCGCCGGATAACGGCGGCGAACTTTGTAAGCGGCGAGCAGCGCGTTGAAAAATTCGATAAAACTCCCCTCTTCCCAGAGCGTCTGGAGTTCGCGCAATTTTTCCTGCTCCGCCGCAAGGCGGGCTTCGCCGCGCTCGGCACCGAGCGCGACCAGTTCGGCCAGCGGCATTCCGCCAAGCGGCGTGGCAAGGATATTCGGCAGTTCGCGGACACTCCCCGAGGAGGCGGCGCGCAGGACGGTCAGGAGTTCCCGCGCGTCCTCCGATGCGAACACGTTGCCGGTGCGGGTGAACACCGCCGGGACATGGTGTTGATGGAGTTCATCGGCAAGCTGTTCCGCCTCGTACCCGTTCAACACCAGAATCGCGATGTCGCGAGGGCGGATTCCCGACTCCTCGCGGTCCGGCAGCCGCAGCGACGAATCGGTCAAAAGTTCGAGCACGGCGACGACCGTGCGGCGGCGGCACTCGTCGGCGTTCGCGTCGGGGAGCCGGACAATCCGCAGCGGATGCGCTTCGGGGATTCCGTTCCGGAGCAGGCCCGGGGCCTCCTCCGGCGCGGCCACTTCGGGGAAGCGGATCGTCGCGTCGGCGAACGGGTCGGCATGACGGTGGAACAGGGTGTTCACGTCGGCGATCATCGCCGCCGCCGAACGATAGTTGGCGGCAAGTTCGTAGCGTTCTCCCCCGGCGGCTTCCAGCTCGCAAACCGCGCGGCGGTAGGTGGCGATGTCGCCGCCCCGGAACGCATAGATCGCCTGGCGCGGGTCGCCGACCATGTAGAGCGTCCCGCCGGGATGGCCGAAGATTGCGCGAAAGATTTCGTACTGAACCGGATCGGTGTCCTGAAACTCGTCGACGACCCCCACCGGGAAGCGTTCGCGCAACGCGGCGGCCAACGGGCTGCCCGGCTGATGCAGCGCATGGTGGACCTGCTCCAGCAAATCATTGAAGGTCAAAAAGTTTTCCCGTCCCCGTTTGGCGGCGAACGCCTCTTGAATGAACCGGGCGGCGGAGAGCTTGAGGGCGATTCCGTAATTGCGGACCGCATCGGCCAACCGGTCGACCAACTCAAACGGTCCCGCTTCAAGGCGGGCCAGGACCGCTTCCGGCGTCGCCCCCTTCGGCTTCTTCTTGATCTTAGGTTCAAGAGAAGACAACCCGAAGCGCAACAACGGTTTGAGTTCTCCGGAGGCCAGAGCATCGGCGGCGACTCGCGGCGCATCGGCGGCGGCAAGGTCGCCGAGCTTGTTCAGATATGGAGCGGACTCTTCCAGCGCTTCCGGCAGACCGGATTCCTTCAATTCTGTAATCAGTGTTTCCGCTTCACGCAAAAAGAGTTCCGGCTCTCCATCCACATCGCTGCGGACCATCAGGTTGGGATGGGCGAAGCGAAGCCGGGCGATTTCGCCGAGGCTCTCCGGCGTGATTCCGGCAGCCTCGGCCAGCGTGGAGCGCAGTTCCGGGCCGGGGCCGTAGAAGGTGCGGCGGTAAAAGTCCATGCCGAGTTCGGCGAGAATGCCGGAGACATCTTTGACCAGTTCGCTGCGGAAAAGGACGCCGCTTTCGAACGCGTTCTCCTCCAGCACCCGGGCGCAGAAGCCGTGGATGGTTGAAATCGGCGCGTCGTCGAAGCCGGTCAGGGCGCGGCGGAGCAGGTCGGCGCACTCTTCGCGCGAGACGCCGGCGGCTTCCGCCTGCTCCAACAGCAACTGTTCGCGCTCTTCCGCCTCGCCGTCCCGCGCCGCTTCCAGCGTCGCGGCAAGCACGCTCCGGATGCGGTCGCGCAACTCGGCGGCGGCGGCTTCGGTGAAGGTCACCACCAGCAGCGAGCGGATCGGCAACCGCCGTTCCAGCAAAAAGCGAACCACTAGATTCTGAATGGTATAGGTCTTTCCGGTTCCGGCGGCGGCCTCGATCAGGTTCCAGCCGGAAAGGCGGTAGTCGAGCCAGGCGGGGCGCGATGGATTCATATTTGCGCCTCCTTCCATTCGAGGGTTCCGAGCAGGATTCCGGCGCAACGCTCGAAGGCCGCGACAAACTGCGGATCGTCGAACGCCTCCACTCCATAGCAGCGGCGAATCGCGGGGTCGTCGCGGTCGTCGAACACGCCGTCCGGCTTGTAGTCAAGCGCAAAGGCTTTGCGAGCCGCATCAATTCCGCGCTCCCGCCACGCCCAGGAAGCCTTTTCGAAAAACGGCAGCGGAGTCGTCATTCCTTCGTAGAATAGCTCGATCCATTGATGGAGAATAATTTCCGCCTCTTCACGCGCAATCGGTTCCAACACCCGTTCCACCGGCCCGCCCTGTTCGAAGCTCAGCACCCGCGTGGTCACCGGCTTGCCCTGCGCCAGCGAAAGCAGCAGATGCCGCAGGTTGGCGCGCACCGCGTATTTCGCCTTGAACCCGGAGTAGACCAGGAGATGCTGACCGCATCCATCCGGCGCGGCGTCAACCGTCCCGGCAATGTGCAAGCCGTTGCTGTCCAGATTGATTGCGAACGTCTTCCGGTCGCGGAGCGCCTCGCGCCACGCTTCCGGAATCCGGCCGATCAGGTCGTAAAGTCCGTCGAACAGGAGTTCGCCGCCGTGGCCAACCGGGAGCCGGTTGCTCCGCCGCAGCATCCGGTACTGCATGTCGCGATCGAGGCCGTCGAGCGTATAGGCGCCGATTTCGGTTTTTAAGAGATAGAGGCCGAGGCGGTCGATCGACTCCGGCGTCGGCTCGTCATCCCCCTCCGGCCCCTCCACTTCGCGGAGAAAGATATTCGCCCGGTTGTTGAGAAACCAGCGGCAGGGATTGGTGAAAAAGCGTTCCAGCTCCGGCGGCGATACGGCGGGCAGCGGAGCGGCTTCCTCATGCGGAACGGTCTCGCCTTCTTCCGCATCCGGATTCCGCATCGCGTCAAGCAGCGTCCGCGCCGCCTCGAAATTCTCCCGCGAACGCGAACGCGCGTCCGGCTTCGGGTTGTTCCGGTCGAAGTAGCTGAATTCGAACGGCTGGAGCCGGTGGCGGGTCGCCTCGAAGGGCGCGCTCTTCTTCAAATAATCGATCAGCTCGGCGAGCGGAATCGCGGGCGGAAACTCCTCGCTGCCGCGCGCGGTCTGCCCCTGATAAAACAGCAGCAGATTGCGCCGCGCCGACAAGATCGCCTCGAGAAAGAGGTAGCGGTCTTCCGCCTGCCGCGAACGGTCGCAGGGCGCGATCCGGCGATGGATCAGATTGAAGCCGAGTTTGCGGTCACGGCGCGGGAATTCGCCATCGTTCAATCCGAGAATCGCCACCACCGGCATCGGGATGCTCCGCATCGGCACCAGCGAGCAAAAGGTGATCTTTCCGCGCAGAAACGGGTCGTTCCGACCCGAAGTCGCCAGTGCCGCGGTGATCACTTCCTCGACCACATCGATCGGAACTTCGGAATCGAATCCGGCGGCGGCGGCCTGCCGCCCGGCGAGCTGGACGGCGCGGCGGAGCGCGGCGAATTCGTCGAACTCCTCCTCCGGCGCGAGAAACAGGTCGTCCACTGCGCGAAGCAATAGTTCGCTCCACGCTTCCGGCGTCCGCATCGCGGCGCAATCGCGGCGCAGCGCCGCCATCCGTTCCACCGCCGCGACAAAGCGCCCGAGCAAAACCGCGTCGGAACCTTCGACCGCTTCGAGCGGCAGCGGGTCGTCGCCCTCAAAATCCTCCGGCGTCAATTCACGGGCGAAACCGAGCAGCAGCCGGTCGAGCCCCTGCCGCCAGGAGTATTCGTCGAACTCCACCTCGCAGTGTTCGCGGCGGTCGGTGCGGTCGAGTCCCCAGCGGATTCCGGCACGAGCGGCCCAGTCGGTCACCGTCTCCAGCTCCCCGGCGGCGATGCCGAAGCGGTCGCGGAGAGATGGAACATGCAGCAACTCCAGCACTTTCGATGCCTCGAACCGGCTGTTGCGCAGTTGCAGCAGCTCGAAAAACGCATCGGCCAACCGGCTGGCGCGGCGGATGCTGCGGTCCGAAACCGCATAGACGTTCCGTAGCGGCCCCTGCCCGAACACCGCATGGATGTACGGAACATAGCTGTTGACATCGGGCGCCATGACGATGACGTCGCGAGGCTGGGTCGCCGGATCTTCGAGCAATTCAAGCAATTGGTCGTGAAGCACCTCCACCTCGCGGCGGGCGCTGTGACAGTCATGAATCCGCACCGTTCGATCCTCCGGCGGAAAGGCGAACGGGCGCCCGATTACTTCGCCGTCGGCGTCCGGGCCGCGCCGGAACATGGCGAAAATATCCTGCTGGAGCGCGGCAAGCCGGGTCGGATTGACATAATCGTCCGGACCGTCGCCGCAAGTGGCGACGAACGGCTCGAACAACTCGCCGTCTTCCGGGCGGATCACCTCGGGCGTGCCGGACATCAACCGGAAAAACTCCCGCCCCTGCGCCCCGAAACTCGCCAGCAGCGGGTTGCCGTCGTGAAATTGTTCCAGCGTACCGCCGTCGCGCGCGATCAGCCGCGCCGCCTCGGCGTCGGAATACTGCTCGCTCCAATACTCCCGGCTCGGATTCAGGTAGAAGAAATAGACGGGCGTAAATTCCGCGAGCTTCATGAAAAAATGGAAGAAGAGCGGCGGCATGGTGCCGACTCCGAACACCGTGATCCGCTCCGGCAGCGCCGTCCCGGCAGGCAGTTCGTCGAGCCGGAAGAATTCACTGAAATAGAATTCGCGGGTGCGGGCGCGGTTCCCGCCGCAGAGTTCCAGGTAAAGCCGCTTCTGCCAGTCGGCGTCGGCCCACTCCGCGCTGCCGCCGCGCCGCCAGTTCTCCAGCATCTCGGGCCGGTAAATCCGGTACTGGTCGAAGAGTTCGGCGATCCGGCAGCCGATCTGCCAGCGCTTGAGCTCCCGCTGCGGCGGCACCAGATAGGCGGCGAGCTCCGGGTAACGCTCCGGCGATTCCCCGAGAATCCGGCAGATCCGCCACGGCAGGAGTTCGGCGGCAAAACGTTCGCCGTCGGCACGGAACGCGGGGAAAAACGTCTCCAGCATCCGGTCGATGAAGTTGACCGGGAACGGCGTGTCGAAGTTCGCGGCGATCCGCCCCTCGCCCCCGAGCTGCTGCTTGAGCCAGGCCGCCATGCCCTGCGTCTGCACCACCACGGTTTCGGGGGCGAACACATCCGACGGCGGCGACGAAAAAATCAGCCGGCCGAACTTCTCCGCCAGCCGCTCCAGCTTGTTCCCGGTGTAAAGGTAAAATTGCATATTCCGCCCCGATCTCATAAAAGGAATATACCGGAACCGGGTCCGCTTTTCAATCGTTCCGACCGCTTTTTCGCAGGAATTCGCCGACGGTCCGCCAGGCGGCCAGCTTGTCGGCGTAGCGGTACATCGCGGCGGCGGGGCTGGTGGACGGCAGCCGCTCGATGCGGAGCGCCGGGCGGTCGAACAATTCCGGCGCACCTTTCTTCAACTCCTCGAACGACTTCCCGCCGTTGCAGCAGATCAGCCCGATGGATGGAAACTGTTCGAGCAGCGTCGCGACCGGATTGGATTCGGCGTCGCGGATGTTCCCGTCGAGGCTCCCCTCGCGCCGTCCCGCCCCGATGGTGTCCCAAAGCGCGACGCCGGCCGCCGTGAGCCGTTCGAGCCGCTCCGGATAGGGCAGCGCCGGGTCGAAGCCGAACAGCTCCCCCATGATCGGCCAGAAGGCGTTGCGGGGGTGTGCGTAATACTGCTGCTGCCGGAGCGATTCCTCGCCGGGCAACGAACCCAGGATCAGCACGCCGGGCCGTTCGCCGACCACCGGAGGAAACGACCTCTTCTTCACCGCGCCGCCCCTCACCCGGTCAGGAGACCGTGTAGCGGACCGAGATTCCGGCGGGCAGCAGCCGCCCGGTCGATTCCGGAACCGTCATCTCGAACGAATCGTATTCGCCGCCGCGCCCGCACGCCTCTTCCAGCAATCGCTCCATCACCAGGCAGGAAAATCCCGGCGAGTGGCAGGAGAGGATCACCGTGAACGGCCGTCCCGGCTCCCGGAGCTGGTTGCAGACGTCGAGCAGTTTCGGCAGATCGTCTTCGATCTTCCACACCTGTCCGCTCGAACCGCGTCCGAAAGTGGGCGGGTCGAGCGCGATGAAATTGTACTGGCTGCCGCGCCGCAGTTCGCGCTGGGTGAACTTGTTCACATCGTCCGCGATCCAGCGGATCGACGACGGCACCCGGGAGTTGTATTGCAGATTCTCCTGCCCCCACTCGATCATGCCGCGCGACGCGTCGAGGTGGCAGACCGCCGCCCCCGCCTCGGCCATCGCCATCGACCCCACGCCGGAATAGCCGAAGAGGTTGAGCGCCTTCGCCCCCTCCCCCAGACCCGACGCCGGAGAACGGAAATAGTCCCAGTTCCGGTACTGTTCGGCGAAAAAGCCGAGGTGGCCGAACCCGGTCGGCTTGACCTTGAGCGTAAAGCCGCCCCATTCGATCAGCCACGATTCCGGGAGCTGGCGGCTGAAACTCCAGCGGCCGCCGCCGGAGCTGTCGCGGGTGAACACCGCATCGGCGGCGTCCCATTCTTTCTTCGGCAGCGCCGGACGCCAGAAGGCGTTCAGCGCCGGACGGACAAGACGGAATTCGCCGACCTGCTCCAGTTTCCGGAGAGATCCGCTATCCAGCAATTCGTACTTCATTTATCCTCGGCCCGATAGACCACTTCGCCGTTGCGCACGGTCAGAAGCGGCCGGTTGGTCTTGCGTTCAAAAATCGCCAGGTCGGCGCGCCGGTTCGGCTGCAGCATTCCCCGGTCGTTCAACTTGAAAATTCCGGCCGGATTCGACGTCACCGCCGCCGCCGCCTGAAGCTCGGTCAGGTGGCCGCCGCTCATCAGACTGTGCCAGCCGGTGTCGAGCATGGTCGTGGTTCCGGCCAGCGCACCCTGCTCGTTCTGCGAATACCCGTCCTTCACCCGGATCAGCGACGGACCGATCCGGTATTCGCCGTCGGGCATTCCCGCCGCCATCGTACAGTCGCTGATGCCGACCAGCTTCGCCGACGTTTTGCAGCGGCAGGCCAGGTCGACCATGCGCGGGTGGATGTGCCGCCCGTCGATGATCAGCTCAACCGTCACCCGGTCGTCGGTCAGCGCGATGCCGGAAAGCCCCATCTCGCGCTGGTGCAGCGGCGGCATTCCGTTGAAAAGGTGCGTACAGTAGGAGGCCCCGGCCTCGACCGCGCGCAGCGTCTCTTCCTCGTTGGCGATGCAGTGCCCCATCGACGGCCTCACGCCGCGCTCCAGCAGGAACTCGATGAGCTTCCCGGAATCTTTCAACTCCGGCGCGAAGGTCATCACCTTGACCAGCCCGTTCCCCGCCTCGATCAGTTCGCGGGCGAAGCCGAGGTCGACCGGAACGATCGCGCTCTCCTGCTGGGCGCCGCGTTTGAGCGGGTTGATGAACGGGCCTTCCAGATTGATCCCGGGCGCATCGGCGCCCGGCAGTTCACGCACGGCCTCTTCGGCCAGCCGCCGCAGATTCGCCAGCATCGCTTCGCGCGGCGCGGCAACCACGGTCGGAAAGAACGCGGTCACGCCGCGTTCGGCGAGAATCCGGCTCATTGAATCAATCGGATTCGGAGAAAGATCCACCGACGAAGCGTCGAAACCGCCCGCTCCGTGAATGTGCGAGTCGATGAAACCCGGCGTCAGGTAGGCGTTTGAAAACTCGAACACCTCAAGCTCCGGCTCCATCGTAAAAGCGGACACCCCGCCGACGGCGAGAATCTTTTCGTTTTCGCAGAGCACCGCGCCATTGTCGATCCGGCGGTCCGGCGTAATCAGGTAGTCGGCAAGATAAAGCCGGCGCATTCGCTTTTTCATGTCCGCATCCTCCTCTTGGGTAACTTACGGTTCCCGCATGGCTTCGTCGAGCGACTTGATCAGCGGGTGGACCAGATACTCGATGATCCGGCGCTCGCCGACCCGGATTTCCGCCTGGCACTCCATGCCCGGAATCAGCCGGAAATCCTTCTCTATATTGCGCAATTTCCCGGAAAGCGTGATCCGCGCCCGATAGTAGGTGCGCGCCGCGCCGGGTTCCCCCTGCTGCTTCTGGAACGAGTCTTCCGAAATATTCCGCACCACACCGTCCAGCGTGCCGTATTTCTGGAACGGAAACGAGTTCAGCTTCACCCGCACTTCCGAACCGATATGCACCTTGCCGATGTCCTGCGGCTGCACTTCGACTTCGAGCTCAATCCCGCTGTCCAGCGGAACCAGCGTGATCAGCGCCTCCGCCTCGCGGACCGCCGACCCCACCGAGAAGTTCGCGATTTCGTGAACCATCGCGTTGCACGGCGCCCGCAGCGCGTCGAAATTCAACTGCGCCTGGATCTTGTCGAACGACTTCTGGTTGCTGGTGTATTCGCGCTGCACTTTGACCAGTTCCGTCGAAATGTTGTTGCGCCACTCCTCGATGTAGGAGTTTTTGCTCGCCACCGCGGTCTGCTCCTGATGCTCCTGCTCGACCAGGGAATCCCGGGTCTTGTCGATCGAAGCCTCCAGTTCCATGGTCTGGATCTGAATCTGGAGCGTGTCCTTGAGCGAGGCCGCGTTGTTCTTGCGCAATTCGGTGTACATGGTCTCGATCTGTTTGAGCTTCTCCAACTGGGCGGCCTGGTTCTTCAGACTCTGTTTGAGCGAGTTCTCCGACGCCTGAATCTGCTTGATGCTCTGGTTGTAATAGTTCATCTTCTCTTCGTAGAACTTCTTACGCTGGTCGAAAATCGCCTTCTGCCACGCCTGATCCTTGTTCGCCAGATCGACCGGAATGTACTCCTTATGCAGGAACTCGGCCAGCAGCCGGTTCACCTGGGCGCTCAGCGTCGAGAGTTCCGAGGACAGCCGCTCGGCTTCCGCTATGTTCATCACCGGATCGAAGGTGAACAGCAGCTGGTCCTTCTTCACCACCTGGCCGACTTTGACGTTGATGGTCTTGATGACCGTCCGCTCAAGCGGCTTCATCACGATGTTCGGCGTGTCGGTCACCAGCTTCCCCTCGGCCATGACGATCATATCGACCTTGAACACCGAGGCCCAGACGATCACGCCGATCATGAAAACGAGCGCGCTCCAGACGCCGAACCGCGCCCACCACGGCAGCCGTTCGTGTTTGATTTCCAGCGCGTCCGGCTGGAATTCGATCGCCTTGGCGGTCAGCTTTTTCCCGTTATCGCTCATTTGTTCAGGTTCCTTTCCATCTGCTGACGCCAGAAATCGCGGTAGATGCCGTCATGCGCCAGAAGTTCGCGGTGCGGCGCGAAGTCGGTCTTGGCGCCCTTGTCCATGACGAGAATCTTGTCCGCTCCGCTGACGATGCTGAGCCGGTGCGAAATGATCAGCACCGTGCGCCCCTTGGCGATCGCTGCAAGGTTCTCCTGAATCACGTTCTCGCTCTCGGGGTCGAGCGCGCTGGTCGCCTCGTCGAAGATCAGGACCGACGGATTCGTCAGGAGCGCGCGGGCGATGGCCAGCCGCTGCTTCTGCCCGCCCGAAAGGTTCGAGGCGTTCTCTTCGAGCATCGTGTCGTACCCTTTCGGCAGGCTGGAAACGAACTCGTGCGCCCCGGCCAGCCGGGCGGCGTAGATGATCTCTTCGATGGTCGCGCTGCGCTTGGTCAGGCAGATGTTGTCGCGCACCGTCCCGTTGAAAAAATAGTTCTCCTGCAGCACCACGCCGATGCTCGAACGCAAATGCGCCTTGTCGATTTCGCGCAGGTCGATGCCGTCGATCTTGATCAGCCCCGACTGCACCGGGTAGAGTCCCTGCAACAGCTTGGTCAGCGTCGTTTTGCCCGAACCGGAACGGCCGACGATGCCGACAGTCGAACCCACCGGCACTTCGAGGTCGAAGTTCCGAATCACCTGCGGCAAGTCCGGCCGGTACTGGAAGGTGACGTTTTCAAATGAAATCTTCCCCTTCAGCGGATTGCGGACGCCGCCGCCCGCCGGTTCCACCGGCGTATTCATCACCACGCCGAGCATTCGCACCGAAAGCGCGATCTGCTGGTACTCGTGAATCAGCCCGACCAGCCGGACCAGCGGCCCGGTCACCCGGCCGGAAAGCATCTGGAACGCAATCAAGGCGCCGATGGTGAGCTTGTGGTCGAACACCAGCGTCGCACCGAGCCAGATCACCGTGACGGTCATCAGCATCTCCAGCGCCTGGCTGATCGTCTTGGCGGTCATCGAAATTTTGCCCACCCGGAAGTAGGACTTGATCGCGTAGGCGGTGGAATCGTTCCACGCCTTCTCCTCCACCGGCTCGATCGCCAGCGATTTCACCGTGCGGATGCCGTGGATCGACTCCACCAGCATGCTCTGGCGCTTGCCTTCCGCCTGATAGAGTTCGTTCAGCCGGGTCTGGAACGGCTTGATCAGCGTCGCAATGACCAGCGCCATCAGCAGCGAATACCCGAGCACGATCCCCGTCAGCTCCACGCTGTAAAGCAGCAGGAACGGGATGAACACCACCAGGCTGAACAGTTCGAGGATGGTGAAAAAGAGATTGCCCGACAGAAACCCGCGGATTTTCTCGGTCTGCTGCATATGCTTGAGCAGCACGCCCGACGGCACCCGTTCGAAGAATTCGATCGGCAGCCGCATCAGGTGCCGGAAGGTCTTGGTCGCGGTCGAGATGTCGATCTTGTTGGTCGCGAAGAGCAGCAGGTAATTCCGCAGATATTCGAGGCAGGCGTTGAACATGATCGCCGCGACAATGCCGATGCCGAGCACGTTCAGCGTCTGGTAGGTGCGGTTGACCAGTACTTTATCCACCACGATCTGGAAGAAGAGCGGCGTAATCAGTGCGATCGCGTTGATCATCAGCACCGCCATCGCGATCTGGCCGAAAAGCCCCCTGAGCTTGATGAACTCCGGAATGAACCAGCGCAGCCCGAACGGCTGCTCCTCGTCGGCCAGCTTGTAAACCCGCTTGACCAATAACCCGGTTCCCGCCGAAATCTCCTCGAATTCCGCCTGGGTCAGAAACTGGAACTGCTGGCCCGGATTCTCGGCCTGGAACGCCGGATCGACCAAAACAACCTTCGCGTCCTCCCCCTCCGCATGGCGCAGCCCGCAGATCACGTGGCACGAACCGTCCTTCTTGAAGCCGAGGGCCGGAAACGCTTCGCCCATCCGCTCCAGATCCTTCCAGGCCAGCTTGACCCGCTTCGCCTTGAGACGGTGGTCGGAGGCGATTTCGACCAGCTCCCGGGCGGAAACCTCTTTTTCTCCGATGGCATAGTCGTGCAGCAGCCGCCGAATATCCAGCGGAACGTTGTGGTGCCGCCCGATGGCGGTCAGGGCGAAGAGTCCGCTGTGCTTGCGGTTGTCCACCGCCTGGAGCATCCGGAAAATCATCACCGGACCCTCGATCCGCTGGAGCAGTTCCTCCTTCGGCACGGTGATCATCGGGCTGCCGCCCTTGACCAGCGGGTCGAAAATCGGCACACTCTCCTGCCGGATCTGCGACAGGTTGACCGCCAGCACCCGGTTTCCGTTCTGCAGCCGGAGCAGCGCCGGACCGGCATAGGTCTCCGACAGTTCCACCGCGTTGTTATGGAATTCCGGCTGCAGCTGAAGCCCGGACGCCAGCTTCAACAACCCCTGGTCGGAATCCGTTTCGAGCTCCTGCTCAAGCTCCGGCGTAAGAAGTGCATCGAAATTGATGTCGCGTTTCAGGTTCGCAGCCAGACTGCGCAGACAGACAACCCCGCTGTTGACAGCTGTATTCACTCAATCATCCTTTCTGACCGATGTTCCGGGGAGGACCGGCAGGACATACAATTGCCCGGAAAGTTCCATTCGCGCCCTCCTCTTCCACACGACGGGACCTGCCGGTTCAACGATTCAAAATATTTTTGATCCCCTCGAAAATAATCTGAGAAGCCAGCGCCGCCAGATAGAGGCCGGTCAACTTGCTCAAGATGTTGATGCCCTTTCGTTTCAGGAGATCCTCAAGCGTATCCGAGAAAAACAGCAGCAGCCCGAGCACGACGACCGCGAACACGATCCCGAGCACCTCGGTGACCCGCACTTCAACCGGCGGCTTCGCCGCGCTCATCACCAGCAGCGTACCCACCGTGCCGGGACCGACCGTGTAAGGAATCGCCAGCGGAACCACCGAAATGTCGCCGTCCTCACTCGACTGCCGCCCCAGCGGAACGCCGGAGCTGCGCACCACTTCGATGCCGCTCAGCAAAAGCACGATCCCGGACCCGATCCGGAACGCGTCGAGCGAAATCCCGAGATATCGGAAAATCGCTTCACCGAACAGATAGAGAACCATGACGATGACCAGCACCGCCACCGTGGTGCGGACGGCCAGAACCCGGCGCGCCGCACTCTCCTCCTCACGAGTCAACGTCAAAAAAATCGAAAGAATAAAAAACGGGGTCAACAGAAAAAATATCTTGACGAAAACCCCGATCACCGTACTCGTTGTCATTTTCTCTCCCCCCCGGGAGTGCTTCAACGCGCGTTGAGTTCCTCCTGAAGTTCCGCGTCAGCCTTCAGGACCTGTTCCGTCTGTTTGCGGCGGAACGCCTTCAGCTTCTCCGCCAGAACCGCGTCGGACAACGCGAGAATCGAAACGGCGTAGAGACCGGCGTTCTTCCCGCCGGCCTTGCCCGCGGTCACCGCCGCCACCGGAATCCCCGGCGGCATCTGCACGATCGAAAACAGCGCGTCAAGCCCGTTGAACGGCTCCGACGCGATCGGAATGCCGATCACCGGGAGAATCGTATGCGCCGCAACCACGCCGCCGAGATGGGCGGCCATTCCGGCGGCGCAGATGATGACCTTGAACCCGTTCGCTTCGGCTTTGGCGGCAAATGCGATCGCCTCGGACGGCGTCCGGTGAGCCGACATCGCGTGCGCCTCATAGGGCACGCCGAATTCGTCGAACACCTTGAGCGCGCCATCCACAATCGGCAGGTCGCTCTTGCTGCCCATCAGGACGGCGACAACCGGTTTGCCCTCGGGTCTCTTCATTCTTTGTCTCCGGACTCCGGCGGATCGTTTTCGGCGCCGAGGGTCGGCAGCGCGCTGGAAGGATCGCCCGGGATGCCGAACTCATAGCTCAGCAGCCCTTCGGCGATTTCCAGCAGCGCCCAGTCGAGGTAGTTCTCGGAGTCGCATTTGATCATCGGGCGGGCGCCGAGCGCCAGCTGTTTGGCCCGTTTCGCCGCAACCACGGACAGGATCTGCGGGTCCGGAATCATCTTCCGGGCACGGCCCAGATAGGAATTGTTCATACTCATAATCGTTTTCCCCTTTCAATATCACGGGCGAAACGCCCACTTTCGGAGCGTTCCGCCGCGATGGATTGTTGTTTTCGACCGCTGTTCGTCAGTAGTCGATAATGTCGCGATTGTTGTCGATCAGCGTGACATCGCCGGACATGACCCGCATGTAACGTGTCTCGAATTCCGGGACCGCGTCGAGCACCCAGCGTTCCGCGATGGCGACGCGATCCTCGCACTTCATCGCGTCGCGCAGCAGCAGCAGTCCGACGAAGATGTAAGTCTCCATCTCGACCAGGCTGCGGGCCATCAGGTCGTGGTAGGCGTGATCCTTCTTTTCGGCGACGAACTTCACCGCGTCGAGCTGACGCGCGTGCAACGCCATCACCGTGTCGCGCAGACGGGCCAGTTTGCCGTGGAACTCGATCGAAGCCAACTCGTTGATCCGCTCGTCGTTGTCGCGCTGGATCACGCCGCCGATCGCGGCGACCACCTGAAGCTGCGTCGTGCCTTCGTAGATGTTGGTGATGCGCGCATCACGGTAGAAGCGCTCGACGTTGAAATCCTTCATGAACCCGGTGCCGCCGTGGATCTGGATCGCGTCGTAGGCCACCTTGTTGGCCATCTCGGTGGCCAGCGCCTTGCACATCGGCGTCAGCACCGCGGCGACTTTGCTGTAGTACTTCTGCTTGGCGCGGATGTCGGCGGAGATCTCTCCGCCCTTCTCGACCAGCTCGGTATAGCCGTTGCGGAGGTCGACGATGCGGGTCGTCTCATACAGCAGCGCGCGGGCCGCGGTGAGCCTGACCTTCATGTCCGACAGCATGTCGTAGATCGCCGGGAACTGGTCGATCGACTTCTTGAACTGCATCCGCTCGGAGGCGTACTTGCGCGCCTCGCGGTAAGCCGCTTCGGCAATACCCACCGCCTGGCCGCTGATCGCCACGCGGGCGCCGTTCATCAGGCTCATCACGTATTTGATGAGGCCGAAACGGCGTTTGCCGCAGAGCTGGGCCGGAACATCGTTGTACTGAAGTTCGCAGGTGGCGACGCCGTGGATGCCGAGCTTGTTCTCGATGCGGCGGACGATCAGCTGCGGGCACTTTTCGGCGATGAACATCGAAAGTCCGCGGCCGTCGCTGGTGCCTTCCTCGGAACGCGCCAGCACCAGGTGGACCTGGGCGCAGCCGTTGGTGATGAACCGCTTCATGCCGTTCAGGTACCACTGGCCGGTCTTCTCGTCCTGCCAGGCGCGCAGGCGGACCGCCTGGAGGTCGGAGCCGAAGTCCGGCTCGGTCAGGTCCATCGAACCGTCGAATTCACCCGACGCGAAGCCGGGAAGATACTTCTGCCTCTGCTCTTCGGAACCGAAGAAGCTGATCGTTTCGGCGATGTCCTGAAGCCCGAAGATGTTCTGCAGCGAGCCGTCGGCGCGCGACACCATCTCGGTCATCATCGTGTAGACCGAAACCGGGAAGTTGAGGCCGCCGAAGCGGTGCTCAAGCATGACGCCCATCACCCCGGCCTGCTCCAGATCCTTGAGGTTCTGGACGGTCAGCGGGTGGTAGGTCACCTTGCCGTCGGCGAAATGCGGGCCTTCGGCATCGACGGTGCGGCTGCGCGGCTCGATGCGGTCGCCGCAGATTTCGCCGACGACGTCGAGCACCCGCAGGTAGTTGTCGAGCGCATCCTCGAACGAAGCCGGAGCGTTCTCGAACTCTTCGGCGAGCTTGTAATCGTGTTCCCGGAGCCCGGCCACTTCGGCCAGGTCGAGATTCTTCAGCGTGAAGACCAGGTCGCTGTTGTCCTTGAAAAAGTTAGCCATTGGAATCCACCCCTCTTACGCTTTGGCCTTGAAGGCTTTGATCATTTGCGGTATCACGGTGTTCAGGTCGCCCACGATCGCGTAGTGGGCGGCGCTGAAGATCGGCGCTCCGGGATCGGAGTTGATCGCGATGATCTTCTTCGACTCCTTCATGCCGGCGACGTGCTGGATCGAACCCGAAATGCCGCAGGCGATATAGAGGCGCGGACGGACGGTCACACCGGTCTGCCCGACCTGGTGGTCGTGATCGATCCACCCGGCGTCGACCGCGGCGCGCGAGGCGCCGACTTCGCCGCCGAGCGCTTCGGCCAGCTGGTAGATCAGCTTGAAGTTATCCTTGCTGCCGACGCCGTAGCCGCCCGACACGATGATCTGGGCGCCCTTGAGATCGACTTCCTTGTCGGCGCGGACGCGCTCGATGACCTTGACCACGCTCTCGGCGTCGGTGAGCGCCGGCTTGACCTTGACCAGCTTGCCCTTGCGGGACGGGACGGGAGCGTCCATCTTCATCACGCCCTCGCGGACGGTCACCATCTGGGGGTCGTCCCAGGTGTTGACGATGGTGGCGATGATGTTGCCGCCGAAAGCCGGACGGATCTGCATGAGCTTGTTGGTATAGCTCATGTTATTCTTCTTGTCGTCGAAGTCGTCGATCTTGAGGTCGGTGCAGTCGGCGGTGAGTCCGCCGAGCTTCTCGGAAGCGACGCGCGGCGCGAGTTCGCGGCCCTTGAGCGTCGCGCCGAACAGCATGATGTTCGGCTTGTGTTCCTTGATGAGATCGACAATCGCCCGCGCATAGGGCAGCACGGTGAACGGCTCCAGCCGCGCGTCTTCGACCAGATAGACCGTGTCGCAGCCGTAGCTGTAGAGGGTTTCGACGCAATGTTCGACCTTGTCGCCGAGCAGCAGCGCTTCGACCTTGACTCCGAGCTGGCCGGCGAGATCGCGGCCTTTGCAGACGAGTTCGAGGCTCACATCGGCGATCTTGCCGGCTTCCTGCTCGATGAAAATCCAGACGTTTCCAATTTTTTCTGCCATGATGATGCTTACCCCAGGGTGTGATCGCTGATGAGTTCGTGAATCAGGAGACCGATGCTTTCGTCGGTCGCGGGAATGCTCTTCGCCTCGCTGGCGGTCAGCACCACGCTCATGACGCTTTTGACCTTGGTCGGAGAACCGGGAAATCCGATGCGCCCCGGATCGGCGCCGATGTCCGCCGCGCTGTATTCGCGGATGAGCAGCCCGGCCTTCTCCAGTTTTGCCTGCTTTTCGGCGAGCACCTCGGCGTCGGTGTAGTTGGAGCCCGCGTAAGCCTTGGCGACCTCGGAAGCGGTTTTGGCGCGCTTGAACTTCATCAGCCGCCTGGCATTCATCGGGCGCGGTTCGTTGGCGTCGATGACGGTCAGCAGCGCGGGGAGCGGGGATTCGAGAATTTCGTGGCCGCCTTCGATCGCGCGGCGGACGGTGATCTTGCCCTTATCGAGGCTCTTGACTTCCTCGACGTAGCAGAGCTGCGGGATATTGAGTTTCTCGGCCAGCTGCGGGCCGACCTGCGCGGTGTCGCCGTCGATCGCCTGCCGTCCGCAGAGGATCAGGTCGAACTTGCCGAGCTTTTTCGCACAACAGGAGAGCGTGTAACTCGTCGCCAGCGTATCGGCACCGGCCAGGGCGCGGTCGGTAACCAGGACCCCTTCGTCCGCCCCGCGGTAAAGCGCCTGCCGCAACACCTCGGCCGCGGCGGGCATACCCATCGTGCCGACCACGACGCGGGCGCCGTAGCGATCCTTGAGTTCCAGGGCCAGTTCCAGCGCGTTGAGATCTTCGGGATTGAAGATCGCGGGGAGCGCGGCCCGGTTCACGGTCCCTTCGGGCGTCATTGCGTCACCCGAAATGTTCTGGGTATCCGGAACCTGTTTGACGAACACGAGTACGGTATAACTCACAGTTTCGACTCCCATTGATTATGGTTGCTTACGGTTTACACCTAATCATACAAGAAAACATGATAATATATCGCGGAGGTGTCAAATAGCAACCCCCGCCCTCCGGCTTTTTTTCAAAAAAACGGACATCGCCCCTTGCCGCGAGGGGGACCGGGTGTTATACTATATCCCTATTATGGTAAAACCGGCGGAAAAAGCAATCTATATCCAGGACCACGAAGGAGAACGCGTCCAGTTCGACCCGGTCGAGCTCCAGACGCGGCTCATCAACTGTTTCCTGACGGCCGGGCTGCGCGAGAGCAGTTACATGGCCGAAGACATCGCACTGGCAGTGGAATACACGCTGCTCAACAGCGGGCGCCCCGAACCCGTGTTCGGACAGGGCGAGCTGACCGCCGCCGTGATCCGGATGCTGGAGGAGACCGGCTTTCCCGAAGTCGCGGCGCTGTTCCGCCAAAGCGGCGGCGACCGCCATGTCGCCCTGGACGCAACGCCGGAAGCGGTGGCCGGGTTCCTCCACAAATTCCTCGCCTGCTCCGAAATCATCTTTGACCGGGTGGTCCGCGAAGTGACCCGGGCGGTCGACGTGCTCGGCATCGGCGAGGCCGATCCGCATCTCTATCTCGAACTCGCCCGCCATTACGAGCGGAAGTTCGCCATCGAGGGAATCTCGGGCGGCACCGTCGCCCGGCTGCGGGGACGCACCTCGGCCAGCCGCGAGGAGGTCGCCGCGGTCCTGCCGCCGGAAGTCCGGGCGCTCACCTCCGAGGGAGTGCTCCGCGTCGGCGAGGTCAACGAAATCTTCTCGCGCATCCGCTTCTTCTTCATGATGAAGCCGTTCGCAAAGAAATTCGACCTGGTTTCCCCGGTGACCGAAATGGAGGTCGAGCCGCTGCTCTTCCGGATGGGCCGGGTGCTCGAACTCGGCCGGGCCGCGATCGACAGCGCGCTCCAGCCTTCCGAACCGCTGCCGGTTCAGCTGACCATCCCCGACATGTCACTTTTCGTCGCCGAATATTTCGGCGCGGAACGCGAGAAATCGCGCAAACTCACCGAAGAGCTGGCCCGTACGCTCACCTTCGAACTGAAGGACGGCGTCTACAAGCTCACCGTGAACTGACCGGCCATGCGCTCCTACCATGAACTCGCTCCGCGCCTCGCGGAATCGAAGTTCCGCAGCCGCTTCCACCTCGGAAAAAGCGAACTTGCCTTCCTCGCCGAAAAGGGTTTCCCCGCCGTCGAAGCACAGTGCCGGAACTTCATTTTGCAGCGACTGGCTCCCGCCGTCATCCCGAACGACGGAAAACAGACACCGTGGCGCGGACACCCCTGTTTCATCGCCCAGCACGCCACCGGCTGCTGCTGCCGCTGCTGTCTCGCCAAATGGCACGGCATCCCGAACAGCCGCGAACTGACGCCCGGCGAAGTGGACGGCATCGTCGCGCTGCTGCTCGACTGGATGCGCGCCGACGCCCCCGGCCTCGACGGAATTCCGCACACGCCCGACCTCTTCTGAATGCATCCGACATTACAAAATCAACGAAGGAGCGGACCGCAATCTTCCCGGCGCGTCCGTTTTCCGTTGCCTTTGAATTCGATCTTTCCCCTTCCTTGAAAACCGCCATTGATTTTTATGAAAACCGGGATATATTAAACAAGATGTGCTATGGTTTCGAATGTCGGCGGCTGACGAATCGGGCCGGGTTCTATTGTGGTTAACTGGAGTTTAAAACTTTATGTCGTTATTCAGCAGCGGAAAATATTCCACCTTGCGAATGCCCTCCAACGGGGAGCGTAAAATGATCATTCCGGACGGTTCCTGGGTCAAATGCAAAAGCTGCAGCCAGACGCTTTACAACGATCGGCTCGAAGACAACCTTCAGGTCTGCTGGTACTGCAACTGCCACCTTTCGATGAACGCGCCGACGCGCATCAAATCCCTCACCGACCCCGACAGCTTCAAAGAGATGGACTCCGACCTGCGCAGCGTCGACCGGCTGCACTTCGTGGACAGCCGCCCGTACAGCGAGCGGCTGACCGAGAGTGAGAAGAAAACCGGGCTCTCCGACGCAATCATCTGCGGCTCGGCGACGCTCGGCGGACACCCGTACATGCTCGGCGTGATGGACTTCCGCTTCATGGGCGCTTCGATGGGTTCGGTGGTCGGCGAAAAGATCGCCCGCCTGGTCGAAGCCGCGACCGAGGCGAAGGTTCCGGTGGTGCTCGTCACCGCTTCCGGCGGCGCGCGGATGCAGGAAGGCATCCTGAGCCTGATGCAGATGCCGAAGACCTGCGGCGCGCTTTCGCGCCACAGTGAGGCGGGGCTTCCCTACTTCACCATCCTGACCAACCCGACCTACGGCGGGGTGACCGCGAGTTTTGCGGCGGTCGGCGACGTGATTCTGGCCGAACCGGGCGCGATGATCGGCTTTGCCGGGCCGCGCGTGATTCAGGAAACCACCAACTCGAAACTCCCGGAAGGCTTCCAGACCGCCGAATTCCTGCTGGAAAAAGGCCTGGTCGACCGCGTCGTCGAACGGAAGAATCTCAAAAAAGAGCTTGAACTCCTGCTTGAATTTTTCTAAAAGCGGAGTATACTATAATTAGTTGATACGATTTCAGTTTGCCGGGTTGGACCCCGTGCGTTGTCAAATGGGTATACCGAGTCAGGTGGGGAACCAAGCAGCTCAATACATGCTTTTGACAAGCCACGGGTAATCTAGCCCGGCTCTTTTTTTGCCCGGATTTTCCGGGCGGCCGGTTGCAAAACCGAGGAGACGCAATATATTAGCTTTGTTATTCCGACTGATTCAAAAGGGGGACTTTTCATTTATGACACGTATCGACGGCCGCGCTCCGGATGAGCTCCGCAAGATTGTAATCCGACCGAATTTCCTGGCTCATCCGCTCTCCTCCGTTCTGATCGAATGCGGCGGGACCAAAGTCATCTGCGCCGTCAGCGTCGAAGCGAAAGTTCCGCCCTGGATGAAGGCCCAGAAGGTTCCGGGCGGCTGGGTCACCTGCGAATACGGCATGCTGCCCGCCTCCACTCACGACCGCATGAAACGCGAAGCCTCTTCCGGCAAACAGGGCGGGCGCACGATGGAGATCCAGCGGCTGATCGGCCGCTCGCTCCGCGCGGTGGTCGACCTCAACGAACTCGGCGAAAACACCGCCAGCATCGACTGCGACGTGATCGACGCCGACGGCGGAACCCGCACCGCCAGCATCACCGGTTCGGCGATCGCGCTGGCGCTGGCCTGCCGCACCGAGTGGGGTCGCAAGAACTTCCCCGGCTGTCCGCTGCGCGAAAACGTCGCCGCCATCAGCGTCGGAATCATCGACGGCATCCCCATGCTCGACCTCTGCTACGAGGAGGATTCCTCGGCCGAGGTGGATATGAATGTGGTGATGACCGAATCCGGCAAATTGGTCGAAGTGCAGGGAACCGCCGAAGGCGCACCGTTCTCCCGCCAGCAGCTCAACGAGCTGATCGACCTCGCCGAACACGGCCTCAAACAGATTTTCAAAATGCAGAACGAAATCATCGAAACCGTCACGCTGCCGCTCACGGCGGCGGAGGCGACCGGGGATTTGTTCGGGGAGTTCCGCTATGAGTGAGTATCAGGTCATCGCCCGCAAGTGGCGGCCGCAGCGTTTCTCCGACGTGGTTGGGCAGGAACATGTGGTGCGGACGCTCAAAAATGCGATTCAGGGCCGGCGCACCGCGCACGCCTATCTCTTCGTCGGTCCGCGCGGCGTCGGCAAAACCACGCTGGCGCGCATCTTCGCCAAGGCGATGAACTGCCTCGACCCGAAAGAGGGCGAACCCTGCTGCCAATGCGCCTCCTGCCGCGCGATCATGGAGGATAACAACCTCGACGTGATCGAGATCGACGCCGCCAGCCGCAACTCCGCCGCCGATATGCGCGAACTCGCCGAAGACGTGATGCACCAGCCGGTGGCCGGGCGTTACAAAATCTACATCATCGACGAAGTCCACATGCTGACCGCACAGGCGTGGAACGCGCTTTTAAAAACGGTGGAAGAACCCCCCGCGCACGTCAAATTCATCTTCGCCACGACCGAAGTGCATAAAGTCTTGAAGACCATCATCTCGCGCTGCCAGCGGTTCGACCTGCTGCCGATCCCGACCCGCCAGATCGCGGAGCGGCTGCGGCTGATCGCCGACCGTGAAAACGTGGCGATCAGCGACGACGCGGTGGGGGCGATCGCCCGCGCCGCCGAGGGCGGGATGCGCGACGCGCAATCGCTGCTCGACCAGATGATCGCGTTTTTCGCGCAGGGCGACGGCTCGAAGATCACCGGAGAGCAGGTGCTTTCGCTTTTCGGGCTGACCGACCGTGCCGACCTCGACGCGATTTTGCTCGGAATGCTGCGCAACCAGCCCGCCGAAGTGGTCAAAGTGATCGGCCGCCTCGCCCGCAAGGGGAAGAACCTCGAAACACTGTTCGACGACCTGCTCGACGCGCTGCGCGGCGTGCAGCTCTGCTCGATCCTGCCGGACCCGGGTGAAATCCTCAACGAGTCCGCCGAGACGATCGAGCGCTGCCGCAAGCTGGCGCAGCTGGTCCGCCCGGACACGATCCAGATTCTGCTGGAAACCATCGCACCGGTGGGCCGGGTGCTGCACGACGCGCTGAACAAACAGGTTTACCTGGAAACGATTCTCTTGAAGGCGATGCGCGAGGCGCACGCGGTGCGGATCAACGACCTGCTGGCGCGGCTGAACCAGCTCCGCACGGCGGGTGAACTCAAGTTCCTCGACCAGCTCCCGAACGAAATCAAGCCGAAAGCGCCGGAGGCGGTGGTGATCGAGCCCTTGAAACCGGCGGAGGAAAAAGCGGAAGTGATTCCGCCGCCGCCCGCCCCGGTCCCTGTTCCAGAACCAGCCCCCGCCCCGACTCCCGTCCCCGTCGTTCCGCAGGTGAGCAACCCGCACGCCGCGCCGGAGACGGAACCGGCGCGGATGGAGCCGGAACCGGTCGAACCCGAACCGCAGGCCGCGCCGGAACCCGAACCGGAGCTCGAGCCGGAAGAACCGGCGGAGCCGACGGAAGAGCCCTCCCCCGCCCCGGCGGTGGAGATGCACCGGGAGTTCGACGCCGAAACAGGCGAAACAGTTGAAATCCCGCTCGCGCCTCCCCCGCTGCCCAAGGATGAGAAAGAGGACCTGGAGCCGGAGACGAAGCCGGGGAAGAAGAGACGGCGCAGCATCGCCAACGACAATCCGAAGGCGCTCGAAGACGCGCTGAACGATCCGACGGTCCACGAAATCGTCGATCTCTTCGGCGGCAAAGTCGTGGACATTCATCGCCCGGAGAAATGATTTTTCAACCGGCAGAAAAAGAATAATTTTTTTGCCAGTGGATTCCCGGCGGTGCCGGGGATGTTTTCCGGTTCAGGAAGGGGGATGCGGGATGACAAAACTTCCATCGTCCGATGATCCCCGTGCCGGATTTCCAGCATGGATTTTCCAGGTGCTCCTCGGGCTTTACTCTCTGCTCTGCGGATGCATTCTGGAAGTGACCAGAAGCCTGGTGATGACACGGTACGGGAATTCCGTAGAGCCGATTCCGGCGCTTCCCGGATTCTTCCTCGTCACACTGTCCTCCGAAGGGCTCTGGCCGCGATACCCGGTCTATCTGGAGCTGTTTGCAGGTTTATTCCTCATCTATCTCTGGGTTTCTCCCGCCGTGCGGAAGCGGGGAATGGCCGGATTCCATCTCTTCACCGCCGTCGCTTACGGGTTTCTGACCATTCTGGCGGGAATTTTTCTTCTGGCATTCCTGCTCGCGTTGAAAGCGGCAGTCATTGTGGAAACCCTGCCGAAATACTCCGCGACCCCGGCGGCCCGAATGATACATTTTACATTCATCGCCATTGCGGTTCTGTTTTTCATCGCAGTAATCCGGCGGTGTTACGCAGGAAAGAAGTGCAAATTGAAATGAGCGCGGGAAAGACCAATGCGCTGCGGCTGCTCGACGCGGCCGAAATCGCTTACACCCCTTATGAATATCCGACCGAAGACGGCAGGATCGACGCCGTCTCCGTCGCGGAGAAGCTCGGCGCGGAACCGGAACGGGTGTTCAAAACCCTGGTGACCGAGTCGCCGGACCGGGAGCACTTCGTCTTCATCATCCCCGGCAGCGCCGAACTCGACCTCAAAAAAGCCGCCCGCGCCGCCGGAAAGAAAAGCATCGAAATGCTCAAGGTCAAAGAACTCCTCCCGCTCACCGGCTACGTCCACGGCGGCTGTTCCCCCGTTGGAATGAAAAAACTTCTCCCCACCTGGATCGACGAAAACGCCATCCTCTACGACACAATCTTCGTCTCCGGCGGCCGGGTCGGCCTCAACCTCGAAATCAATCCCGAAGCGCTGGCCTCCTTTCTCCCGGCGGGATTCGTCGAGCTGACGAAATAGAAATCAAGCAACCCCTGCCCGATTTTACCGCGAATAGACACGGGCCTTCCCTCATGACAAAAATTTCATGCACTTGAAATCAATTAATAAATTCGATTTAATATCCAGTGTTGTAATAAAAATTGCCATTCGGATGAGGCGAAAATCACCAGGCCACCGGGCACGCCGATGCAGCTCAACAAAAGCGGGAGAACGATTTGACGGTTCACGCAGCCTTGCTGCACAAGTCGGCGCCAAACACATGGGATTCCGCTCAAAATTCATCAATTTCAGAAAAAGGAATCACCGCCGCGCTCCACGCCGCGCAATCTTTGCCGACGATTAATTTTAAAAAAATTATTTCAAGTACTTGACAAATGTATTTATTTTTGCTATAATTTATAGTGACGGGAATAAAAAAGAGAGTGATGCGTACGATGGCGATGAAACAAATCAACGGAAATCCCGAAGCCGCCGTCCATCGGCAGGGGGTGAGATTGAACACGACGAGTTTCAGGTTCCGGCAAGAATAATTTCAGGTGATCTTCCGCATCCAACCAAGCCAAAAGAAAGAGGGGCTGTCCATGAAGAGAGTGAATTTCACGTTGATCGAACTCCTGGTAGTGATCGCAATCATTGCAATTCTGGCCTCGATGCTGCTCCCCGCCCTGAATAAGGCGCGGGCGACCGCCAAATCGTCAAGCTGTCTCAGCAACCTGAAACAAATCGCCGCGTCATGCAACATGTATGCGAATGATTACAACGGCGTCATGCATGCCGCAATGAGAAACGGCCCTTACTACTGGTCCAACGCGCTTTGCGACGGAAAATATCTTCCGGTAGGTAAAATATTTCTCTGCCCGGCTCAAACTTACCGGACGATCTTCACCAATAATACAAGCGCATGTTACACCTACGGCCTCAACCGGGATATCGAGCATCAGACGCGCGATGAAAGCAAGGTTCTGTACAGCAATCTTCTGAAAATCCGCAAAGGGAATAAAAGCGCCGCCAACACCTGGCTGGTGGGCGACAGCCTCGGCAAAGCCTGGTGGTCGCCGAACCTGCGCCCGACGCCGATGATCAGCTGGAACAATGGCGCCGGCCACAATGCGGACCTCCGCCATTCCGGGAGAGGGAATTTCGGGTTCGTGGACGGCAGCGCCCGTCCGCTGGGCGTGGGCAACATGCACGGAGTTCATCCTCAGTTTGAAGAATGGTACCTCAACGACCTCAAAACCGTAAGTTTGCCCGCCAGCGGACTTTGACCCTCCGGCGCGGGGTTGAATTTCCCCGCGCCATTCCCGCCGGAATTCTGAATTTCCCGAAAAAACGGAAAAGAAAGATTCCGGCGCTCTTGACATCACTCCTTTTTCAGTTTATAGTTGCAAAGACCGCCTGGCTGAATCGTTTCGTTTTCAGGCGGGAAACAGAAAAAAAAGGAGGATGGGGAAATGAAACTCACACTCGCGGGCATTGTTTTTGCAGCGGCACTGTGTTCATTCGCGGCGGATACGACGCCGGCCAAGCTGGAGGACGGCAAGGCCGTAATCAAGGCCACCGCTGGAAAAGTCACCGAACCCTTCAAGGTCAAAGACGACTGCGTGATCGGCGACAAGAGCGGAAATGTCGCCTTCCTGGTTGAAATTCCCGAAGACGGCGAGTATGTCGTCTGGGGCAGCACCTGCGGAGCAGGCCCCAATGCCGACTCCTTCTTCCTTCAGGTGGACGACCAGGAGGCCGTCACCTGCGACATCGCTTCGAACAAGGATCAGAAATGTCACTGGAATCCGCTGAAGGGCCGGGAGAAAGCCAAGGACGCCAAGTACAAGCTGACCCAGGGCGTCCACAAAATCATCGTCAAGGGGCGCGAGCCCGGAGCCGCAATCGACAAGATCTGCGTCGCCAAGCCCGGCGTGAAGCCCGAATAATCGCCGATTCTCAGTAAAAAAATCCGGCCGGGACTTGAATCCCGGCCGTTTTTTTACAGTTTACAGCTCGTTGCCGCGAAAGGTTTGCACCGGGTTGCCCCGGACCAGTTCGCGGTGCCCGTTCCACAACTCGTTCCGCAGCCCGCTCTTCCCGGCGGCGTTGCGCCCGGCGATCTGAGCGGCGAGCCGCGCCAGGGCGAGCGCCCGGTTGCGGTGTTGCGAACGTTCCTCGCAAGCGGTCGCGGTGATCCCGGTGGGGCGGTGCCGCAACTGCACCCGCGTATTGCTGGTGTTCACATGCTGGCCGCCCGGCCCGCCGGAACGGCTGACCAGAAGTTCGACCTCGGATGCGTCGAAGCACAGCTCCGGGTCCGCCTCGAACAGCCGGACGCCCGCAAACCAGTTGCGCCTCCGGCAGGAGGAGCGGAACGGGCTGGAGGAGATCCACAGGATCGTCCCCAGCCACGGCCCGAGCGCGACGTCGATTCCGGAGCCGTCGAGCTCGAAGAGGAGCGAACGCGGCAACGCGTCACCCTCTCCTCCCCCGATCGGCTGAACCGCGACGCCGTGACCGCGCAGCACGGCGGTCAGGCGGAGGCCGAGCTTCCGCACCAGCAGCCGGCACTCGTCCGGGCCCTGTCCCGAGGTGATTTCCAGAAAACGGTGTTTCATCAAATTCACCTCTCTTTCGGCTCTTTGTAGGTCAGCACCGGCTTCAAACTGCCGATGACCCGGACCAGCCCGGCGCGCACCAGGTCGCCGACCACCGCCTCGCTGTTCTTGTAGGCTTCGGGAGCCTCCTCGAAAAGCAAATTGCGGTCGGTGCAGACGACGATTCCGCCGAGCCGGGTGCGGCGCAGATTCTCCGGAGAGAAGCGTGCCTCCAGCCGGGAACGCGCCCCCTGCCGGTTCCATTTGCGGCCGGAGCCGTGGGCGGCGGACCAGAGGTTTTCGGACTGGCCGCCGACCGGCTCCACCAGATAGCTGAACGTGCCACGGCTCCCGGCGACGACGAACGGCGTGCCGCAGGTCGTCTCCGCCGCGCCCTTGCGGTGAATCCAGCCGCCGGATTCGCCCGGCGCGGGGCGGATCGAGTTGTGACAGTTGTCTGAAACCAACTCGCCTTCCGCACCGAGCAGCGCGAGGAATCCCGCCGCAACCGCGCGGCGGTTGAGCGCCGCCCATTGCAGCAGCAGGTCGTGCCGTTCGAGATACCGTTTCCCCGCCTCGGAATCCGGGTCGAGTCCCCCTTTCGGTGTGCGTTCGAGCAGCGCCTGGCCGTGGCCGCGGCTGCCGGTGTGCACCAGAAGACAGAGGATTCGCCGGTCGAGGCCGAGCTCGGCGGCGCGCGCCCGGTCGGCGAACTCGTGGAACTCGAGAAGTTCGGCAAAGTGGTTGCCCTGCCCCGGAGTCCCGAGGTCGCGGCGCAGCCAGTCCGGCCAGTCTTCCGGGAATTCGGGAACGACCGGGCGGAGTCCATTCTCCAGCAGCCGCTTTTCGAGGCGGACCGCCTTGAATTTTCCGGCGGAAACGCCGGTGCGGAAGAGCGCCATGCCGCAGCCGACGTCGCCGCCGACCAGTTCCGGATAGATCAGCCCGGCGCTCTTCACCGCCGCGCCGACCGGATGGGCCAGCCCGGGGTGCAGGTCGGGCATGGCGACGACCTCCTCCACTCCGGGGAGCGCCGCTGTTTTTTCAAGTTGTTCGAGAGCCCGCCCCTCCATCCAAGTCGAGGCGGAATGATAGCAATGAATCATAAATGATGTGTTTCCATAATGGGATTTTCGGGAAATTAAGGACGGCGCAAGACCGGCGGAATCCCGGAAACACAGGCAGAAAAGAGGTATGCTTGGCGTAACGGGGGATCAGCCGATCAGGGCTCCCGCAAGATTGAGTTGTTTCCGCAGCATGATATACCTCCAAAGGTTGGTCAACTCTTTTATTATAGCGCACTTCACGAAAAAAATCAAGCCGGACTTCAAATTTTCAAAAGAATCCGGCCGCCGTTCCTTATAACGACGCGGTTGCCAAAAGTAACGTCGATGAATTTTTGTTCTGCCGCAAAGCCGGTTCTTCAACGCTCCCGAAGCGGCTTTACCCTCAGCGGTAAAGCCCGAGGGGCGGTGGAGAAGCGGCAAAGCGGCGGACAAAAAGGCGAGACGGGACTTTTGCCAACCGCGTCTATAACGGGAGAAGAATCGAATCGAGCGGAGCGATGTGCACCGGTTCATTCGGCAGCTTCGCCTTGGGGTGGACCGCTTTCGGCAGCGGGCCGGAGTACGGCTTGTCCGGCGAGGTGTTCTCGACCAGCAGCCATTGGCCGTTGCGCATCATCCGCAGCGGCCCGACCTCCGGATAAAATTCGACGCCGCAGAAGTCCATGAGATTGCGATAAAACCGGGTCTCCTGCGCGGGGGAGAAAAGCCGCTTTTCGCTGCCGTCGGCGTTCAGCTGGTACGGCAGCCCGCCGAAGTGGATGATCCTGCGGCCGCCATCCTTGAGAACGGTGTAAACCGCGTTCCCGGCGGAGTCGGAAGCGAGGGGTTCGCCCTTCATCCCGGCGACATAAGGCAGCGGCTTCCCGGCCAATCCGGGAGCGTTGTAGACCAGCTCGGCGCCGTTCAATCCGGCGAGAAGCGGATGGTCCGCATTGGAGAAACGGAAGCGGGTTTCCTGTTCCAACACCCTTCCGCCGGAGGGGAACTGCGTCGTCTCCCGCCCCGCCGCTTCGCGCGGCCAGGCGTGGGTCAGCGTGAAATCGAATGCGCCGGGCTCGATCGGAGCAAGCAGCGATTTCGGGCCCGGCGCGGCGACCGTACCCGCCCAGCCGAGGGCGAGGATGTCGGCCTTCGTGCCGGCCAGCGCCTCGCGCATCCACGGGTAGACGGCGGGCTGCCAGACGATGACCAGCTTGTACCGGTCGAGCAATTCCTTGGTCACATATCCCTCGGTCAGAAAGTCGAACGCGACGTTCAGCTCAAGAAGCGGTTTCAGGATGTGCAATCCCTGCTGAACCAGACGGTGCGGCAGCCAGCGGTCCTTCTCCAGCAACCCCTGGAGCGAAACCGTGGGGAGAATCAGCGCGACTTCGCTGAATTTTTCGGAGGTGTGAAGCCCGCGTACTTCATTCACATTCTCCGCCAGCGTTTTGAGGCACTCCGGATTGACCGAGCTCCCCTTCATCCCGTGATAGCGGGTGAGGTGGTTCGACGGCTTGTTGCCGGGGAAATCGCCGAGCACGATCGGTGCGGGGTAAACCCCTTCCAGCGCCGCGTAACGGGCGTAGGTTTTCGCCCGTTTGGCATCGACATAAGGCGACCAGAGATCGTATTCGAGCAGATCCTGCTTGCGCGAATGCCCTTCGACATTGAGCCGGGTGTAGCTGAACGTGGTACCACCGTCGAGCCCGTCCTTCCCCGGCACCCGCGGGTAGAGGTTCGACGAGTAGTAGAAATCGAAATCGGGGTTGAGCTCGACGAAGCCCGGCTCCAGCCCGCGCAGGCTCAGCGCCCCGACATAATGCATGGTGCCGATCTGCGCCTCCGGGTCCGTCTCGCGGATCACCCGGGCCAGGGAGGCGATGTAGTCCGCTCCGGCGCGGCTCCGCCAGTAACTCCAAAGATACGTGTCGGGGTCGAGCAGGATGTCGCCGTCGGAAGGGGCGGGCCATGTCTTCGCGTCGCGCCCGAGTTTCCGCATGAACGCGCGGTACGAGGCGAACGCCTCCGGGCTGAAGCCGGAGAGGTAGGCCATCTGCGGCCACGGCTCGCTGTCGTAGAAGAATTCCGGCGGCATCAGCGTGTAGCCGAAGACATACGGGTTGTTCTCTTTGTAATAGTTCACCGCGGCCCGGAGCCCGGTCCGGTATTCGGCGAGGAATTCCGGGTCGAAGAAGTTGACGGTACGATGCTGCTCGCGAAGGCCGGTTTTCTCGCGGCCGTCCTTGCTGCGCAGAATCACGTCAGCCGGATGCATCGAGCGGTCGCTGAAGGTCGCCACCGGGTGGAAGCGGGCGAGAATCCGCGTCCCGTAACGCATCGGCAGGTACATTTCGTTGTCGCCGGGCTCGTACTGGTAGCCGTCGCCGATCCGGCGGCCCGGCGCATTGCGGAACACGTAGAGCCCGCGCTCGGAAGCGTCGTAAGGCAGTTGCGAATAGACATGATAGAGCTTCTCCGGCGTCACGCTGTAGAGCATCATCATGGTGAGGTCGGGGATCGCTTTTTTTGTCATCCCCGCCTCGCTGTATTTTTCACTCAGCGTCTTCGTGCTGAGGAAAAACTCGCGAAGGAAGGGTTCGCGGGACAACTCCTTCCGCGACATCCGCACCCGGTACTGGCAATAGCGGTTGCCGTCGGCGGGGATGGGGCGGCTGTTTTGCGCCTCCCGCCAGGCCGGAACCGGGGCGTCCGCGGCGAACGGGGCGGCGGCGGTACGGTACTCGACCGCGGCCGCGCTGTGCGGAACCGGAGCGTTCACCCAGCCGAGGAAGCGGAGCGAATTCCCCTCGCCGAGATCGATCACCCGCGAGGCCATGCTCCCTTCGGAGCTGCCGGAATCCAGCCGGAGCAGGCCGTCCGCACCGACGGCAAGGTGTTCCAGCGTGGCGGCGCGGAACGCGGAAGCGTTTTCCAGCGCTTCAAACCCCGCGCATTTGAACATCGCCAGAATTCCCGCCAGAAGCAATAAAACTATTTTTGTTCGCATTTGCATTCTCATCGGGTCGGAATCGTCCAGTAGTAGCCGCTGCCGCGAACCGGGCCGTTGTCCATCGCCGCCGCGTGGCCGTCCCAGAAAGTGACCTGCGCCCGGAGGTTGTGGCGGTAGGCGATCCGGTAGCCGCTGCCGTAGACGGTGGACGGGGTGCCGGTTTCATCGGCGTTCAACACCGTGATGTAGGCGTCGCGGTAACTCCAGTGGAGCTGGAAGTCGAGACCGTCGGCAAACTGGATTTTCGAGGCGGGACGCTGCACGATGTTGAATTTAAACCCGCGCCAGGCGAGCGAACCGCTCGTGTTGGGCGCGCTGGTGTAGTTGAGCCCGTAACTCTTGTCCATCAGGAACCCGGCCGAACCCGGAACACCTCCTTCCAGCAGCGAAAAGTGCGCCTTCGGGCAGATCATGCTCTTCGGAACCCGCCGGGTCGTACTGACGTCGGGGTTGAGCCCGAGGTAGGAGCGGAAGGGGCCCACGATGTCGTAACCGCGCCAGGAAGAGGAAGATCCCTGCGAAACCGGCACCGACCACCCGGCGTAATCGCTGCTGTAAAGGTTGTTGGCCGCCCCCATCCCCTTCAGGGTATTGAGGCAGGTGGTGGCCTTGGCGCGATCGCGCGCCTGGTTCAGCGCGGGCAGCAGCATCGCCGCCAGAATGGCGATGATGGCGATCACGACGAGGAGTTCGATCAGGGTGAAAAATTTCTGTTTCATCGTTCCGTCCTTCCGTTTTCCGTTATTCCGTAAATCTGACCGGGACCCTGAGCTGGACAGGGCCGCGTTCGCCTTCGTTTTCGATGATGGAGACCAGGTGCTCGACCGCAGTGCGCCCGATGCCGACGTCGTCGGTCTGCACGGAGAGGAAGCGGTCGCCGGGCAGCCGGGTCCACGCCTGGCCGTCGAAGCAGCCGATCCGGACATCCGCCGCGGCGACCCGCTGCGCGCCGCGGGCGAGCTGCGGCGCAGTCGCCAGCAACCCGTCGCAGCCGCCGTCGAGCAGCCGGCGCGCCAGGACGACGCCGTCCTCTTCGGTGTAATCGCTGTACAGAATCCGCTCGGCCGGAATCTCCACCCCGGCCCGCCGCATCCCCGCCGCGAGCTGGGGAATGATCGAAGTATCCTGCTTTCCGGCCAGCCAGCCGAAGCGGCGGCAGCCGGAATTCCGCAGCCGTTCGGCGATGCCGGAGGCAGCCTGCTCATAGTCGCTGGCGATGAAATCGGGAGGCGCGGCCGGCGAAAAATCGGGAACCGACGTGAGGAACAGCTTCGGCCCGGAGAGTTCGGCCAGCTCCTTCCAGCCCGAATCGGAACGGTGCGCGCCCCAGATCAGCAGCCCGTCGAGCATCCCGGAACGGAACAGCCCGGCGTAGCGGTTCTCATGCCGGTACTCGGGGCGGTTGAAGAGCATGAGAAGATTGTAGGGAGTCCGGCTGAGGGCGCTCTCGATCCCGCTCACCATATCGCAGAGGTGGGTGTCGCGGAAGGCGTTGTGCCCCATTTCGTCCTGCGGCGGAACGAGGAGCCCGATCACGAAGCTGCGCCGCCGGAAGAAACGCTGGGCGTTGACGTTGGGCACATAGTTGAGTTTCTTCGCCGCCTCGCGCACCTTCCGCCGGGTGCGTTCCGGAATCGGCAGCGCGTTGTCCACATCGTTGAGCACCTTCGACACCGTGCAGGTGCTGAGCGACACATATCGCGCCAACTCTCTGATGGTGCAGGTTTTTTCCGCCTGAAGCATAAATGGAACCTCGCAGATTAACACGTTATCGTTAACACGTTAATATTATACCGGAAAAAAGCGGCGATGTCAAGAGGCGACGGGAATTTTTTTTGAAAACAGATTCGGAGCAAAAAAGAAGGCAGGTTGTATTGACTCGATAAATACGTTGTACAGTAAGCTCAATAGAGAGCCCGATGCTAATACTATTCCGAGTGTGACCTGCCTTCTGGTATTTACTATATACTGTTTCGCCGGAATATCAAGCCTGAGGGGAAAAGAAAGCAGGAAGAGAGTGAAACCGGCGATATTTTTCGGAAAAAAGTCGGGAAACCATTTGAAAAACCGGAAAAGCGCGGTATCTTAAGAACCTGTTACCATCGGTATTATTTCCGGTGGGTTGATAGCTCAGTCGGTAGAGCATCGCCCTTTTAAGGCGGTGGTCCCGGGTTCGAGTCCCGGTCAACCCACCACTTTTTTGTAAATGAAGATCAGTTTAACATAAGGAACCGGCCGGTCAAACCGTGACCGTACCGGGGAAACGGGGAACAAAATGAGCAAAGTCTGCGAAATGTGCGGGAAGACCAAGGCCAACGGCGGCTGCATCACCCGCAAGGGTCTGGCCAAAAAGTCCGGCGGCATCGGTATGCACGTGGTCAAGAACGTCAAGCGTACCTTCGAAGTCAACCTCCAGAACGTCAAGATTAACGCCGGCGGAACGGTCAAGACCGTCAAAATGTGCGTGCGCTGCATCCGCACCGGCAACTTCGACAAGGCGTAATTCCGGCGTTCCCGGCATCGGGAACATTCTGCCGTTGCGAAAAGCGGGCGGGTGCAATGCATTCGTCCGCTGTTTTCTTTTTGATTCGGGTCGTTTTATAAACGGGGTTGCGAAATGTTCGGACTTGGTGACATGCAGATAGCCGCCGCACTGGCGGGATGCCTCGGAATCACGCTCTTCGCCGTGGTCTACGGCGCGATGAACTGGAACCGGGGTTCCGATCCACGCAAAGAAGTGGCGAAAATCCGTTGCCGCCGCGTCGGCCGGGAGCGCCGCCGCCGCCCTGCGGAGGAGCAGCGATGACTCCGCCCGCCGTCGCCGCCGACAGCGGCATGAACACCTGGGTCCTCGGCGGGCTGATCGTGCTTTACCTCGCCGTCATCGGCTTCCTCGGCTACCGCGGCTTCCGCAAAACCACGTCGAACAAGGATTATCTGCTGGCCGGGCGCTCGGTGCACCCCTTCGTGATGGCGATGAGCTACGGTGCGGCCTTCATCAGCACCTCGGCGCTGGTCGGCTTCGGCGGCATCGCCGGGCAGTTCGGCATGGGCCTCATGTGGCTGGTATTCATGAACATCGCCATCGGCGTGGTGGTGGCGTTCCTCTTTTTCGGCCCGCGCACCCGGCGCATCGGGCTCGCGCTCGACGCGCACACCTTCCCCGAATTCATGGGCAACCGCTTCGAATCGAAGTACCTCAAGGTGTTTCTCGCGGCGATCATCTTTCTTTTTATGCCGCTCTATTCGAGCGTGGTGCTGATCGGCGGCGCGCGCTTCCTGCAGGAGGTGATGCGGATCGACTACGGCTGGGCGCTGGCCGTCTTCGCGGTCGTGGTCGCCGTCTATGTCGTTTTCGGCGGCCTCAAGGGGGTCATGTACGTAGATGCGATGATGGGCACCATCATGATCGTCGGCATGCTCTCGCTCTTAATCATGTGCTACTGGAAGCTCGGCGGCGTGACCGAGGCGCACCGGGCGCTCACCGACATGGCTCCGCTGGTGGCGGAACGGCTGCCGAAGGAGGCCGCGCTCGGCCACCGCGGCTGGACCGCGATGCCGGAATTCAATACGGTCTGGTGGTGGACGCTGGTTTCGAGCCTGATGCTCGGCGTCGGCATCGGCGCGCTGGCGCAGCCGCAACTGGCGGTCCGCTTCATGACGGTCAAAAGCACCCGGGAGCTCAACCGGGCGGTGGCGATCGGCTCGGTCTTCATTCTCTGCACGGCGGGCGCGGCCTACATGGTCGGCGCGCTCTCCAACGTCTTTTTTTACCACTCCGGCAAAGGGATTGCGGACGGAATCAGCGGCAAGCTGGCCATCGAGGCGGCGGGCGGGAATCCGGACCTCATCATCCCGCTCTTCATCCGCGAAGCGCTGCCGCCGATGGTGCTCTATGTATTTGCCCTGACGCTGCTTTCGGCGGCGATGTCCACCTTGAGCGCACTGTTTCACGTGACCGGTTCGGCGATCGGCCACGATTTGTTCCGCAACCTCCCCGGCGTCAAGCGCGACAGCATGACTGTCACGCGATTGGGGGTGATATTCGGGATTACGGTCAGCGTGGTCCTCGGGATCATTCTGCCCCCCGGAATCATCGCGCGCGGCACGGCGATCTTCTTCGGCGTCTGCGCGGCGGCGTTTTTGCCGTCCTACTGCGCGGCGATCTGGTGGAGAGGAGCAACCCGCTTCGGCGTATGGCTTTCCATCTCGATCGGAGTGGGGGCAAGTCTGTTCGGCCTGATCTTCCTGCACCGCAAGGAGTCGGCGGCGCTCGGCATCTGCCAGGCGCTGTTCGGGCGAACCGAACTGGTATCGCAGTTTCCGTGGCCGTTCGTGGACGCGCTGGTGTATTCGCTGCCGCTGTCGTTCCTGGCGCTGATCATCGGCAGCCGGATTTCGGCGAAGCCGACGGCGGCGCACATTAAACATTGTTTTGAATCTTTTCAATAGACGGGTGAATTTCATGTCTTTCAAGAACATCTCGAACCAGGTGAACTTTCCGGAGCTGGAGCGCGAAACGCTCGCATTCTGGCAGAGTTCCGACATCTTCCAGAAATCGCTGGAGCAGCGCAAAAACGCTCCTGAATACGTGTTTTACGACGGTCCTCCGTTCGCCACCGGGCTGCCGCACTACGGCCACCTGCTGGCCGGAACGATCAAGGACGTGGTGCCGCGCTACCAGACCATGCGCGGCAACTACGTCGAGCGCTCGTTCGGCTGGGACTGCCACGGCCTGCCGGTCGAAAACGAGATGGAGAAAGTCCTCCACCTCCAGAGCAAACGCGACATCGAGGCCTACGGCATCGACAAGTTCAACGAGGCGTGCCGCTCGATCGTGCTGCGCTACACCTCGGAGTGGGAGAACGTCGTGACCCGCATGGGCCGCTGGGTCGATTTCCGCCACGGCTACAAAACCATGGACCGCGACTTCATGGAGTCGGTCTGGTGGGTGTTTAAAACGCTGTGGGACAAGGGTCTGGTCTACGAAGGCTACAAGATCCTGCCCTACTGCCCGCGCTGTGCGACGCCGCTCTCCAATTTCGAGACCAACCAGGGTTATAAAGACGTCGTCGACCCGGCGATCACCATCCGCTTCCAGGCCGAAGGGGAGGAGAACGCATACTTCCTCGCCTGGACCACCACGCCGTGGACGTTGCCCTCGAACCTCGCCCTCGCGGCCGGTCCCGAGATCGACTACGTCAAGGTCAAGGACGGCGACGAATTCTACTACATGGCCGAAAGCCGCCTCGGGCTCTACTACAAGGAGAAGCCCGAAATCGTCTGGCGCGGCAAAGGCAGCGAGCTGGCGGGCCGCCGCTACCGGCCGCTCTTCAACTATTTCGCCGACCTGGCCGAACAGGGCGCGTTCCAGGTGCTCACCGCCGATTTCGTCAGCACCGAGGACGGCACCGGCATCGTCCACTGCGCGCCGGGCTTCGGCGAAGACGACAACGCGCTCTGCAAGGCGGCGGGGCTGCCCGAAGTCTGCCCGATCGACGCCGAGTGCCGCTTCACCGAGGAGATTCCGGACTACGCCGGGCGCGCGGTCAAGGAGACCGACAAGGAGATCATCCAGCGTCTGAAGGACGAAGGCAAACTGGTCCGCCGCGACCAGATCCGCCACAGCTATCCGCACTGCTGGCGCGACGACGTGCCGCTCATCTACCGCACCATCTCGACCTGGTTCGTCCGGGCCGAGCAGCTGCGCGACAAAATGGTGAAGAACAACCAGGAGATCAACTGGGTTCCGGCGCACCTCCGCGACGGACGGTTCGGCAAGTGGCTGGAGAACGCCCGCGACTGGGCGATCAGCCGCAACCGCTTCTGGGGCACGCCGCTGCCGATCTGGCGCAACGCCGAGGGCGAAGTGATCGTGCCGGGCAGCGTGGCGGAGCTGGAACAGCTGACCGGTCAAAAGATCGGCGACCTCCACAAACATTTCATCGATAAGCTCGAAATCCCCTCCCCTACCGGCAAGTCGCCGCTCACACGGGTCGAGGAGGTGTTCGACTGCTGGTTCGAATCGGGCTCGATGCCGTATGCGCGGATGCACTATCCGTTCGAAAACAAGGAACAGTTCGAGGCGCATTTCCCGGCGGACTTCATCGCCGAGGGTCTCGACCAGACCCGAGGCTGGTTCTACACGCTGGTGGTGCTCGGTTCGGCGCTGTTCGACCGGCCGCCGTTCAAGAACGTGCTGGTCAACGGGCTGATCCTCGCCGAGAACGGCCAGAAGATGTCAAAGCGCCTCAAGAACTATCCCGACCCGATGGAGGTCATCGACAACTACGGCGCCGACGCGCTGCGGCTCTTCATGCTCGGCAGCCAGGTGGTGCGCGCCGAAGACCTCAAGTTCTCCGAGGCGGGGGTCAAGGAGATCCTGCGCGGCGTGATGATCCCGATGTGGAACGCGCTCTCGTTCTTCACCACCTACGCCAACGTGGACGGCTACGAGCCGCCCGCCGGCGAGGTGCTGCCGCCGGAGAATCCGTCGAACGTGCTCGACCGCTGGATTCTCTCCTCGACCGCGCAGATGGTCGAAGAGGTGCGCGCCGAACTCGACGCTTACAACCTCCAGAAAGCGGCCAACCGGTTCAGCCGGTTCATCGACGACCTGACCAACTGGTACATCCGGCGCAGCCGTCGCCGCTTCTGGAAATCGAGCGACGACGCCGACAAGCGCGAGGCCTACCGGACGCTGCACTACGTGCTGCTGACGTTCGCCAAAACCGCCGCGCCGTTCATCCCGTTCACCACCGAGGAGATCTACCGGACGCTCCGCACCGAAGCGATGCCCGAATCGGTCCACCTCTGCGACTACCCGGAACCGGGAACCCGCCGCGACGAGCACCTGGAGAAGCAGATGGAGCTGACCATGACGGCGGTTTCGTCGGGCCGCTTCCTGCGCACCGCAAACAACCTCAAGGTTCGCCAGCCGCTGGCGAAAGCGGTGCTGGCCGCGCCCGACGCCGAATCGCGAGCGATGCTCGAAGAGACCGCGTCGATCGTCGCCGAAGAACTCAACGTCAAGAGCGTCGAATTCTGCGACGACGAGGCCGAGCTGGTCAAGCGCTCCGTCAAGGCGAACTTCAAAGTGCTCGGCAGCCGCCTCGGCAAGAATATGAAAGAGGCCGCCGCCAAGATCCAGACCTTCTCCGGCCGTGAAATCGGTGAAATCCTCGCCGGGAAGCCGTACCGGCTCGTGCTCGCCGACGGGACCGAGGCGGACATCACCGCCGACGACCTTGTCGTGCAGCGCGAAGAGAAGCCGGGCTTGGTCGCCGCGAGCGAGAACGGCATCACCATCGCGCTCTCGACCGAACTCACCCCGGAACTCGAAGGCGAAGGGTTCGCCCGCGAATTCGTAAGCCGGGTGCAGAACCTGCGCAAGGAGCTCGGGTTCGACGTCACCGACCGCATCCGGGTGACCTTCGAGATGCCCGAAACCCGGGCGGCGGCGCTAAAGGCGAACGAGGCATACATCTGCGAAGAGACGCTCGCCGTCGCGCTTGGAGCCGGTTCCGCCGCGGGCGGCGCCGAAGTGGACGTCAACGGTGAAAACTGCCGGATTCTGGTAGAGAAAGCGTAAGAAAGCATGACCAACCGTACCCGGATCGGAATCGCGCTCGGACTGGTGCTGTTCGCGCTGCTCACATTGTTTGCCGCAAGGCTGGTCAACCGGGCGGCGGATAACAACGTCAAATACGAACGCACCTTTCCGATCATGGGAACGGTGGCGAATTTCACCTTCTACGGCCCCTCCGACGTGGCGCGGGCGGCGGCGGACCGGGCGCGGGAATCCTTCGACCAGACCGTGGCGCTCTGCAATCTCTACGACCCGGAGAGTGAACTCTCGCGGCTGAACAAACAGGCGGCGGAGAAGCCGTTCACCTGTTCGCCCGAGCTCTGGTATCTGCTGCTCGAAGCGCGCAAGGCGTATCTGTTCACCGACGGGCTCTTCGACATCACCGCCAAACCGCTGATGGACCTGTGGGGATTTTACCGCAAACGCGGCGACGTGCCGCCCGGCCAGACGGAGATCGCCCAGGCGATGGCCAAAGTCGGCCTCGACAAGGTCATCTTCAACAACGTCGACCGGACGGTGAAATTCACCGTGCCCGGCATGAGTTTCGATCTCGGCGGAATCGCCAAGGGCTACGCGGTGGACCGGGCGGCCGAAGCGGTGGAGAAACTCGGCATCCGCTGCGGCGTGATCGACCTCGGCGGCAATCTGCGGCTGCTGCAAAAGCCGCCGCCGGGACAGACCGCCTACCGGGTAGGCATCCGCAATCCGCAGAAAAACGGCCAACTGCTGGACGACGTGCTTGAACTCTGCAATGTCTCGCTCTCGACCAGCGGCGATTACGAACGTTTCGTCATGCTGGGCGGGATAAAGTACGGACACATCATGAATCCGCTGACCGGCAAGCCGACGCAGGCCCCCGGTTCGGTAACAGTGATCGCCCCCTCGGCGATGGTGGCCGACTGGCTCTCGACCTCGGTCTTCCTCGGCGGACGCGATCTGGCGAAGCGGGCGGAGTCCGCCTACAGCGGCGTCAGCGTCATCATCACCGACGGAGTAGGAACCAACCCATGAAGACGCTTCTGCCGATCCTCCTTCAATTGCTGGCGGCGTTGGGGCTGGTCGGCGGAATCGTTGCGCTGAATGGCGGAAACTCCTCATTGCAACAACTGGCGATTGTAGTTCTGGCACTTTATCTGACCGCGCTGCTCGACTGGTACGTGTTTTTCAGCGCACTCACCCATACGGGAAAGCGGACGAAACTTGCGGCCGGGATTTTTTCCGCCCTCGTGTTCGTACTGTCCTGGCTCTGGCTGATTCTCATCGTCTGGAGAGAAAACAGGGGGTAAACCGGTGCATCCGCTGCTGCTCCACATCGCGTCGGGATGGGTTTTCTGGGACGGAATCGGGCTGCTGGCCGCGGCGATCCTGCTCGGGATCAGGACCAAAGGAAAACTCCGGCGCCACCTCTCCCTGACCGCGGCGCTGTTCGGAGTTCTCGCCTGGCTGCTCTCCTCCACGCCGATGCCGGGCTGGCTGTTCTGGCCGGCGATGCTTTCCGCCGCCGCAATGGAGTGCGCGCTCCAGCTCAAATACGCGAAAACGTGGATTTTCCAGACCGCGCTGGCGCTCTCGCTGGCGGCGGCGGCGATGATCGAGCTGCCTCACTGGCGGGAAGCGAAACCGGTCCCGGTCAAAGGCACGCTCTGGATTCTGGCCGACTCGATCAGCTCCGGAATCGGCTTCGACGGCGAAATGATCTGGAGCCGCCTGCTGGAGGCGGAGCATCCGGGAAGGATTCGAAATCAGGCCGTTCCGGGTAGCAAGGTGAGCGATTCGCTGCCGATCCTGAACAAACGGTTCCACTTCCGGCCGGGGGATGCGCTGCTGATCGAGCTGGGCGGCAACGACCTGCTTCACGGCGTTCCCGCCCTGACGTTCCGCGAGAAGCTGGACGAACTGCTGGCGGCGGTGGCCGCGACCGGAGTTCCGGCGGTGATGCTGGAGCTCCCGGCGCCGCCGTTCCACAGCAATTATGTGAGAATTCAGCGGGAGCTGGTGGAACAATACGGCGTCAAACTGGTGCCGCGCCGCCGCTTCGCCGCCGTGCTGAGCGGAACCGAATCGACCGCCGACGGGCTGCACCTGTCGAATTTCGGTCACAAAAAAATGGCGGCGGAGATTGAACGCCACTTCATATTTGAATAGACATACAGAAAGAAAGGAGCGAGGCCATGCGCAATTTCAAGTGGGGATTTTCGACGCTGGGGTGTCCGCAGCTGTCGCTGGCGGAGGCGGTCAAGCTCTCCGACGATTTCGACTTTCCGTACCTCGAACTGCGGACGCTGGAAGGTTCGCTCGACCTCCCGGCGATCTTCGCCGATCCGGTCAAACTGGCGCTGCTCAAATCGCTGGCGGCGGCGGGGCGGGTCCAGGTGCTCGGCAGCTCCTTCGGCATCGCCTCGCGCAAAAACGATAACGATGCGCTCGCCGCGCTCGGCAGGCTGGCCGACAGCGTGGGAATCCCCTATCTGCGGGTGTTCGGCGGCTTCGATTTCGAGGAGGAATTCGCCGAGGAGCGAATCGCCATCGCACTGGAAAATCTCGCCTGGTTCCGCGGCCTCGGACTGAAGGCGCAGCTCGCACTGGAAACCCACGACGGCTGTTCCTCGGCGGCCCGCTGCCGACGCCTGATCGACCGGGTCGAATGCGGAATCCCGATCGTCTGGGACGCGCACCACACCTGCCGCTACGCCGGGGAGACCTTCCGCGACAGCTGGGAACTCCTCGCCGGGCATGTGGTCGACGTGCACGTGAAAGACAGCCGGATCGGCGAAGACGGCAAGATCGTCAACACGGTCCCCGGCGAAGGCGACCTCCCGGTTCCTGAGCTGCTCAAACTGCTCGAAAAGGCCGACTACACCGGGTTGGTCACTCTCGAATACGAGAAGCACTGGCACCCTGAACTCCCGGAAATCCGCGTCGCCCTCGCCGCGGTCAACCGCTTCTGGCGCTGACCGGACAGGTGCAGGAGGAAAAGTGAAGCGCAAGCGCCTTTTTCGGCAATCCATTTCTTTCCTGGGATTCATTCTGCTGTTTTTCAACGCAGCAGCAGGCGACAAGCTGTTTTTCGACGGGTCCGCCCAAAGGGAAACGAGTTTGCCCGAAACCTTCTCCTGCATCGATTCACCGTCACAAAACTTTGCCGTCGAATTGGGATTCCCGGAGCAGGACTCGTCAGACCTGATTTTCGTTGCACTCGTCGATCGAAAAAATCATCGAAAAAGAACCATCGGAATTGCGGTGCGGGCAATTGATGTGAAGTGGCATCGCACCCGGCTGGGGGAACTCCTTGTCCTGACGCATCAATTCGATACGCATCAGAATGAGGTGTATGTTTTCTATCCCAGGATCATTTCAGAGAAAGAGATCAGGGTCGATCTTCTATATTCCGCGGGCCCGACCGAATATATCCCTCCCGGCGTCAAATGGCCCCTTGACCACCGGTATTGGACGGTGAAAAAGATCGAACCGGACGGCATACTGGTCCTGCATGGGGAATGGGATTTCACTGATCCCGGCATTCCCGGAGTCAGCCGGGATTTTACAATTCCTCTGTTTTACGGATATGGCGATAAATCGTACCGGAAAAATAATCAGGTCACGAAGCAATAAACGTTCTGTAAAACGATGGGAGGAATGACCCGATCTCGATCAGATTGCCTTCGGGGTCGGCGATGTAGCAGGTGCGCTGTCCTCCAAGGCTCCACGGTTCAGCGCCACTGCTGTCATCGCGGCCGGAAAACGGGGCTGTACCTGAACTCGTAGAGACGATTGCCGAGCGGAGTGATTTTGAGAACAAACGGTCCGGCGGCAATCTCGTTGTCGGCGTTCATCCCTCGATCTGCCCGGAGTTCCGCCAGCAGGTCGCCTTCGCAATCGAACGTGCCCGCAGTCGTAATTCCATCGTTGAAACTGTCCATCACCGACAAAGTTCGAAGCCGCATGGATTTATCATACGCCGGTCCCAATGTCCGGATAAACACGTTCTGCGGCAGCATATTCCATATGCCGGTCACCGCCATCGAGAGCGAGGCCGCCACCAGGACCGTCCACGCCAGTTTCCGGTTGATGAACTTGAACAGCCAGCAGAAAAAGGTCCAAACCAGAGCCTGCCCCTCCACAATCGGGACAATCATTCCCAAAATGAACCAGCCAAACGGCCGAATCCGCGGAATATAGATGCTGCCGAGAAAATAGCGGTCGTACTCATAATCAATATGGCTCGTGCAACACCCGAGTGCGATGATGAAAAGAATGGCTCCCGCGGCAAAGAACACCCGGTCCGGATAAGCGGCGTTCCACTTCGCCAGTTTCCGGTAAAGCCACGGCCGGCATCCCCGTTCATACCGCTTCACACAGAACCGGGTCACGACAAAAAAGCCGATCAACGCTGCAAGGTTCAGCGGGAACGACAGCAGCACAATCTGCCAGCCGACCGAAAGGCAGCCGCTCAAATCCCTCACCAGCATCGTCCAGATATCGTCGGGGTAAAATCCCTCCAGCATATCCTGCAACTGATACAGCATCCCGCACGGGATGGAGGAAACGGAGACGATCCCGGCTATCCCCAGCACGGAAACACACAACGATTTCCACTTTGAGCCGGGGTGATAAAGCAGCCGGAGAAAAAGAAAAATACCGTACACGATCGAGAAAATCGCCAGATATAAATAAAAATAACCGATATGGTAACTGAACATCCGGTACAGGCTGAAAATCGGAAATCGAATCAGCACGATGAGCAGAAGCACAGCCAGGCATCCGGCAACCCAGCCGAACAATCCGGCGGAGACTGCATAAAATGCGGCCAGTGAAACATTCGCCTTCCCGGCATTGTCTTCCTGATGCATATCCCCCTCTTTACATAAAAAAACGCGCCGGTCCCCAATGGAAGCGGCGCGTCCTTTCTGCCGGGGAATCAGTTGCTGTTGCCGTAATCAAGCCCGGTCTTGTCGAGCTCACGAACGATTTCAACGCTCGATTTGCTCATGGAATCATCTTCGGTGCCGCCGAGGGTCACCGTCACGCCGGTCACCATCGAACGGAGCCGGTCGCTGAAGTTGGCCAGCACGAACAGCGCGGCCAAGGCAATCACCACGATCAGGATAATGTATTCAACCACCGCCTGCCCACGCTGCCGGCGGCGTTTTCCGCCACGAACGATGCCCATGATTCTCTCCTCCGGTCTTGTGTTTCGATCATCCTCTACGGAACTTCTGCACTCACCAGTTCGACCAACCGTTCGCTCTGGCTGGAAAAGGCTCCTCCCAGCGCCAGCAGAGCCAGGGCGAAAACAGCCAACAGAACCAGCATGATGACGTATTCGACCACCACCTGCCCATGTTCACGCGTCCTTTTCCGGCCCTGCCTCATCCGGCACCTCCCGGACCGTCACTTCCGCGCGGAACCTTTGCGCAGGATGACTTCATTTTTTTCGTTCAGCACGATCACCGCCGGGGAAACCTGCCGCGCCTCCTCCACCGACATCAGTGAAAAAGCCATGACCGTCACCACATCCCCCACCTTCCCGAGGTGGGCGGCGGGACCGTTCAGGCAAAACACCCGCGCCCCGGGTTCCCCGGGTATCGCATAGGTTTCGAGCCGCGACCCATTCGTGCGGTTCACCACCAGAATCTTCTCATAAGGCAGAATCCCCGCCTCGGCAAGCAGCTCGGGATCGATTTCGAGGCTCCCCTCGTAATCGAGCTCGCAGGCCGTCAGCCGAGCGAAATGGATTTTGCCGCTCAACATGATTTTCTGCATAACGTCAACCGAATCCTCAATTCCAGAACAATTACAGGCATCCGGCTATTAATATACCACGTTTCCGCAAATAATCACGGGCACGCCCGATTATTTCCGGGAATTTCGCATTTCCGCGCCTCAAACGGCTTTAAAAAATCCGTTTCACATGTAAATTAAACACCATGATTGTATTTTTCAACCTGTAAATCCAACAAAACATCAAATGAAATGAAAAAAATCGAAGCTTGCCTGGAATGTGTCCGCTGTCACAAACATTATGACCTCTCGCAGGTGCGTTACAACTGCGAATGCGGCGGCATCCTCGACCTCGTCCGCGATCTCTCGCAGGTCGACGGCGGAGAACTCAAAGCGTTGTGGGACAGCCGCTGGGGCCTGAAGCGCGGCGCGACCTCCTCCGGCGTCTGGCGTTATAAGGAACTGATCTTCGACCTGCCCGACGACCAAATCGTCACCCGGCAGGAAGGCAACACCCGCCTCTACGAAGCGGGCAAAGCCGGCGTCTATGCCGGGCTTAAGAACTTCCTGCTCAAGCACGAAGGCGAAAACCCGACCGGCAGCTTCAAGGACCGCGGCATGACCTGCGGTTCCACGGCAGCCAAATATTACGGAGCGAAAACCGTCGCCTGCGCCAGCACCGGCAACACCAGCGCCTCAATGGCCAGCTACGCCGCCGTCTCCGGCATGGAGTCGGTCATCTTCATCCCGGAAGGCAAAATCGCCTACGGCAAGCTCGCCCAGGCCCTCGCCTACGGCGGCAAGACCCTGCAAATCCGCGGCAACTTCGACGACGCCATGGCCCTGGTCCAGGACGTCTGCCGCGAACTCAACATCTATCTTCTGAACTCGATCAACCCGTTCCGCATCGAAGGTCAGAAGGCGATCGGCTTCGAAGTCCTCCAGCAACTCGACTGGCAGGTGCCGGACTGGTTCGTCATTCCGGGCGGAAACCTCGGCAACAACACCGCCCTCTCCAAAGGCATGAAGGAACTCTACGACCTCGGCATCATCAACAAGATTCCGCGCATCGCAGTGGTCCAGGCGGCCGGTTCCGCCCCGCTCTATCAGATGTGGAAAAACCACACCCCTTATGAAGCGGTCAAGAATCCAGAAACCATCGCCACCGCCATCAAAATCGGCAACCCGGTCTCCTGGGAAAAGTCCCTCCGCGGCCTTGAATGGTGCAACGGCGTCGTCGAATCCGTCACCGAGCAGGAAATCATGGACGCCAAAGCCATGGTGGACGCCGCCGGAATCGGCGCGGAACCCGCCAGCTGCTGCTCCGTCGCCGGAGCAAAGAAGCTCCGCGAAGCCGGCGTAATCGACCCCGAAGCCAGCGTTGTCGGCATCCTCACCGGCAACGTCCTCAAAGACCCCGACGCCGTCATCGGTTATCACAAAGACGAACTCTTCGATCACTACGGCATCCGCGGCACCTACGCCAACAAGCCGCAGGTCATCGACGCCACCGTCGATGCCGTCCGTCGCGCCCTCGGCCGATAAATCGTCTTGGGTATCGGGAATGGAGGAGGCGCTTCGCCCTCCTCCAAACCTCCTCCCGACCGGCAGGGTGCCGGTGCCGGGTACTTGAGATCCGCATCAAATGCTGCGCATTTGACGCTCCGATTAAGATATTCGGCAGGTAATTCGAGGTTCCGGAGGGCGCAAAATACCGCTCCTTCCGGCGCGCCTTCCCGCTTTTTTGCGGGAAGGCGGCACTCCCTCCGCCTGTTTTTGCAGGAGGTTGGTTGGCAAGGCGCAAGACCGTTGCCTGGATGTACGATAGTTCTGCTCATGTGGAGATCTTTGCGAGGGCTTGGCAGGCCACTCGGAATAACCCGTAGAGCCACATAAGCGCTTCTTGGCCGGTTGTGGCGAGGGCCATTGTTTGGGTCATGCATGGTCAGGGGCTCCTGCTCTTTCGCGAAATTCCAGTTTTGTCCTTTTGATTCGGCTGGCTTGTTTGGTCTTTTTTTGTATTTTTTTTAAATACAGCCTTGACATTCGGCGGAAAATCGATCATAATATATACTGTATTCAAAAAGAACACAGAAAATACAAGGCGGAAATACACATGGTCGAAAGCAACATCCGGTTCAGCCGGGCGGACCAGTTGACGATGCACCTCAAGGAGCGGTGCTCGAAGCTGAACGCAGGCGAGAAGTTCCTGTCGGTCCGACAGATCATGGATGAGTTCAACGTCAGCCAGATTACGGTCAAGCAGGCGGTCGAACGGCTCTGCGAATCGGGCGTCCTCGAAGCGCAGGACCGTCGCGGCTATTTCGTGCGTCGCACCCCGCGTTACCGGAAGATCGTCTGCCTGATGCCGGAGGGCAAGTCCACCATCCGCGAGGAATTTCCGAAGCTCCTGGAGGACGAGTGCGCTGAAACCGTCTTCGAACCGAGCATCATCGACATGAAAAGCAACGCGGAAGGCGTGGCCAGGCTGGCCGAAATCAGGGCCGACGCCGTCTTCTTCATTCCGTTCAGTCACGAGCCGGTCACCTCAGAACTGCTGAACCGGATGATGGCGCTGCCGATTCCGGCGATCATCATCTATGCGACGGTCCGGATCGACGGCTGCCGCTACGTGGATACCGACAACGAATTCTGCGGCGTCCTGGCCGCCACCCATCTGATGGTGAACGGCCACCGCAAGCTCGGAGTGATGATTTCGGAACCGGATCTCCCGGTGGTCCGCGAGCGCGTCAACGGGTTTCTCAAGTGCGCGGAAGCGTATCGTCTCGACGTTGAAGTATTGAATCCGCAAATTCAGGTGGGCGAGCACTCCCCGACCAAATGCCGCGAATTTTTCAAGGCTTACCTGAAAGAGAATCCGCAACCCGGATTCACCGGGCTCTTCGTGATTTCAGAAGACCCCGCCCTTGAGGTCATCCGGGCGGCGGAAGAATGCGGACTTGCCGTGCCGGCGGACTTCAGTTTGATCTCCCTCGGTCACCGCATGCTGCCCGAAGGAACCGACGTGACCACCATCAACAGCCGCCGCGACCAGGTCGTCCATCACGCGGTCCGGCTGATCAAAGAGTATTTCGAGCACCCCGACAATGCGCCGATGCATCACCTCATCACCCCGGAAATTCATTTCGGTCAAACCGTAAAAGATAATCACGCAACCCGACTCTGAAAGGCGGAACACAATGAAAAGACTTGCTCACTTCACCCTGATCGAACTCCTTGTCGTAATTGCGATCATCGCAATCCTCGCCTCCATGTTGCTGCCCGCGCTCAACCAGGCGCGCGACCGGGCCAAAGAGATCAAATGCACCGGCAACCAGAAGCAGGTGATCGCTGCCCAGGTCATGTACGCCGCCGACAACAACGGCCGGATGGTGATCTCCACAATGGGCCGCCCCTTCTCCGAGGCGTTGACCGGGGTGAAATTCAACGGCGGCCCCAACTGGGACTACACCCGGAACGCCAATTTCGCCAGCTATATTTCTCCCGGAAGCAAGAAGGTCTTCACCTGCCCCTACCAGATCGAAGCCGACTCGGGGAAGTTCGACTCCTGGCAGACCAACGGGATGTACCTCGGCACCTGGGATTCCAGCTACACCAACAATACCGCCGCTCTGGGCGGCTTCATGAACCACGTCAACTCGGCCAACACCTTCTACATGGTGAGCAAGGTGAGAAATCCCAGCCGGACCCACGTTTACGCCGACACCGCCCAGTATGGCAGCAGCACCTACTTCAAGGTGCCGCGCGGCATCAACATCTACAGCCACACCAGCAACGGCGTCGGCGTCCCTTCCGGAGGCACCGACTCCGGAATCTGGCTCGGGCACCGCAACTCCGCCAACGTCTCGTTTATCGACGGCCACACCGCTTCCATGGATTCCACGGAACTGCGCACCAGCATCATGCAGGTCCGAAAGGTCATCACCAAGCAGCTCGAACGCCGTATGCTGTAATCTTTTACCGAAAGTCAATTCCCGATGAAACTATTGCACCTACTTTTCGCCGCGGCGCTGACCGCGGCGGCGGTCCCGTCGCATGCCGACGCCTCCCCCTGGGGAATCGCCGCCCACCCCCATTCCGAGATGGAGTGGAAGAACATCGACAAAGAGCTCTCCATGATGCGTGACGCCGGAATGACCTCGTTGCGGCACGACATGAAGTTTTCGCAGGTCGCCCGGAAAAAGGGAGAATACGACTTCTCCCGCTACGACGAGTTGCTGGCGAAACTCGACGAATACGGCATCGAGTTCCTCCCCATCCTCGAAGGCTATGACTGGGAGATCGAGAAGAGCCGCCCCGACGCCGTCCCGCTCTACAAGCACCCGGACGAGTGGCGAAAATTCGTCCGCGCCTGTGCGCAACACTACAAGGGAAAGCTGAAAACGTGGGAAATCTGGAACGAACAGGACGGCGGATTCTGGAAGCCCAATCCCAACGCCTCCCAGTACGTCCCCCTGCTCAAAATCGCCTATGAGGAATTGAAGGCCGCCGACCCGGAAAACATCGTCATGGTCGGTGGGCTCTGCGGCTGGAAACCTGGATACCTCAAGGAGATGTACGCCTCCGGAGCAAAAGGCTTCTTCGACGCGATCGCGGTTCACCCCTACGGCTGGGGCCCCGATCGGAGCGGGTTCCAGAAAAACCGCATGGCCGAATTCAAGCAGCTCATGGCCGAGCACGGCGACGCCGGGAAACCGCTCTGGATCACCGAATGCGGCAGCCCGACCCATCGCAGCAGTTTCATCGCCCGGCAGCCGGACGTATTGGTGAAGGCAATCCGCTTCGCCATCGAGAAAACCGGCGGGAAAGCCCCGGCTGAACTCGTCATCGGAGCCCCCGTCTCGCAGGAGTTCCCCGACCGCGATTTCGTCGACCGCTACAGCTGGCTGCCTGGCGTCAAAATCGTCCCGGTCACCCCGGAGGAATTGGCCAAGGCCGATCCGGCCAAGCTGCCCGTCTTCCTCGGCTGCGACCATACCACCGTCGAGGCGGATTACAAATCTCCGATGCTTGACTATGTGAAGCACGGCGGCGTGTTGCTCGCCTTTGGCGAAGTCCCCATGTACAACCTCCGTTTCCGCAACGGAAAGGGAATCTGGAACACCCGCGGCGCAACCGACGAGCTGCACCCCTATTACGGAATCGGCTACCAGGCGTGGTGGACCCAGCCCGGCATCCCCAAGCACTCCGGGCGCGCCCGAACCACCGAAGCCGGCAAAGCGGCAGGCATCGCCGACTTCAAAAACATCTATGTCACCCGATTCCTGACCGCGGCGAATGTCAAACCCGGAGACTCCTATCTCCCTTTAATCGAGATGCTTGACGGCAATGAAAAACACGTCGGCGAAGGGCTCGCCCTCTACACCTTCAAGGACCGCAAAGGTGCGATCCTCGCCTGCTCCATCCAATTCGCGGGCGGCTTCACCGAAGACGAACAGGCGCATCTGCTCCAGACCATCTATCTCTCTTATCTGGCGAACGGCGTGGCGCGGCTGTACTTCTACGACTTCCACTGTGATGGCGAAAATCCGGCGGAGAAGGAAAATAATTTCGGTATCGTCCGCTGGAACTTCCAGCCCAAACCGGCCTACGTTGCCTACAAAGCAATGACCGCCGCTCTCGGCCGCGCCCCGAAATTCATCGAGCGTCTGCCGAACCTGCCGGAAGGTGTCGAAGCCCTCCTCTTCGAACGTTCGGAAGGCGGCAAAGTCCTCGCCGTCTGGTCCACCCTGGAACCGCATCGATTCGAATATGTCGGCAAATCAATTCTCGCAGGAACCCGCGTCACCTTCATCGCTCTTTGACGCGGGAATCAGAGGGGGCGCTTCGCCCCCCGAACCTCCTCCCGGCCGGCAGGATGCCGGTGCCGGGGACTTAGAGCTTATCCCTAAATAAAGAAATGGCATGATGCCGCGCCGAAATGTCAGTCGCGAAGTCTGATAAAATTGACGATACTGGTGGTATCGGCAATTTTAGCGGACAAGAGAATGGCGTTTCGCCGCAAATCAGGACATTTTGGCTTATTTAGGGATAAGCTCTTATACGCTGTTCAGAATGAAAACTTGCAAAGACGAAATTCTTCATTCTGAAAAGCGTATTAGATCCGCATCAAATGCTGCGCAGCTGACGCTCCGATTAAGAAATTCGGGAGGTAATACGGGGTTCCGGAGGGCGCAAAATACCGCTTCCTCCGGCGCCTCTTGCCCTCTTATGAGAGACCATTTGTCAAGTGAGCCAATTCAACCAGATGCCTGGCATCAGCATCGTTTTTCTTATCAGCCGCAACCCTCGGGAATGAACTCGCAAAAACAGGCGACCGGAGTGCCATCTCCCTGCAAAAAAGCAGAGAGAGGTTGCCGGAGAGAGCGGTATTTTGCGCCCCGCGGAACCCCGGACCACCCACTCAATTCCCCTGAAAAAATCAAGCCTCATGAAGCAAAGCTTCATGAGGCGACCGCACCGGCACGTTGCCGGTCGGGAGGAGGTTTGGAGGAGGGCGAAGCGCCTCCTCCAAGTCCCATGACTTATTTGCCGGGAACCATCAGGAGCAGGTTCTTGGTCAGCTTGCCGCTGGCCGGAAGGGTTCCGGGATTCAGTTCCTTGAGCTTGTCGACGGTGACGTTGTGCTTGGCGGCGAACGCTTCGACCGTGGTGTCCTCATCGACGATGACCGGAATCTGGTTCAGGGCCGGGACCACTTCGTCGGTAGCAAGCTGCGCGGCGGTGTCGACCTTCTGGGCTTCGACAACCTGCGGAGTGACGCCCTCGGTCGGAACCTTCACTTCGGATTCGTTCAAGACGCTGTCGAGCTGTTCATTTCCCGGAACCGCAGGAGTTCCCTGCGTGGCAGGCGATCCCTGGTCGGCCGTGACGGCCGGAGAGGCATCGCCGCTCGCCCCGCCCTTGCCGGGCACCGTGAGCTTCTGGCCAACCTTGAGCCGCTTGGCGGCATCCGGAGTCAGGTTGTTGGCCTTCATCAGCTCGGAAACCTTGACTCCGAGCTTACGAGCGATTTTCTCAGGGAAGTCACCGGTCTGGACCGTATAGGTCCCGTCGCCGTTGACACCGTTGCCCTTGACCGCTTCGCCCTTGGTCTCCGCCTTGCCGGCAGTCTTGCCGGTCTTGGCCGGGGCTTTGGCCGACACGGCCGCCTTGCCGCCGGCGGGGATGTTCAGCTTCTGACCGACCTGGAGGCGCCGGGCCTTGGCTTCATCGAGGCTGTTCGCCTGCATGATCGCCGCAATCGAAACACCGTACTGGCGGGCGATATGTCCGAGCGTGTCGCCGGATTTGACCACATGCGTCCGGGCAACGCCGGCGGCGGCGCCGCTCTTGCCGCCCGCCGGGACATGGGTCACCGGAGAAGAGGCGACCGGCTTCATCGGTTCGTAGCTGGCCTGCGACTTCACGGCCGGAGCCGCAGTCTGCGCCGGAGTTTGAGGAGCCAGAGCCTGAGGAACCGTCTCGGCGGGAGCCGCAGGGCCTTCCGGCATCGGCGTCGTCGTCAGATCCGACTTGTCGCGAACATAATCGCGTTTCCCCATCACCTGGTTGTTGCAGCCGGTAAACCCAAGCATTCCCACACAGAGAGCCGCAGCTCCCAACACGACGGTCTTGTTCTTTTTCACTGTCCAATCCCCTTCTGTACAAAAGTCCGTACGGTGCGAAATCGTTCCATTTCCGCCTTTTGCGCTCCGAAAAAACACAAAAGCCAACGGAAAAAATGTCTTTCTTTTAATATAGAAACCAGTTCCACAAAATCAACATGAAAAATGCGGAAAATGCAAATAATTTGCACCTGTCCGCGCATTGTCCCGCATTGGCGTCCTTTCTTACCGGGCGCCGGAGTCGGAACTCTTCCCCTCCTTTACGGGAACGGGATAACGGATCACCCGCTCCCCCTCCTTGGCAAGCCCGAATTTCTCTCGGGCAACCCGCTCGACCGCCGCCGGGGAATCCTGGAGATCGGCCACGTCGGTTTTCAGCCGGGCGCTCTCGTCGCGCTTGTCGTTGAGTTGTTCGGTCAGGGTTCCCAGTTCCGTCTTTTTCTTCTGGTAGCTGCGGTAGACCGGCAGCAGCAAGACCGCCGCCGCCGCAAAGATCAGCGCCAGAACAAAGAGCAGAAGATAGGTGGAAACCGTGCTTTTTCTCTTGCTCTCCGCCATGATTGCAACTCCTGGTTTTTCCGCGGAATCCCGCGATTTCCCGTCAATTATTGCCGGGCTGGAGCGTCAGAAGGAATTCGATGTTGCTCTTGACCTTCTTCAGCCGCCCGAGCAGAAGCTCCATCGCCTCCGTCGCCGGAACGCCGTTGATCGCCTTGCGCAGCAGCCAGACCTTGCTGAGTTCGTCCGGGTGGAGCAGCAGCTCCTCCTTGCGGGTGCCGGACTTCTCAACGTTGATCGCCGGGTAGATGCGCCGGTCGGAAACGTTGCGGTCGAGGTGCAGCTCCATGTTGCCGGTGCCTTTGAACTCTTCGAAAATGACGTCGTCCATGCGGCTGCCGGTCTCGATCAGCGCGGTGGCGATGATGGTGAGGCTGCCGTGATTTTCGATGTTGCGCGCCGCGCCGAAAATCTTCTTGGGCTTGTGCAGCGCGGTCGCGTCAACGCCGCCGGTCAGGATCTTGCCGCTGTGCGGCTGGAGCGTGTTGTAGGCGCGGGCCAACCGGGTGATGCTGTCGAGCAGGATCACCACGTCATGCTTGTATTCGACCATGCGCTTCGCCTTCTCGATCACCATTTCGGCGACCTGGACGTGGCGTTCGGGCGGTTCGTCGAAGGTCGAGCTGACCACTTCGGCGTCGACGCAGCGCTTCATATCGGTCACTTCCTCGGGACGTTCGTCGATGAGGAGGATGATCAGTTTCACTTCGGGGTTGTTCGCCCGGATGCTGTTCGCAATCTTCTGCAGGAGCACGGTTTTACCGGTCCGCGGCGGAGCCACGATGAGTCCGCGCTGCCCCTTGCCGATCGGAGTCACCAAGTCGACGATGCGGGTCGAATAATCGGCCGGATCGCGTTCGAGCACCAGCCGCTGTGTCGGGAAGTAAGGCGTCAGGCTGTTGAAGGGGATGATCTCCTTCTTGCGTTCCGGGGAGTCGTTGTTGATGCTCTCGACCTTGAGCATCGCAAAGAAGCGTTCCTTCTCACGCGGGGTGCGGATCTGCCCGGCGATGAAATCACCGGTCTTCAGCGCAAAGCGCTTGATCTGCGAGGGCGAGAGATAAATATCTTCGGAACAGGGCAGATAGCAGTAACTCGCGCTGCGCAGGAATCCGAATCCGTCCGGCAGCACTTCGAGGTAGCCCGAGCCATACATCTGGCCGCACTTCTCGGCGTTGGCGCGAAGAATTTCGCAGACCAGCGTCGATTTGTCAAGAGCGCCGATGCCTTCGATTTCGAGCTCGGCGCCCATCGCCGCAAGCTCCTGCATCGATTTTTCCTGAAGTTCGGAGATGTTGAGCGAGGAAACCACATGGTCGCGCTGCGCATCCCGTTCACGCGGCATCTGGTCGCGCTGCGCATCCCGTTCACGCGGCATCTGGTCGCGCTGCGCATCCCGTTCACGCGGCATCTGGTCGCGCTGCGCATCGCGCTCGCGGCGGTTGCCGTTGTTATTGTTGCCGTTGTTATTATTGTTGTTGCCGTTGTTATTGTAATTATTCCCGTTGCCGTTGTTCCCGTTGCCGCGACGATGCTCGCGGTCCTGACGCTCAAACCGTTCCGGGCGCTCGGAACGCTCAGGGCGCTCCTGCATCTGGCGCTCGGAACGCGGCGCGCGCTCCGGCATCTCAGACGTATCCGGCGCATCCGCCGGATACTCCTCGGCCACCGGGGTGACATCGCCGGCAGCATCGGCCAATTCCTCAATCAGAAGCTCACGCATCACATCTTCGGCGGAGGGTTCATTGATGTTCGGCAGCTCGCCGGTCGCGGGTTCCGCGGGCGCACCCTTCCGCGGACGGCCGGGCTTACGCTTGTCGGACGGACGGTGCGTCTTATTTTCGCCGGAAGCCACGGGAGCGTTTTCACGCGGCGTATCGGCAGCGGCCTTTTCCGCTCCGGCGGGACGGCGGCCGCGCTTCTTCGGCGCAGCGGATTCGCGTTGCGCACCGGCTTCTTCGGCCATCGGAATCAATTCATCGGAATCATTCATAACATTATCACCTTGACTGTAAAGTGGTTTATGACTTGTTTGCACCGGAGAAAATCCGGCATTCAGGCCGCCGGCCCCAAACTCTCGATCAGACGGTTCAACTGCATTTCAAGTCCCTGAAGACCGTCGTTGTTGATGAGAGCATAGTCGGCGCGCTCCATTTTGACATCCGCCATAAGCTGTCTGACTTCGCGGCGGCGGATCTCCTCATCGGAGTAGTTCCGCTGGCTGCGCAGTCTCGCGTATCGGATCGCGGGGGCGGCCCATACCGCGACGATCCGGTCGAATTTTTTCTCGTACCCCGCCTCGAACAGAAGCGGCAGCTCGAATGCTCCGTTCGCCCCGTCGCGGCGGCACCCGGCGATCAGCTCGTCGAGCTTCCGCGACAGCTCCGGGTAAAGAACTCCGGTCAGGTAATCGAGCTCCTCCTTGTCGGAAAAGACGATATCCCCCAATCTGCGGCGGTCCACCGCGCCCTCCGGAGTCAGGATTTCCGCCCCCCAGCGGGCGGCGAATTTCCGGGCGGGTTCCCCTTCCGGGTCGGCGTAGAGTTCGTGACAGATCCGGTCCGCATCGGCGGTACGCCATCCCCGGGCCGCGAACGCGGCAAGAACGGCGCTCTTGCCGCAGCCGAACGCCCCGGTAACACCCAAAATCATGTCTGTTTTCCTGTAAATTCCATGGCCGGACGGAAGCGTATAATCCCCGGAGGCATGTTGCTTTGAGTGGAGCCTTCCACGCCGGATTCGGCGTAATGACCGACGGCTCCGTCAAGAAAAAGATCTTCGAACAATGCAGTCCCCCCGACCGCATCCTGCGACATCAAACATGTGTCGTTATGTATAACTTAAACTTGAAATATTGATTTTGCAAGTGCATTTTAAAAGAAAATTAACGATACCGGAGAAAAAGTGAAATGCGACAGTTCCGGCGCGAGGCGGAATCGTTTGAATGGGAAGACGCCCGCAAGGTAAGTTTCAATAGGAGAGGCTTTTCAAAGTAATGAAATCAGAAGCGAAACTCAGGCGCGTTCTCGGAGAAGGACGCTTTCTCATGCTGCGCGAGCTCGAATACGACAACGGCAGCGGCACCCGGCTCTGGGAGTCCTGCGACCGTCGCGGAACCGGTTCGGCGGTGTTCATTCTCGCCCGCATCGTCCCGGATGACGAAATTCTGCTGATCCGTCAGTTCCGTCCCCCCGCCGGGCGGCTGGTGCTGGAATTCCCCGCCGGATTGATCGACCCCGGCGAGACCCCCGAGGCGACCGCCGTCCGCGAACTTTACGAGGAGACCGGATACCGCGGGCGCGTCCTCGGCCAAACCCTCCCCGGCTGGAGCTCCCCCGGACTCACCGGCGAAACCATCAGCATGGTCCGCATGGAAGTCGACGGCGACGCCTGCCGCGACATGAAAGTCGAACCCCATCCGGAGGAGAACGAACGCATCGAAGTGTTCCGCGTCAAACGTTCCGGCCTCACGGAATTCATCGCCCGCCAGGAGGCGGAAGGCGTCGGCATCGACACCAAACTCTACACCTATCTCGCCGGTATGGAGGAAGCGCCGGATCAACGGGTTTCCTCTTCCAGCCACGAGAGATAGGCAAGCGCTTCCTCGCGGCCTGAGCCGCACATCTCGGCTTCGGGCGCGAGCGAACCGCAGACGCGGGGACGTTCCGGCAAACCGAAAATCCGGCAGCGGAACTCCGCGTCGAGATGAATGCACGGCACGCCCGCCGGTTTCCCCGCCGGCATTCCCGGAATCGGCGAGGAGATCGACGGTGCGATGCAACACGCCCCGCACCCGGCGCGGCATGAGATGGCGGTTTCCTGTTTCATATCGCATACCATACACGACGCAAGGGAAATTTGCAAGAAAGCGGAACCCCGGCTTGACAACCTCCGAAATAAATGATATCATGAAGAGTCAAACATTTTTTTCGTTCTGATTCCGCAATCGTTGAAATCCGGAGTTGAAAATGAAATGTCGTGCCGCTTTCGGTAGTCTGCTCCTCTTCGCCGCCCTCGCTTCCCCCGCCGATGAAACAGAGTCCCCCGCCCTCGGGCCGACCCGGAAGGCGGCGCTGGAAAAAAATCCGTTCAGCGGACTCTACGACCACATCGACGATCCGGCGCTGAACGCGAACAGCTATCAGCAGCGGCTCACCGATTTTCTGTTCAACCATTTCATGGAGGAGAATCCCAAAGCCGACCGGCACAAGGCGCGGCTGCTCGCCGAAGTCCGTTCCGGAGCCATCGAAGCCTTCCCCGATTCGGAACCGGCGGCGACCAAAGAAGACAAGGAACCGCTCGACGAACTGTTCCGCCTGATCAACCTTTCGGAAAAACGCAAGCTCAGCAACAAGGAGACGCTTCACCTGTTGCGCGTTCTCAAGCTGAAATATCCATCGCCCTGTGTCACTCGCAGCGTGATCGCCGAGATGATTTTCGAATACTCGGAAGGGGAGCAGCGCAACTTCAACTGGCGGCTGTCGGGGCGGGAATGGCAAAGTCTGCTGAAAAACAAAACATTTTCCAAAGACGATTCTCTCTTTATGTATAACTACCTCGGCCATCATTGCACGGATGAAAACTGGAAGGAGCTGGACGATTACTACAAGACCCATCCGCTCGACCCATAGCTGCGCTCGATGATTGCCGGACGCGCCGGACTCATCCGCGCCTGGGATGCGCGCGGCTACGGTTGGGGCAGCACCGTCACCAAGGAGGGCTGGGAGGTTTTCTACCGGGAACTCAGGAAGGCGAGAGAGGAACTCCATAACGCGATCCGCCTCGAACCCAAACGGGTGAATCCCTACATGCCCCTGATCATCGTGGAAAAAGGAATCGGCAGCATCGATTCCCGCATCGAAACATTCCGCGAGGCGATTCGCCTGATGCCGGACTACTTCCCGGCGTACTCCGAGCTGGAAGCAGCACTGCTTCCCCGCTGGTGCGGCTCTTACGAACTGATTTTCCAACTGGCGGAAACCGCGATCAATACGAAGAAATACGATCTGGACATCCCCGCGGCCGGATTCGACGCCATCGGCGGAATCGTCGATGATTGCGCCTGGCGCTGGCAGAACTGGTATCGCCGTCCGGGCATTCCGGAAAAAATCGATGTTTACTACGCGTACCTGCTCGAACATCGCGACGGAACCTGGACCACTTTCATCCTGATGCACAAAATGACGTTTGAAATGGCGACGCTCCGTTACGACCGCGCGTTGGAAACACGGAAGAAAATTCCGCTCGACGACAAAGCATTTCACGATTACTGGGCATCTCACAGCTGGCGCGGCGGCATCCACTCCTACTCGGTTCCGCGCATGCCGACCTATTACGACCCGGTCCCGCTGCTTGAGCTTTTCACCGGCGGACACGGAGCGCAACTCCAGGCGATCGAACGCGAATATCTGGATCAGGACCCGAATTCGGGCTGCATCAAGCTGGCGGAATTCATCCGCACCGCAAAGCTGACCAAAGAGGAAAAAAATCTGCTGATCGATCTTTACGGACGCTGGCTGCTTCAGGTTGGAGGAGAAAAATATTACGACTGCCAGGACGACCGGAAACTGTACAGCCCCTTCCAGGCGGCAGCCGGAGCCGGCGCGGGCAACGTCATGGCCGCGATGATCGACCTCGGCTACGATTATTCGGCGTTTGAGAATTATCCCGGCGAAACCGCCATTCTCGCCGCCCGCGGCGACGCCGCGCCGGAATTGCTCGATGTGCTCAAAAAAGCGGGAGACCCGCTCAACCGGCCCGAGCCGAAATACGGACGGACGCCATTCCAGACCGCCTGTTTCCACAACAAGCCGGAAATCGTCGAGAAGCTGCTCACCCTCGGCTGCCCGGTCAACGCGAAGGACCGGGAAAATCACACCGCGCTCCAGTTCGCCGCCACCAAGGGCGCGCCGGAGGTGATCGAAGTTCTGCTGAAAGCCGGAGCCGATCCCGATGCGGGGGACAACGACGGCGACACCGCGCTCATGTTCGCCATCCAGACCAGACAAGGACAGGCCGTCTGGGAGCCGATCGCCCTTGCGGTGAAGGAGGTGAACCACCGCAACAACTCCGGCCGGACCGTCCTCCATTACGCGGCGGAGTACAAGGGGTCCCCCGGATTGGTCCAACTGCTGCTCAAACGCGGCGCCGACCTGAAACTCAAGGACAACTCCGGCAAAACGCCCGCCGACGCGGCCCGCGCCAAAGGCAACCAGGTACTGGAGAAACTGTTGACGCCGTAGCAATTTGGGAAGAATGAACATGAAACAGATCAATCTTCTGTGTTTCGACGGGTTCACCGTCCTCGACGCGCTCGGTCCGGCGGAGGTGTTCGGCCGATTGCCGGACCGTTTCGCCCTTGACTACTTCTCGGTCTCCGGCGGCGAGGTCGCGGGTTCGGCCAACGTCCGGATCAACACCCGTCCGGTTGCGGAAATCGTGCGGCACGACATTCTCCTGATTCCCGGCGGCTTCGGCACCCGCGCGCTGGTCGACGACCCGGCCTTCCTCGCGACATTGAAAGCACTGGCGGAAAAAAGCGAAACGGTCTTATGCGTCTGCACCGGCTCGGCCTTGGCCGCCCGCGCCGGGCTCCTCGACGGAGTGACGGCGACAAGCAACAAAATCGCCTGGGACTGGGTGATCCGGCAGGGGCCGAACGTCCACTGGAAACGGCGTGCGCGGTGGGTGGCCGACGGAAAATTCCACACCTCGTCCGGCATCAGCGCCGGAATCGACATGGCCCTGGCCTTCCTCGCCAAGTGCTTCGGCGAAAACACCGCACTCAAGGTCGCGGACTCGCTCGAATATCTCTGGAACCGCGATCCGGAGCAAGATCCCTTCGCCTGAAAGGAAATCGATGCCACTGTCAGCGGAAGATTTCGAACGTAGCCCGGCATTCAGGAGTCAATCCCCAAATCATCCATATGCCCTGGTTTGCGGCGCCGAACTCAGCATCGGCGAATTGCCGGGCTCGTTATACTGACCCGCCGCATGTCATGGATTTGTTATGCAACGTATGCAAAAATCATATTTCATCCGGATAAGTATTGTCATCCGTTCCTTCTTTCGGTATAATTAATTCCGAAGGGGACGGAGACGATCATGATTCAAAAAGAACTCAATAAAAACGAGCAGCTGTTCCGGCAGCTCTACGAAGCGATCCGCGGCGGGGAGATTCCGAACGGCGCGCGTTTGTCCACCGAACTCGAGCTGGCCGACCAGTACGGCTGTTCGCGCATCACGGTACGTTCGAGCCTGCGCCGACTCGAGGAACTCAAGCTGATCCGCCGCGTCCGCGGCAACGGCACCTACGTCAACAGCGAAAGTGTGCGCTTCTCGGGCCGCCGCAACATCGCCGTCGTTGCGGTCGAAGTACAAGGCTGTGGTTCGGACGAAGTTGATCCTTATTTCGCCCAACTGATGAACGGACTGCTTCGCGGCGCCAATACCTACGACTACTCCGCCAGTCTGATTCCGATGCGTCCGGAAGACCGCAGCTTCATGGAGACCTTCGAACGGGAAGGACTCGATCTTTCCGATTATGACGGACTTATTTTCGCCAAGCAGCTCTCCGACGAGGAGATCGATGCCCTGGAAGGCGGCCGCCGGAACTTCATCGCGTTGCAAGCGCCGGAAGGAAAGCGCGAAATCTCCTATGTCACCATCGACAACTTCAACGGCGCCTATGCCGCAACGCGCCATCTGCTCGAACGGGGCCGCCGCAACATCGTCTTCCTCCACGATCACATAAGCAAGGAAGTCAACCGCAAAAAGGTGGACGGTTATCTTCAGGCCCTCGATGAATTTCGGTTGACCTCCCCCCAGGAGCGCCGCCACTATGAATGCACCCCGTATATCGAGGACGAGGGCTCGACGATCATCCGGCGACTGCTGGAAGAGGGCCAGAAATTCGACGGACTCATCATCCATGGCGACTGGGCCACCTACGGCGCGGTGAACACGCTGCGCGAACACGGACTGCGTATTCCGAAAGACGTCGCGCTGGTCATGTACGACGATTATTACACCGTCCAGCGCATCCTCAAGCTCTCGATCACCGCCATGCGCCAGCCGTTCGGCGAACAGCTCCGCCACGCGCTCCGGCTCCTGCTTCATCGGCTCGACCATCCCGGACGGACCTGCACCGTACAACTGATCCAGCCGCTTCTGATGATCCGCGAAACCACATAGGACCGGCCGTGCCGGATGATTGTTTGGCAATATTCCGGATCGAAAAGAGACCTCAGGGCACTAAAAAATTTACGTCCAGACACAAACACCCAATTACAGAAACATCATGAGCAACGAAAAGCAGACCGCGGCAGACCCGGTTTCCGGAATCGAAGTAAGCCAACTGACTGACTATAAAGGACACAGCCATCATCTTTATTTCACCAATCCGGGCTGGTATGACGGAGGCAGACGCCTTCTGTTCGCATCGGACCGCAACAACAGAAGCAATCTCTACGGGCTGGATATCGCCAACGGAGAGATAGAACAGATCAGCGATCTTGACGAGCATAAACGCAGTTTTCTGTCGGTATGCGTAAACCCGGTACGCCCGGAAGCCTATTACCGCGATCGCGAAAGTCTTTACGCGATTGACCTGCATACGCATATTTCCAGGGAAATTTTCCGTATCGGCAATGAATGGAATCTGCACATGAGCAACTGTGGAGCAGATGGGGAACACGTCTACATCAGTATTTTCCACGATCCGGAACAGTTGATTCCGAAATTCGGCGCCGCGGCCTTTTCCCGGATGTGGGAGTCAAATCCTCTCAGCCGGATTATTCAAATCCCGTGCGGAGGAGGGAAAAGCAAAGTCATACACGAGGAAAAGCGCTGGATCGGCCATGTCAACACCTCGCCGACCAGAGCCGAATTAATCAGTTTCTGCTACGAAGGCCCCTGGAACAAGGTCGGCCAGCGCATCTGGGTTATGAATGTGGAACGCGGAGAAATCAATCCGGTGCGTCCGGTCAGCGGCGAGGAAATCGTCGGACACGAATACTGGTATGCCGACGGCGAACATATCGGCTATCACGGACAGCAAAAACCGGGATTGAGCATGCTCGGCAACATTCGCTATGACAACAGTGAAAAAAGCGATACCGCTTTCCCCACCGGTGGAAATACCGGGCACATCTTTTCGCTGGACGACCAGCTGATCGTGGGCGACGGAGACGGCCTCATCAAATGCTGGCGAAAAGAAAACGACACCTATTCCGCGCCCCGGATTCTTTGCTCTCACTATTCCGCGATGAAAATCCAGAAAACACATCCGCATCCGCGCATTTCACCTGACCGCAAATATATCATTTTCACTTCCGACCGCGGAGGGTACGGGAACATTTACATGGCTCCCATTGTTCCGTTTGATCAACTTCAGGAGTTCGTTCTGCCCTGAAGTGAGTTTTGAATTCTGAAACATGCAACGAGAACGGGAACATGAAACGAATGGCGTTGGCGTATAAGGATTTTTAAAACCGAAGTCAAAAAACAGGCACATGACATCAATAGGGAAAGTTTCGGACCATGAAAAAAATCATTTTCTGCTGGCTGTCGGCACTGGCGTTCACGTTGGTTGCCGCATCGGAAAAAATCTATGAATTCTCTGAAAAACTTAACCCGCAGGAGGTTTCGACGTTCGCCGCAACCGATCACGGATGGAAGGTCGCGGTTTCGTCCACAAAAAAAACGCCGGACGGCAAAGCGGCGCTGGAAATCCACATGAACGGCGCTCCCGAGGCTGCCAAAGCGCACGGAAAACAATTGCGTTTCAAATATCATGCCGTCGAAGCCGGCCAGAAGTATCGCATTACATTCTGGATCAAAGGTTCATCTCCGGAAAAAATTCAATGTATTGCCGCGCTCGATACTCCGCCTTTCCAGGCGTTGTCCAAGCGTTCCGTCCTCACGATTTCCCCCGGTCCGGAGTGGAAGAAGGAGACCATGGAGTTCACGGTGGAGAATGCTGCGGCGCAGACCGTGATGCCGCGTTTCCATTTGGGGCTTTATCCGACGGATGCAACGCTCTGGCTCGGTCCGGTTGTCGTGGAACGCCTGGATAAGACATTTTCCTCCCTCTATACGGGAAATTGGCTTTACGCCGTCAAAGCCGGAGAGACGTTACCCATGGACCGCATCCCGGCAACCGCCAAACCCGCCCGCCTCAGCGACAACCGCTTTCCCCTGGAAGGCAACGGGACCGCGGTGTTCCATCAGATGATGGAAGCCCCGGAAGACGGCATGATGACGGCAGGCATGGCGGCCGACTGGTGGTTCGAGTGCTTCATCAACGGCAAAGAAGCGTATTCGCCCATGACTGCGGGTTGCAATCTCTGTGTTTTCTGGTACGGCTACAGATAAAAAACTTCAACTATTTAATCAGGAGATTAATATTATGCGTTTAGGTTCATTTATTATCGGGCTCTGTGCGTTGTTCTCATTTGCCCTTTCGGCGGAAGTTATCCGCGAATGGGATTTTTCCGGCGGAAAACTGCCGACAGGATTTGTTTACGATAAAAAGCAGATTGCGCCAGAGGTCAAAGAAGGGAGTCTGTCCCTGAAACTGTTGACCCGGCCGGAAAGCGGGCCGACTCACAGTGTCATGGCGGGATTACAAGCCGAACAGGAATTTAAGGGCGGTGTGAAATATCGGCTGACCTTCATGCTTCGAAGTGATCGCGACGCCCAGGTCGGCGTAAATGTACAGTTGATACGCCAGCCTTATCCGACCATGCCCGGCAGCGGCAAAACGATCAACGTCAATACCGACTGGACTCCGGTCGAACTCGTTTTTATCCCCAGGGAGGACATCAAAGGCCCCTTCCGGACACCGCAACTGCAGCTTGGTCGCTATCCGGTCGGTGCTACTCTAGAGCTGAAATCAGTCAAGGTGGAACAGATTGGTGCCATCGTACTACCGCTCAATCTGAATACGACCTGGAATCTGGAAATCAACGATACCAGGCGCGAGGTGATATTTACTGACGACGCCCTGGACATTGCCGCACTTCAACCAAAATTCCAGGTAAAAAGCGAGGCGATACTGATCAATGAATTCGATGCACCGGAGGACGGCGTCATGCAGATCGGCTGCGCCGCCGACTGGTGGTTTGACTTTGCCGTCAACGGCAAAAGTATTTACAGCACCCTGGCCACCGGCAATCAGAACAACACTTTCGCCAAGCATGATCATGTCTTCAATTTTCCGGTCAGGAAAGGAAAAAACCGGATTGAAGTGAAAGTTCTGGCCGGATCGAAAGGATGGAAATTTGTTTGTGGCGCAGTCCTTTACATGGAGAAACTGAATCGGATTACCGAAATCGTCCGGGGGGCGGAATGGCGTCCGCTGAAAATGGATCAGGTGGAATGGGACAACCGGAAGCTGTTGCCGCAGCGGATCGACCAGTTCAAGATCATTCCAGGCTCAGCGTTGGATTTGTCGCAATATCTGCCGAAATACGACATCGACAAGCTCGGGCGCGTCGTCAACCGCGATGGCCGCCTCGGCTTCGCCAACGCCCCGGGAATCACACCGAAATTCCGCGGCTTCAATTTCGCTTCAGGTCGCTGGGAATATGCCTTTTATAAAATGTCGAAGCCAGAACTGGAAGAACTGGCGGAGCAAATCCGGCTGCATGGCATGAACGTGGTACGCTTTCACTATCTCGACTATTCGTTATGCGGCAATAACGGTATGCCCAAGAAGGATAAGAAAAAACTGGAGGAAGTATTGATTCCGCAGGAAACCACGGCGTTACCCATCGACCAGCAGTTTCTTGATCGCCATGACTACTTTATAAAATGCCTGCGTGATCGGGGTATTTATGTCTTGGTCGACATCGTCTCGTCTTATGCCGGCTGGACGGCAGCAACCGAACTACCCGCAATACGCGATAATTTTCGTTACGGCTTGTTCATTTCTCCTGAGTATCGGAAAAATTACCGCGCCGGCTTTGATTCTCTGATGAACCGGATCAACCCTTACACCCAAAATGCACTGAAAGACGACCCGCAATGTATCGGCATTACCTTCTTCAACGAGCAGGAACATCTGTTCAGCGGAGAAAACTTCAAAGCCTTTGACCCGGAATGGAAAGGACTGCGCGGCAAAGATGCGCCGGAATTCAACGAACGTCTGCTCTTGACCGATTCATCCGACGGCATTGCCGCGCGCCAATTCCTTCTTGCCCAGATCAAACAAATGAATCAGTTCTATCTGGATACGGCGACTGAAAGTGGTTTTAAGGGGTTTGTTACCCTGTGGGACATGTTCATGCGCAATCTGGAAGGCGTTGCCCGCCAAGACATGAACGCCACCGCCATGCACACCTACTTCGCCCACCCCAAAGACAAACCCCTGTGGCCTGAAGATTATCAACAGCAACTCCGATACGGCCGTTGGTTGCGCGGACAAATGTCATCCGTGGCCCAAGGCAGCGCCATAGGCGCGAGCAACCTCTATCTCGGCAGAGCCGCCGTGTGCCGGATGCCGGGCAAACCGTTTTTTCTGACCGAATATTCCCATTGTGCCTATAACGCCAATACGTTTGAGTCTGGACTGATGGTCGGGGCGACTGCCGCATTACAGGGCTGGGACATGCTTACGCCGCACGCTCGTACAGTGGGGCTCTATTACACCCCGCTACGGGCTAAAGATTTCGATGACGGCATGAGCCCGATGGCTAAACTGTCCTCATTGCTTACCGCCTTTGCCTTTCAGCGCGGCGATGTCGCCACCGGACGTCATCCGGTCAATTTCACCGTCGACCCGCAGCATTTGAACTCCCCCGACTTACTCAAAGCCTTGGCTGGCTGTTATAATCAGCTCTATATGCTTGCGCCAGTGTCGACCAGCTATTCCGGCCCGGTCAAGGACGCGTTCAACGTTCCCGCCCAATATTTTATCGGAGCTGTCAGCATGGGAATGCATGTCCAGCTTGAAGACGATAAGCTCGGTCAATACGCCAAACTCCGTCAACTGGTTACCGAAATGAAACGTGCTGGCGTGTTGCCGCCTGACAACAGAACCGACGTCAACGCGGGCATTTTTCAGTCTGAGACCGGTGAGATTACCAGCGATGTCAAGCGCAATGTTATGACCATCGTCACGCCACGCCTGGAAGGAGCGGCGATGCCGGCAAATACGCCGGTGCGTATGAATGCGCTGGAAATCACCGGGAATTCGGTGCCTTGCTCAATCGCGGCGGTCTCGCTTGACGGTGGAAATATCGGCGAGAGCAAACATCTGCTGTTGACCATCGGCACCATGGCGGTGGCGGAAAATACTGTTTTCAGTACTGAAAAGTTTAATGATGAAATTGATGTCGGCCGGATGCCGCTGTTACTCAAGTCTGGCAAGTTTGCGGTGAAACTGAAAAACGCAAACGTTTCCGAGCCAAAGATCTATGCCCTTAACGCAAATGGCAGTCGCGAACGGGAAATCTCTGTGGTGGCGGGAAAGGGAAAGGTAATTATCTCCATGGATACATCTACGTTCGAATATGGTACGCCTTATTTCGAAATCATTTATCATGATACGGAAAAGAGAGGACGGTGAAACGTGAAAAAGAATTTTACCCTGATAGAACTCCTCATTGTAATCGCCATCATCGCGATTCTCGCCGCTATGTTGCTTCCCGCGTTGAATCAAGCGCGGGCGAGAGCCAGGCAATCCGGCTGTACAAACAACCTCAAACAACTCGGCATGGCGCACATTCAATACTCAGATGCCTATGCCGGCTATTACGTCCCGGTACGCAACACGGCGTGGAGCATTGTATGGTACAATGACAACGCGGGCGCCGTACTGGCCAGAATGTACACGGGTAACCCTTCTCCGGCGGGAGTGTCGGGTGCATACGTTCAACCTCGCTATCTCTGCCCCGAAGCTGTAAGTTATACAAATAAGAGGACTTCTTCTGCCGACTCGACTCGCGTTGTTCTCTCGTTCTATGGGATGAACGATTGCTCGCAATGGCTGTCCGGAGCCGCGTCCTCTTTGCTGAACGGCGGTTTTGTGGGATACTATCAGTCTCGCATACGTCGTCCCGCCGCAAAATTACATCACATGGACACCAACAATCCCGCCGCGGGTGTCAACGCAAACTCGGGGAGATGGAATGTTACGCGCTCGGAATTAACTCCCAACCCTGCTGGAGCCACCGTAAGTTACATTCATGCGAAGAAAACGGGAGGACTTCATTTTGACGGGCATGTCGAAATGATTGATGCCGGAACCATGCAGTCCCGCTACCCCACCGACAACGATTTTGCCCCTCACGGTCAATAATCAATCCGAAAGTGAGCAAGTTTGTCGGCTTTCTACGTGATTTCAGGAAGATCGTCTGCATGGAGAACGGATGCGGCGAGAGTATCTTGCCAGCGGTTCCGAGCCGCAGCCGCCGCATATCGGACGTATCCGTTAAAGTACCGTTGGACTTTCAATTTGATTTTGGAAAGATGAATTTGTCATGGAGATAATCCCTTACTCGACCGTTTCCGGTTCCTGCGGCGGTATTGCCGTTCTGAAAATCGGAGATTATCTTTACGCCGCGGGCGGGGATATTCTCTGCGTTTACGATGTGAGCGATGCGGATTCGCCTGTACTGATTCGCCGGATGCATGGATTCGGCGATGGACGTCAGTTGGCCGCCGGAAACGGGAGGCTCTATCTCACCGCCCGCTGCTTCGGGTTGTGGATTCTCAGCTTGGAAAATCCGGCTGCGCCCAAAGTGGTTTGCCGCTTCGACACGATTGAACTGGCAACCGGAATCGCGGTCTCCGGTGATTTTGTTTTCGTGACGCAACGCGTTTTCGGTGTTGAAATCCTCGACTGCTCGAATCCCGCTCACCCGAAACACTGTTCCATGATTCGTACCGAGGAGGCTCAGTCGGCTGTCTTCCGGGATGGATTACTTTATGTCGGGGAATGGGGCGTCGGTCAACTTCTTGTTCTGGATGTTTCCAACCCATACCGTCCGTTCATCCGTTCGATATCCGGCCTGGGCGGTTACGGTGACGGTCTGGCGGTCTCCGGCGATCTTTGTTGTGCGGCGACCGGACTCAATCGGAAAGGGGCAGCTGTCGTCGACTCCGGCGGCGACGGACACGGGATCGACCTGTTCCGCCTTTCTCCCGATGACGCTCCGGTGCATCTTTCCCGATTGGATTTTCCGCGTCTAATGATCAAAACCAATGACTTCTGGACCGTTCGGATTTCCGGTAAAACCGCATTCGTGGCGGATACGCACAACGGAATGTTTCAAGTGAATCTTTCAGATCCATGCAATCCTGTTTGTACGGGACGGCTCGAACTGCCATTGATTTCCCGCCTGGATGTTCAAGGCGGAGCGTTGGTCCGGGTTTCCGTTCCGGATTGTGTCGGCGGAGTGGCGATCGGAAAAGGGGTCCTTTATGTCATCGGACAGAAGACGGGACTTCATCTGGCAAGGATTCCGGAGGCCGACGAAGTGGAAACGGGGCGTTCCGCTCCGTACGAGTTCCGTCCCGGCTCACGTGAACTCTCGTCATCGCCTTCCGGATTCCAAGCCTATGATCTCGGCGGACAGGTTCGGCGGGTCTTTTCAGATGAAAAGCATTCTCGTTTGTTTGTCGCCTGCTCCCATGCCGGACTGAAAATCCTGAAAATGACGGATTCCGGTGCGGAATGTGTCGATACAAAAGAAATTCGTTGTTCCTACGATGTTGCGTACCACGATGGAAGAGTTTATTCCGCTGAGGGGATGGACGGTTTGGCGATTTATGCGGCGGATGGCGATCGCCTGCGGGAGCTCGGGCGCTTCAGACCGCGCGGAAGGATTCTCCAGCTCATTCGCCTTTCCGGAAACGGAAGGTTTGCGGTCTGCGGCTGTCGTGATGGCATTTTACGATTTTTCGACATATCCGATCCTGCGCACATCCGTCCGGTGCGGCGTCATCTGCATGGCGGATTGCTTTATGGCGATACGATGCCGGAATCTGATCACAATGACATAATGCCTATCCTCTGGCCCTATGCCGGGGTCGCATGGTACGATCTTTCCGGCAGGAAGCCGAAAATCGCTTACAACGATTGCGTAACCCATCCTGTCGGTTATGGCGAAGGGATTACATGGTGGAATGGTTCTTTTTTGATGACGACGCAGAAAAGAACATTTCGCCTGCTTGATCCTGCGAATTGTGGACGAACGTGGACGGAAATCCGGAATGGCTGTTCGGGCGTGCCTTCGGCGAACGGTAACATCATTGCTTTTGCGCACCGCCGCAACGGCGATGTCCGGGTATACCGCATGTCGAGACGACATGCGGAGTTGATTGCGGAACGCTCCATCGCGGGAATTTCCGGAACTCCGGACCGCGTGGTGTTTTATCGCGGACGCATGCTGATTCCGTGCGGCCACCAGGGGTTGCTGATCGAACGATGACCCGGCGCGTCTACTTGAGCTTGCCGCAGCCGCGCAGGCTCAGGTGGGCGGTCGGTGTCACGATGATGTGGTCAACAAGGCGCACGTCGATCGTCGCCAGCGCCTCCTGAATCCGCCGGGTTGTGGTCATGTCCCCCTCAGACGGCATGCAGATTCCGCTCGGATGGTTGTGGGCGATGATGACCGAGGTGGCCCGCACCAGCAGGCATTTCTCCGCCACTTCGCGCGGATAGACCGCCGCCCGGTCCACCGTTCCGGTGAAAGTCTGGAACTCCAGCAGGTGGTTCCAGCTGTTGAGAAAGAGCACCATGAAGGTCTCCTTCTTGCCGCCGCCGAGTTTCATGCGGAGGAAATTCACCACCTTCGATGTCGAATCGAGCACGTCCACGTCGCGCGCCTTCTGCTCCAGGTACTTCGCGCAGAGCGCTTTGATGAGAACCACCAGCGTCGCGGCGGTGGGGCCCATGCCATTACGGTCGAGCAGGTCGGAAGGAGCCGCGTCGAGCAGTTTCTCGAGCGAACCGTACTCCTCCAGCAACTCCTTGGCCAGCGGCTTCACGTCGCGGCGCGGAATCGCATAGGTGAGCAGGAGTTCCAACGCCTCATAATCCTGAAGTCCGTCGAGACCGGCCCGCAAAAAGCGTTCGCGCAACCGCTGCCGGTGCCCGTCGCTGTGCTTTTTCACCGGTTCCGCCATAGGTTCAGCCGCGCGTCCATTCGCTGAAGAGTTCGAAGTGCTCCGTGCGCGGGAACATGTTGACGAGTTCGAGGCCGCGAAGCGTGAAGCCGCCCTTCGCCAGCCGGATCGCGTCGCGCGTCCACGTCGCCGGATTGCAGGAGATGTATACCAGATTCTTTAGTCCGCTCTCGGTCAGCGCCTTCATCGCCGGGAAGGCGAGCCCGTTGCGCGGCGGATCGACTACGAGAAGCGTCCGCTCCGCCGATTCCAGCTCCTTGAGCGCGTCGGCGGCGTCACCGGCGATCACCCGGGCCCCGGTCGCACCGTAGCGCCCGAGGTTGAATTTCGCGGCTTCGGCGGCCGCCGCGTCGGATTCGACCGCGAGAACGTCGGTCACGCCCCGGCTCGCCGCCGCGCAGCCGAAGAGCCCGGCTCCGGCGTAAAGGTCGATCACCCGGAGCGGCTTTTCGCGGTCGACCGTCTCCATGAAACGTTCGACGAGATGCGCCCCGCCGGCGGGGTTGACCTGGAAGAAACTGCCGCGCGGCACCGAGAGCATCCCGAACGGCGTGGTCTCGCGCAGCCAGGTGAGGTTTTTCGCCGGAGCGTTGCGCCAGTATTGAATGCCGTCGTGTTCGGTGTAGCGGAAGGTGACGTCCATCCCCTCGTGCAGCGAGCAGAGGAACCCCTTGTCGGCGCGCAGCTTGGCCAGCTCCGCGTTGATCTCCGGGCGGGCGAGCGGGCACTCTCCGATGTCGGTCACCGTCGTATTGTCGTCCATCACATAGCCGAAGAAGGTTTCGCCCTTCACTTTGTGGGCGTGGAGCACGATTTTGTTGCGGTAGCCGAGCTCCGGCTGCGGCGCGAAAGGCGCGCGGACAACGGCGCGGTCGTAAACAAATCCGGCCGCGTCCATCATGCCGAGCAGCTGGTTGAGCTTGAGTTCGGTTTCATAGGCGTAGTCGGCGTGAAGGTAGCGGCAGCCGGGGCAGCGCCCGAAATAGGGGCAGGCCGGTTCGACCCGGTGCGGGCTTTTGAAACCGAAGCGGACGATTTCGGCGCGGGAGAAGTTCTTCTTCTCCGCCGCGATCCGGCCGATCAGTTTTTCGCCCGGCAGCGTCTCCGGGATAAAAATCACTTCCCCGTCCACGCGGGCCAGCCCGTCGCCGCCCATCGCACAGGTTTCGATCTCACATTGGAATTCGGTTCCGGTCCGCATATCACTCCCGCGTTAGTACTTCTTTTCGACGCATAATATACCTCGCGGCCGGGTAAATTGCGAAAAAAAAGAGAAAAAAAGGTGAAAGATTGCGGATGTCGGGCTATATTATGAAAAATATATCTGTGACGGAGCTCCCTGTCCGGAGTTTCCGCGAATTTCGATACCGAGTTTAAGGAGAGGTCAACATGGCGGTTCCGTTGCTGGATCTGAAGGCGCAGTACGCGACGATCAAGGAAGAGGTTCTTCGGGAAATTTCGGAGATCTCCGATTCGCAATATTTCATCCTCGGCCCCAAGGTCGAGAAACTCGAAACCGAAGTCGCCGCCTACTGCGGCAGCAACTTCGCGGTCGGCGTGACCAGCGGTTCCGACGCGCTCATCATCGCGCTGATGGTCGAAGGGATCGGGCCCGGCGATGAAGTCATCACCACGCCCTTCACCTTCTTTGCGACGGTCGGCGCAATCGTCCGGGTCGGCGCGACGCCGGTCTTCGCCGACATCGACCCGGCGACCTACAACATCGATCCGGCGAAGATCGAGGAAAAAGTGACGCCGCGCACCAAGGCGATCATTCCGGTCCACCTCTTCGGCCAGGCCGCCGATATGGACCCGATCATGGCGATCGCCAAAAAGCACAACCTCATCGTCATCGAAGACGCCTGCCAGGCGATCGGTTCGGAGTACAAGGGCCGCCGCGTCGGCTCGATCGGCGACTACGGCTGCTTCTCGTTCTTCCCGAGCAAGAACCTCGGCTGCTTCGGCGACGGCGGAATGGTGACCTGCAACGATCCCGAAAAGGCGAAGCTGCTCAAAATCTTCCGCAACCACGGCCAGAGCGGCACCTATATGCACGAATACGTCGGCGGCAACTTCCGTCTCGACGCGCTTCAGGCGGGAATTCTCTCGATCAAGCTGCCCTATCTCGACGGCTGGAGCGAGGCGCGCCAGCACAACGCGGCGGAATATGAGAAACTCTTCGCCGCCACCAATCTCAAAGGGAAAATTTCGCTGCCGAAGATGGCCGGCTATCCGGTCCGTCACATCTACAACCAGTACTGCATCGAAGTCGCCGACGGCAAACGCGATGCGCTCATCGCGCATCTGCGCGGCATCGGCATCGGCTGCGCGGTCTACTACCCGCTTTCGCTGCATCTCCAGAAGTGCTTTGAGAACCTCGGCGGCAAACCGGGCGACTACCCGAAGAGCGAAGCCGCGACCGGGCGCATCATGGCGCTGCCGATCTATCCGGAATCCACGACCGAACAACGCAAGGCCGTGGTGGATGCGATCGCCGCGTTCCTGGCCTAAGGAGCAGACATGGGACGCAGAGACGGCAACGAAGGCGAATTCAAAGCGCAAAGCTACTTTCGCCTTCTCAAATACGCCCGCCCCTACTGGTTCCGGCTGACGGTCGGAATCGTCTTCGGCATCTTGGTCGGCGGTTCGCTGTTCGTCAGCTTGATGATGATTCCGCGCCTGGTCGGCGTGGTCGATCCCACCGCGGACAAAAGCAGCGCCACCTACCGGATAGAGGCGGAGCATGTCACGTCGGTTCTCGACAAACCGGGGCTGACCCGCGAAGAGAAGGAGCAGGCGATTCAGGAAATCCTGCACCCGGCGGACGACGACCCGCAGCTCACCAAGCTGCTGAACGAAGCGCGCAGTCTGGCCAAGACCTACCACCTGCCCTACCGGGTCGAAGGGCATGAGATCATGGTGGAGTGGCCGGTTGAGTTCCAATTCAACGTCGTGGGGCCGAACGGCGGGATGGCCTGGCAGATTCTGGCCGTCTACGTGCTGATTTTCACCCTCGCCTGGGCGGTCAAGAATATCGCGACGTTCGTCAGCAACTACTATACCCGCTGGGTCGGTTCCAAGGTGGTGGCGGACCTGCGCGACCGGGTGTTCGAAAAACTGGTCAACCAGTCGCTGCAATACTACAGCAAGATCGACATCGGGCACCTGATCAGCCGCAGCACGAACGACACCGCCGCCATCGAAAACGCGGTGTCGAATTCGGTCGCCGACCTGACCAGCGCGCCGATTCAGATCTTCGCCTGCCTGGTGGCGATTCTTCTCGCCTGCCGGGAGTACAACAGTTATTCGCTGGTGGTGATCCTGCTCATCGGCATTCCGGTGATCTTTCTGCCGATCCATTTCCTCACCCGGAAAATCCGCCGGGTCTACAAGAAGAGTTTCGCGCGGATCGCCGAGGTGTTCTCGCGGATGCACGAAGTGTTCACCGGAATCCGCGTGGTCAAGGCGTACCACACCGAAGACTTTGAGTGCAAGCGGTTTTACAACGAGAACCGCCGCTACTTCAAGCAGGTGATCCGGGCGCTGCGGTTGCAATTGCTGCTTTCGCCGTCGATGGAAGTGGTCGCGGTGCTTTCCACGCTGGTGTTCCTCGTTTACGCCTACAGCCAGGGGATTTCGGTCACCCAAATCGCGGCGCTGCTGGCTCCGGCCTTCATGGCCTACCGCCCGATCAAGGATCTGTCGAAAGTCATCACCTCCATCCAGCGCTCGATGGCGGCGGCCGACCGTTATTTCGACCTGATCGACACCGACACCTCGCTGCCGGAGAAGCCGGACGCGAAGGACCTGACGGAATTCAAAGACCGGATCGAACTCGAACACACCGAATTCTTCTACGAAGACCGCAAGATCATCGATGATGTCTGTTTCGAAATCAAAAAAGGCGAAATGGTCGCCGTTGTCGGCGAAACCGGCTCCGGGAAAACCACCATCGCCAACCTGATCGCCCGGTTCTACGACGTGACCGGCGGCGCGGTGAAAATCGACGGCGTCGATGTGCGCGATTACAAGATCGCCGGGCTGCGCAAGGTGATCGGGGTGGTGAACCAGGACGCGATCCTCTTCAACGACACCATCGCCAACAACATCGCCTACGGCTGCCCGAACGCCACCCGCGAAGAGATCATCGAAGCCGCCACGCTGGCCAATGCGCACACCTTCATCGTGGACGGCCGTCACTCCGCCGGATACGATACCGAGGTCGGCGACAAGGGGTTCCGCCTTTCCGGCGGCGAGAAGCAGCGCGTGGCGATCGCCCGGGCGATTCTCCGCAACCCGCCGATCCTGATCCTCGACGAAGCGACCAGCGCGCTCGACACGGTGACCGAGAAACTGGTGCAGGAGGCGCTGAACCGGGTGATGGCGAACCGCACGGTGTTCGCCATTGCGCACCGGCTCTCGACCATCCGCAACGCGAACCGGATTCTCGTGCTCAAAAACGGGCGCATCGCAGAATCCGGCACCCACGACGAGCTGATGGCCCGGTCGGGAATCTACTGCAATCTTTACAACACGCAGTTCCAACTCGATGAATAAGCCCGCGGACCGCATCCATTTCGTCGGCATCGGCGGAGCAGGGATGGCGCCGCTGGCCGAAATCGTACTTGTCCGCGGCGCGCGGGTGAGCGGCTCCGACCGTGAACTCAACGCCAAAACCGCCCACCTGGCGGAGCTCGGCGCGACGGTCCACGCCGGACACGCCGCGGAATTCCTGCCGCCGGATGCGGAACTCCTCGTTTACTCTTCCGCCGTTCCGCCGGAGAATCCGGAGCGGAAGCGGGCGGCCGAGCTCGGGATTCCGCAGCTCCGGCGCGGCGAATTCCTGGCGAAGCTGGCGGCGGAATACCGCCGCCCGGTGGCGATTTCCGGTTCGCACGGCAAAACCAGCGTTTCGGCGATGATCGCCCACATTCTCGTCCATACCGGGAAGAAGCCGGGGTTCCTGATCGGCGCCGCGGTCAACGGCTCGCCCTCCGCCTCGGCCGGAGAGGGCGACGACCTGTTTGTGATGGAGGTGGACGAGTCGGACGGCACCCACACCTTCGTCCACCCCTACCTCGGCGTCGTGCCGAATGTGGAGGACGACCACAGCTGGAGCGTCGGCGGCGAAGTGCAACTCTTCGAGAACTTCCGCCGCTTCGCCTTCCAGAGCAAACACTTGGTCTACTGCGCGGGAACGCACGCCGACGAACTGTTCGCCGACCATCCGGCGGCGGAGCGGCTCGAACGGCCGGAACCGGGCCGCTTCGGAGGCCGCTGGATCGGCTTCCAGGCGTGGAACGCGAATCTCGCCATCCACGCCGCCATGCGGCTCGGCATCGACGGAGCGGCGGCGGAAGCCGCGCTCGACAGTTTCCCCGGAGTAGCGCGGCGCATGACCGCGCACTTCCGTTCCGACCGGCTGACCGTGATCGAAGACTATGCGCACCACCCGACCGAGCTGGCCAGCTCGATCGAGACCTTGCGCCTGAGTTATCCCGGGCACCATCTGCGGATTGTCTTTCAGCCGCACCGCTATGCGCGGCTGCACAAATACCTGCCGCTGCTCGCCGCCGAACTGGCGAAAGCGGATTCGGCGATCGTCACCCCGGTGTTCGCCGCCTGGTGCGAAGCGGGCCCCTCCGGCGGCGGCGACCTCGCCGCGGCGGCGGGCCCGAACGCGCGCTATCTCGATGCGGAGTGGCCGGAGATCGCCCGGACCGCCCTCGATTACACGGGGGAACGGCCACTGCTGCTCGCCGTGATCGGCGCGGGCGATATCGAGCATCTCTTCAAATTCCTGCCGCGCTAACGCGGAACAACCTTTACTCGGCACCGGCACCTTGCCGGTCGGGGTGCAGGGGCGAAGCGCCCTGCCCGTCGGAGACATGGACTGCCGCTCGCTAAACCGCTCAAATGCCGGACGAGTTCGGCAGTGAGCGGCAGCGGTGGAGTTGACCGCCAGGTCAACTCACCCGCTCGCGCCGGAGGCGGAGCCTCTCCGGTTCCGGGAAACGATATTCCAACATGTGCCCCGCTTTTTTCTTATTTTTTCCTCCTGACCTCTTGCCGGGCACGTATGAATACATCATACTATACGTAGTAATATGCAACTTGCGAATGTATTCAGGAGAGTCATGAAAAGCTGGAAAGACGAGATCGTCGTCGAGCTCAAAAACGAAGCGGCGCATCTGCCGCCGAACACCCGTTTCCTGCCGATCCGCAAGCTGATGTCGCGTTTTTCGACCAGCCAGCGGACGATCGAGCAGGTGATGGAGGAGCTGATCGCCGAGAACGTGGTGGTCCGCCGTCCCGGAGACGGTTATTTCACCCGGAACCTGTCGCCGCAGCGGGTGCTGCATTACCGGCTGATCTATCCGAAATGGCCGAGCGAGTCGTTCAAACAGTTCGAAGCGGCCTGGCGGGATTACGCCGACCGGACCGGGGAATTCCGGTTCAGCAGCCGGACAATCGACCGCAGCAGCGAATACTTCAAACTGTTCCCGGTGGACGATTGCGACGCGCTGCTGGTGATGCCTCCCGCCGGACCGATCAGCCGCGACGGATTGCGCTACATCTGCTCGCTGCCGGTTCCGGTGGTGATCGTCAGCCACGAAGTCACCGATCTCGGGTTGTCGATGATCTCCGGCAACGCACCGGCCGGAGGCGCGATCGCCGCCGCCCACCTGATCAATCACGGGCACCGCAGGTTGGCCATGCTGGTCACCGAACCGCACTGCGACGGCCTCGACATGCGCTGCCAGGGGTTCACCGATTTCGCCCGGCTCACCGGCGTTTCGGTCACCACGATCGAAACGAATATCGAAAGCTGGGGGAGCCGGGAACACCGCACCTACGACTGCCTCGGCGCCTATCTCGACCGGAACGGCCTCGATTTCACGGGGCTCTTCATCATCAGCGGCTGTGCGGCGCTCGAGGTGTACAAGGCGTTCAGCGACCGCGGCATTGCGATTCCGGACGATGTCAGCATCGTCGCCCACGACGATCCCGCCGGCGCCCAGTTCATGTGTCCGCCGCTCGACTGCATCCGCAACGACGAGAAACTCAGCATCGAAGCGGCGCACATCGAACTCAAAAAGGTGGTCGAAGGCAAGCAGCCGTTTTTCCACCTCAGGCAGGAACCGACCCTGATCGAACGCCACTCGGTGCGGACGATTCCGGTCATGCGATAACAACAGACGTTTCCGGTCTTTTCAATTATCATCATCAACAGAACGGAGGAAATGATGAAGAAACATGAATTCACCCTGATTGAGCTCCTGGTCGTGATTGCGATCATCGCAATCCTCGCCTCGATGCTGCTCCCGGCGCTGAACCAGGCGCGGCGGTCGGCCTACAAGTCGAAGTGCACCGGCAACATGAAGCAGATCAATCTCGGCACCCAGATGTACGTGGATTCCAACCGGGGAATCCTCTACTACAACAACGGAACTTTTCCGCAGTGGCACCAGCTTCTCCGGCCCTATGTGGTCAACAACAAGACCAACAAGAACTTCTGGTGGTGTCCGGAAGATAAGGTGAATTTGAACAGCGCGAACCCCACGCAGCGGTTCGACGACGGGCGGGTTTCCTACGGATTCAACCGCGACTACCTGCGCGGCTACAAACCGGCCAGGAGCAGGCTGCTTTCTTCGACAGTGCTCTTCGTTGAAGCGGCAACCGAGGTGAACATCAGCAGAGCCTCCGGCTACTACTTTGCGAAATCGGTGGCCGACAGTTCTCAGCCGGTGGCGTATCCGTTCCACGGCCGCAACGCCTCGGTGGCCTGGCTCGACGGTCATGCGTCGTTCGCCTACTCCAGCACCGGAGCCCCCGAAGTCGGTTCGGTCTACCGCGGGCTCTACAACAACGACCAGCTCGGCGTGAGCTGGGGCGAAGCACAGTACAAGCCGTACAACAAGTGGAATCCGCAGCGCCCCGATACCTATATCGTTCCGTAAAACGCCATGACAGGAAATCAATTAAACATGCAATGGTTCAAATACTCCATCGCCCTGCTCGCGCTCGCCGCGGCGGCGCTTCTCCCCGCCGCCGAGGTGGTGCTCGACGGCTGCCGCTCGACCGCGAACTGGAACTCGTTCAACGGCTCGGAATTCAAGGGAGCGAAAGTCTCGCTCACCGAAGGAGCCGACGGACTTGACCTCTTCTACGATTTCAGCGGCGGCGGCGCCTACGTCGGATGCGCCCTTCGAAAACTGCTCATCCCCGCCGCCGAATCGCTCTTGGTGACGGTCAACGCCTCGGCGTCGATCGGATTCAACTACCGGATCGTCGACGCCAACGGCCGCTACTACCAGGGCCGGGGATTCCAGCTGAAACCGGGCGAAACCACCCTGGCGCTCAGCGTCAAGGGGCCGTGGGCCTCCATCTGGGGCGGTTCGACGCAGGACAAGCAACCGGCGATGCCGATCAAGTCGGTCTGGCTGATGGCGACCAAAGGCAAAGACCAGCCGCTCACCGGAACCGTCACCATCCGGTCGTTCAAGGCGGAAGTTCCGCAGCTTCCGGCCACCGCCGTGACCGGGGAGAATTTCGAGCAAACCCTCGCCGGCTGGACAATCAAAGGCGAATGGGTTCCGCAGCTCGAAGGTGCGATGCTCCGGCTGACCCTGACCACGGACAAAACGGCGACTCCGGCCCAGCTCTCCGTCGCCTTCCCACTGCCGGGGCGGAACCTTGTCCAACGCTACCGGCTGGAACCGGGCAAGACGAAATCGATCTACTACAAAGTACCGTTTTCCGGCGAAGCCAATCCGCGCAACCGTTACCGGATCACGCTGCGGGTCGAGTCCGAAACCGGCGCGGAAGGCGAATTCGTCACCGCCGTCGCCGGGCAGCTCGCCGATACGGTCAACCTCGGCGCACCGAAAACCAGCCGCGAAATCGAACAGTCGAAGTTCGGCACCTGCGTTCACTTCAGCTACGCGCCGAAGCCGGAGGGCGCGTTCAAGGGCTGGTATCCCAAAGACCTGCTGCTCGACGAGATTTCAAAGTGCGGGTTCAAATACATCCGCGAAGGGCTGGGAGTGGATAAACTCCCGGACGGCGGCTGGAAAATCCGTGACACCGATTTTGAAACGCTGCGCAAGGCGAAAGAGCGCGACATCGACCAGATCGTGGTGATTGACATGCGGGCGACCGAATCGATTCCGGATTTCCTCTCGCGGGTACGGGCGGTGGTCGAACAGAGCCGCGACTATGTGAAGGTTTACGAACTCGGCAACGAGCCGAACAACTTCGGCCAATGGCGGCAGACTTATCAACACAACGGCAAAGACGGCAACTGGAACGGCTGGGAGAGCGACGGAACCGTTTCGGAGTGGGTGAAGAAGCACGTCGAATACACCAACGCCGCCGCCGACCTCATCAAGGCGATCGCGCCGGAGAAGACCGTGATCGGCCTCGGCTCCTGCGCCCCGACCAACTTCCACGCGCTCAATGTCGGTTTGTCGAAGAACCTCGACGGCGTGGTCGAGCACCCCTACTCGTTTTCGCTGCCTCCGGAAAAGGTTCCGTTCGGCAAGCGGCTGGTCAAGCGCGACGGCATCGCGGTGGGCGACGACGAACACACCTTCCGCGGGCTCGTCGAATCCTACCACGCCTGGTTCGAGAAGACCGGGACGCCGCGTTCGCTCTGGGTGACCGAGTTCGGCTTCACCACCTTCGAAATGAGCGACGCCAAAGTGAAGGGCCTTTATGTCGGATTCAGCGAGCAGGCCCAGGCGCTCTATCTCCTGCGCCGCTTCGTCGAAAGCCTGGCGCTGCCGGTGGCGCTGAGCTGCCAGTACGATTTTCTCGACGACTACGCTTCGAATCCGGCGACCGACGAGGCGAACTTCGGAATCCTGCGCGGCGACTACAGCCGCAAGCCCGCCTACTACGTGCTGCAGCGGATGAATTCGCTGCTGTCCGGAGCGGAGCCGGATTCCGGGCTGAAAGTCAAAATCACCAAAGACGCGCTGCACCGCAGCATGGTCCGCGGCGAACTGGTCAAGGATTGGGACGACGCGAGCATCGACGCCGCCAACGGCATCCGCGCCTACGCCTTCCGCAATTCCGCCGCGCCGAACGAACGCATGGTCGCCCTCTGGTCGATGCAGCCCTTCAGCGGCGAATTCAACAGCCGTCCGGTCAGCTTCGAAATCGACGGTCTCGGTGAATTCACCCAGCCGCCGGTGGCGATCGACATGATCTCAGGAGCCAGCTACGACCTCCCGGTCAAATTCGAGAACGGCAAGGCGATTGTCACCGCCCTGCCGCTGGAACAGACCGTCCTGCTCCTCAAATTCTTCCGCTGATTTTCCCGGCCTCTCCGGGAAGATTCGACACGACGCTTCGCCCCCTCCACCGGCCGGTGGTCCGGGGCAAAGCGTCGCGTTTTTTCGGAGCCTTCGCCGATTTTACAGCAACTCCTCTTTGCAGGAAAAAGGGATGACCGGCTTTTCCGGTTCCGGAATCCGCAGAAGGAGGTGCAGCGCCGGAATCAGCAGCACGGCGTAAAGCAGGAAGAGTCCCTGATACGGCGTGACGACCAGAGTTCCCAGATGCAGCGGAGCCTGCCCGAGGAGGAGCGACGAGAGCAGCCGCGACGAACCGCACCCGCAGTAGAAAAACGCGCCGGACCAAGCCATCGCCATGGTCTTGTTGCCGGGCGCGGCAAGCGCCATCATCTCAGCCGAGCAGACCACCGAACTCGCGGCGACGGCGAAGCCGGACAGCATCAGCATCGCGGTGAAGACGACCAGCTCCGCCGGGGTTCCACTCCGGAGCAGGAACAGCACCAGATTGACCGGCAGCGTCATCAGGTGCAGCCCGAGAAACAGCCGCCGGACGGGAATGCGCGTCTTCAGCCGGTTGGCGGCGAGATATCCGAGCAGCATCCCGCCCAATGCCGCGCCGGAAATGAACACGATGACGTTGTCCGCCACGCCGAGCCCCTTTTTGAGGTAGAGCGTGGCGACCGGAATGGTTCCGTAGATCAGCAGATTGAGGACGAACTGGTAGACCGAGAACCGGGTGAGCGCCCGGTTCCCGGCGGCGGCGCGAAGCCCCCTCCCCCACTGGACCTCCCGATGCACCGGTTCGAAGTGCGGCATCCGGGCGATGAAGAACAGCCGCCCGAGAAAGACGACCGCCCCGGCGAGCAGCACCCCCTGCAACAGCGGAACCGACGGCGTCCTGCCGATGACCAGGCTGACCAGGAAGAGGAATCCGATCGCCGAAAGCTGGTGCAGAAACCGCATCCGTCCGAGAAACGCCGTCCGCCGCGTCTCCGGCAGGAACGAGTCGAGCAGCGGAAACCACCCCGCGATGAAACCGGGCAGCGACAGGGCGAACCCCACGATCATGGCGATCAGCACCCCGATGGCGAAGCGGCCGAAAAACGGCGCGGAAGCCGCCAGAAAATATGCGACGGCGGCGCACCTGCACGACCCGAGAATCAGTCTTTCGCGCCCGATGCGGGAGACAAACCAGGCGGCGGGGATGATCAGCAGCCCGTTGAAGAACGGCAGCACCGAGGTGGTAACCAGCGTCAGCACGTCCCCCGCCCCCAGCGCGGAAGCGAAAAGCAGAATCACCGCGCTGTCGGTCAGCGTGACTTCCCCGGTGACGCCGCAGCAGGAGGAGGCGATCGAGAGCCGTTCCGCCCGCCGCCTGCGTAATTCCATCGTTTCATCCATGGTCCATTCTCCGTTGGTGATTGCGAGTTTATTATGGCGGTTCCAACGGAAAAAGTCAATGCGGCGCAGCCGGAACAACACGGCCGCGTTTGTGAAAAGCGCAACATTTTTCGCCCGGGAGATTATGGCAATCGAAAACCAGCCGGAGGACAGGTCGAGGGGAAGCGCACATGGCTTGAGGAGGTGCGGCCGGAACCGCATCTCCGTTCTTTTCGTACAGCAGGAACTCGGTTTATAGCCCGAAAACGAGGTCGAATATTTTCCGGCCCGCGGCGGTGGTCACCATCTTGTCGCGGTAGAATTCCGCCCTGGCGCGTGCGTAGTAGCCTTCAAGCAGATTGACGATGAGGTCCGCCTCGAACAACGGTTCGAAATGGAGCTCCTTCGCCGGGCCGAGCCGGTGGTGGGCTCCGACCACGCGGGCCAGATAATCGACCTCCTCCGCGGTGAATTCCGGATGCTTCGGGAGCAGTTCGCGGACGATCCGTTCGCCCTCCGCCTCCTGGTATGGCGGCAGGCTCTTGCCGTGGGCGACCCGCGCCGCCGGACAGCCGACGTCGTGAAGAAGCGCCGCGGTTTTCAAAAGAAAAACCTGACGGGCGGGAAGTCCTTCCTGCTCCGCGATCCGCTCCGTATAATCGATCACCGCCTGGGTGTGGGCGATCTGGAGCGGGTCTTCCGCCGCGTAGATTCCGATCACCTCCAGCCAGAGCGCCAGATAAGCCGCCTGTTCCACCATATTGCACCTCCTCCGTGGTATTCGAAGAAGATACATGACGAAACCGCGAATTGCAATCCCCCGTCCCGATATTTTTCCAGTCAGCGGACAAGGTAATTGCGCGCGCCTTCGAGAATCATCCCGGCCGCGATGCCGGAGAGCAGGAGCCCGGTGAGCTTGGTGACCACGGCGACCGCGTTCCGGTTCAGCAGTTTCTCGGCGTGGATTCCAAGCGAAAGCACCGCGCCGAGCACGGCGACCCCGGCGAGCAGCGCCCCGGCGTTTTCCGCCGCGGTGGCGACCGAGGAGGTGTACTCCGAACCGATGATCATCAGCCCGGCGGCCGCCCCCGGACCGAGTGCCATCGGAATCGCCAGCGGCACCACCGAAATCGAACCGTCGGAATTCTCCGCCGCCGGATTGTTCCGCGCCGATCCCCAGACCAGCGTGATCGAGCAAACCATGAGAATCACCCCGCCGCCCACCTTGAACGGAGCCAGCCCGACCCCGAGCAGCGCCAGCAGCGCATTCCCGCTGAACAGGACGACAAGGCCCGCGACCGTCACCGCCGCGCAGGTCCGCACCACGATCGCGGTGCGTTCGCGCGCGGTCTTTCTCCCCGTCAATGCAATAAAGGTGGAGAGCACCGCAAACGGATTGAGCAAAATGGCGATTTTCAGGAACGCCGCCGGAAAAATATCCATATATGAGCCCTCCATGGTTTGATATATCATACGTGGTATATTATATTACTCAAGGGAGAAAAAGTCAAGCCATTCCGTAAAATATAATGAACAAAATGGAAAATAAAATGAACGCCGATTTCCAGGAAGTCCCTCCGGTGGGCGAAAACCTGAAACGGGAACGCACCGCGCGGCACCTGTCGATGGGGGCGCTGGCGGAGGCAAGCGGAATTTCAAAAGCGATGCTGTCGCAGATTGAAAGCGGGCGCGTCAACCCGACACTGGTGACGCTGTGGAAAGCGGCGCAGGCGCTGGGGGTGGACATCAACCTCCTGATCGGCGGAAAGACGAAGAAGCCGGAACACTTCAGCTTCCTCGGCGCCGGCCAGCAGGCGGTGATCGCCGACGAAACCGGCGGAACCCGGTTCAAGCTGCTGACCGCGCCTGAAATGCACAAAGAGCTGGAGATGTACCATGTGACGATGCAGCCCGGAGCCGTCCACCGGTCGGACCCCCACACCGCCGGCTGCGGAGAGTTCATTCTCGTCATCAAGGGCCGGGTGCGGGTGACCGCGGGCTGTCACACCGCGGACCTGGGCGAAGGCGATTTCCTCGCCTACCAGGGCGACCTGCCCCATCAACTGGAAAATCTGGAAGACGGCGAAACCGTCTTCCACATGACCGACCTCACCCTCCACTGACGGTCACACGAGCGACATCTGCGAACTGTAGCAGCAGCCGTCGGCGGTGAAGAGCGAGAAGAAAAACGCGGTGGCGTGCGCCGGCAGCTTCGCCGACAGCTCTCCTCCGTTGACCGGGAGCTCGAGCCGGTTCCAGACCCGGTCGGGGAAGGCCCCCGAAGCACGGGTGTAGAGCAGCGCGGCGGAAGCGAGGTTCCGCCCGGCGGAATCAAACCGGCAGCTCGCGGCCCCCTCCTTCAGCACGGGCGCGGCGAGCGACGGAAGGGCCCGCCCTTCCAGTGCGGCGGCGGCGAAGTCGAACACGGTCTCCTCCGTCCAGCACTCGGTGTGGTTGTGCGGATAGGCGAGCCGGACCGAGAGCCGCTTGCCCGGCGCGGGAACCTTGCGGTACGACCGGTCGAGCGCGTCGAGCGGAAACGCGAAATCGTTGCTTCCGGAGAAAAACAGCGTGGGCGCGGCCACCCGGTCGAGCCGGTGGCCGGGGTCCCAGAGTTCAAACCAGAGCTTGCGCAACTCCGGCGTCAGCTGCGGATTGTCAAGGCCGAGCGCTCCGCCCGGCGCATCGAAGAAGCCGCAGCCGTAAACCGGAATCGCAAACCGGTAGCGGGGATCGACCCCGGCGGAGAGGCTGGTGAGCACCCCGCCCCAGGAGATGCCGGTGATCCCGATCCGCCCGGAATCGACGCCTGGCAGCGACCCGAGAAACGTGTGCGCCGCCGCCACTGCGTGAACCGCGTGATACGGCCACTGCTCCTCGACCGGAAGCGCCGCCTCGTGCATGGTCTCACTCCACCCCGAGGGTCCACCGGCGGGGTGTTTCGGCCATTTCGCGTAGTACGGGCAGGCCGCCCAGCTCGGTACGCAGCCGCAACTATCCATCGAAATCGCCGCATAGCCGCGTTTGTTCCAGAGGGCCACCCAGTCGGCCAGCGCGGTCGCGCCGCCGCCATGGACCAAGACGACGCCGGGGACCGGCCGGTCAGGCGTTGCGCCTTCCGGCAGTCCGTAACAGGCGAACACCTCGGTCGGCTTGCCGCGGTAAGCGGGGCCGGAGTAAAAAAGCTGCTTGACGCCGGGGAAACGGAACAGTTCCGCCGGGCGTGTCTCCGGCATTCGGAACAACATCGGGGAATGTTCAAACGGGTCCATCGCCAGCCTCCCGGTTTTCGGCGGAATTATCGCTTCTCAAGCACGATTTTTTCGCCGCCCGGATTGCCGCTGTGACCCGCCGACTGCGTATAGACGATCTTTTTCGGCCCCTTCGCCTCGTCATAAATCACGGTCATGCCGAACGGCGGGCAGACGTAGTCGCCGAGCCCGGCCATCAGTTCGACTTCGCCCTTGTAGCGGCGCATGTGGTAGATCGTATCGTAATACATCAGCGCCGGAGTCGGCTTGATGTGCCAGCCGCCGCGCAAGTGGCCCATCGCCACACCGCCGTTGTCGCACATCCACGGCTGGTTGAGAACCGCCCTGGTCACGTCGGGGTCGAGCCCGGCCGCGAACCCGGCCTGCATTCCGCCCTGGCTGTGGCCCATGACGGTGAGGTCTTTCCCGTTCCACTCGGGCAGGCTTTTGGCGTATTCCAGCGAGCGGATCAGCCGCAGCATCATGCCGTTGAAGTAGGTCGTCTCCGGATTGGAGTTCTCCTGTTCGTTGAAGGCGTAACCCTTGAGTTCGCCGTTCTTCAGATTCTCATAATATTCCTTCGGCTGGCCGTTCAGGAAGCCGTGGGCGTTGACCGAGAGCACGATGCGGTCTTGGGCCATGCCGTCGTTTTTGCTGACCGGGTAGACGCCGTAGCCGAAATAGACCACGGTGAGCGGAAGTGATTTCGCCTTGGCGTTTTCCGGCATGCAGAGGTAGCCGGACATCGGTTTGCCGCCGGGAGCCGCCACTTTCACGTCATAGCAGACCACGCCGGGAGTGCCGATCTTGACCGGAACGCGCTCGAGCTCCTTGAGCGGAACTTCTTTGACGCGCTCTTTCTGGCGGTTCCAGAAGGCGTCGAAATCCGCCGGTTCCGGGGCGACGGTGATCTTGTCGATGTCGCAGGCGGCGCCGGAGGTGAGCGCAACAGGCCGTTTGCCGTTCATCAGCGGCGAACCGTCCGGATTGAGCGCCTTGACGGTCAGCCGGATGAATCCGGGAGCCGTGCCCTTCGTCTTCACCTCGAACGGCGCGCCGGATTCCGCCACGCCGGTTTCGGTCACGCCGTCGTCTCCGTTGCGTTCCCAGGCGATCTTGACGCCCTTGCCTGCCGGGCTGCCGTCGGCGAGCAGCTCGACAGTGAACACCACCGGTCCGCCGACCTTGCAGCCGACGGCGGATTTATCGGTATGGACCTTGAACGAGTAGGCCGCCTTTTTTTCAGGCTTGCCGCTCTCGGCCGGAACATTGCTTTTGGGAGCTTCCGCCGCAACGGCCCCCGCCAGAAACAGGCAGGAGGCGAACAGCGCGGCAAACAACCTGACGCGGAATGACATGATTACTTTCCTCAATTACGGTTGATTATTTGCGGAGCAGATCGTCGATCAGGATCTTCACGTTCTTCACGAAATCGGGGTGACGGGTCACCGCCGGGAGATGTCCCGGCAGGAAGTTGATCACGCGGCCGCCCCAGCGGGTGAACGACTCGGTGCACTGCGGGAAAGTCCCGGTGCTGATCGTCGTCTGCATGAGGATGGTGAAGGGGCGGGTCTGTTCGAGCCCGGTGTAAATCTCATCCTGCGGCAAATCCATCGGGACGAGCTGCTTCGCCAGCGGGTGGCGGGTTTTGGCGAGAACGACCTGATACGGTTCGTGGGGGTGGAAGCTCGCCTCGAAGCCGTCCGGATCGTTGCCGCGCACCCAGCGGAGCCCGGAGGATTCCCGGAACCAGTCGTAAGGCCAGAAGGCGGAACTCGCTCCGTGCAGCAGCAGCAGCGGCTTGCCGGTTTCGCAGTAACGCTTCACCGCGGCGGCGGCCTGTTCATCCGGAATCGGCAGCCCGCAGGTATCGGCGATCATGTTGAGAATCAGGAGTTCGCACTCCTTTGCAAGGTCAAAAGCGGTGAAGCCGGACCAGTCGTTTTCGAAGAATTTCATCTGCGGGTAATCGCCCGCAATCTCTTCATAGGTGTTTTTTCCCGGAGAGGTCTTGTAATGGTCGTCCGCAACAAACAATATCATTTTCACAGCACCTGGGGTTAAGTGGAGATAATCCATATAGTTTAGCACGGAAACAACCGATTTTCCACCCGGCGGAAGGAGATTTGCCGAGAAAAGAAATCAGGACAGGGCGCGGACGCTTTCGCGCTCGATGAGATGGTAGGGAACCAGGACATCCCCGGTCACCGGCTGCCGGTCGATCAACCGGTCGAGCAGCAGCAGCGCCTCCCGCGCCAGGCGGTGAAAATCCTGCGCGAGCGTGGAGTGCGGCGGAATCAGCTCCTCGCTGATCTTCGGACTCTCCATCGTCAACAGAGACAGATCCTCCGGCACCCGGATTCCCAGGCGATAGAGCTCATGCATCAGCCGGATGCCGCGCTGTTCCCCGGTGACGATCAGCGCGGTGATCCCGTCGGCGATCATTTTGCGGAAATCCGGAAACGGAACGCCGTCATTGAAAAAGCAGCTCTTCTCCGGCTGCTCGTCGCCGATGCGGCGCATCGCTTCACAAAAGCCGAGATGCCGGCGCGACATCTGGAGCTGTTCGATCGCCGGAGTGACGTCGGAGACGAAAGCGATTCGCCGGTGTCCCTTGTCCCTGAGATACTCCACCGCCAGCTTCATTCCGACGATTCCGTCGGAGCAGACGCTGTAGATATTTTCGCGGTGACACCCCTGCCGGTTGATCCGCACCAGCGGCAGGCCGCCCAGCTCGCCCCAATGTTCGTTGAGCTGGTCGCGAAGCGAGACGGAGACCGCGCCGGCCACCGCCCGGGTCTCCAGAAGTTTGATGTCCGACGAAAAAACCACCTCCGCACGGTAGCCGTGCTGCGAGATTTCCTGAAGCAGCGGAGAGAATACATTGTCCACGTACCCGTGAAACGAAAGTTCGTGAATGATGATGGCGATGGTCCGCCGTCCGTTCCCCGGTTCGAGGCGGTACCCGTGGAGACGGGCGGCTTCGATCACCCGCTCCCGGGTCGCGGGATGCACCCGGATGTCATTATTGAGCACCCGGGATACCGTCGCATGCGACACGCCGACTTCGGCGGCAATCATTCTGGTGGTTACTTTTTTCATGATGGGGATACTATATTCCCGGAAAAGGGCGGATGCAAATCATTCTGGTACATTTTGTCTCACAATAAAACGGGAAAAACGGTTGCCATTGCGATACTTTTCCACTATAATTTAAACAAAGAATCAATCGGTCCCTGATTGCGGTATAGATTCGGGACGGAAATCATCTTCAACGGCGGTTCAAACAGAAAGGCATGGTTATGAAACAATTCACCCACGCAAGGTATTTCACGTTGATTGAACTCCTGGTCGTGATCGCGATCATCGCCATCCTGGCCTCCATGCTGCTCCCCGCGCTCAACCAGGCGCGCGAGCGGGCCAAATCGGTCAACTGCCTCGGCGCCGAAAAGCAAATCGGACTCGGGATTCAACAATACGCCGACACCTATCAGGGGTACATCCCGCTCAACGCCAAGGGATACTCGCCCTATTACGGCTGGCAGAACCTGGTCGGGCCGTTCCTGGGCTACGGCGCCCGCGACCTTTCGGGCACCATGCCGAGCAACGACGCGATCGAACTGGTCGGCCGGGCCGGAGTCCTGATGGGCTGCCCGAGCTACCTCTACCGGCAGGACGGCGAACGGTTCAAATTCGGCTACGGCATGAACATCTATCCGAGAGCGGTCGCGGGGAACAAAGGTTACACCAACCGCCCCACGAACGACACCCAGATGGCCACCGCCTGGATGAAGATCAACCAGCTCACACTGCCCTCGAAGCGTGGCTGCCTCGGCGACTCCGACGAGAATTTTTCCTCGCCCGAGGACACCTTCAGCAACGCCTTCTTCGGTTTCGCCACCAAGACGGTCTCCGGCTACCCGACCATCGCGCTGGGAGACGCCGTCCGGCACAACAACACGATGAACGTCCTCTTCTACGACGGACACGCCGCCAACTGCAAGACTTACGAGTCGTGGATGCATTTCCGCAAGCCGTACGAACTCTAACGCTTTATCTGAAACAAATCATCCCTGTTTGGAGGTTGCTATGCTCCGGCTCCCGCTCTGCCTCGGAATCCTGCTCACCGCCGGACTTTCCGCCCTTTCCGCCGCCCCGGTCAACTACGTGACGGAACCCGGCGCGAAGCTCTCCGCCGACTGCCATTTCGCCAAATTCACTCCGGACAAAGCGGGCGACGGCAACGACTCGCAGAAGGAAAGCCGCTGGGTCAGCACCGGCGAACACGCCGAACACTGGCTGGCCGTCGATTTCGGAACCGCCCGCGAAGTCAACCAAATCGGCCTCAAATTCTGGAGCGACGGCTCGATTTCAAGGGATTTCGACATTCAGCTCAAAGAGGACGACGGCTGGAAAACCGTGCGCGAAGTCCGCGGCAACGACAAAAGCAACGGCAGTTTTTCTTTCCAGACCGCCGAGACGACGGCCGTCCGCATCCTCTTCAAAAAGCAGATTCCGGATAAGATGGTGCGGCTCTATGAACTCAGCGTCTCCCGGCTCGAACACCCGGTGGAACTCTCGTTTTCCGACGGATTCCGCGACGGCATGCTGATCGCCGAGCGGAAACCGGCGCTGGAACTGCGCAACTTCGCCCCCCGGACTCCCGCCGAACTGACCGTCAAAATCGAACTTCTCGATGAAGCGGGAAAGGTGTTGAAAACCGTCGAGGAACGGCGCAAATTCAAGGACGCCGATTCCGTCTCCCTGCCGATGCCCGACCGGTTCGGCTGCTACCGTTACCGGGTCAACCTGCTGCCGGCGCTCCAGACGGCGTACTACTTCCCCTCCGCCGCGGCGAAGTACAAAAGCAGCTCGCCCTTCGGCTCCCACTATCACAACAGCAGCGATCTTTACGTCGGCCACGCCGGAATCTACTGGTGGCGCAACCACGACGTCTACGGGCGCTGGAGCCATATCTCCGACGACAAAGGCAACATCGACTGGAGCAGTTACGACGACCGGATGAACTTCGTCAAGGCGAACCAAATCCGCGAGTGCTCGGTCTATCTCGGCGCGCCCCGGATTCATTCGACGATCCTGCCCGGCGAAAAAGTTTCCGGGCCGAACGACTCGATCTACTCCTATTACCCCCCCGCCGATCTCGACGCCTGGGTGAACGATTACCTGCTGCCGATGGCGGAGCGGGCGAAAAAAGCCTCCCCCTTCCCTGTCCACGAAATCTGGAACGAGGCGTGGAGCTACTACCGGCTGCGCGGACTGCACGGCACCGCCGGAGAAGCGGCCCAGCTCTTCCGCGTCTCCTACGAGGCGCTCAAAAAGGCCGATCCCGACGCGCTGGTCTATGTGACCGACGTCAAGCCGGAGATGGTCGAAAACCGCTACGCCTTCAAAAGCTTCGGACGCGACCTCTTCGAACTCGGCTTCCTGCGCTACAACGACCTGCTCTCGTTTCACAGTTACGGAATCATGACCTATCCCCGGCTGGAACAGATGCGGCACAATATGTGGGATTTCGGGCGCGACTTCGAACTCTGGTCCACCGAAACCGCCGTGGAAGGAAAACCGGCCTATATGCTGATGGAATCCCTCGTCGCCCACCGCGCTTTCGGCAACGGCAAAACCTTCATCTACTCCGGCAGCCGCTGGGCCCCGCTCTCGCTCGACGGCCAGCCGACCCTCTACCTGGTGGCGCAGGCCGCGCTCTGCCGCGGACTCGGCGACGCGCTGCCGCTGGGGAATTTCGAAGCCGACGGCATCCGCTGTTTCGTCTTCGCCAACGGCCCGGAAGCGGTCGCCGTTCTCTTCACCGACAGCGAACAGCCGGTCGCGCCGAAGTTCGCGGCGGGCGAGCTGGAGGACATGTTCGGCCGCAAGGTTGCGACGGTGTCGAAAGAAGAACCCGTCATCGCCCGCAATGTCCCGCCCGCCCTCGTCCGCAAGGCGCTGGCCGAACGGATCGCCTTCCATGCGGCGGAAAAGGGTGGAGACAGTTTCGCTCCGCTGGCCGGGCAAATCGCCGCGGCCCCCGACGCCGGATTCTCGGCCGTGCTCGACCGCGAAATCGCGGAGCTCCGCAAGCAGCGCCGCGCCCTCGTCGGCGACCGACTCTACACCTCGGGCAAAATCCTCGACCTGCTCTCCGACGCCCGGATTATGCTGGCCCGGCGGAATCAGGAGAAGTTCAACGCGCCGACGCTCGACGCGGTCCGCAAGGCGGTGGCGGCGGAATGGCTCGCCGTCAAGGAGAAAACCGGAAACAACGGCGTCCTCCTCAACACCGAACGCCTCGTCTCGCGCGCCCAGAAAGAGATGCAGTACGCCGCCGAGTACGACTCCGACGGCGACACCGTCGCCCGCGACTTCTGGCTCCGAAGCGCGGCGGACAATCTCGACAACGCCAAACCCCGTCTCGCCGGGGAGAAGATGGCCGATCTCTACAAGCCCAAAAGCTACTTCCGCAGCCACAAGCGGCTGATCCGCTCCGAACTCTACTGCTTCCCCGACGGGCGGCCGCAGGAGGCGGTGATTACGCTGGCCAACCCGTTCGGCCATGAACTCAAAGGCACGCTCGAAGTGAAGCCGCCCGAAGGATGGACATCCGACCGGATGGGAATTCCCTATCAGGTTCCGCCGATGTCGCGGCAGTTGCTCGACCTCAAGTTGACCGCGCCGAAGGAGTTCAAGCCGGGCGAAACCGCCCTCTTCCAGGCGACGGACCGCGACGGAAATTTCCCGGCGATCACCGCCGAACTGGAAGTCCAGAAGAAGATTCCGCCCTTCCCGGTCCTCGACGGGCCGCTCAGCGGCGGAGATCTGACCGGCAACTGAAATACGTCGAGGGAACTTGGAGGAGGCGCTTCGCCCTCCTCCAAACCTCCACCCGACCGGCAAGGTGCCGTGCCGCGACCAGATCCGCATCAAATGCTGCGCATTTAATGCTCCGACTAAGAAATTCGGGAGGTAGTTCGAGGTTCCGGAGGGCGCAAAATACCGCTCCCTCCGGCGCGCCTTGCCCTTTTTTTAGGGCAAGGCGGCACTCCTTCCGCCTGTTTTTGCAGGAAGTTGGTTTGCAGGGTGCAAGACCGTTGCCAACGGGAGTGGTAGGTCTGCTCATGTGGAGATCTTTGCTGGGGCTTGGCAGGCCATTTAGGATAACTGATAGGCCCTCGCTGAAGATTCCCGGCGGTCTGACGCGAATTCCCTTGTTTGGGTCGTGGCCGGCGTGCCGCTTTGCGAGCCCCTCTGCCATGCATTACCCACGAAAATGAACCCGCTGCAACCGGCCATGAACGCTTCGAAAGCCTGCCAAGCCCGGTTAAAGATCTCCACGCGAGCAGACCTGCCAACCATCCCTTGCAACGGTCTTGCGGTCAGCTCTCATTCCTCCTGCAAAAACAGGCGGAGGAGTGCCCTCTCGCCCCAAAAAAGATATTATGAGAGACGCGGAGGTAACTATGTGTTTCTCGAAAAAAAAGGTTTGCCTCCCTTGAAAACGTGGTCTGAATCAGCCACAATTATAACGAGCTCAAGGCTCAAACACAAAGGAGGCAAACCATGAAAAAATTTACTGCAAAAAACGAAAAAGTCTACATTGGATTCGACATTTCTCAGAAAAAAATCGCAGTTTATGCCGTTTGCGGAGACGTTTCCTGCAAGAATGAAGTCACGATAGCAAATGACCGGAACGAAATCTCCCGGTTTTTGAGTCAATTCAATGATCCTCGCAAAGTATGCGTCGTGATGGAAACCGGAACACATAGCTTGTGGATGAGCCGGTTTATTGAAAGCCTCGGTTTTGAAGTAATTGTCGCCCATGCCAGAGCCTTGCGGCTGATTTACGCGGCGGATAAGAAAAACGATGCCCTGGATGCCAGGCATCTGGCCGAATTGGCTCAGCTCAACCGCAATCTGCTGCATCCGGTCAAGCCGATCAATGAAGAACGGCAGCGCGATCTTGTCGCAGTAAAAGCACGTGATCTTCTGGTTCGGCAACGAACCGGCATCATCAATACGATTCGCGGTCATCTTCGGGCACTGGGACTTTCGGACAAAATGCTTACCGTTGACAACATCGCATCCGGGGCGGCCGATTTGCCGGAATCGGTCAAACCATTGCTCACTCCGTTGTTCCAGCAACTGCACTATCTCGCGTTGGGAATCAAGGAATATGATCGGCAAATCCGGCAGTTATGCAAAAAGTATCCCGAAACAAAGCTGCTCCGTCAAGTCACCGGAGTCGGCGAAATCACGGCTTTGACGTTCGCGTTATTGGTCGGGAACCCGCAGCATTATTCCAGCGGGAAGCGGGTGAGTTCTCTCTTCGGCCTGGTCCCGCGCCAGGATCAATCAGGAGAAGTCGATAAACAACTCGGCATCACCAAAAGTGGAAATCCCTTGATGAGAAAATTGCTGATACAAGCCGCAAATTACATTATGGGAAACTTCGGACCTGACTGCGACTTGAGAATATTCGGACAGCGGATTGCCGCACGTGGAGGTAAGATTGCCCAGCGGAAATCCAAAGTCGCCGTGGCCCGAAAGCTGGTTACTGTTCTGTACGCGTTGTGGAAGAATCCGGAAATTTCGTATGATCCGCATTTCAAAGCGACCCGGAAAAATTGCAACCGGATACAATCCGCCTGAATTCAAGGCAATAGCCGTCAGTCAAAAATTCAGAATCAAGGAGAGTTGCTTTTAAGAAAAGAGGAAAGAGTTCATCGTTGTAAATGTCCAGTCCCGATGACTTCGGCCTTGCCCCTGAGTTAAGATCAGCCAAGATACAAAAAAAACTCGTCAAAAAGATAGAAGCATCGTGACGGACTTTATCATGCGCCGGGAATGGCATCCCTCAAACAGAGCGCGAATAGGAGCAAGACAGCTGCAACGTTTTGAATCGCCAAGGCTCATTTTCTTAAAAAAACGATTTTTTACAAAAACACTCTTGACAAATAGTCTCTCATAGGAGGGGCGAAAGGTGCCGACGGAGCGGTATTTTGCGCCCTCCGGAACCCCGCACTACCTGCCGAATTTCTTAGTCGGAGCATTAAATGCGCAGCATTTGATGCGGATCTAGTACCCGGCACCGGCACCCTGCCGGTCGGGTGGGTTAAGGGAGGGCGAAGCGCCTCCCTTGCTCCCACGATCCGGCAAGCAAAAAGGTTACGGTTGACGGAATTTGCGCTTGATTTCCTTGACGCGTTCGCTTTCCGGACGTGACTTGTAGAAGTCGTCGAGGGGGTAACAGCCGGAGACCATGCCGCCGCGCGGGGCGGTGGTGCAGTCGCCGAAGGTGCGACAGATGCGCTTTGCCTGGAGGGGGCCGCCTTTGAGGGAATCTGCGGGGAGTTCCGGATAGGCGATCACCATGCGGCCGATGCCGACGAAATCGGTGATTCCGGCGCGGACCGCGGCCTGGCCGACTTGCGGGAGAAATTCCTGGAGACAGGTATAGCCGGAGCCGACGAAGAGCATTCCGGTGCCTTTGAAATGCTCCTTGACTTTGGCGACGGCGCCGATCTGCCGGGCGGCGCCGACGACCGGGTCTTCCGGCGGCAGATAGCCGTCGGAGACCGGATAATAGGCGGGCCGCTGGAAGTGCGGATTGTAATAGGGGCTGCACACGGTGGTGCCGATCAATTCGACGCCGAGGGAACGGCAGAGTTCGAGGAATTTGATCGGTTCAGAGAGATCGTAGCCGAGGCCGGTGCCGTCGCCGCCGAAGGCGTACTTGTAGTTGCCGACGCCGACGCCGTTGCGTTCCATCGGGATGCCGACTTTGTCGGGCCCTTTTTCGAAGGGGAGACAGTCGAAGATGGAAAAGCGCGTGCCGATTTCGAGGCCGGGGACTTCGCGGTGGATGCCTTCGACGATTTCGCGGAAGAAGCGGGTGCGGTTCTCGAAACTGCCGCCGAATTCGCCGGGGCGCTCGAAGGCGGAGAGGAGTTCATGGCCGAGATAGCCGTGCGCCATCTTGACGTCGACAAAGTCGAACCCGGCTTCTTTGGCAAGCTTTGCCGCAGTGATGAAGTGGCGGATGATGTTGCGCAACTCGTCGTCGGAGACGACGTTGGCCGCCGTGCTGTGAAACCGTTCGTCGAGCAGCGGGTGACTGTAGGCGGTGACCGATTCGAGCTTCGCGTCGTCGTGCGGATGGCTGTAGCGGCCGGAGTGGGTGAGCTGGAGCCCGATATAGAGGTCGTCGGCGGTGCCGAACTTCATCGCGTGGCGCACCCGCATTTCGGAAGAGAACGCCTTGAGTTTCGGCATGGTGGCGGGGGTAATCATGAGCTGGCGGGTGTTGCTTTTGCCGGACTCCATCACCGCGCAGGCCTCGCAGCCGAAGAGGAGTTTCGCGCCGCTTTCGGCGAAGTGGAGCCAGCGGCGGCGGGTCAGTTCGGAGGGGGAGCCGTCGGGCAGACAGTCCCACCCCTCCATGGGGAGGATGCACCAGCGGTTGCCGATTTTCCGGCCGTGATACTCGACGGACTGCGCGAGCGGGCTGGCCGGAGCGGGGAGGATGGAGTCGTCGACCTCAAGCTTCAATCCGAGTTCCTTCAGGTGTTCCCGGAACGCCTCGGCGGTCTTGAACGATGTGATTTTCGGGTAATCGCCTTTCATGGTCAGAACCTGTTCTCCTTTCTGATATGTAAAATCAAGAGTTCGCAATCGGTGAGCGCCTCGTAAGTATGCTCGAGCAGCGCGTCGAACTGAAGCGACTGCCCGGCGGAAAGTTCGTACTTCTCGGACGGCAGCGTGAGACGCAGCGAGCCGTCGAGCACCCAGCAGAGTTCGTAATCGTCGCGGTGAACGCTGGGGTGGGTCACCCGCGCCCCCTTCTCCGCCTTGCCGTGAAGACAGCGGATGTTTTTGTAATTGATTTCGCGGAAGAGAAAATCCTCGTTCCGGTGCATGGTCGCCTTGAGCGGATGGGCCATCCGCGCTTCGGCGAGGTTCAACAGCTCGGCGGCGGTGATGCCGAACACCCGGGCGAGCCGATAGAGCGTCTCCAGCTCCGCCTTGGAAATATTGCGTTCGAGCTTGGAGATCACCGCGGCGGAGACGCCGCTCTCGGCGGAAAGCTCGCCGATGCTCATCCCGGCCCGTTTGCGCAAGTCGCGCAGAATGGTGAAGTCGAACTCTTCCATCTTATTTCCCGTAAACCGTTCCGTTGCGGTAGTCGGCCCAGACCGTTTCGAACCAGCCGTCGGTCTCCGGGAGCGGGCGGCAGGGCGTCCAGCGGACGGTGAGCCCCTGCGGACCGGCCGCCGTTTCGAGAACTTTGCCGCGGAACGCCGGATTCTCCGGCACGACCTGCCCCGCCGCGTCGAGCACCGCCGCGCTGCCGCGCGAACCCGCGCCGCTCGCCGCCTGGAACGAAATCGCTTCGAGGTAGACCCACGACGCGAAGGCGAGGTGGAAATTGGTCACGGCATGATCGGCGTCCGCCGCCGGATACCCTTCGGAGGACATCGCGTCGAGCAGATTCCGCGCCGCGTCGGCGGCTTCGTCGAGCTTGTCTTTGCTCCTGAGGTGCCCGGCGAAGGCGGTCATCCGCTCCTGAAGTTCGCGGCGGTCGCTTTGCCAGTCGCGCTTGCCGGAGAGCCGCCGGACGAGGTCGGCGCGCAACGTCTCCGCCTCGGCTTCCGCTTTGACGAAATCGAGGGTGGATTCGCGGTAACGGGCGGCGATGAATTCCGCGGCGCGGAATCCGCCCACCTGCCCGGCGTTGAGCGCCGAGCCGCCGGGGCGGGTGACGCCGTGCGAACCGTTGACTTCGCCCACCGGGAAGAGGTGCGGAAGGTTGACCGACTCGTACCAGATGTTCCCGGCCAGCCCGCCGTTGTTGTGCTGGGCGCAGACGGCGATTTCGAGCATGTCGCGCCGGATGTCGATGCGGTGGTCGGCGTAAAGTTCGATCGCGCCGGGATTCATCTTCTCCAGCCGCTCGATCGGGGTGCCGAAACAGGCGCCGGACTTTTCGAGATAAACGCGCGCCTCGTCCGACAGTCTGGCGAAATCGAGCCCGGCGGTGTTCGAACGGAAGTCGAGGAAGACCCGCCGCCCTTTCCCCACCGTCTCCTCGTGGACCAGGAGGTCGATCACCGACGAGCCGTCCGGAACCTTGCGCACGTCGAACGGCCACTGGTAGCCCTTGAGGAAGATCATCGAATTCATCGTATTGGAATCGCGGTAATGGTCGAGCAGGAATTCGCGCGGGTCGGAGACGCCGTCCGCCGCGGTCGAAACGAAGCGCGGCAGCACCTGCATGTAGGTTCCGGAGACGTTCCAGCGGAACCGGGTCGAAGCGAGGCCGAACTGCGACTCCGGCAGATTCTGCGCCATCGCGCCGATTTTGAGCGCAAGGCCGATCCCGCCCCAGTGTCCGGCGGGGTAGACGCTCGAAGCGTAAAGCCCGCCGGGTCCGCCGGTGGCGAACACGGTGTTTTCGGCGAGGAAGGCTTCGAACTCCTTCGTTTCGGAGTTCCACGCCACCGCCCCGGCGGCGCGCCCGTCGACGGCGACGAGTTCGGCCACATTGCGGTGCTCGGCGATTTCAATCCCGGCCGCCTTGACCGCCGCGATCAGCGCCAGACACATTTCGCGCGAGGTGTAGGGTCCGCAGCTGGTCGCCCGCCGCTTCGGGTCGTGGTCGGTCTTGTAGCCGACGTACTGGCCGAATTCGTCGTGCGGAAACGGCACGCCGAGGTTGACCAGATTCATAAAACAGCGCACCGAGAGCGCCGCTTCGACCAACGCCACGTCGCCGTGGACGCTCCCGCCTTCGAACAGCGTTTTCGCCAGCAGCTGCGGCGAATCCGGCTCGGCCCCGTAGACGCCGAGTTTGTAATAGGTCTGCTTGTCGCTGCCGGTGTTGATGGAGGTGCCGCGTTTCAGCCCCTCCGAAAGAAGCAGGATGTCATCGACGCCGAGCGACTTGAGCCGCAGCGCCGCCGCCAGCCCCGACGCGCCGGAGCCGATCACGAGCGTGTTGAGTCGGCGGATCTTCATCACAGCCTCCCGACTTCCATGCCGCCGTCCACATTGATCACCTGCCCGGTCGAATAGGCGAGGTCGCCGCGGAGCAGCATCGCCACCGCCCGGCCGATGTCGGCGGGTTCGCCCCAGCGCGGCTGGAGGGTCAGCCCTTCGGCGATCAGCTTGTCGTATTTGGCCTTGACCACGCTGGTCATGTCGCTGGCGATCACGCCGGGCCGGATTTCGTAGACCGGCACGCCGAATTCCGCCATCTTCACCGCGAAAAGTTTCGTCGCCATCGCCACTCCGGCCTTGGAGAGACAGTATTCGCCGCGGCTGATCGAGGCGACGGTGGCCGAGACGCTGCCGATGTTGACGATGGTTCCGGCGATCTTGTTCTCCGCGAAATAACGGCCCACCGCCTGGGTGAGAAAAAACGGCCCCTTGAGGTTGATTTCGAGCACCCGGTCGAAGCTCTCCTCGCTCATTTCGAGCAGGTCGGCGCGAACTTCGGGAGCGACGCCGGCGTTGTTGACCAGCGCTTCGAGCGTGCCGAAAGCCCCGGTCACCAGTTTGAGCAGGAGTTCGCGGTCGGCGCGGGTCGAAACGTCGCAGCGGAAGTAGACCGCGCGGACTCCGTACTTCTTCTCCAGCTCGCGGCAGCGGTCGGCGAAAGCGGATTCCTCCTTGCGGCCGCAGAACGCGACATTCCAGCCTTCGGCGGCGAGCGCCTCCACGATTCCGGCGCCGATTCCCCGGCCGCCTCCGGTCACCAGAGCGGTTTTCGACATGACAACATCTCCTTTTTCTAAACGCTATATTTACAGTTAAAATATAGCATCAAGGAAATATTTCAAGCGATTCCCGGCAAAAGGTTGACAAAATTCCCATTATTTAACCTATTGCAAAGGAGGTTTTCATGAGCGACACATTGATTCCCCCCGCCGGATCGGAAGCCGCCGCGACGCTGCGGAGCGGATTTTCCGTCACCGCCGTCGAAACGGCGCTCGCCGCGCTGGACGCGTTGGCGGCGACCGGGCTGACCTTTCATGCCGGTCCGCTGCCCGACGAAACCAACGGCGTCGGCGTCACGGTCCGCGAACTGCCGGAGCCGGAGGAGCCGTCCCTCGGCCGTTTCCGGGCGCTGGCGGTTTTCGCCGGACGCTCCGCCGACGCGGAGTTCCCGGCCCGCTTCTCCCGGCTGGCGGCGCTTTTCCCGGCGGAGGAAGTCGAAGCGGGGGCGATCCGCTTCAGCGCCCTCAATCAGAAGGGCGCATGCCGGATCGAAGAGACGATCCACCACGGCATCCGGAAATGGACTGCGACGCTCGAGCTGCTCTGCGAAATCGACCTGACGCAATCGACGTTCCCCGGAATTTCGACGGACACCGACGCCGCGACACCGGAACAGTGGGCGGCGCTGCGCCCCGCGGCGGTCGAAGCGGCGCTGGCGTCCCACCTCGGAATCGATGCCGGAGCGTTGCCGGACGACGACAGCGGAACGGCCATCCGGGTAACCGGCGGCGCGGTGCTCGCCGACGCCGAGTGGCGGGACTTCAGTTTCGAACTCGCCGTCCGCGCCCTCGGCAACAGCGAAGCCAAAGAGACGCTCGCCGCGCTGTTGGCCGGATTCCCGAAGGAAAATTTCAGCGCGGGCGGAATCACCTTCAACGGCGTCTGGCAGGAGAGCGCGACGGAGTTCCGGGCGGGATCGCTGTTCGACCGTTCCAGCGTCCTTGCCGAGGCGAGGCTGACCGCGCGGGTCAACGCCGCCGCCTCGCAGGGAGCGGGAAGCGTCTTGCCGGAGGCGGCCCCGAACCGCAGCGTCACCGCATTCGATCCGGCGGCACTCGAACGCGCCCTCGCGTCCCGGATCGCCGATGCGCTCGGACTTGTGCTCGACCGCGAGCTCTGCCGGGGCGAATTCCCGCCGCCGGGGAGCGGCGTCGCTCCGGTGGCGACGGTACGGTTGCTCGGAATCACCTCCGGCAACCGCGAAACCGGCTGGCGGATTCAAGCGCAGCTTCAGCTCCGCGCCCCGCACCGCGACGAACTCTTTCAGCGGATTCTGAACTTCGACGCGCTGTTCCCGCGCTACGGCGAAACGCTCGGCGGCTTCACGCTCCGCGCCATGCTCAAGAGCGATTTCACGCTCGGCTGGAAGGAGAAAAACGGCCGCAACATGATGGCGGCCTCCCTCTCGCTGGAACTCGTACTCTGATTTTCAACCGGAATCCCATTTCGCTTCTGCGTTTGCAGGCGAAATGGGATGAATCAAACCTGAATCCGTGAAGGATTTTCGGATAAGCGGCGTTGCTGCTTGGCTGTCAGGTGTTTGTAAAAAAAAGTAGCTTCACCCAATGGGTGAAGCGAGGCTTTTTTGCAAATACATGGCGGCTAATGAGAAATGCCGATTGCCGAAACAGACTTCACGGATTCAGGTCAAAGAAAAGGGGCAGGAATGGAACTCCCGAAACTCTCTCCGGAAGCGCAGAAAGTGCTGGAAAACGCCAATGAACTGATGATTGTCAAAAGCCCGGAAATCACCGCCGCATACGACGCAGCCAAGAAAGCGAAAGAAATACTCGATACGGGCATTACGATCCTGGACGAAATTGCCGGAGCGGTCCACGAAAAAAATTTAGCCAAGGCGAGGGACATCTATCAACACAAATTCGCCAACATAGACCTGAATGTCGATCAGGGCAAGCATCCCTTTAACAAACATTCGACTGATCTGACCAAGCTGAATGAATTACTCGACGACCAGAGCGTCCTGCTGACCGCCCTTGAAAAACTGAAAAAAGCCCAGGCGGTGATGAATAAAGTCATGACACCGCTCAAAAAGTGCATCGGCATATATAACCAGGCGACGAAAGCCGCCGATCTGGCCCAAAACGCCTATCGGTTGCTTGAACAGTCCAAAAAGCTGTCCACCGCCGACGATTACCGCCTCTACAACCTGGAGGTCGCCAGGCAGTTCGGAGAAATGTGTTCGATCATGAAAGGCATGACCGACAAACTCCCTCCGATCATGAGGGAGTATTGCAAAGTCGTCCTCAGCGTCGGCGAAAAAACCCAAATCATGGCAAAACTGGTCAGCGATTACACCCAAGTGATTCTCAAGGGCATTGACGAGACGGAATCGGAATGGAGTAAAGTGTTTAACCCAGAAACCACTAATGCATATACCGGTAAGTTGGTCGTAAAAATGGGACTTAAGTATGATCTCAACGATACATTGAATCTCTTGGAATAAATTTGAAGAAATGAAATTTGAATGTGACAACATTCGCAAAAAAATTTGTTGATGATATTGACTCTTGGCGAGTCAATATCATCACTCAAGGCAAAACTATCTTGCAACCATTGACATAGGCATTAAATTTCAATGACTTACCCAACTCTTCATCTTTTTTTACCCCATGCCCCAATTGATAGCACCGCCCTAAATTAAACTGAGCTTCCACATTGCCAAGGTCTGCGGCTTGTTGAAACAGTTCTGCGGCGCGTTTGTAGTCTTGAGGTACGCCAAACCCATTGTAATAACACCACCCCAAGAGATCAATAGCAGAACTGTTGTTGTCATTTTCAATCGCTTTTTTATACCATTCCAAGGCAATCGAATAATTCTTTTCGACAGCATGTCCTTGCATATAAAACCGTCCCACAGCAGTTTGCGCGTCACTGTTTCCCTGATTGGCCGCCTTGCGATACCATTCCATTGCGGCAGCGTAGTCCCCCGGAGTCCCGAGCCCTTCTTCATAGCACGAACCAAGGCCAAATTCTGCGCGGGCATATCCCTGAGATGCAGAACGTGTCATCCAATAGAACGTCTTCTCCGGACATTTCGGCATTCCTCCCAAGCCGGACGCATAGGCGACCGCCAGCTCAAGTTGCGCAAATTGGAAACCTGCTTCGGCGGCGGTTCGATATAACTCGACGGCTTTCTTTTCATCTTTTTGAACGCCCTTTCCCTGGGCGTAACATTCCCCGAGAAAAAACTGCGCCGCCGGGACGCCGCTTTCTGCAGATTTCGTCCACCAGGATACTGCCTTTTCGTAATCTTGGGGAACATCCCGTCCCCGGTAATAACGCGCCCCCAACTTGAATTGCGCCTCGCCATCCCCCGCTTCGGCCTTGGCGGTCAGCTCTTTGATGTCCACCTGCGGAGCCGCCGACGCACTTCCGGCAAACAGCACAACCAGAAAACCGAACAAGACAATCCGGCCAAACACCGCCCCCAAGCGGGCGTTGCGATTTTTATTTTTCATATAGAGCTCTCCTTCGTTCGTTTAATTTCAGCATAATATTGCTAAGGGGAACTGGAATCGGAATAAGGAGGGACAAACCCATTGGCGGTGGCTAAGTCCAACCATTTTTGGGCCGCAACCGTATCCTTTTTGATTCCTACCCCCAAGGCATAGCACATGCCCAAATGGTATTGTGCATCCGGAAAACCATTTTCCGCTGCTTGTCGAAACAATTCAACCGCATGAACTCGATCTTGTTTTACGAATTCCCCATTGAGATAGCACTCCGCTAATTCGTTAATTCCCCAAAAATTTCCTTTTTCAGCCGCCAACGAAAACCATTTTTCAGCCTCTTTGAAATCTTTATCGACTCCATTCCCCCGCAAATACAAATCTCCGATGCAGATCCGAGCTTCATTATCACCCTGTTCAGCCGCTTTGCGATACCATTTCATTGCCGTAACGTAATCCAACGGAGTTCCACGACCTTCGGCAAAACACAAACCAAGCCCAGTCTGAGCAGAGGCATCCCCTTGCGAAGCGGAACGTGTCAGCCAGTAGAACGTCTTTTCCGGACTTTTAGGAACTCCCCCCATTCCATCCATGTAGGCAACCCCCAATTTACGCTGAGCAGGCGCAAAACCGGCTTCGGCGGCACGCAGATATAGCTCAACGGCTTTCCTTTCATCCTTCTCAACGCCGTCTCCATTAGCATAACATGCGCCGAGAAAATATTGCGCCGCCGGGCTGCCGCCTTCCGCGGATTTCTTCCACCAGGATACCGCCTTCTCGTAATCTTTTGGGATGCCCCGTCCCTGATAATAGCACGCGCCCAATTTGAGTTGCGCCTCGCCATCCCCCGCCTCGGCCTTGGCGGTCAGCTCTTTGATGTCCACCTGCGGAGCCGCCGACGCACTTCCGGCAAACAGCACAACCAGAAAACCGAACAAGACAATCCGGCCAAACACCGCCCCAAAGCGGGCGTTGCAATTCTTATTTTTCACCGGGAGGCTCCTTTTATGATTTCATGATCGTCAATAACGTATCCCTTCGAAACGGAAAAATCAAAGACTTCATTCATTCCCGAACCGGAAAAGTCCGGAAACCGGCGGCCGGGGCGCGAAGGCGCGGGGTTTCGGGCGGGGGCGGTCTTGCTTTTTCTCTTTGCGCATGATATATTAAACAGATTAAACTGTAAGTTTTCAACCCAGCGCGAAGGAAAGAAAAATGGCCGAAGAGAACGTGAAGGATCTGGTGCTGATGGATAAGATCGTCAGCCTGTGCAAACGCCGCGGATTTGTGTTTCCAAGTTCGGAAATCTACGGCGGCATCAACGGATTCTGGGACTACGGCCCCTACGGCGCACGGATGAAGCGCGCCGTCGAAAACCTCTGGTGGCACGAAATGGTCGAAACCCGCGACAACGTCGAAGGACTCGACTCCACCATCATCTGCCACCCGCGGGTGTGGAAGGCCTCCGGCCACCTCGACCAGTTCAGCGACCTCATGACCGACTGCCGCAAGTGCAAGTCGCGCTACCGCGTCGACCAGATGGAAGACCCCTCCACCTGCCCGAACTGCGGATCGCAGGACCTCACCGAACCGCGCGAATTCAACCTGATGATGAAGACCTTCGTCGGCCCGGTCTTCGACGAGGAGCACGCCGCCTATCTGCGCGCCGAAACCTGCCAGCCGATTTTCGTCGACTTCCACAGCGTCCGGGTCGCCACCCGCCAGAAGCTGCCGTTCGGCATCGCCCAGATCGGCAAGGCGTTCCGCAACGAGATCAATCCGCGCAACTTCACCTTCCGCAGCCGCGAATTCACCCAGATGGAGATGGAATTCTTCTGCGACGGCGAACAGGGCATGGAGTTCTTCGAATACTGGAAAGCGCAGCGGATCAACTACTATAAAAACAAGCTGAAGTTCAAGGACGATTTCTTCCGCATCTACGAGCACGAGAAACTCGCCCACTACGCCAAGGCGGCGATCGACATCGAAGTCAAGTTCCCGTTCGGCTGGGGCGAGCTCGAAGGCGTCCACCACCGCGGCACCTGGGACCTCTCGCGCCACAGCGAGTTCTCCGGCGAAGACCTCTCCTACATGGACCACGACAACGGCCGCAAATTCATGCCGACCGTCATCGAAACCTCGGTCGGTCTCGACCGCACCATGCTGGCGCTGCTCTCCGCCGCCTACGACGAGGAAAAGGCCGCCACCGCCAAGGAGGGGATGGACGAAGACACCCGCATCGTGCTCCACCTGCCGCCGCTGGTCGCCCCGATCCAGGTCGCCGTGCTGCCGCAGTCCAAGAAGCTCAAGGAGCAGGCTTACGGTCTCTACAAGGACATCGACCGCCACTTCCGCTCCGAATACGATGAAACCGGCAGCATCGGCAAGCGCTATCGCCGCCAGGACGAAATCGGCACGCCGTTCTGCATCACCTTCGACTTCGACTCGGTCAACGACAACTGCGTCACCGTGCGCAACCGCGACACGATGCTGCAGGACCGGGTCAACGTGACCCAGCTGCGCGACTATCTCGAGACGCGCATCGAAGCATAAGTTCCGCATTTCAATCGGGAGACCCGGATCATTCCCGGGTCTCCTCGCTTTTCCGGAAGGGAGGCTTTCTGATGAAGAACCGCGCCGAAATCGAAGAATTGGTGACCAATCTCTATCACAGGACCGGTACGGACCGCTTTTTCGAGGCGCCGACCGTCCACATCGCCTCCGCCGCCGACCCCTTCTTTGTCAGATTCAAGGAGATCATCGGGCCGTTCCACTGGACGCCCGACGAGGCGCTCAAGCGGAAATTCCCCGACGCCGAGGCGAAATCGGTGATCGTCTGGGTCATCCCGGTCAACCGCACCGCCCGCGAAACCAACGGGGCCGAGACGCTGCGCCCGTCGGTAGAGTGGGCCTCGTCCCGCAGTTTCGGCGAAATCCTGAATAACGAGATGCGCGCCCAGCTGGCCAAACTGCTGACGATGGAAGGCTACCCCTCCATCGCCCCCGACCTGGAACCGCGCGAGCTCAACAACATCCCGAACCAGGCCGAGAAACCCTATACTTCGAACTGGTCGGAACGGCACGCCGCCTTCGTCGCCGGCGCCGGAACGTTCGGCTTGTCCGCCAGCCTGATCACCGAACACGGCGTCGCCATGCGGCTGGGCTCGGTGGTCACCGCGCTCGAGCTCCCCGCCGACCGCCGCCCCTACGGCGACGACCCGTTCGCCTGGTGCACCCGCTGCGGCGCGTGCATCCGTCGCTGCCCGGCCCATGCGGTGGGCAGGAAGTTCTCCGACCGCGACAAACCCGCCTGCGCGAATTACGCGATCCATGAGATCGGCCGCGACCGCGAGCATACCTACGGCTGGACGGAGCGGGTGCTGGGCTGCGCGCTCTGCCAGACCGCCGTACCCTGCGAATTCAAGCGTCCCGGCGCAATTTCCTCAGAAAAGCGCTAAGATCGGCAAAAAATTCCCGTCCTATTGACAACAAACGATGTTAATTTACCGTTTGTTGTGATTGAAAACAGGAAAAACAAGCAATATATTGATTGCGTGACGCGATCTTTTATGAGGAGGAGACAGGGGCGGTGGATTATAATCCGATACTTCTGGGAATTCTCGGAGTCTGGCTTTACTCCGGAATCTTCACGCTTTATTACATCGACCGCCGCGACGACGCGCCGGAACGCGGACGCGCCTGGCTCAACACCGGAGCGCTTTTCGCAGGCCCCGCCGTGCTCCTCTACTTCTTCCTGTCGGACGGGTCGCGGCAACTCCGCGAACACATCGCCGCACTGTTCAACCACACCACCGTGTCGCGCGGAAAAATCGAGATCGAATTGCTCGATTCACGCGGCCAGCCGGCGCTCGACGCCAAAGCGGGCGGCGAGAGCGGCGAGGCGATCCACCGCACCAAAGTTCTGATTTTCGAAGCGCTCGGCAAGCGCGCCAGCGATATTTTCTTCGACCCCAAGCCGGGCGGCAGCGTCACGGTCCGCTACCGGGTGGACGGCGCGCTGAAGCTGGTGGACGAGCTGAATCCGACGCTCGGCCCGAGCGTGGTCAGCGCCATCAAGGTGGCGGCGGGCATGGATATCACCGAAAAACGGCGTCCGCAGGACGGCGCGTTCGCCTGCGAGAGCAGCCGGGGCGCGGCCTCGTTCCGCGTCGCCAGCGTCGGGGCGTTCGGCGGGGAGAAAATCACCATCCGGGTGCTCTCCTCGTCGGGCGGGCCGATGACGCTCAAAGACGCCGGCGTCACCGGGGGCGATCTCAAGGTGCTCCAGAGCGCCATCCGCATGCCGTCCGGCATGATTCTGATGTGCGGTCCGACCGGCAGCGGCAAAACCTCGACGCTCTACGCGATGCTGGGCGCGATCGATTTTTCGCTCAAGAACGTGATTTCAATCGAAGACCCGATCGAACACGTGATTCCGAGCATCAGCCAGATGGAGGTCAACCCCAAGGCGGGCATCACGTTCGCCAGCCTGCTGCGCAACGCCTTGCGCCAAAACCCCGACATCATCTGCCTCGGGGAAATCCGCGATGAAGAGACCGCCCAGGTCGCCGCCCACGCCGCCCAGACCGGCCACCTCATCATCGCCACCGTGCACAGCAACGACAACCTGGGCACCATCGACCGGCTGGTCAACCTCGGCGTGCCGCTCCGCAGCGTGGCGGCGACGCTCCAGCTGATCGTCTCGCAGCGGCTGGTGCGCAAACTCTGCCCCTGCTGCAAAAAGCCGGTGGAGCTTTCACCCAAGCTGCACGAATATTTCCAGGAGCAGAAGCTGAGCGAGAAAAACGTCTGCGGGCCGGTCGGCTGCCGCGAGTGCGACGGAACCGGCTACTCCGGGCGGACGGCGCTCTTCGACCTGATGGTGATGGACAACGAACTGCGCTCCACGCTCGAAGCCGAAGGCGCGACGCTGTCGAGCATCAAGGTGCAGATCGAGAAGGAGCACGGCAGCACGGTCCTCGCCTACGAAGGATACAAGCTGGCGTCGGAAGGCATCACCTCGATCGACGAAGTGGAACGGGTCACGCTGAATCTGGAGAAGAAATAATCATGGAAAATCTGATTCTCTGGGGAGTTCCCGTCATCGGCGGATTGATCGGACTGGGGGCGCGTCTCTTTAAAAGCTACCTCACGCTCCTCAACCTCATCTTCGCCACCTATCTGGCGCTCTGGAGCGAGGGGTTGCTCTCTTCGCTCTACCGGGTTCCGGGTTCCGCCGGGCCGTACAAAAGCGCGGCCACGATGCTCTTCTGCGCGATCCTGGTCTGGGTGCTGCTGAAAAAACTCACCGAACAGCTGAAGACGGACGAACGCGAATTCGCTTTCCCCCCGATTCTCAACAAGTTCGGCGGCGGCCTCTGCGGGTTCCTGGCCGGAATGGTGGCAATCAACTTCGCGGCATTCGTTTTCTGCACGACGCCGCAGAAGACGCTGGCCGCCGACATTGTGTCGGTTCAGGCGCTGGAAAAGGCGAGCACGGGCAATCTGATCTCGATTTCGCGGATCATCGACGACCTGAGCTTTCAAGGTTCGAAGAGCATCAGCCGGATGGTGAAACTCGACGACCTGATGCGGAAGGCCGACCCCGCCCCGACGGAGACCCCGCCCTCGCCATCAAACGCCTCCGCCCATCCGGGCAAGTAATCTCTGCCCGGCCTCTCCCGGTCCCGAACGTGGCAGCCCGATAGAGTCACAGCAACGGCAATTTATATTGCCAGGTCCTCGTGTCTTTTCATCTTTGGCCGGTGAAAGAAAAGCGCTACACCGAAAGCCAACGGCCCCACACGGCCGATGAACATCATCATTACGATGATGCATTGCCCCAACGGCGTCAGCTCCGCCGTGATTCCCGTACTCAGTCCCACCGTTCCCAATGCGGAGGAGGCTTCAAAGAAAATACTCAGAAACGGCTGCTGCGTCTCTGTCAGGGCCAGCAAATAACAGCCGACCAGAAGAATCCCGAGATAAAACCCCAATGCGGCGGTAGCGGAACGAAGCCTCGGCTCGGGAATTTCGCGGCCATAGACCGTAATCCGGCTCTTTCTCCGAATCACGCTTTTGATGACGCCGTAAACTGCGGAAAACGTCGTTGTCTTGAGCCCGCCGCCTGTACCGGAAGGCGAAGCTCCGATCACCATCAGGGTAATGATGAGCAACATGGAGGCGTGTGACAGCGCTCCGATCGGCAGGGTATTGAATCCGACTGTGGTGGAAGCCGTCATCACCTGAAACCAGGAGGCAAGCAACCGTTCCCCCGGCGGCAATTGCCGAACCAGCGGATCTGAAATGAAAAACAGAAATGTCCCGACACACATGATCCATACCGTCATCGAAACAATGATTTTGCTGGTCAGGGTAATGCGTTCCGTCTTACCGATAATCCAACGCCAGAAATCGATGAAAACAATGAAGCCGACGGCGCCGGCATAGCTGAGTGCGCCGAGAATCAAATTGACCGAAACATTGCCTTTCAATCCCTCGAAACTGTTATCGTAGAGGCTGAATCCGGCGGTACAGAACGCCGATACGCAGTGAAAGATCGCCGACCACAGAGGATTCTTCAATCCGGCGTCACGAAACGCGAAAAATAACAGCAGCGCACCGATTCCTTCGATGACGAAAGAAAATTTCAGAACACTCCGGATAAATTTCTCGATTCGGAATTCACTGGGAAGGCAAAACACCGCTTTCCCGATCTCCTGCCGGGTCTCCGACAAAACGTCTCCCCGCGCCAGGCAGATAAACGAGCTGAACGTCATGTAACCGATACCGCCGAGTTGAATCAGCAGCAGAATGACAATCTGCCCGAGAAAGCTGAAGTCGTTTCCGGTACTTGCCGTGGCAAGCCCCGTGGTGGACACCGCGGAGGTTGCGGTAAAAAGCGCAGTCAGAGAGCTCACCTTCCCGGTCTGGGTGTGACAAATCGGAAGGGCAAGCAGAATCCAGCCGAAAACCACATAGGAAAGATAGCCCATGGCCATTTGCCGAACCGGATCGATGCGGGCAAGAAACGTTCCAAGACCGCGAAAAAAGTTTTTCATATCGGCAGAACCCTTTCCGGGGAAAGATAAATTGCTTACCATCAAAAAGCGGGCAATCCAGATAAAATACACCCAAACAGCTTCTTTTTCAAATTACGGTTTTCTCCGTGAATCGAAAAACCCCGCCCGCGCGAAAGGCGCTGGCGGGGTTTGATTTGGAACGAAGTCGGCGCTTACGCGTCGAGGAAGCCGTCGTCGAGTCCGAGCGGAAGCGGCGCCGAGCGTTCGCAGGTGCTCTCGATCTCCACCGGGCGGCCGGTCGAGCTCGACTTGTCGAACGAGCACATGATCTCCAGCACGTGGTAGGCGAGCTTGTTGTTCGCGCGGTGGGGGCGGCCGGACTGGATCGCGTTGACCATGTCCACCGCGCCGATGCTGCGCGAGTTGTCCTGGTAGCCGAACGGCATCGGCACCGTCTGCCAATCCTCGAATCCCTTGCGGAAGACGCGGACCGGGCCGCCGAAGGTGTTCGGGTCCGGAACCTGGAGCGTACCTTCCGATCCGTAGATCTCGATCGGGCAGTGGCCGTGCTTCCAGACATCGAAGCTGCTGATCATCGTAATCAGCGCGCCGCACTCGAACTCGATCACGCCGGTCAGGTGGGTGGTGACGTTGATCGGGTAGACCGGCGGCTGCGTCTCGGGTCCGCCGACGCGGGTTTCATCGAACTTCTTGGTGAAGGCGGTGACCCGCTTCGCCGGTCCGAGCATATTCACCAGCGTGGTGATGTAGTACGGTCCGAGGTCGAGCATCGGGCCCGCGCCGTAGTCGAAGAAGAACGGAGCCTGCGGCCACTTCTCGGGTCCGCGGCCCATCACCAGCGCGGTGCCGGCCAGCGGCTTGCCGATCCAGCCGTCGTCGATCAGCTTGCGGGCGGTCTGCTGGCCGCCGCCGAGGAAGGTGTCCGGCGCGCAGCCGCAGCGGAGGTTCTTCTTTTCGGCGAGCTTCATCACCTTCATCGCGTCTTCGAGGTTCACGCCGAACGGCTTCTCGGAGTAGGCGTGCTTGCCCGCGTTCAGAATCTCAAGGTCCACCCGCGAATGCTGTTTCGGCGGGGTCAGGTTCACCACCACTTCGATTTCGGGGTCGGAGAGCAGTTCGGCGTTGGTCCCGTCCGGATTCGCGTCGTAGGCGCGAAAGGTCTCTTCGTTGTAGCCGAATTCCTTGAATTCATCGCGCTTCGCCGCGGCGCGGCCCGGAACGATATCCGAACCGGCGACGATTTCGATGTTGCGGAAGCGGGACGCCGCTTTCAGATAGGCCCCGGAGATCATGCCGCAGCCGATCACGCCGAGTTTCGTTTTCTTCATCTTCGAATCTTCCTTATTTCTGTGATTGAGAATAACTATGCTTAACGGTTCCCGATGCAGAGACCGTTCTGCGTCAGATACTGGTAACTCTTCTTGATGCCGCGGTAGATGTCGATCACGCAGTTGTCGAGTTCGACGATCACCCACTTGACCCGCTTGGGATCGACCTCCGCGAGAATCTTCGGAATCGGCAGCTTGCCGGAACCGAGCGGAATCTGCGGAATGTCGGGATCGAGCACGCCGTCCTTCATATGAACCAGGATCGTCCGGTCGCGATAGCGCTTCATCACTTCGACCGGATCGGACTTGCCGTAATTCGCCGACCAGTAGCAGTCCATCTCGAATTTCATCTTCGGGCAGAGTTCGGCGTAGATGTCGTAGGCCGGGCGGCCGTCGATCAGCTCGAATTCCCAGGCGTGATTATGCTGGTAGAGCGTAATCCCCTGCTTTTCAAGCTTTTCCTGCCAGCCAAAGGTCAGTTCCGCCGTGCGCTTGACCGCGTCCAGATCCTTATACTCGTTGGGGCCGAAGCCGCAGACGCAGGTGGAAAGCCCGAGTTCACCGAGCGTATCGACGATCTCCGGAATCTGCTCCTCGGAACGGCACCACGGGCCGTGCGCCGAACAGACTTCCATGCCGAGGCCGTTGACGATCTTCTTGAATTCCGCCGGTTTCAGGCCGAAGTATCCGGCCGGTTCGACCCCCTTGAAGCCGATGATCGACACCAGCTTCAGGATGTCCGTAAAATCTTTCGCACACTGGTCCCGGAACGAGTAGAGCTGAACTGCCGCCTGAAACATTTTCCGAATCCTTTTTCTTGATTTTTCGTCACATCCGGTATTGCAAAAAGCATCCTGTTTATATATCTTATAGCTGGAAAGGTATTTTGACAATTTACCAAACCTATTATTTTTTTACCACTTATCGCAAGAGGCGGGAAATATGCAGGGAATCAATCGACCGACGGAACTGGGAGGCGTCAGCATCTTCATTGCGCCGAACCGCCCGATCCGGCCGGCGCAGATCCAGCCGGGCAGCGAGACCGTCGAAGTCATGCTGGGCGGACGCATTTTTTTCGAAGTCAACGGGGAGACCCGCGAATTCGGGCGGGGCGCGATTTTCTGGCATATCGCCGGGGAACACACCATCTTCCGCACTCCTCTGGACGACCCGTACCGCTGTCTTGCGGTCCGCTTCCTGGTGCCAGAAGACCGGCGCACCGTTCCGCGCGTCACCGGGTGGAGCAACGAGGCCACGCTCGACGCGTTCGTGGACGAAACGGTCTCCCGCTTCCACGACGAAACCATCGATCACACCTTCCTCTGTGAATACGTTCACCGGCGGCTCTTCTGGGAAAGCTACATCTACAACCGCCGCAGCGTCGCGGCCGCCTACCCCAAGCCGCTGGCGAAAGCGCTCGCCATGCTCCGCGACGCCGCCACGCTGACCTTCTCGGTCCGCGACATGGCGCAGCGGGCGGGGGTGAGCGAACCCTATCTTTACGCTTTATTCAAGCGGCATCTCGGCGTCAGCCCGCACCAGTATCTGCTCAACTGCCGGCTCCGCCTCGCCCGCATCCGGCTGGCCGGGAGCGACGACAACATCAAAAGCATCTCGGAGGAGTGCGGCTTCGAAAACCTGGAAAGTTTCTACCGCGCCTTCCGCCGCACCTCCGGAATGCCCCCCGGCGAATACCGCCGCCGCCAGCAGCCCAACGGCTGAACCGGCGCAATCGCAGCAGGAATTCCGCAGAACTCCCAAAGACGACGGAAACAATAAACATATTATGATATCAGGGTCACACGATATCATCCGTGGCCTTCCCCGGAAAAGATTCCCGTCATGTATCACTTTTTCGGCCTTGATTGACTGAAAGCGAATCATATATCGTCTGCTGAATAGAACCGATTTCTCTTTTATTTCAAATAACTTCTGCATAATAATACCTTTTCAGTTTAGTCAAGACTGTTTTCTGCCTGCATAACCGACTGACCGATTGCCCCGAATCATAATTTTTCGTCAGTTTATCAACAATCAATCTTGACAAAACAGGGAACAGGAACTAAGTTTAGCGAAAGGTTCGGTTGTCACTATGACGGTGAACGTTTACCTGCAAAAATTCCCGAAGCGCCAGAAAACAGCCTCCAGACCAGCAAAAAAAGATCAAGAAGAGAAAATCATGATTCTTTGCAAAGCGGATTCAAAAGAGGCAACAGAAGGGAGCGGGACATCAATTTTAATCGTTTGACCTTATTGTTAAAGATGTTGTGTCGAATGCGCCAAAATACTTTTTTGCATATAAAAAAGCCAATTCGTTTGAAACAGGATTTCTAAATCAGGATTTGTCACATGAACAGGATGTTTGCCCTGGCGTCTCTGCTGACTTGTAGTTTTGCTTTTCATCTCCACGCGGTTGAAATTGGAGCGCCGGTGCCCGGCAGTCCGGGCATTGTCTACGCAACACAAGACGGTTCCAGGATACGTCCGGCTCCGGGATACACATGGGTGGACGAAAGCAAAACAGCAGTAAAATGGACTCCCGGAGTCACCCATTACAGTTGTCCGAATGTTGTTGCATCCCAGGAAAAGGACAACTGGCACCCGGCTCCGGGATATAAGTGGGCAAACAGTAAAAACGGTGATCTCAGTGTTATTTGGACTCCCGGAATCGCCCATTACAGTTATCCGAATGTTGTTGCGGCCCAAGAAAAGGACAACTGGAATCCGGCCCCCGGATATCAGTGGGCAAACAGTAAAAGCGGTGATTTCAGCGTTATTCGCCGGTCAAATACTGATTCGTCCCCGTCCGGCAACTATAATCCGCAGGGAGGGCAAGCCGAGGACGGCAGTTATTACGGTCCGGCAGGCTCTGACGGTCAACCGGTATTTACCGGCAGCAACGGCACTCTTTACAACGCCTGGTACGAATGGCAGCATCCCACGCCGCCGCCGGCAAATGCCCATTGGACAGAACAGCAGAATTATACGATTCATCGCGGCGCCATAGAGGCTTGGGTCGTAACTAAATTATATGAGGAGCAGATGCAGAATCCACGGTTGCAGGTACCGGTGAAGACGATCGCTTACCTGGATTCATGTGTAAAAGCCAAAGGACAACAGCTGGATATTTTAAATCAAGTCTTAGACATCCAGTTGCAGCGTCAAAAAGAAGAAGCCGCCAGAAGGCGCAGATAACAGCGCAATTATAGTATTGGCTGGCGCAAATCCATCATGTAGGGACGACGGCGTTCATCCGGGAATTCAGGCCGACTGGTGAGTGGCCCGGATTCACAATGCCGTCTTCTTTCCTGTTCGGATAACGGCGGAGGAAGACCATTTCCAGTCGACCGCACGAGCGACTGATTTCGTTCGGGGCGGATTTTGTTTGAGACAGCGTCCCGGGCGGTGCAAAAAGGCTGCGACGGCAGATTCCGTATCGTCAGCAAACATGACCTTTTTTATTGTCTTTACGACAAGGAGACCCGGTTCCGATCCTGTTGCAACAGCTCAAGAGATAAAAAATTCCCGAAAAAATCGCAAAGACTACTTAAATAATAGACTTAGTGTATTATATTGTATCAGAGTCTTGCGACATCACCCGTTTGAAGAAAGGGAGTTCTTATGATCAAACAACTGTTTGCGCTCGGCCTGGCGGCCGTGCTTTCGTCGGCCTTCGCCGGAGAAGGAGAACATCAGCACCCGGCGCCGCCCGCCTCGGAAAAAGCGGCCGAAACGCTGTGGACCTGCTCGATGCATCCGCAGATCCGGCTGCCCCGCCCCGGCAAGTGCCCGATCTGTCATATGGACCTGATTCCGCTCAAGACCGAGGCAGCCGGGGCGCATTCGGCGGCCCCGGTCCTGGAGCTGTCGCCTTACGCCGAGAAACTGGCGGACGTGCGGACGTCGAAAGTCGAACGGAAATTCGTCCCCGCCGAACTCACCCTCAACGGCCGCATCGATTACGATGAGAGCAGCATCGCCGACATCGCGCTGCGCTTTCCCGGCCGGATCGACAAGCTCTACATCAACTACACCGGCGTGGTCACCCATCGCGGCGAACACATCGCCGAGGTGTTCAGCCCCGACCTCGCGGTGATGCAGAACGAATATCTCGCCGAACTCAAGAATCCCCGCAACAACTCGCTCGAATCGGTCAAGGACAAAATGCGTCAGTGGGGCTTCTCGCCGGAACAGATCGAGGAAATCGGCAAGCGCGGAACCGTCTCGAACCTGCTCACCGTCAACTCCCCCATCGACGGCACGGTCATCGAGAAAAACGTGGTCGAAGGGCAGTATTTCGACAAGGAAAAACGGCTGTTCCGCATCGCCGACCTGAGCCGCCTCTGGCTGATCCTCGACGTGTACGAGATGGACCTGCCGCTGATTCACTACGGGCAGGAGGTGGAGTTCCGCACCGATGCGACGCCGGGGGAAACGCTTCGCGGCGTCATCGCCTACGTCGGCCCCGTGCTCGACCCCAAGACCCGCACCGTCCCGGTCCGGATCAACCTCGCCAACCGGGACGGCAGGCTCAAGCCGGGCATGTTCGCCCGCGCCACCGTCCGCTCCGTGCTCGACGAACACGGCAAGATCATCGACGACCGGCTGGCGGGGAAATGGATCGGCCCGATGCATCCGCAGATCATCCGCGACCAGCCCGGCAAGTGCCCGATCTGCGGCATGGACCTGGTGCCCGCCGAATCGCTGGGCTTCAGCACCACGCCGTCGGCCAAGGCGCATCCGCCCCTGGTGATTCCGGCCACCGCGCCGCTGCTCACCGGAAAACGCGCCGTGGTCTACGTCCGCACCGCGCCGGGAAAGTATGAGGGAAGGACCGTCGAACTCGGCCCGAAAACCGGCGACTTCTACCCGGTGCGCTCGGGACTCGCCGAAGGGGAAGAGGTGGTCACCGCCGGAACCATGAAGATCGACAGCGCGATGCAGATCGCCGGATTCCCCTCGATGACTTCGCCGGAGAATTTCGCGGCGCAGCCGATGAAAATGAAGATGGATATGCCGAAAGCGGCTTCGCTCGACGATGTGTTCCGCGCCGTTCTCGCCGTTCACGCGCCGCTGGTCAAGGGCGACGCCGCAGCCGCAGCCGCAGCTACCCAGCTCGCCGCAGTGCGCAAAGCGGTCGAAGCGCTCCCCGCCGACGCGAAAAAACAGGAGCTCCTCGCCACGCTCCCGGAAACGCTCCCCGCCGACATCGGCGGACTCCGCACCGTCTACGGCAAGCTCGCCGAGGCGCTCTACCGCCGGAGCGAGGAGCCCGGCTTCGACAAGCAGGCGCTCAAGCTCCACCGCTTCCACTGCCCGATGGCGCTCGGCGGCAAGGGCGGCTACTGGTTCCAGGACAGCGCGGAGCTGGAGAACCCCTACTTCGGCGCCGCCATGCTCCAATGCGGAGAGGAGAAGTGACGAATGAAATCCGCCGACCGCAACAACCTCCCGCCCGAACCGAAGGGACCGCTGGCGGCAATCATCCGGTTTTCGCTGCATAACAAACTCTTCGTGCTGGCGATTTTCGGATTCCTGATGCTGGCCGGCGTCTTCTTCGCTCCGTTCGATTGGAACATCAGCGGCGTCGAGCGCGCCCCGATCGCCGTCGACGCCATTCCCGACATCGGCGAAAACCAGCAGATCGTCTTCACCGAATGGAGCGGCCGCTCCCCGCAGGACGTGGAGGACCAGATCAGCTACCCGCTCACCGTCGAACTGCTGGGGATGCCCGGCGTCAAGGCGGTCCGCGCCACTTCGATGTTCGGCTTTTCGACGGTTTACGTCATCTTCGACGACAAGACCGATTTCTACTGGGGGCGGACCCGCATCCTCGAAAAACTGAGCAGCCTGCCGCCGGGAACGCTGCCCGACGGCGTGACCCCGCGGCTCGGACCCGACGCCACCGCGCTCGGCCAGGTGTTCTGGTACACCCTCGAAGGACTCGGGCCCGACGGCAAGCCGACCGGCGGCTGGAACCCCGACGAACTCCGCAGCATCCAGGACTGGCAGGTGCGCTACCAGCTGCTCGGCGTCCCCGGCGTCAGCGAAGTCGCCTCGATCGGCGGCTTCGTACGCGAATACCAGGTCGACGCCGACCCCGCCGCGTTGCGCCAGTACGGCGTCACCTTCGGCGAACTGGCCGCCGCGGTCAAAGCCGCCAACACCGATGTCGGCGCACGGACGATGGAGCTCAACCGGGCCGAATACCTGATCCGCAGCCTCGGCTATGTCAAAAGCCTCGAAGACATCGAGAACAGCGTCATCAAAGCCGTCAACGGCGTGCCGGTGCTGGTGAAGAACGTCGCCACCGTCGCGGAGGGGCCCGCCCCGCGGCAGGGACTGCTGGACAAACAGGGCGCCGAAGTGGTCGGCGGCGTGGTCACCGTCCGCTACGGCGAAAATCCGCTCAACGTGATCAACGCGGTCAAGCGCGAAATCGCCGCCGTCGCCGCGTCGCTGCCGCAGAAGGTGCTGGCCGACGGCACGGTGAGCAAAATCACCGTCGTCCCCTTCTACGACCGCAGCGGACTGATCCGCGAGACGCTCGACACGCTCGACTCCGCCATTTGGGAGGAAATCCTGATCACGCTCATCGTCATCATGGTCATGCTCCGCCATCTGCGCACTTCGCTTCTCATTTCGCTGCTGCTGCCGGGCTCGGTGCTGCTCGCTTTCATCCTGATGAAATACTGCGGCGTCGACGCCAACATCGTGGCGCTGGCCGGAATCGCCATCGCCATCGGCGAAATCGCCGACGTCGGGATCGTGCTATGCGAAAATACGGTGCGGCACCTCGACGAAGCGCCGCCCGGAACCCCCACCCTGGAGGTCGTCTACCGTTCCACCTCGGAGGTGGCGGGAGCGGTGCTGACCTCGATTCTCACCACCATCGTCAGCTTCCTGCCGATCTTCTCGCTTCAGATGGCGGAGGGGAAACTCTTCCGCCCGCTGGCGTGGACCAAGACCTTCACCATGGCCGCGTCGATCCTGATCGCCATCGTGGTGCTGCCGCCGCTGCTGCACCTCTTCCTCTCCCCTCCCCGGCTGCGGCGGCACTTCGGAAAGGTCGTGGACGGCGCGCTCGCCGTCGGCTGCATCGTGCTCACCGCGGTGTTCAAGCTCGAATTCGTCTGGATGCTGGCGGCCTTCCCGCTCTATCACCTGGCCGCAGGCTTCCTGCCGGAACAGATAAACCTGAGAATCCGCCACTTCGGCTACCTGGCGGCGGCGGTCATGGTCGGCTGGCTGCTCACCCGGCACTGGATGCCGCTCGGCGAAGACGTGTCGAACTGGAAAAATTTCACCTTCGTGCTATTGCTCATGGCGTTCTTCTTCGGCGTGTTCCAGCTGATCGACACGGTCTGGCGGCCGACAATGCACGTCATGCTGCGCCATAAGCTGCTCTTCGCGACGCTGCCGCTCCTCATGGTGCTGTGGGGCTTTTTGAGCTGGCGCGGCGCGGCCCCGCTCGCCGGGATGCTGCCGGAATCGTGGCGTCATTCCGGAGTGGTGCGCGCCGTGGAGCACGCCTTCCCCGGACTCGGCAGCGAATTCGTCCCGGCGCTCAACGAAGGAAGTTTCCTCTTCATGCCGACCGCCATGCCCCACGCCGGCGTCGAAGAGATCGCCGACCTGATCGCCCGGCAGGACCGTGCCATCAGTACGATTCCCGAAGTCGCCTCGGCGGTCGGCAAGGCCGGACGGGCCGACACCCCGCTCGACCCCGCCCCTATGAGCATGATCGAAACCATCATCAACTATCATGACAAGTTCGTCACCGGCGAAAACGGCCGGAACGAACTGTTCCGCTTCGACCCCGACGCGACCGAAACCTTCAAGGCCCCCGACGGCCGGGAACTCCCGGCGCCGGACGGCAAGCCGTATCTGGTCCGCGGCAAATTCGCCCGCGATGCAAACGGGAAATTGATTCCGGATTCGGGCGGCAAAGTGTTCCGGCTGTGGCGGCCGGCGCTCGACCCGGCGCTCAACTCCGGCCGCGCCGCGTGGAAGGGCGTCGACACGCCGGACGACATCTGGGAGCTGATCGTGCAAGCAGCGGCGGTTCCGGGCGTCACCTCGGCCCCCAAACTCCAGCCGATCCAGGGGCGGATCGTCATGCTCCAGTCGGGGATGCGCGCCTCGATGGGGATGATCATCCGCGGACCGAATCTCGAAGCCATCGAGCAGGCGGCCGACCAGCTGGCCGCCGAACTGCGCAAACAGCCGGAGCTCCGGCCCGATTCGGTGGTAGTCGACCGCTTCGTCGGCAAGCCGTATCTGGAGATCGTACCCGACCGCCGGGCGATCGCCCGCTACGGCATCCGCATGGCCGACTTGCAGGAGGTGCTCGAAGCCGCCGTCGGCGGCGGAGACGTCACCACCACGGTCGAAGAGCGCGAACGCTACGCGATCCGGGTGCGCTACCAGCGCGAACTGCGCGATTCGCCCGAGGCATTGCGGCGGCTGCTCGTCTACTCTTCCGACGGCACGCCGGTACCGCTCGGACAGCTCGCGGAACTGCGTTTCGTCCGCGGTCCGCAGGAGATCAAGAGCGAAAACAGCTTCAAAGTCGGCTATCTCTTTTTCGACCGGATTCCGAGCGTGGCCGAGAGCGACGCGGTCGACCGCGCCGCCACGGCGCTGGAAAAACGGATCGCCGACGGCGAACTCAAGCTCCCGTCGGGCGTCTCCTACCGCTTCGCCGGAAATTATGAAAACCGGATTCGGGCGAACCGGCGGCTGATGCTGGTGATCCCGATTTCGCTGCTGCTGATCTTCGGGCTGCTCTACCTTCAGTTCCGCCGGTTCCCGGTGACGCTGATGGTCTTCTCGGGAGTGGCGGTGGCCTGGGCGGGCGGATTCGTCATGCTCTGGCTGTACAATACCTCGTGGTTCCTGAATTTCAGCGTGTTCGGAACCAACCTGCACGAGCTGTTCCACGTCGGCACGGTCAATATGAGCGTGACGGTGTGGATCGGATTCCTGGCGCTGTTCGGCGTCGCCACCGACGACGCAGTGGTGATGGCGGTCTACATCCGCGAGGTGTTCACCCGCAAAAAGCCGAAGACCGTCGCGGAAATCCATGAGAACATCGTCGAAGGCGGCAAGCGGCGGCTGCGCCCCTGCCTGATGACCACGGCGACCACGATCCTCGCGCTGCTGCCGGTGCTGACGGTGACCGGGAAGGGTTCGGAGCTGATGATCCCGATGGCGATTCCGATCTTCGGAGGCATGTTCTTCGAATTGATCACCATGGGCGTGGTGCCGATGCTCTTCTGCGCGATGGAGGAATTCAAGTTGAAATCCGCCGGAAAGACTATATTGTAATAAGAGAAACGCGGGCTGTGTGTTTCGGTGATTTTGATGCGGTGGTTCTTAAGGCCCCAAACAGGAAATGGAGTGGCGAAACGATGAAAAAGCAAATTGCCATATGCCTGACGCTTTTTGTGTTCACCACGTTTGCCGCCGAACATGAGACCTATCGCAATGCGCAGGGGCAGACCACCGGAACCGCATCAACAAGCGGGGACCGCACGACGTACCGGAACACTCAAGGCGCAACCACCGGCACCTCATCAACAAGCAGAGACCGCACAACGTACCGGAATGCTCAAGGCGCGACCACCGGCACCGCAACCACCAACGGCAACAAGACGACTTACCGGGATGCCCAGGGGCGAACGACCGGCACGGCAACGGTCAGCGGCAATACAATCACTTATCGGGACGCTCAGGGCAGAACAGAGGGAACCTCCCGGACTTCGGGCAACAAGACCACTTATCGAGATGCCCAGGGCAGAACTACCGGAACAGCGACCACCAGCGGCAACACGACGACCACCAACACGACGACCTACCCCTATACTCAGGGGTGGACGAGCGGGACCAAAAAGGATAAATAGCTCCAATCCTTATCACGAATCCGTGCATTCAGGAGTTTGTGCTCGAGGCGGCGAGCCAAATTCATGAGCTTAAGCTCAGGCGATGACCGGCGTTTTCGCCTCTTCGCCCTGCCCGGGAAGGGCGAAAAGCCGCTTGATCTTCTCCAGCGTCACCGGCTTGAGCAAAATGGCGTCGGCGCCTTCGATCGGGAAGCTGTCGTCGGCCCCGACATCGGCGGTGACGATGGCGATCCGCAGGTTCGCGGTATCCGGTCGCGCGCGAAGTTGCTGCGCCAACTCCGCTCCGTTGATGCCCGGCATCCAGAGATCGGTGAACACCCAGTCGGGCATATAGGCGGGACCGATCATCCGCAGCGCTTCCTCCCCGGACTCCACGCTCCGGCAGGAGCACCCCAGGCGGCCGAGCATCGCATCGAGCACCTTGAGGTTCATCCGGACATCGTCGATCAGCAGAATCGAACAGCCGGCAACCGAACGGATGTCCTGGTCCGGAACCTCGTCCATCGCCGGGACCACCTTCACCGCTTTTCCCGGAACGACCATGACCTCGGGGATGGTGAAGGTGAACGTACTGCCCTCCCCCAGCCTGCTTTCGAGCGTCAGTTCGCCGCCCATCCGACCCGCCCAGAGCCGGGCGATGGCAAGTCCGAGGCCGGTCCCCTGCATGGCGTTCGCGCCGCGCACCGAACCGTCCTGAGAGAAAGGCTCGAAGATTTTGCCCATGTACTCTTCGGAAATCCCCGAACCGGTGTCGGCGACCGAAACCGCGAGCGACACGATGCGCTCGTCTTCCGTAGGCGTGAAGCGGACCGAGAGCTCGATGGAACCGTGCTCGGTAAATTTGAATGCGTTGCCGAGCAGATTGAGCAGAATCTGCCGGACGCGAGCCTCGTCGAGACGGAGAATCGGCATCATGGCCGGGCAGTCGGTGGAGAAACGCAGCTCCTTCTCCTGCGCCTTCTGCCGGAACATCGAATGAAGTTCCCTGACCAGCGCCACCAAATCGGTATCGCCGGGCTGAAGCCTCATCTCTCCGGCTTCGAGCTTGGTCAGGTCCAGCAGGTCGTTGATCTGGCTGAGCAGCACCCGGCCCGAGAAATTGATCGACTGCAGATACTCCAGCTTGCGCTCCGCCGGCAGCCCGCTGTCCTGCAGGAGTTCGCTGAACCCGATCACCGCGTTGAGCGGAGTGCGCAACTCGTGGCTCATCATCGCCAGGAACAGGCTCTTCGAGCGGTCGGCGGCTTCCGCCCGCTCGACCGCCTCGGTCAAGGTTCGCTGCTGGTTGCGGATCTCGGTCAGATCGACCGCCGACTCGAAAATGCCGGTCAGTTCCCGGTTCCGGTCGTAAATCGGCTGGCAGGTCACCTGAAACACCCGGTCGCCGCGCTTGAACTCGCAAATCTCGGGACGGCCGGAGGCACGAACCCGCTCGAACGGACAGTGGCCGGGCCGGGTTTCCGACTGGCACAGCCCCTCACAGCACGGCATGCCAACCAGTTCCTCGACCGGCCGACCGGCAATCTCGGCGGTCGCCCGGTTCACCGCGGCGATCCGCTGGTTCCGGTCGATGATCATCAGCGGGATCGAAATATTGTCGACCAGCTGCCGCCGCAGCGCGTCGCCGTCGGCAATCTGTTCCAGCCGCTTCCGACGCTCCTCGGCGAGCAACAAGAGCCGGCCGACGCTGCGCAACGTTTCCCGGTCGGCGTCGGAAATCGTCCGGACCGAGCGGACAAAATCGATGCCGATGACCCCCCACAGTTTTTCGCCGTCCCGAACGCCGCAAAGCAACAGGATGCCCTTGTCGTCCGGATGGCCGCAGCTCGCGACCAGTTCGGCGGAAAAGGGGGAACCGCCGCAACGGTCGATGACAATCTCATTGTCGGCGGAGAGCCGCTGGAAAATCTCGCGTTCCTGCGCGACGGAAAGATTCCGCAACGCGGGAAGCAGCGACGGAATCCCCTTGCGCACCCACTCCAGGCCGGAGCCGGGAATGGTGAGGCCGTCCTGGAACCGGTAGACGAAACAGCGGTCGGAATTCCGGTTGATTCCGATTCGGCGCAGGATCGACCAAACCGTCCGGTCGAAATCGTTTTCGATGGAGATGCTGCGCAGGCATCCGTTCAGCAGCCGCTCGTTGCGGATCAGTTCCCGCATCCGGCCGATCAGCTTGCGTTGTTTCTCCTCCAGCTTCCATTCCCGCGAAATATCGGAAACCATTCCGACAAGAAAAGCCCGACCGCTTTCCTCGGTGAACGGGATTTTGGTCACCCTGCAGATGAATTTGCTTCCGGTGATCGAAGTAAGGTCACGAAGCATGGAATACTCCTCTCCGCCCTCAATGACCTTGCGGTCCTCTTCGCGGAAGCGCTCCGCGCAGCCGGGAAGGAAATCCGACTCGAAATCGTCCCGGCCAATCATCGCCGCACGGGGAAAGCCGAAGAGTCTTTCGCATGACCGGTTCCAGATGCGGTAGCGGAATCCGTCTGCGGAATCTTTCAGAAAAATTCCGATCGGGATATTGTCGAGCACGGTGTTTTTGAAGTGCTCCGACTCGGCCAGCCTCCGCCGGGCCAGCTCCAGTTCGGTCACATCGGTGGCGGCCCCGATCAGGAGCCGCCGTCCGTTGGAGCAGCGGACCGATTTGGAGACGCCCTGCAGATAGCGTTTGCCGCCCGGCGTCTCCTCATCGAGAATCTCCAGTGTCACCGTGCGCCCGCCGCCGCCGAACGCCGAACGGTCCAGATAGCGAATCCGCCCGGAACGCTCGGAGTCGCCGAACAACTCTTCATCGCGCCGCCCGATCAACTCCTCGGGCTTCAACCCGAAGTGGGCGGCATGATCGCGGCTGGAGTACAGATAACGCCCCCGGCCGCCCAACTCCCGAATGAAAATCGGACAGGGCAGGGCGTCGGAAAGCAGCTTCAGATATTCGGCGGACCGCTCGCTGCGGCGCAACCGGCGCAGAAAGAACCACGCGATAAAAAAACCGATGCCGCCGAACAGGATTCCCGCCACTGCGATACCGGTCAAAAACGGGCATAACGAACCTTGCGTCCCGGCCGACAAGTCGGAGGAAGCCGCGCATAACATCAGGCTGACCAACACTTTGTTCATCACTCCCGCCCGAATCAGAATCCGTTGTTATTCTGTATTTATGGTCCAGAATTACCCTACATATAAGGTACATTACAACATCATCGGATACAAGCCGTTATCTCAAAAAACAGCTATTAATCTCATTTTTGCAGATCAACGGGAGCGCATCATAGAACAATCATTAGTCAAAGCATAAAATGTGAAAAAGACAGGGGGCAAAAGAGACGAAAAAGACGGATTTGAACAGGAAAAAGCGGGACTCCGGGACCGGGTGGGGCGGCCGTCTTTTTCGTCCCCCGCTCAACGTCGGAAGGAGAGCAGGAATGCCGCCGATCCGTTGCCGTTTTTATGCAGGATCAGCGTTTCTCCGGCCTGCTTCACCGGAACGGGCGCAAGATCGTTCGCATCGTCGAGCAGCACTGCGGACACCTCGGCGCCGGCCATGCCCGAGACGGCGACGACCAGCGCGTTCCGCTCGCCGCGGTAATCGGTGACCAGGAGACAGCCGCGCCTGCGGTCCTCGGAGAGCGCGCCGAGCAGATAGACGCTGTTGCAGGAGGACGCGGTTTCAATCCGAATCGGATATTCCGTGACGATTTCGCCGAACATCTTCATCGAGTAATAATTTTTGTTCCACCCCATCATCGGCGTGCGGAATCCCCAGGTGCCGACTTCGCCCGCGCCGTAGTAGAAAGCCGAATCGAGCGGCGTATCGTGCCAGCCGGAGAGCACCGCCAGGTTGAACGCGGCGGAATCGATGCCGAAAACGCCGGTGGAGCCGAGGGTGGCGCGCTTGAAACTCTCTTCCGTCACCTTGCTGTGGAGCCCCTCCCAGGTCAGCACATAGTGCCATTCGTTAATGCAAAGTTCGGTGTCCCGGAATCCCCGTTCATCCAGGAATGCGCGGGCCTTCGCCGGTTGCGCGATCAGGTTGTCCGCATCGGTGGTATAGCAGTGCCAGGAGATGAAGTCGGGCGCGACCTCCCGCCGTTTGCACGCGGCGAGCAGCGACTCGAACTTCTCCGGTGCGAACCAGCAATAAGCCGGGCCGCCGATTTTAAGTTCGGGGAATTCGTTTTTGAGCCGTTTCAGGACGATTGCGAAGAACTCCTCGAACTGCGCAAGCGTGCCGGACCACATCTGCGGCCCGAGATCGGCCTCGTTCCAGATTTCCCAGTAGCGGATATCGTAATGAAAGCCGTCCGCCCACCCCCGGGTGTAGTGGCGGACGATTCCGGCAAGCACCTCCGCGTACCGCTCGAAATCCTCCGGCATCAACGCGTTGAAATGCTTCCCTTTCGTATGCTCGATGCTGGTGCCGAGCCGGTAGAACACTTCCGTGCCGAGTTCCGCGCACTGGGCGAAATACTCGTCGGTTGCGTCGAAATAGTAGTTGGCCGGGTCCGCCGGGTCCGCTTTCGGGAGCGGGAAAAGGAAATGGGTGTCGACGATGCGCTGCCCCGGGTTCCACAACGCCCAGTCGTGGGTCCGCGACGCGGTGAACTTCATGTCGGCATACATCGGCCCGAAGTCATAAATGTTGCGGTTCGACATCCGCGGAACCGCGTTGGACCCGTGGAGGGATTTGCGGATACGTCCGGATTCCCGGCTGAAATCCGCGCTGGCGATGACCGGCTCAAGCATGATCGGCTTCCTTCTTTTGTTTTTGCGCCACTCGAACCGAACTTGCATTCAAGTCCGGATGGCGTATATTATATTCAAAATCAGGGAAAAATGCAATCAACGGCGCTGCCAACCGATTCAGCGATTCCGCCAAAACAACAAAGCCTATGGAAATCCCGCACTGTTACCGGCTGGACAACGTGGAGCGCAGTTTCCACTACCCGTACCGGCTGAGCGAAATCGGCTGGATGCCGCACCACACCTACATTCACAACCACACGGTCATCACCGGCTGTTTCGTCTGCCTTTCCTGCAATCAGGAAACGCAGTCGGAAGCAATCGTGAACGGGCGGCGGAGGGAATATCCGGCGAACCGGCCGCATTTTTCGATCCTGCCGCCGGGAACGGAAATCCATACCCTGCGCGCCTCCTGCCATGACGAACTGTATTTCAAATATCCGCCGGAATGCGTCGCGGCGCTGCGCGACTTTTTCGGGACGGAAGTGATGAAATCGCCGAGCTTCCCGCTCTCCGGGTTCCCGGAGAAGATCATTGCGGAGATCCGCGACGAACTGCTCAACCCGGACGCGCCCGGAGCCGCCGACCGGCTGGATCAGCTGGCGATCCGGCTCTTCAGCGAAGTCCTCCTCCGTTTCCGCTATCCGGCGACGCCCGAACATGCCGGCCGGCTGAAGCTTCACGCGATCGCGGCGGAACTGCGGCGCGGCGCGGCGCTCGCCCCCCTGCTGAAAAAGCACGGCTACAGCGAACGCACCTTCTACCGCGAATGGGGCCGGGTGTTCAAACTGTCGCCGAACGCCTACAAGCTCGAAAACATGCTCGGCTCCGCCCGCGCCCTCCTGTCGGGAAGCGACCTGAAACCGGCCGAGATCGCCGAACGCTGCGGCTTCGGCAGCACCGTCTACTTCTATCAGCAGTTTCGCAAACGGTTCGACGCCACGCCGCTTCAATACCGCGAAGCGACGCGAAAACAGCTGTTCTCCTGATTCCGGGTAGTTTGCTTTTTTTCACGATCCGTGTATATTAGCGTGATATTTGACCGCATTCGACTCGAAATTCATCGTCAGGATCAACGAAAGATGCAGAACAAACTCCGCGCGTGGCTCTGGGTGCCCACCGCCTATTTCGCCGAAGGAGGACCGTACATGGTGGTCTCCACGGTTTCGGCGATCCTCTTCAAATCGCTCGGCATGGAGAACCGCTACGTTGCGCTGTGGACCGGGCTCATGATGCTGCCCTGGTCGATCAAGCCGCTGTGGGCCCCGTTCGTCGACCTCTTCCGCACCAAGCGGCAGTGGATTCTCGCCATGCAGCTTGTAATGGCGCTCCTCTTCGCCGCCATCGCCGCGCTGATCGTCAAAGAACAGTTGACCGTTCTTCTGATCGGACTCTTCTTCCTGCTCGCCTTCGCATCGGCCACCCATGACGTGGCGGTGGACGGCTTCTATCTCATCGCGCTTGACAAGCACACCCAGGCGCTGCTCTCCGGCCTGCGCGGAACCTTCTACCGCCTCGCCTCGATTTCGGTTCAGGGCGGGCTGGTCATGCTCGCCGGATTCATCGAGTCGCTCCACGGCGAACTGCGGACCGGCTGGTCTTACGCGCTTTTTGCGGCGGCAGCGGTCATGGCGCTGATTCTCGTCTGGCACTTCGCCGTCCTGCCGCGCCCGGCGGACGACGGCCCGGCAGGCGACGGACGGCTGTTCGCCGACTTCCTCGAATCGTTCCGGAGCTTCTTCCGGCTCGAAGGCATTCTCCCGCTCCTCCTCTTCCTGCTGCTCTTCCGCGTGGCCGAAGCACAGCTCGGCAAAATCGCCCCGCTCTTCCTCCAGAGCCCCCCGGCCGAAGGCGGCCTCGGGCTCAGCCTCATGGAAATGGGGCGGCTCTACGGCACCGTCGGCCCGGTTGCGCTCCTCCTCGGCGGCATCCTCGGCGGGATCGCCGTCGCCTCCTTCGGCTTCGGCAAAACCGTCTGGCCGATGATCTGCGCCATCAACCTGCCGGACCTCGTCTATGTCTATCTCGCCATCCAGCGCCCCGCATCGCAATGGATCATTGGTAGCTGCATCGCAGTCGAACAGTTCGGCTACGGCATCGGCTACACCGCAATCCTGCTGGTGATGGTCGCCCTCGCCGAACACTCCGGGAAATTCAAGACCAGCCACTTCGCCATCATGACCGGCATCAGCATCCTCGGCATGATGGCCGTCGGCAGCATCTCCGGCTGGATCGAAGAACGTCTCGGCTATGTAGGCTTCTTCTGGTATGTCATCGTCTGCACCATCCCGAGCTTCCTTGTCGCAATCCCCGCTGTTCGGCTGATTCCTGCCAACTTCGGCAAAAAATAACCCGGAGTTTCTTCATCGTCGTGGGCATGGGATCAGAGGGGGCGCTTCGCCCCCTCCATTCCCTCAGCGGACGGATTCCGGAGAGCCGGTGCGGATGCTTTCGTAACAGGCGTTCATCGCCTTGATCGTCCGGCGATGCCGGCGCAGGTCGATCAGGGGCTTCTTCTGATTACGAATACACCCGACAAACTCATCGATCAGGCCGATCCACTCGTCAAAATAGGTATATTGTACGGTATAGCGGTCGTTAGGCGCGCCGTTGTGATAGACGTTCGGGCCGAAACAGTCGCAGACGAGGACGCCTTTTTCGCCGGTGATGGTGAGGTTGACCTCCATCCGTTTCGGGTAGACTTCCCAGCCGGGGCCCGGCACTTTGAGCCGCTCCTCCATCCGCGACCACGAGGGGTCGAAGAGGAACGCGGTTCCGTCCCGGAGCTTGCCGCTGACCAGCAGCATGTCTTCGACCTCCAGCTCTTTGCGGAGGTTCGGCGCGACTTCGGCGTAGACGTACTCGAAGTCGGAACCGGTCAGGTGGCGGACGAGGTCGAAGACGTGCGGGTGGTCACAGAGCGCGCCGCCGCGGAACCGCGCGTCGCCCGGCCGGAGCGGAACGCGGCGGCCGTAGGACGACTCCGGCACCCCCTGCCACGGGAACGCCCAGACCGGAGACAGCGTGATGTTGGTCGCCTGGATCGAAAGAATCCGGCCGAGCGCCCCTTCCGCGATCAATTTTTTCAGGCGGGCGACCACCGGGTTGTAGTGCATCTCAAGCTCGATCTGGCAGACGATTCCGGCCCGGTCGCAGAGCGCAATCATCTCGTCATACTCCGCCATGTCGAAGGTCGGAATCTTCATCGAAAGAATGTGAACGCCGCGTTCGGCGCAGAAGCGTACCTGCTCCATGTGTTTGTCGTTGGCGCTGGCCAGCACGACGGCTTCGATGTCGGGGTGGGCCGCGAACATCGTCTCGGCGCTGTTGTAACAGGGGACGCCGGTACGGTAAAGCTCGTAGACCTCCCGCGCCGCCCTATCCTCGGCGCAGACGGCGACCCAATCGAGTTTCTGGTTGTCGCGGAGCGTCTGGTAGTACTTCCGGGTATGCCCGTGGGTGAGCGACATCATTGCAATTTTCAACGGTTTCATGATTCAGCACTCCCTGGCTTTTCTGTCGCGGTCGGATTTGAAAGCGGCCCGCACACACTTTTCGGCCTCTCCGGCGGCGGCGTTCCATGCCGCGCCGAGCTCGGGATTCGACAGTACGGCGAAGGCGGCCCGGACCAGCCCGGTCTCTTCGCCGGAGAATCCGAACAATTCGAAATCGACGTCGGTGTAACGGCTCTCGCCTTCCGCGCCGTAGAGATAGAGGCTCGACTGCGGAACTTGCGTATCGACGCAGCGGTCCGACGCGACGCCGCGCGCGGCGATGATTTCGTGCCGGTCGATGGGCTCCGTGCCCTCCGGCAGCTTGTTCGAACACTCGATCGAGGCCTTGATTCCGTTCTTCAGGGCGACGATGACGTTGGCCGCGCAGCCGCCCGGGGCACAGGAGGCGAAGACGTTCGTCACCGGGGCCCCGGCGATCCAAGCGGCGAGGTCGAATTCGCGCACCAGCTGCGCTTCCAGTTCGCCGCCCGCCGTGATCGACGCGAAGCGGAGGGTGGAAATCCCTTCGAGCGTGCCGTTCGAAGCGATGTTGCGGAGTTCGACGAAACGGCGTTCGACCCGCCACGGCAGGAGCGTAATCCGCCCGGCTTCCGTTTCCAGCATTCCGCCGGGGAGGATTTTCCCGGCGCGGGCGACCGAATACTTCTCCCGGAGCGCGTTGAGCGCCCGGTTCATTTCTGTGATGTTCATGATTTACAGACTCTTGATTCTGGGTTTGTATTCCGCGAGGTAGGCCGCGTTGGCCTCGTCGCCGCCGGGAGCGTTGGCGCTGTGCCAGACCGGCGGGGTGATCCCGCGCCGGACGCATTCGCGGACGCACTCGATTTCGAGGAAATGGGCGATGGCGAAGTCCACCAGGTTCGACACCGGCGCAATCGGCGTATCGAAGCCCGGCACCTCGACCACCGCGTCGCCGACCGGGTTGTAGTCGTCGATGCAGACGTCGGCGAGGTCAAAGAGGTTCTTGCCGGAGGGGTGGCGGATGAAGTGGTCTTTGGGCATCCCCTCCTGCCAGAGCGAACTCGACACCGCGACGATGACCGCCCCGTTTTTCTTCGCCTCGAGCGCCGCGTCGATGGTCGCCGCGTTGATCCCGATGTTGTGGAAGATGATCAGGAGATCGCCCGGTTTGAGGTCGTAATACCGCATGATCGACGCACCGTAGTTGACGCAGCGTTCGAGTTCGAGGTACTTGAGCGCCTGGTTGAAGACCGAGAGCCCGGTCTCCATGATCGGGTTGATGTTGGCCAGCCCGCCCGCCCGGAAGAACATCTCGCCCATCACCAGCGTGGTGTGCCCGCCGCCGCCGTAGACGCTGATCAGCCGGTCGTTCTCGATGGCGTCGGCCATCAGGGCGCCCGCCCGGCGGAGGTTGTCCCCCTGTTTCGCCATCACTTCGCCGAGGTTTGCGAACGCCTTCGCGGCGTACCCGAGATCGTCGAACTTCTTCATTTGACACCTCTTACCCGTTTATAGTTTTCCCCGATCGCATCCCACAGCTTGAGCGCGTCGGGAGCGGCGAGGACGGTTCCGTAACCGCCGCGGTAGGTCCAGCTCGCCAGCCGGTCCACGCCGAGCGAAGCGTAGAGGTCCACGACTTTGCCGATCTGCGCGAACTCCTTCGGCTGCTTGTAGTAGCCCATCAGCCAGCGTTCGGACTCTTTGCCGTATTTCTTCGCAACCTCGACGGTGCGGCGGGTGATGTGCTCGAAGAACGCCTCCGGCAGCTCCCACGCGATGATCGTGGTCGAGAAGACGTCGAAGTACGGGCACGCCGCCACCATCTCCCAGTTGTCGTAGCCGCGCAGCTCGGTGACGTAATAGGAGTTGAGCGTGGCGTGGACGCAGCAGGTAATCTCCATCTGCGGCTTCAATTCCTTGATCCGCCGGGAGGTGTCGGAGAGGATTTCCAGCGCCTCGCGCCAGCGGAACATCTTCACGTCGTCGTTCATCACCCTCGGCATTTCGTAGCCGTAGTAATCGGCGAACTTCTTCATGCAGACCGGGCAGCGGCAGGTCCAGTCGTCGCCCGCGCCGCCGGTGATTGAGGCGTAGGATTTCGGAAAAGCGTAGTGCGGCTCGTCCCAGAAGAAGCCGTCCGCCTCCGTCTCTCTTGCCAACGTCAGGCAGAAGTTGCGGAAGTAATCGCGGAAGCTGTTGGTGTTGAAGCAGGCGTAAGGCAGCTTCTCTCCGGTGAGCGCCGAAACCTGCCGGTTCTCGGTGTTGTTCTGGAGGAATTTGCTCACCTGCTCGCCGCCGAAATACTTGCCGATCCCCCACGGGTCGAGCAGCACACGCAAGCCGAGTTCGTGCGCCTTGTCCACAATCTTCGGAATGTTCGGCCGCCAGAAATCGAAGTCAAACTCGGTCACCGCCAGCACCACCGCGTTGCAGCCGTGTTCGCGCATTTCGCGGAAATCGGCTTCCGCATGTTCCACATAACTCAGCCCGTAATAGCTGACCGCCGTCTGGGTAATCGCCATGGTAAATCCTCCCTGTTTGGATTCCGCCATTAATGTATCGGTTTCCCCCCGCCGTTTCATTCCGAAAAACGACGATTATTTTACGAATACCGATTGTAATTCATAAATTATCGCGTTATTTTTCGACAAAACAGGGTATTTATCATGAAAAACGATGATTTCACCAGGCTGAATGAGTATGCCGCAAAAATCAACGAACCGGAGAATCTTTTCGCCGGAAAGCGGCTGCCGAACGGGTTCGCACTGCCGGACAACATTCTGGTGTTCTACCACGACTACACCGCCCCCTCTCCCAATGCGCACGGGCGGTATACGCTGGTCGTGCCGCTCGACCGGATGACCTATTACGTGGAGCGGATGCGCCTGGAGCTGGAGCCGGGGACGGTGCTGCTGATTCCGCCGCACGCGATGCGTTACCTCCACCCCGGTTCGCCCGGCTACCGGAGGCTGTTCCTCACCTTCGAACTGCCGGAGCCGCAGGAGTACCTGCCCGGCCAGGTGCCGGGCCGCCCGAAATCCGGCGCGTGGCGGGAGCTGTGGACATTTCTCGACGGATACCGGAACGATTCGCCGGAGGAGTGCGCCTGGAAGCTGTTCCGGCTGCTCCGGGAACTCCGCAGCGGAACCGGCGCCGCACCCGAATCCGCGGCCGTGCTGCCGCTGCCGGTGACGAAGGCGATCGAATTCATGGAGACCCGCCTCGGCGAGCCGATCGGAATGGCCGATGTCGCCGAATCCGCCGGACTCTCGGAGAGCCACTTGCGCGCACTGTTCCGGAAGCACACCGGAATCGCCCCCGGCCAATATCTGCTGCGCCGCCGATTCGAGGCGGCAAAACACCGGCTGCTCCACACCGATCTCGGCATTGCGGAAATCGCCGAAAGCTGCGGCTTCGCCAACGTCTTCGTCTTCGGCGGCTTCTTCCGCAAGCACGCCGGAATTCCGCCGGGAAGGTTCCGCCGGGAAGAAAAAGCGGGTTGTAATCCGGACGCTCCGCATGTACATTAACAGTGAGTCGCGACCGATCAACCAACGCAACAGAACAGAGAAAAAAATATGTCCGTCCGAACCAGATTCGCCCCGAGCCCGACCGGGTTCATGCATGTCGGCAACCTCCGCACCGCGCTTTACGCCTTCCTCCTCGCCCGTTCGCAGAAAGGGTGCTTCATCCTCCGCATCGAAGACACCGACCAGGCGCGCTACGTCGAGGGCGCGGTCGAAGTGATTTACAAGACGCTCGCCGCGGCGGGAATCGACCACGACGAAGGCCCGGACAAGGGGGGCGACTTCGGCCCCTATGTCCAGAGCGAACGCAAGAGCCTCTATCTGCCTTATGCCGAGGAACTGGTGAAGACCGGCGCGGCGTACTACTGCTTCTGCGAAAAGGCCGAACCGGCGGAGTCCGCCGAAGGGGAAGAGCCGTCCTTCGATTGCAACGACCCCTGCCGCGAACTCGACCAGGAAACGGTGAAGGCGAACCTCGCCGCCGGGAAACCGTATGTCATCCGCCAAAGAATCGACCGTTCCGGCACCTCGACCTATCAGGACGCGGTCTACGGCGAAATCACCATCGAAAACAAGGTGCTCGACGACCAGATTCTCATCAAGCGCGACGGGATGCCGACCTACAATTTCGCCAACGTCATCGACGACCATACCATGGGAATCACCCACGTGGTGCGCGGCTGCGAATACCTGCCGAGCACGCCCAAATACAATCTGCTCTACAAGGCGTTCGGCTGGGAGATTCCGGAATACGTCCACCTGCCGCTCATCATGGGGCGCGACGCGGAAGGGAACGTCTCGAAGCTGTCGAAACGCCACGGCTCAGTCAGCTTCGAAGGGCTGGTCGCCGAAGGTTACCTGCCCGCCGCGATCGTCAACTACATCGCGCTGCTCGGTTGGTCGCCGAAGAACGACCGCGAGATCATTCCGCTTGACGAAATGAAGCAGATTTTCGCGGTGAGCGGGCTCAACAAGGCGTCGGCGGTGTTCGACTACGACAAGCTGGACTGGATGAACGGGGAGTATCTGAAAGCGCTTTCGCCGGAGGAGTTCGCCCGCGTCTCGCTGCCCTTCTCCGGCCTGGCCGGAACCGCGCTGGAGACGAAAATGCAGCTCGTCGCGCCGCTGCTCCAGCCGCGGGTGCTCAAGCTGAGCGAGATTCCGGAGAAGATCGGCTTCCTGCTGGAACAGCCGGAATACACGAGCGAGCTGTTCTTCAACAAAAAGAGCAAAGCGACGCCGGAGACGGCGAAGGCGGCGCTCGAGACGCTGATCCCCGAATTCGAAGCGCTGGGCGACTGGACGATTGACGCGCTCAATGCGATCATGACCCGCTACGCCGAAGCACAGGCCGTCAAGCTCGGCCAGCCGATGTGGGCGATCCGCATCGGCGTCTCCGGCCAGGCGGTGACGCCCGGTGGACCGGCCGAAATCATGGAAATTCTCGGCAAAGAGGAGTCGCTCCGCCGGTTGCATCTGGCAAAAAACAAATAACGCGTCAGAAGAGGCGTATCAGAGGAGAGGGGAAAGAAGATGAGGAGAATTCTTTCCGGCTTGATGCTGCTCCTGTGTCTGCAGGGGTTGGCGGGGCCGCGCATTGCTCTAGTCGGAGTCGGTCAATTGGGCGAAAACTTCGCCGACCTGGTTCTGGCCGAATCCGAAGGGCTCGAATTCGTCGAACGGTCCGCAATTCAGGGTGTGCTCAAAGAACGGAAACTGCTGGCGCAGAATCTCGATGCGAACTCCATCCCCGGCCTCTCCGGCCTGCTCCGCGTCGCGGTTTTCGCCGTCGTGGAGGGCGATCCGGGCGAGATGCTGCGGGTGACAATCTTTGAGACGGCGAACGGCTTCCGGCTGGCGGAGCTGCTGCTTCCGCCCGAGGAGGCGAAACCGGAACGGGTCGGCGCCGAACTCCGCCGCGCCGCCGGGCTGTTGCAGAATCCGCAAAATGCGATGTTCCTTTCCTTCGGCGGAATCACCGACCTCGGCGTCCCGGAACGTTACGCGAAGGAGGCGAAAGCGTGCGCCGCCGCCGTCCGGAGGCAAATCACCGCGATTCCGGGAATCCTCATCCTTGAACGCGACCACCTCGCGCGACTGCGCGCCGAACACCGGCTCACCGGAGACTTCGGGAGACTGGCCGGAGCCGCCCGCCTGGTGCGTTTCCAGCTCATCCCCGGAGCTGCGGCGGAACAAAACACCTGCCGCCTTCAGCTCATCGACACGAACGGGACCGTGCTTCTCGAACAAACGTGCTCCGTCACCGACTCCGCCGCGCCGAAAACGCTGGCGGCAAGTGTCGCGGAGTTCCTGAAAAAGTCGCCTCCGCCCGCCGAAACCCCGCAGGACCGGGAGAAGGAGGCCGCCCGCTTCTTCGCCGCCGCCGAATTCCGAACCAAAGTCGGTGCCGGTCAGACGCCGGAGACCCTGCGGCTCTACCGCACCGCAGTGGAACTTTCCCCAAACCCGAAATATAAAAAAGCATTCAAAAATAATTTATTCAACAGCGGCACAATTCCGGCGGGCGAAACCGCCGATCTTCTGGACCTGCTGGGCCTGAACGACGACGACCTCGCCAACCCCGATCATTTCAGCCATTACCAGTTTCGGCTGCAGCAGGCGTACACGCACCGGGACGAACTGGATGCGGGGCAACTTGCCGTCGTCCGCGGCCTGGCCTCCCGAATGCGCAAAACCCGTCTGGAGAATCTGCGGACAATAGGCCGGAATATGAACTGGAAGGACTTTTCGGACCTGAGTTTCTTTCTCTCCATGAGTTTCGAAATCATCGACCCCTGTTTCTGGTTCGACGACCGGAATTTTGATACCGACGCCGAACAGATTCTGAAGGAAGCGGACCGGCAACTCCTCCTCTGTTCCCAACGGCCCGCCGCGCCGAAGAAAGGGCGATACGATTTCCAGTCCGCGCTCAACAAGGCGCAGCGTATGCTGTGCAACCTCCCGAACCGGAGCGCCATCGACACGGCGGAACGGCTGGCGACACGCTGCGATGCGATCGATCACCCGTATCTGCGCGAGTTCTCCGCCCAGATGCGCTTCCATGCCGCGCTGAGGCGGGCGGGGAAAAACCGTGAAAAAATCCGCCAGGCGTGCCAAACTGCCATTTCGCAGACTTCGCCGGAGCGGGACTACATCACGACCCGCCAGACCTGCTATCTCCTGCAGGACGCGGCGAAAGGCGAAAAAATCTCTTACAATTCCATTTTCGAGGAAGAGCTGAACCGGTGCCGGGAGCAATCTCCGGCGCGGACGCCGGAGGAGCTGCTTGTCGAATTCGCCCGCGAAAAGCGCGAAGCCGACCCGGCTTCGATGCTGAAACTCGGCGATTCCGACTCGGCCTGCGCGTCTTCGTTCGACCTGTTGCTGCAAGGGAATCTTTCGCCGGATATCCTCGCCCGGCTCAATCCGGATTTCCGTTTTGCCGAACTGGTAAAATCCGCCAGTTTCCCGATTTTGCACACCGATATGCCGCCGGACGGAATGCTCTACTACACCCTCAGCCGGGGAGGAGCGCTGACGCTTCACCGGTTTGATCCGAGTTCGGGAAAGAGCGAACGGCTGAACCATCTTGCGAAGGTGGATACCAATTTTCTGCTGCAAAGCTCCTGCGCCGCGAGCCGGATGCAGGTCAACGACGGATACGCCGCCATCTCGGAGCCGGAACGGATTCTCCTGCTTCCGCTGGACGGTTCCCCCGCATCCCAAATCGGCGACTGGCCGGGGAAAATCGCCGGAGCCGTGGTGTCCCAAGGCCGGGTCTGGGCGATCGGGCCGCAACTGCTGGTCAGCTCCGACTTTGAGGGAAAAAACCGTACCATTCATCTCTCCTGGCAGGACGAACACCTGAATGAGCTGAACGCGATCCGCGACGCCGTCCACGGACAGGAGTCATTCTGCAACCTCTTCCCGGAACCGGATGCGGGGACGCTGCTGCTGCTCACCCAATACCGGATTCTCCGCTATCATCCGGGCAGCGGAAAACTCGAGCCGCTGCCCGGCCGGTTTTTCGGAAGCGGCTCCCGGCGGATCGGCGAAGACATTTCCGTCGGAGCCATCTACCAGGGATTCAACCCGTCCGCCTTCTGCCCGATCTGGAAAACCGCCGAAAGGCGACTGACCCTCCCGGTCGCCGCCGAATACCTGGCCGATGCGGCCGAAGTTCCGGCGGAACACCGGATCGACAAACGCTACAGCCTCTCCGGTCCGGCCTGCGTCCAGGACGGACTGGTCTGGACAACGGGATATCCCCGAACCACCCCCAGCCGGGTGATGGACCCCGCCGCGCCGGAACGCTCGCCGTTCTGGATGTATCCGAGCGTAACCGCGTTTTATCCCCATCCCGACGGCCGTTCCGTCCTGATGGTGACCTCGAACCGCATCGTCAAGGTAACCCCGCCGGAGAAACTGCCATGAAATTGGAATTCGCCCTGTCCGCCCTGTTCTGCCTCACCCTGCTGCTCCCGGCGGCGGAACTCAAGCTGCCCGCGTCGAAGTGGAAGTTCGAATCCCTCAATAAAGACGATATTCAGGAAAACTGGTGGTACAAAATTCTTCCTGGCAGCAATGAAAAGAAAGAGGAGATCATCCGGCTCTGCAGCGAGGACGGGTCCATTAACCGGCGTGTTGTGCTCATACTCAATGCCGTCTCCAACGGACCCGCCGTATTCAAAGGACGGGTGCGTTTTCTGTCGGAGGAATCCCGGCTGAATGTGCTTCTGATCTATCACTATTATTCTCCTTCGACGACCATTCACTTCATCGATGCGGACCCTCTCGATCGTACAGTGATCAAATCGACCGGGAAAATCGGAGAGTGGCAGAATTTCGAGGTAGGACTCAATATCAAACTGCGCCGCAACTGTCCCGACTGCGGGCGGAACGTAACTCCGGAACCGCGGGTTTATCTGACCGTGGAAGGGTCTGACCAATACTCAGCGCGGCAATTGCTGGCGCTGGAACTCGAATCCATGACACTGTCCGGTTCCGGAGTCCGCTCAATCAAAACGGCGCCGCGTCAAGTGCTCAAGACGGACCGGGGCAGGCTCAAACAGCCGGAACTTCCGCCGAATTTCACCGGCAACCGTTTCGATGCAAACGCCGCCGTTTTCGACTCGAAGAAACCGAGCCTGCCGGAAGCGTTCAACGACTCCGCGCTGACCGATGCACAGCGTATTTCACTCAATCCCGATTTCGAGATCAAGCTGCTGACTCCATTTGAGCAGGGAGAACGCGCCAATCAGCGTGCGAGGCTGAAATTCCCGCATCCCATCGATCCGGGAGAACCGTACCCGACGCCGATCCTGGCGGATACCTGCGACGGAGCGTTTTACGCGGTGATGCCGAACAGCCGGGAGTTCTTCCTGGCGAAATTCGACCCGGAGAAGAGCCGCTGGGAGACAGTCAAGGAACATGTCACGCCCCCCGCGCCGCAGAAGAAGGACGATCCCCGGCTGACCACCGCCGAAGAGCAATTCGACCGCGGCAAGGATTCCCTCTCCCGGCTCCTCCACCCCGACGCTCCGCCGCGACAGCCGAAGGTCGCAGCGCCGAAGACGCTGCTCGTCAACGGCGAAGACGGGTTTGCCTCGACATCGGGGCAGACTCCGCCGCCGGAATTCCAGTCGGAGAAGGTCCGCGAACTTGCCGTCACCGGGGCATGGAGCACTCCCGGCTCGACGACGATGCTACTCGGCATCCCCCGGGAACAGCAGGCCTGGGCATGGAACCCCGTCACCGGAAAGGCGACGCGGCTTCCGCTCCTCTTCCGCGATGACTCGGCCGTCATCCCGCTTTCCGACGGCTATTTGTTCTTCCAGCGCCCACCCTACACGGCAGAGATTCGCTACCTTCCCGGCGACGGGCGGCCTTCGCGACTGCTGGCCGGGAAACCGGCCGCCGCACGGCGCGCCACCCACCTGCGCAACCTGCCCGGCGGAGGCCAGCTCCCGATGGAGAGCTACCTCGGCCTGCGCGGCCGGTACCTGATCGTCTCCTTCGGCCCCAAACTGGCGTTCCTCAATCTGCTCGATCCGGCCAAGTCGCTGCTGCTTCAGGGATTCGAATTCCGGTTCGCCATCCTCCGCCCGGATTCCGACGTTATCCGGGTCATCGCCCGGGAGGGAATGTTCGACCTGCGCCCGAAAGACGGCTGGGGCGAGCTGACCGACGCCGACTTCGTCGAAGTCCGGGATAACTTCCTCACCCGGAACAATCTCGACTCCTCCAAACTCGTCCCGCTCAAGAAGTTGATTACGGCGGTGGAGGCAACCGACCCGGACCTGTTCCGGGCGGAGTGGAAGGAGTTCGACGGCGTCGACTGTCTCGTGCTTTCCTGGAAGAAGGTTCCGTTCAACTGCGAAGTCAAATTCGATCTCGATCAGGAACTTCTGGAACAATCGCCGGTCACCTTCTACGGATTCCTGCCGCGGCAGCTGAGCGGCGCGACACTTACCCCGGAAGAGCGGAAAATACGGCAAAAAATGATGTGTTACATTTCCAACAGAGTCAGTGTCGGATTTCCCGAGTACGGCATTCAGGTGCAGAAGGGGAACACGCTGAGGTTCAGCCTGAACCAGACGGATTCCCCCGGAGAGCTGATTCTCGCGGCGGTCGGCAAGTGACTCCGGTCACTTCCGCTTCGACGGCATGAGGAGGCGGCGGATCAGCAGGATGTTGTCCACCGCCGTGAAATCGAAACCGGGGCTGAACACGATGACCCGGCGTTCGCCGTTGCGGAGGGCGATGCAGCTCCAGTCGCCGGTGTTGTCGGCAACGCGATCCCGCTTATCAAGGAGCGCGCCGAGCGTCCCCGGAACGTCGCCGCGCAGCAGCGAAATCTCCTCCCAATCCCCGGCGAGCGGAAGCGGGAAGGCCTGCTTCCCGGGGAACACGAGAACCGTCTTCTGCGCCCGCTCGATTTCGCCGGGGTAACAGTCGGTCACCAGAATCTCCGCCGGAGCCGCATCGGTCGGCGCGGCAATCGCCCGCAAATCGACGTGAAAAATCCGGGAGAGCTTCGACGAATCACAGAAGACGACAAAGGGCAGGATTCCGGGCGACCAGATGCGGATGTTCCACTGTTTCCCGTTCACGTTCAGCACCGCATCGGTGGAACAGCCGGGATTCAGCTCGGGCAGATTGAGCGTCACCGCACCGTCGCCCGAGGCGAGTTCGCGCCCATGCGCGGCGGTGAGCGTCCAGCTCCCGCCCTTGACCGGAACGGTTTGCTCCCGGCCGGACCAGACATTGATGACCTCCTCCCCCGCCCCGGCGCAGTACAGCAGGGCGGACAACATGACCGCGACACCCCATTTTTTCATAACCCGGCTCCTCCTTTGTATCCGGAAATGGCGGAACGAATCCGCCGGGTGATTTCGGCGGCGCTCTTCTCCGGCTCCCCGAACACATCGGAGAGGGAGACGCGGCCGATTTCCCGGCGGGAAAGATCGTGGATCAGCACCTTGACATTCACCTCGCGCCCGGTGGAACCCGGCTCGAATTCGAAGGTCAGAAGACAACTCGAAGGCGTCAGGACAAACTCCTTGCCGGAAAATTCGCGCTCTCCGTTGACCAGCCCGAGCCGTCCGCGTTCGAGCAGTTGAAAACGCGGATCGTCGAGCAGCAGCCGCTCCACGGCGGCGACGCACTTCTCGATCCCGTCCTTGAGCCGGCGCGGCACGCCGACGTCGCGCACCGCCACGGTGGAAATGCAGACCGGATGCGAAAGCGCGGCCTTCTCCGCCGCGCGGCGGATTTCCGCCGCCGCGAATCCGGCCCTCTCCGCCGGTTCCGTTTCCGGATTGAACAGACGGTCGGCCAGCCGGTAACCGTTTTTCGCATTGAACACCACCACGCCGGAACCGCCGACCATAGCGAAGAGGTCGGTATGGGGGAACAATCCGGCCAGCCCCTCCCCCGCCAGCTTGCGCTCGCGGAGAATCCGGTCCACCTCGGAGCGTTCGAGGAGATCGAACGCGCCGTCCTGCGAAAGTTCCGCCGTAATCAGGGCGACCGGAACCGCCTCGCCGGTCAGCGCCAGCTTTTTGGGCGCGGCGGCGAAGAGCATCACGGAGAAAAACAATACGGCTGTCGAAAAAAGAAGTTTCATTTCAGTTTCACCACGGAAAGTTGTTGCTGTCCAACAAAAACCCAGCTCCCGTCCTCGAGCCGGAACACGTTGACGCCGCCGGGAACCAGAAGCAGCGGGGATTCTTCCGGATTCTTCAGGTCGAGCACGAGCGGGCAGCTCCAGCTGGCGGCGGAGATCAGATAATCACCGTCCAGCAGCAGCGGCGGCTTGAGTTCCTGCCAGCCGTTGATCTGCCGTACCCCGTTCGCCTTCGCCCACTTCGCATCGTGTTTCGACTGCGTCAGAAACCAGGCGATTTTACCGCTCTTCTTGTCGAATTTGAAAAAGCGTTCGCCGAAATTCGAACAGGTGCCGAGAACGAAATCGCCCTGGTCGCGCAGCAGCATGTCGCATGTATTCGCGAACGAATGAAGCGATTCAAAACATTCCGTCTTCGGGTCGAAACTCCAGAGGGTGGCGGTCTTGCCGAAAATTACGGTGCCGAACATCAGTTTGCCGTCCGGCAGAACAATCAAATTGGTCACCATTCCTTTGGGAAGGGAGTCCAGCGGAGTGACCTTGTCGGCGCGCAGCGCGGAACAATGAAGCTTGCGGTTCGAACCGTCCAACTCGAACGAGCACATGGAAAGCAATTCCGTCCCTCCCCCCGGCCGGGTGCCGCCGCCCTGCAGGCAATAACACCGCCCATCGACGACCGCTGCGGAAACAACATAGTTTCCGGGCAGATCTCCGATTTGCGTCCACTGCCGGGTTTTGAGGTTGTACAGCGCCATGGCATCACGCCCCCCGACCATCAGAAAGCCGTTCGATGCGGAAAACGAAAGCGGGCGATCCAGCCGGGACGATCCGGCGGAAAAATCGCGGATGGACAACTCAGACCCGGCCAGCCGTTCCGATGTCATCGTCTTCGGGTCGAATCGTTCGATATGCAGCAACTGCCGCCCGCCGTCGAAAAAGAGATAGATGACGCCATCCAGACCAACCGCATCCATGCACATTCCGCCCGAAAACGGAATCTGGCGAATCACAAATGCGCGGTTGAGATCCCCGAGCAGCTTCTTTTTCTTCAACAGCGCCTCCGGCCCCTGAGGCCGCGCATTCACGCCACCGGATGCCTCCAATCCGTTGAGTCCCATCATCGAAAGTGCGTTTTTCTCCGATCCCGGCAACGACGGCTCCTCCCGGAAAAGCTGCATGGCCATGCTGTCAAACCCGTGATGCAATTCATTGCTGCAAATCACTTTCAGTACGGACTTCCGCAATTCCGGAGCGAAGCGGCCGATGCGTTCAAAATCCCCCGTACCGGTTTGCAGGCTCAGGTCACGCAACAACCGCTCACCGCTATCCTGCCCGGAATGGGCAAGCCGATATTCGCGCCGGATCAGCTGCATTTTTTCGTACAGATAACGATCCTGCGTCAAATATTCAAATGCCGAGAAGGAACTTCCGAGAGGGTACTGGATGATCGGATCGGGGAACAGTTCCCCAAGCCGGTCGTAATGCCGGAACATGATCTCTTTCAACGCCGCATTGGAACGATCCGAATTCAGCAGTTCACCGAACGCGATCCATTGATCGTACAGCTGAGTCACCGCCGGATAATCGATTTCGCGGATCAGAGCAGTCATTTCACTGAAGTCGGAGAAGATTTTCTTCAGCTCCTCGATCGCCTCCGCCCGGAGAAACCCATCGTTGTCAATGCTTTGGAACGAAAGAAAAACAACACTGATATGAAGTTTCTTCTGACGCGCTTCCGGGTGTTTCCGAAGAAAGTCGCGCATGGCACGGTAAAATTCCAATTCCCGCCGGTAAGTGTCACGAATCAACTTGACCATGTCGTAATAGTCCCAATAATCAGAACCGTAGCGAATCAACTCCTCATAAGCATAAAGTTCCGTTTCCGAACCGACCCCGTCCGAAAGATCAAGATAACGCCGGACGAAATCCACCCCCCGGCCTTCCCGATCCCCGAAACCCCGAATGCGGTCGAACAATTCCGAGAGTTGTCTGCGCTCTTCTTCGGTGGCGCGGGAAACCGGCAGGTTGGTAAAACTGTAGATTGGGAAATTACTGAACAGAAACGGCTGGCGATAATCGGGATATTTCCGGTAAAACACTTCCGCCTGTTCGATGAATTTCCGAAATATCTCCAGCCGGGCAGGCCAGTCAGTCCGTGTATCATGGACGCGGGAAAGCGCAAGCAGGATCGCCTCGCGCCGGTAATGCGGATTCTCCGGGTCGAGCGCGCAGGCGGAGTTGATCAGCGGCTCCAGCGCATCATATTCGGGACCGCGCCGGTTCTGACAACGGGCAACCGCTTTCAGCTTGCCCCGGTACTCCTCGAAGAACCGCGCCGCTTCCGTGCGGTTGGCGTCGGGGGTCTTCGCCTCCTGTGCGGCAAGCATCAGCGCCCCCAAGAGCGACAGGATCACGGCGAGTTGTTTCATTTCCCCGCCTCCCCGAGCAGCCGGACGCTCGACAATTGTTTCTGGCCGACGAAAATCCAGCTTCCGTCCTCAAGTTTGAAAATACCGACCCCGCAGGAAGCCAGCAGCAGCGGCGACTCCTCCGGATGCTCCAGGTCGAGCACGAGCGGGCAATATGTGCCGGCGGCGGAAATCAGGAACTTCCCATCCAGCAAAAGCGGCTCCTTGAGTTCCTGCCACCCCTTGAGCTGCCGCACGCCGTTCGCATTCGCCCATTTCGTGTCGGATTTCGACTGGGCAAGGAACCAGGTGATCGTTCCGTTCTTTTTATCGAATTTGAAAAAACGCTCTCCAAAACCATAGCAGTTGCCGAGAACAAAATCCCCCTGGTCGCGCAGCGACATGTCGCAGGTTTTCTCAAAGGAATGGAACTTCTCAAACTGCTCGGTTTTCGGGTCAAAACTCCAGAGGGTGGCGTTTTTGACGAAAAAGACGGGACCGAAAAAGACGGTGCCGAACATCAGTTTGCCGTCCGGCAAGGCAATCAACCTGGTCGCTTGTCCTTTTGGCATCGAATCCAACGGAGTCACCTTTTCCGCCCGCCGCGCGGAAAAATGAATCTTGCGATCGGAACCGTCCAACCGGAACGAACACATGGAAAGCAATTCCGTCAATCCTCCCTCGCAGGCAAGACCGCCCGAAAGACAGTAGCAGCGGCCATCGACAATGACGGCGGAAACCACACGATTTCCGGGAAGATCCTCCACCAGCGTCCACCGGCAACTTTTCACGTCGAACAGCGCGACCGCGCCCCAGCCGCCGACGATCAGCCTGCCATCGGATGCGGAGAAGGAAAGCAAACCGCTTCGCCGAAAAAGCGAGGTCAGATACTCCAGCCCCTTCAAGCCGGGATCAGGCATTTCCACCAAAGCCATGGTCGCCGGCGCAAAGCGGGCGATATGAAACCGGTGCTTGTCATCGTCGAAAAGCAGATAGATTTGCCCGTCCATCTCGACAGCGCCCATACAGGTGCGCTTCGGAAAAGGCAAAGCGCGGACGGAAAAGGAACTGTTAAGCTCTTCAAGCCGCTTTCTTTTCTCCGCCGACGCCTTCCCTTCCCAAAGAACAAAGCCGATACGCTCAAAGCCGTGGCGGAACGCATTGCTGCAGATCACATTCAATTCGGATTTTTGTAAATCCGGCAAAAAGCGGGCGATGCGCTTCATATCTCCGGCCCCCAGCCCCGCGTTCAAATCGGTCATAAACAGTTCAAACGTGTCTTCCTCCTTGTTTGACGCCCGGTAATCGCGGTAGAGACGCAGAATTTTATCATACAGAGAATTGTCTTGCGTCAGATATTCAATGGCAAAGAACTCCAGCCCGACCGACTCAATGGCGGGAGGAGAAGGCAAGGCCCTGATGCGGTCGAAATGATGGAATGCCGCCTCCCTGAGGCCGGCGTCGGAGCAGCCGGACCGGAGAAGTTCCCCCACGGCAAGCCGGCCGGACAACAACAAGGTAACCGGGCGATAATCAACTTCGCGCATCAATGAACTCATTTCATCGAAATCGGAAAAGATTCTCTTCAGCTCGGCAATCGTCTCCTCCCGGCGAAAACGATCTCGGTTCACCCCTTCGAATTGAAGGAAAACATTGCTGATGAAAAGTTTCTTCCGGCGCGCCTCCGGATGCTTCTGAAGAAAATCGCGCATCGCCCGGTAAAATTCCAACTCGCAACGGTAACTGTCGCGAACCAATTTCTCCGTATCATAATACCACGAATAACTGCATCTGTCGCGAATCCATAGCTGATAGAGTGACAATTCCCGCTCGGAACCGACCCCGTCGGACAGGTCCAATTTCCCCCGATAGAAATCCGATTCCTTCTGCTCTCTGTCATGAAGAACGCGAATGCGGTCAAACAGCGTCGAAAGTTCCCTGCGCTCCTCTTCGGTCGCGCCGGAGACCGGCAGGATTTCAAAGCAATGAACCGGAAACGAATAAGAAAAAAACGGCCGGCGAAAATCGGGATATTTCCGGAAAAACTCGTCCGCCTGTTCGATGAACTTCCGGAAAGTCTCCAGCCGGGCAGACCAGTCGATCCGTGTATCATGGACGCGGGAAAGCGCAAACACGATCGCCTCGCGCCGGTAACGCGGATTCTCCGGATCAAGCGCGCAGGCGGAGTCCAACAACGGGTCCAGCACATCCCACTCCGGACCGCGCCGGTTGCAGAAACTGGCAACCTCCTTGAGTTTGGCCTGGTACTCCTCGAAGAACCGTGCCGCCTCCGTGCGGTTGGCTTCGGGAGTTTTCGCTTCCTCTGCGACAGCCAGCATCAGCACACCAAAGAGCGACAGGATCACGGCGAGTTGTTTCATTTTTCCGCCTCCCCGCGCAGCCGGACGCTCGAAAGTTGCTTCTGCCCGACGAAAATCCAGCTCCCATCCTTAAGCCGGAAGACATTGACTCCGCAGGGAACCAGCAGCAGCGGGGATGCTTCCGGATGTTTCAGGTCGAGAACGAGCGGGCAATCCGAGCCGGCGGCGGAAAGCAGATAATCGCCGCTCAGTAAAAACGGCTCCTTGAGTTCCCACATCCCCTTCAACTGCCGGACTCCGTTCGCGTCGGCCCATTTCGCGTCGTGTTTCGACTGGGTGAGAAAATCAGTGACTTTTCCGGTCCTCTTGTCGATCGTGAAAAAGCGTTCCCCGAAACCGAACCAGTTGCCGAGGACGAAATCGCCATGGTCGCGCAGCCCCATGTCGCACGTGTTCTCGAACAATTTGAGTTTTTCGAAAATCTCCGTCTTCGGGTCGAAGCCCCAGAGCGTCGCGGTCTGCCCGAAAAACACGGTGCCGAACATCAGCCTACCGTCCGGTAAGGCAATCAGCCCGGTCACCCGGCCTTTGGGCAGCGAGTCCAGCGGCGTCTCCTTATCCGCCCGCCGCGCCGAGAAGTGGAGCTTGCGACCGGTTCCGTCCAGATCGAACGAGCACAGCGAAAGCAGTTCCGGGCTCACCCCCAATGCGGCGCGTCCGCCCATCAGGCAGTAACACCGGCCGCCGACGATCACGGCAGAAACCACATCGTTGCCGGGCAGGTCTTCGACCAGCGTCCACTCCCGCGTTTTGAGGTCGTACAACGCCACGGCGTCGCGTCCGCCGAGAATCAGCCTGCCGCCCGAGGCGGAGAACGAGATGGAACACCCCTGCCCGTAGAGCCGGGGCTGGAGTTTGAGCGCCTCCAGTCCGGGATCGGGCAGCGGCGTCAGGGACATCTCCCGCGGATCGAACTCTGCGACATGCAGCCGGCGCCTGCCGTCGCAGAAGAGCAGATAGATGACCCCCTCCGACTCCACGGCGTTGAGGCAGGTGCTGGTTTCAAACGGCAGTTGGCGGATGGCGAACGCGGCATTGAGTTCGTCCAGCAGTTTTTTCTTCTCCGGCGACGGTTGGATCGAAGCAAGCTGCATCCCGATACGGGAGAACGCATTGTGCAGCGCGTTGTCGCAAATCGCCGCGAGCGCGGATTTCCGCAATTCGGGAACGAAACGCCCGAGGCGCTCGGCATCTCCGGCCCCGTTGCCCCGGCACAGGTCGTTCCGGAACTGTTCGAAGGTATCCTTCCCCGCTTTCTCCGCCAGATATTCCGCCTGAAGACGCTGCAAACGAGGAAACATCATGTAGTTCTGCGTCAGGTAACCGAGCGCGAATTCGACTCCGGGAGTGTTGAGTTTCGGACCGGGCGGCAGCGCGTCGATCCGCTCGTAATACCGGAACATCGTTTGCTTCAACGCCGCATCGGAACGGTCCGAATCGAGGAATTCGCCGAACGCCAGCCAGCCGTCGTAAACCACCGTCAGCGGCCGGTAGTCGATCTCGCGCACCAGCTCGCCCATCTCTCCGAAATCGGCAAAAATCTTCTTCATCCCGGCGATGGTCTCCTCGCGGCGGAATTCATCGCGGTCCACCCCCATGAAGAAAAGAAAGGTGCTGCTGATTTCAAGCTTCTTCCCGCGCTCTTCCGGGTGTTTGCGGAGAAAGTCGCGCATGGCCCGATAGAATTCCAGCTCCTTCCGATAGGTTTCGCGAACCATTTTCTCCGTGTCGTAATAACTCGAGTAGTAGTTCCCGCAGCGAATCCATTCGCGGTAAACGTACAGCTCCTGCGCGGAACCGATCCCGTCGGAGAGATCGAGCTTGCCGCGGTAGAAGTCGGCCTCCCGCTCCTCCCGGTTGCGAAGCACGCGGATGCGGTCAAACAACGCCGAAAGCTCCTCCCGCTCCGCCTCGGTTGCACGGGAGACCGGCAGGTTGTTGAAGCTGTCAACCGGAAACGAATGAGAGAAAAACGGCTGGCGGAAATCGGGGTATTTTTTGTAAAACGCCTCAGCCTGTTCGAGGAAACGGTTGAGCGCGTCCAGCCGCCCGCGCCAGTCAATCCGCGAATCGTGAACGCGGGAGAGCTCGAGCATGATCGCCTCGCGCCGGTAGCGCGGATTCTCCGGGTCGAGCGCGCAGGCGGCGTCGAGCAGCGGCTTCAGGGCATCCCACTCCGGGCCGCGCGAATTGCTGTAGCGCGCCGCCTCTTTGAGCTTGGCGCCGTACTCCTCGAAAAATCGCGCCGCCTCGGCCTGGCGCGGCTCCGGCGTTTTCGCCTCCTTTGCGGGCAGCGCGGCGAAGATCAGCCCGACGCAGAGACCGGCGAGGACGGCGCGCCGTTTCATGACCCCTCCGCCGTTCCGTAGTAGGCTTTGCCGTTGCATTTCCGGACCGGAACCACGGCGTGGATGGCGCGGCCTTCGTAGTTGATTTCAAGATCGATCACCAGCGTCCCGGCATCGCAGCGCGACACCACCACCGTGCCGGTCGCCAGGTCCGAATCGAGCCGGATCGAGTCGTCGTCGGTGCAGGCCAGCGAAAGCCGCCAGCTCTTACCGCCCTTCCCGGCCAGGTCGATATGGACCCAGTTCATCTGCCCGGACTCGCTGTCGCGTTCGCCGGTCACCAGCTCGTCGCCGAAGAAGAAGACCGCCGCCCGGTTGCCGAAGAGCCGCACCGACTCCTTGAGCCGGACATACTGGTCCCCGACGCTCCCGCAGTTGCGCGGCCTCTCCGTATGCGGAGAAACCAGGAGCGCCGTCACCCCCAGCACCACGAACAGCGCCGCCGCCCATGCCACCCAGTGGAGCCGCCGTCTCGCCGGAAACGCGTGAACCTTCCGGAAGAACTCGCCGGCGAACTCCTCACCGGTTTTCGCAAAGACCGGCCGGGAGTTCCGCTTCTCATCGAGAAGCTCTTCCAGTCTGTCGTCATTCATGTTCCATCCTCCCCAGAATCTCTTTCAGGAGCTGCTTCGCCTTGTGCACCCGCTGGTACAACGTATTGGGCGAACACTCCAGCTCGCGGGCGGCGCTTTCGCCGTCCAGCCCGCTCAGCACCGCGATGTGAATCGTGTCACGGTAGAGCGGCGGCAACTCGGCCACGGCCCGGTCGAGCCGTTCCATCTCCGGATTGCTCTCATTCCCTTCCGGCTCATATCCGTCGAGCTTCTTCCGCTCGCGGACCCTTCGCCGCAGCAGGTCGTAGCTCTCGGTCACCACGATGCGCGAGACCCAGCCGGAGAGCGCGGCGCAGTCGCTCCGGAACGAGCCGCGCCGGTTCCACGCCTTGACCAGCGCGGATTGAACCGCGTCGTCGGCGTCGGCGGGCGAGTTCACGATCCCGACCGAAATGGCGCGGTAGAGTCCGAGTTTGTTCCGGATCAGCTCCGCGAATATAAGTTCAAATTGTCCGTCCCGGCCGTCCAAGAAAGCGCTCCGTAAATTTGATTTTCACAAAAAAGACGCGGCCGGAGCCGCGTTTCTTAGCAGATTCAATTTTAATCCGGAAAAAATCAGCAGAGCTGGGGTTCGTTCTCCCGGACCATCGAGCAGCTCGAATTGAGCTCTCCGTCGCGGCGGTCGAAGCTGGCGGTCAGCAGCCCGGCCGGAGTCTGCAGCCGGTAGACGCCGAATTCGAGCGGCCCCGGCTGGGGATCGAACGCGAATTCCGTCCAGCCCGGCGCGGTCGGCACGAGGCCGAACAGACGGCGCGGAATCACATTGCCCGGCGCGCTTCCCCACGGATGCGCGAAGCTCATGTTCGGCTTCTGCACCGGGTTCCACGCCTCGGTCGCCACCGTCGCCCCCTGCCGGATCATGCCGAGCCAGCTGAATTCGGAGTCGGCGGTCATCAGCTCGACCGCCCGGTCGGCGCGGCGCGCCCGGAAGAGCGCGTCGAGATAGAACTGCGCGCCGTAGACGCTGCATTTCATCCCGGCCCGGTCGATGAAGTCGGCCACCGGCGTCTCTTTTTCCGCATCGGCCAGCCCGAGGGCGAGCGCGAACATATTGGTGTGGAATCCGGCATGACGGCTCTCCGAATTATCCACGAACAGCGCCTGCTCCGGGTCGAACAGCCGGGCGTTGAACGCCGTCTTCACCTGTTCCGCCAGCGCGGCGAATTCGGCGGCGTCCCCGGCTTTGCCGAGGTATCCGGCCAGCTTCGAAAGGCAGTTGAGCGACCAGTGGACGAAGGCGTTCGGCACCGCGTTGTCCGGGCCGAATTCGTAGTTGTCGCGGCACGACTGCGGCCAGTCGACGATCACCCGCATCGGAAATTCCGGAACCAATCCGTCGCGCAGCAGTTTGTGGAAACTGCACTCGGCGACGAGGCGCGGATAAACCGTCTCCAGCAGTTTCCGGTCCCCCGTGTGCATGAAGTACTCGTAGACCACCGGCGCCATGAAGAGCCGCCATTCGCACGGCCAGGTGTAGTGGTTCATCTGGTAGAGGATGGTGCGCCGGGCGACGCGGACGCGGGATTCGACGGCGAAGTGGCTCAGCATATTGATGTAGGCGTCCGCCTCATAGGCCATGCGTTCGCGGCTCGGGCAGTCCATATAGACGTCGAGCGTGGTGTATTTGACCGAGTTTTTGCAGAGATTCCACACCTGTTCGAGCCGGGGATCGGAGCAGCGGAAGGTGGAGTCCTCCTCCGCGAACGGGGAATTCAGCGCCAGCGCGGCGATGGCGTTCGCGGAGAGCTTGCCCGGATAGCCGACCAGCTCGGCATAGCGGAACGAGCGGAGTCCGAAATGGCGGAGCCGCGCCCCGCCCTCCGGATAATTCCACCCCTCCTGGTAACAGTTCCCGGTGCGCATCTGGAAGCGGACGCCGCCGTAGGGCAGCAACTCCTCGCCGAGGCGGATCTCCACCAGCCCCGCTTCGTGGCTGACCAATTCGAGCGAACCGAACACGTTGCGTCCGAAATCGACCACGAGTCGGCCGTCCGCCAGATGTTCGATTTTGACCGGCTCGATCCGGGTCTCCTGATAAGCCGGAATCTGCGCGGGTTCGAGCTGGTACGCCTTGTCGTCGGCAAAGCAGGTCGCCAGCCCCCAGTTGGAATCGTCAAACTCGGAAGAGAGCCAGCCGTAGGGAAAGAGTTCCCCGTCGATATGCTCTGGTTGTTCACCGGGACCGGGGCTCCCCTTCGGGAACGAGAGGGCGGGCTTGCGGCGGCAGAAGTGGGCGAAAATATAATCGGCGGGAAGCACTTTCCAGTCCGGCCCGGTGACGAATTCGGCGTGGGAACCGTCGGCATAATCAACCCGGAGCGAAAGGGCGAAGCCGTACTTCTCCCCGCGCGAAAACACGCCGAGCACATTGGCCCCCTCATGCAGCATACCGGTCAAATTGAAATGCGTCTCGACGGCGCAGTCGGCCGAAACCGGACGGGCCGGACCGGCCCCTATCTGCTTGCCGTTGGCGAAAAAGCGGAATTTGAGGAAGCTCCCGGCGAGGAGCCAGTTGTGCTCCATGCCGGGAATCTCCATCCACGAAGGATAGGCGTAACTGTGCGGATCGGCGATCACGGCGGCGACCGCGCCGGCCACCGGTTTGTCAAGTACCAATACCTTCCGGCAGAATACGTTGCCGGGCCCCCCGATAAAATGCATATCGAACCCCTTTCGGTCGTCTTTCCAAGATATGGCGTTAACCTACATCCGAACCGCCGCATTTTCCAGTACCGGGGCGGAAAACCCGAACGGATTTTTCCGAATCCCCGCTCTGCGAAACCGCCTTGCCGATTTAAAATATGCTTACAATTTAATTTATTAAATCTAATATTAACCCATTGACATTCGCCGCCGATTTCATTATAATTATAGCTGTGAGAATTCACATGGAAAGGAACCTCTCAATGACATTTCAGAGAAAAACCCGCAACCTGACCGATCTCGCGCAGAAGGCCGGGGTGACCGCCGCGACGGCGTCGATGGCGCTCCGGAATTCGCCGCGTCTCTCCGATGAGGTCAAAGACCGGATTCGCCAGATCGCCGAGGAGGACGGCTTCACGCCGCGCTCCTACACGCGAAAAATCGCCGCCGCGCCGGGAAAACGCTTCTCGCACCTGAAACCGGTGCTGTTTCTCGACAACAGCGTCGATGAACAGGACCCGGTCGGCGCCGCGCTGCTGACCATACTCGGACCGATGATGAACCGCTACGGCGTGGAACTCCAGATGCTCAACCAGCGGGAACTGGCCGAAAACCCGGATGTGCTGGACGAAATCGGCGCGGTTTTCGTCTACAACGACCCCGCAGTGCTGAGCCGGATTCCGGTGGAAATTCCCGCGGTGCAGGTGTTCGGCTGGGAGCCGCTGCGGAAGAACACCGACCGCATCACCGCCAACGACGAGGAGATTGTTTCCCTGGCGGTCGAACACCTCCGGCGGGCGGAAGTCGAACGCAGCGCGATCTTCTGGCGCAGCGACATGATCAAAACCGGCCCCCATCCACGCATCGTCCGCTTCGTGGAACGGATGAACGCGCTCGGGATCGACACGGTCGAATTCCAGTTCGGCAAATTCGACACCGATTTCACCGAGCGGCTGCGAGCCTATGTCGCGGCGGGCTCCGACCGCGTCGGATTCTTCGGGTTCAACGCCCGCTGCGGCGTCAAACTTTGCTGCGGACTGGACAGCCTCGGGCTGCTCCAGAAATACAGCCCGAACAGTCTGATCGTCTGCGACAACAGCATTATGCTGAAAGATTTCTGGCCGAATCCGGCGATGATCGACCTCGACCTGCCGCTGATGACGCGACGGGCGCTCGAAATGCTGTTCCTGCGCATGGAAAATCCGGGAATCCCGGAAGCGCTGGTGCTGCAATCACCCCGGCCATTGAACACAACAACCCATTAGGGCAAAGACAGAAAGGGAAACGAAATGAAACGGAAATTCACATTGATTGAACTTCTGGTAGTGATTGCCATCATCGCCATCCTGGCGGCCATGCTGCTCCCGGCGCTGAATCAGGCGCGGCAGAGAGCACGGGCGATCAAATGCACTGGCAATCTCAAACAGGCGGGAACCGCGCTGTCGCTTTACGCCGCCGATTACCGGGATTCCATGCCCTCCCGGGCCGCGAGCAGCGGAACGTCGGGACAGGATTACAATATGGTCACGGTGGAAACCGCCTATCCGCACAACATTTCCTCCTACCTCGGCGGGGTCAACGAATACAACCTCAACGGCAATCCGCTGCTCTGTCCGTCGGCCCGCGTCGAAACCCAGACCACGCTGAACAAATGGAGCTGCACTTACAGTTACACGGTACTCTGCCACAACGAAATCAACAGCAAGAGCCAGGCCTATCTCGAGTACAACGGCGGAAAAACCCTGAACCAGGTCGCTCGCCTGAGCCGGATGCAAAGCGGCCGCGTCGCACTGCTCTATTGCGCGAAACCCTACACCAGCGGCTGCGTCCGCAGCAACATCGAAGGATTCGCCAACAAATGCGACGACCCGTTCAACGCGGCGTTCGGCGGCATCTTCCACAACCGGAGACTCTCGCTGCTGTTCTGCGACGGCTCCGCCGAGATGAGCGGGATTCCGGCCAAGCGGGTCACTCCGGACGGAACCTACAGCGCCTATTCCTGGACAATCGCACGATGAAAAAGCTCTTTCTCTTCTCCCTGCTGTCGGGAACACTCACCCTCTCCGCCGGAATACCCGTCCTCATCGACGGATTCGAAACCGGAACCATCGACGGTTGGGGCGGCTACAAAGACGCCAAAAGCCCCGCCCCCGTCCTCTCCCTCACCGACGACGCCCTCAGCGGCAACGCGGCGCTCAAGGTCACCTTCGGCGGATGCGCCCAATATCAGGGCATTCATTACTTCAAAGCCCCGGTGCTTCCGGAGAAGGCGACCGCGGTCTCCTTTCTGGTCAAACCGGTCACGGGAGCACCGCCGACGACCTTCGTTCTTTCTGAACGGAAGGAACGTTACGGGAAAGACTTTGCCACCGGCGTCATTCCGCTCAAACTGAGCGGAAACGACTGGCAGAAGGTAACGCTCAACCTCGCCGACATGAAATACGGCTCCGGACCGGAACGCGGCAAACCGTTCCCGCTCAAAGCCGGTACCGTCTACGCCATCCGGTTTTACGGCGCCGTGAGCGACCGGCCGGCCGTTTTTCTGCTTGACGACCTCGCCTGGGAGACGGAATGATGATTCGCCGCAGCCTCGCCATGCTCTTCGCCCTGCTCGGAATTCTCCCCGCCGTCCGGAGCGCCAATCTGTTCCCGGAAGATACCGGGTTCGAAACCGGTATCCAGAACTTCAGCTACTACCGCTCCGAAGACCCCATTCACACCGTCACGGGAGATGCGGCGGGCGGGAAAAGTTCCCTGGAAATCGACACCCGCGTCTGCTGGGCGCACGGACGCTGGGGGTACGCAATCCGGAAAGACACCGACTATACGATGAGTTTTTACGCGCGGCGCGTCTCCGGCGGCGACCGCATCCGGTTCACCATGATCGGCGTCCTCGACTGGAAACGGGAGGGCGACACCACATTCCAGATCAGCGATGAGTGGAGACGTTACAGTTGCCGCATTCGGACCGACCGGTCCGGGACCGTGCTCTACCCTGCGTTCCTGTCGGCAGGAGAGCCGCTCGTTTTCCGCATCGACAACCTCCAGCTCGAAACGGGAAGCGAGACGACGCCTTATCGCCCGGCGGAACCATTCAGCGCCTATGCCGGCGTGAACGGCGGGGGAGAAGTCGTCTTCACGCCCGCGATCCCCGAGCTTGCCGTCAGGCTTTATAACGCGGAGATTCCGGAAGAGCGGCAACCATTCACCCTCGACCTCACAATTCCGGGGACTGAAATCCGCGAAACGCACGAATCTCGCCTCGCGCCCGAGGCGGTTTCCGAAGAACGGTTCCGCTTCAAGCAGGCGGTGGCCTCCGGCTACTACCCCGCCGAGCTCGAAATCCGGGACAGAACCGGGAAGAGCGTCAAGAAAACCGCCGCCCCTTTCGTAGTCACCGCCCCCTTCCCCGCACAACCCGAACCGGGCTTCTTCGGCATTCAGGACAGTTCGCTGCCCCGCGTCTTTCTGCCCCGGATCGGAACCAGTTACCTGCGGACCGGCTTCAACTCCTGGAAGCAGATGGAGCCGCGCGAAGGAGACTTCCGGACAATCGACTTCGATAAACCGGCAACACTCTTCTGGCACCCGACGATGCATTCGGAATTCACCCCCGGCCAGATTCCCGGCTGGGGATTCAAACCGGGGACGAAGGAGGCCGACCCGAAAAAAGCGGCACGGTTTCTGGAAGAGTTTTTCAAGCAGTTCCAAGGCAAGGCGGAATTCGTCGATTTCATCAACGAGCCCGACCTCGAATTCCGCAACATGCCGAACGCGGCGGAGTATTACATCGAGCTCTTGAAAACCGCAGCGCCGATCGCCCGCAAATACGGAATCAAACTGATGATCGACTCTTCCGGCAACCGCTCCGAATTTTTCGAAAAGGTGTTCGAACAAGCAAACGATTCGTTTAAAATCAGCGGGCCGCATCCCTACTGCTCGCCGCGGATCATCGCGGCGGACGGACGGTTCTGCGCGCCGCCGGAAACCGGGGAATTCGCCTCGACCATGCGCGAACAGAGCAAGCTGGCGCGGGAACATCACAAGGAATTCCTGATCGGAGAGCTGGGGTACTCGCTCGAAGAAGCAATCCCCTTCCACGCCCCGGAAGCGCACCTGCACGCGGCCTTTCTCGCCCGGATGTTCCTGCTGGCGCGGAGTTATCCGGAATGCCGCCACCTGATTTGGTTCACCGGGCTGGACCGCTGGGAGTCGGGCCCGTACCTCTACGGAATCTGGCGAACCCAAAACGGCGTCCGCCCGCTGCCCGCCGTTGCGGCTTACGCGCAGGCCGCGCACGAAATCGACCACGCCGAAGCCGAGCTCCTGTTGGACAGCGACATCAAGCTTTTGCGCATACGCAAAGCAGGACGTACCTCGTATGCCGTCTGGAACGCCGGGGATGAACGCGAGCCGCTCCCCCTCGCCGGGCTGCCGCCCGACGCCGCGCCGCGCTCGATCTACGGAACTCCGCTGAAACCGGAAACAGCCGCCGTCACCGGAGCCCCGGTCTATCTCTCGGAAAACGCCGACGGAACGGTCCTGCCCGCACTGCGGAAGGCGATCGACGCCCGGCCGCCGCTGACTGTCAGGGGATATCTGCGCGACCGCAACACATTGAAACTCGAACTTCGCAACCGCAGTTTCTCCGACTGGCGTGGAGAAATCGAAACCATGCCGCTCTCCGGCAGCGAACCGCTGACCGTTCCGCGTCAGTCGATCGAAACCGTCACCGTGAAATCCGACAAAAACATTCCGCCGGCGCTCACGGTCGAAATGCGGGGAAAGGACGGACGGACGTTCCGGCAGTCCATCCGGCTGCCGGCGACAATCCAGGTCCGGCAACTCGATGTGAAGAATCTTGCCACTTTCGATTTCCGGAGCCTGCCTGGCGCGATCGAGCAGAGCACCCGCGAACACGTCTACCCCGCCGACCCGTCGATTCCGTGGCACGGTGCCGACGACCTGTCGCATCGAACCTGGCTGGGCTGGGATGACGACAATCTCTATTTGTTCAGTGATGTCCGTGACGACGCCCAGATCAATCCTTACCCGGACACGGCTTCGTGGAAAGGCGACTCGGTGCAGCTCGGCCTCGACCCCTTCAACGACGCCGACGGCAAACTCGCCTACGACTCCGATGACAGCGAATTCACCTTCGCGCCGGGAAAGAAGCCGTGGAGCCACCAGGGGCCGCCGACACGGAAGAGCCCGGCGGAAGCGGAAGGCGTCCATCAAATCATCACCCGATCGGAGGAGACCGGGACAACGACCTACCGGATCGCCATCCCCCGCCGACTGCTCTCCCCGCTGAAACTGCGCGAAGGAACCGTCTTCGGGCTGGCCCTCTGCTTCAACGACGAAGATCCGGGCGAACCCCGTTACATCATGGCATTCGGCCAGGGGATTGCCAATGAGAAGTGTGCCGGGAAATTCCTTAAAATGGAGCTCTCCAGATGAACCGATACCACATGGACAGTCCGCAAATCTGCACGGAAGAACGGTGGAAGATGTTCCGGGAGCGGATCACCTTCGCCCCCGAGGAGCTGCGGAAGCTAACCGATGCCGCGGAAAGCCGCATGAGCGGCCCCGGCTTCAGCGTCACCTTCCTCGACACGCCCTTCGAACGCGATCCGCACGACTATGTCAGCCTCTCCAAATACGCCTGGCCGAACCCGGACACGCCGGACGGCCTGCCGTGGATTCAGGGCGACGGGGCGGTCAACCCGGAAACGGAACATTTCGACACCGGCATGACCGAGATGATTCATTCCGTCGGAATCCTCACCGCCGCCGCCCGGATCACCGGAGAAAGCAGATTCGCCGAACGGGCCGGATTTCTTCTGCGCCAATGGTTTCTGAACCCGAAAACCCGGATGAATCCTCACCTGGACTGCGCCCAATTCCTGCCCGGCGCCCCGGAGGGCAGTTCGTGGGGGCTGATCGACGCACACTTTTTCTGCCGTCTCAACGAGGCCGTCCGTTCCCTCCCCTTCAATAAGAATTGGACCGAGGCCGATTGGGAAGGCTATCGAAAATGGTTTCTGGACTTTTATTTCTGGCTGGTCGGCAATCCGCTGCCGGTCAAGGAAGAGGGCGCGACTTCCAATCACGGCACTTATTACGATGTGCTGCTGGTCTCCACGCTGCTTCTCCTCGACCGGCCGCTCTGCGCCCGACGACAGCTGAAAGAGAAGACCGTTCCGCGCCTCTCCGTCCAACTGCTTCAGGACGGACGGATGCCGTTCGAGCTTTGCCGCACCCGTTCTCTCGGCTACATGCAGTTCAACCTGAGCGCCTGGGCCTGGCTCTGCAATTACGCACTGCCGTTCGGGATCGAATTGTGGGAGATGCCGTCCGACGACAACGGAACGCTGCAAAAAGCCTTCCATCTCGCGTTCTCCTATCTCTGCGGAAAACCGGGCTGGCCGTATATGGAGATCGGCCGGATCACCACGGTTGAAACCCTGCGCCTTGCGCAAATGGTCGCCTTCTTCGCGGACGAACCGGAGGCGGCGGAAGCGCTGAAAAAAATGCAAAAACAGGGAATCGCCGTTTATCAGACGATTCCCTGCTGCTGGTAAATTCAGCGGAAGGTCAGCACCACTTTGCCGATGTTTTCGGCGCGGCGGAGGACGCCGTGCGCCTGTTCGACTTCCGCGATCGGGAAGGTCGCGTGGATGTTGGTGATGAGCTTGCGCGCCGTGAAGAGCGGCCACAGCTTGTCCTTCAGCGCCTGGAGGATCGTGCTCTTCTCTTCCGGGGTGCGGCTGCGAAGCGTGCTGCCGATCAGCCGGATGCGTTTGCGCCAGACGGTTTCGAGGTTGATGACCGTCTCCGGGCCGCCCATGGTGGCGATCATGATCCAGCGGCCGCCGAACACCATGTTGCGGAAGCATTCGCCCATCAGCTTGCCGCCGATGCAGTCCAATGCAACCGTCGGCGGGTGCGCTTCAATCACCGGGCGCACGTCCTCGGTCCGGTAGTCGAGCACGTAGTCGGCCCCGAGTTTGCGGACGAACTCCGCCTTCTCCGGCGAGTCGATCGTGGTGATGACTTCGGCCCCCATCTGTTTGGCGAACTGAATCGCCGCCAGCCCCACACCGCTGGCCCCCGCCTGCATATAGAAGACGTCGCCCGGCTTCATGCCGCCCGCCTCCATCTGCAAGTTGAGGTAAACCGTGCTCCACACTTCCGGCAGCGAGGCGGCTTCGACCATGGAGAGTCCTTCGGGAACCGGGATCACCATCCCGGCGGGTGCGGTGACCAGCTCCGAGTATCCGCCGCCGCCCAAGAGCGCGCAGACTTTGTCGCCGGCTTTGAATGCGCCGCCGGCGGGGGCCTCCACCACTTCGCCGGAGACTTCGAGCCCGCACCACTGCGGCCAGCCCGGGGGAGAGGCGTAACAGCCGTCCTTCTGCATCAGGTCGGCGCGGTTGACCGCCGCGGCGTGGACTCTGATCAAAACTTCATCGGCCTTCCGCACCGGATCGGCCACTTTACGCCATTCGAAATTCAGTTTTTCGTCAAGAATCATTGCGTACATGGAATTCACTCCTTGGTAATGTAGGACGCGCCGCCGCAGGCGCGGCCGCCGTCGATCAGATAGTTGCTGCCGGTGATGAACGCGGCCTTGTCGGAACAGAGGTAGAGAATCAGATTCACCACCTCGATCGGTTCGGCGGCGCGTTTGAGCGGCGTCGCCATGTTCGCCATTCCCGGCCGGGTCAGCACCGGCCCGGGCGAGACGCAGCAGGCCCGGACATTGTACGGCGCGCCGTAGAGGGCCAGCGATTTGGTAAGGCCGATCATCCCCGCCTTGGCCGCGCCGTAGACCACCGCCCCGCCGGTCACGCCGTCGATCGAACCGAGGTTGATGATGACGCCGCCCTGCTGTTCGATCATGGTGCCGATCACCGCCCGGCAGAACCAGATCGGCCCCTTGAAATTGACCTCGGCTCCCCAGTCGAGCACTTCGACCGGAAGGTCTTTGAAACTTTCGCTGCGGTTGAAGATCCGCCCGCAGTAACCGCCCGCGCAGTTGATGAGGATGTCGATCCGCCCGTAGGTTTCGACCGTGAACTTCGCGGCGGCCTCGACTTCGGCGTAGACGCGAACGTCGGTTTTGGCGAACGACGCTTCGCCGCCTTTTTTGACGATTTCCGCCGTACATGCGGCGAGGCGCTCGGCGTTCACGTCGCAGAGCACGACCTTTGCGCCCTCTTCGGCGAGCTTCTGCGCACACAGCAGGCCCATCCCCGAAGCGGCTCCGGTGACGATGGCGACTTTCCCTGAAAATTCCATTGCGGTTCCTCCTAACGGTTCCAGGATGCGTTTTTGGGGCCGAGGACGCGGCCGCCGTCCACCAGATAGTTGACCCCGGTGATGAAATCTCCATCGGGCGAAGCGAGGTAGGCGATCATCGAAGCGATGTCCGCCGGAATTCCGCTGCGTCCGAGCCAGGTTCCGGGATTCTCCACCGGTTCGGCCCCGATCATGCCCGGCGAAACACAGTTGACGGTGATACCGTGGTGCCCGCACTCCATCGCCAGCGTCTGCGAAAACAGGATGACGCCCCCCTTGGCGGCGGCGTACCCCGCCCAGCCGGGAAGCCCCGAAACTCCCGCGATCGAGGAGAGGTTGATGATTTTGCCCCGCTTGCGCCCGACCATGCCGGGGAGGACTTTCGCGCAACAGTCCATCAGGGCGACGAGATTGACCTCGATCATCTTCCGCCAGACGGTTGCGTCGGTCTTGTGAAACGGCTCCATCGGAGCGCGGTAGAATCCGGCGTTGTTGACCAGGATGTCGATGGGGCCGAGTTTCGTCTCCGCCTCCGCAAACGCCGCCGTAACTTGCGCGCCGTCGGTCACATCAAGTGCGATGGCGCACGCCTTGCCGCCGTCCTGAACGATTTCCCCGGCGAGTTGTTCCGCCGTTTCGAGCGAGAGGTCGGAGACCGCGACGGCGGCCCCCTCCCCCGCCAGGCGGCGGACGATGGCCGGGCCGATCAGGCCGCCGGAACCGGTGACGAAGGCGACTTTCCCTTCCAGACGCTTTTCCATGAGGACGATCCTTCCCTTACAGAACGTCGTTGATGTTCCAGTGGTAGTTGTCCAGCACGTTCCGGAACGCCCGCACCGACGGCTGGTTCATTCCGTACCGCGGTTCGTAGCGGGGGACGGCGAAGAAGACCGAAACGCCAAGCGCAGGCCCCATGAAGCGGTGCGGACGGGCGAATTTCCCGTTGCAGAGATGCACAAACGGGCTGTTCAGCTCCCGCTTGAGCAGCATGGTGGTGCGGAACGCCTCGGCGAGCTCCTCGGGGGTGTTGACGGCGGTCACGATCTTCAGCAGGTCCGCACCGCGCGATTTCTGCTCCAGCAGGTGTTCGAGCACCTGCTCCGCCGTCCGCGGCGTCGAGGACATATGGGAGGACATCACCACATCGGCGCCCTTGGCATGGATCTTGTCGATCAGCCGCTTCTGCCTGTCGATGGCGGCGGGGTTGTGCGTCAGCTCGAGCGGCGACGGGTCGTAGAGGTCGCCCATCACATCGACGATCGAAGCGCCCGCGTCGACGGCGGCGAGCAGCACTTCCTGCCGCGCGTCGTCGTCGAGGTTCTGCTGCCGGTCGTTACGGTAGAAGACGAACATGAAGGGCAGATTCACCGCGTCGATGACCGGTTTCAATGACTCCGCGTTGCGGAATTCCGGCTTGAGGTCGCACAGTTCGACCGCGATGCCGTCCGCGCCTTCGAATTCGGCGAAACGCGCTTCGGCGATCAGCTCCTGCGGCGTCTGTCCGGCGAAAATTCCGGTGACGACCGGCTTCGACTGGTTAAGAAAAGTCCGTTTCATTTAATTTCCCCTTATGCGTTCCATTTGGTGTAACCGGAGGCGGCGAGCAGCACCTCTTCGACCAGGCAATCGTGTCCGCAGTCGTAAGCATTCACCGCCTCGCCGCGGATGAACCGGGCGAAATCCTCGAGCTCGCTCTCGTAGCGGTCGCGGATCGGGCCGAATTCGAGGGTGTGGACTCCGGCCTTGTACTCTTCATTGTCTTCACTCAGCACGACGTTCATCAGCAACGCGTTGCGGTCGAAATGCTCCAGCGGGCAGAGATCGGCCGAACCCTTGGTGCCGCAGACCTTCAGCCGCCGCCCGGGGAGACCGTCGACCTCCCTGCTGCACGACCGCAGCGTCGCGGTGGCGTGGGGATATTCGAGGATCGCGACGCAGTTGTTTTTGATCCGGTCGGGAAGGTCCGCCGTGGATTTGAGGAACGGCGTCACTCCGGTCGGACGCCCCAGCAGCGCCACCACGAAATCGATCAGGTGACAGCCGAGATTGAACATGATCCCGCCAGAGAACTTGCCGATGTACTCCTGGTACACCTCGCCGCCGTAGTTGTGGCTCATGCTCGCCTGGACTTCGAAAACATCGCCCAGCCAGCCTTTCTCCACCGCCCGGCGAATCCAGTTGAACGCGGGGTTGCCGCGAAACATATAGCCCATCTGGAACGCGAGGTTGCGCTCCTCGTACCCCCGGCGCAAACGGCGGAACGCCTCGTAATCGTCGCCGCCCGGCTTGTCCATGTGAATGGGAAGGTTGCGTTCCAGGCAACGCATCGCGGTCGGAACCAGGTCGAGGTTCGGCACTTCCACCGTCACCGCCTCGAGCCCCGGAATCCGGAACAGCTCCTCCTCGCTCATCAGCGGCAGCCCCTCGTAAGGATTGAGGTCGACGGCTCTCTTCGCCGCCGTCGAGGCGCGGTCATCCGCCACGCCGACGATCTCGAAGAGGTCCGGGCGGAGTTTCATGGTGTTCATCTTGCCCGACGCATGTTCGTGACAGACGCCGATCTGGCCGATTTTGATCTTTTTCATGCGGTCATGCCTTCTTCAGGTATTCGTCCATCCTCTGCCAGACCCAGGAAGCATCCGGCCACACCATATCCTTCGGCAGTGAAGTCAACTCCTGCTCGAGACCGCGCCGGAGCGGCATCAGCTCCTCCTGTTTCAACCCGGCCACCCGCAGGATCTTGGAGTTGTCGATGATCCGGTTGAACAGCCGGTCGTAGCAGAGCTGATAACGCGCCCCGCAGCTTCCGTCCATGATGTTGTTCAGATAATCTTCGGTTTCAACGGCGACATAGTCGAGGCCGATGATCTCCTTGTAATACTCCGCAATTTCGCCCCAGGTGTGGTGCTCGGCGGAACCGAGGGTGAAGGCTTCCCGCATCGCCGCCGGGTTGAGCAGAAGACCGGCGAACATCTTCGCCGTGTTCCCCGCCCAGTTCATCGACGCCTGAACCGAAAGGGCCGCTTTCGGAATCACAACCGGCAACCCTTTGAGCGCGCGGGCAACGAAAACCGGAGCCTCCAGCGTCACCAGCTGGTAGCGGGATTTCGAATAGGTGATCACCGGGCGGACGATCGTCCAGTTGTTGTAATTTGAACTCCGCAGGATATCCTCCTCGCGCGCCTTGTAGAGAGAATATTCCCGATCCTCCGTCGCCAGAAACTCCTTGTCCGTAGAAACATCGAGCAACCGCGGCGTCTCTTCCGTCACCGGGCACCCGCCGCTATAGACGCGATAGGAGGAGAGAAAAATGTAGTGCGCGGTATTCCCCAGCAGAAGATCGCATCTCTCCCGGAACCGTTCCGGCGGCCAGTAGATCATGAAGTCGACGATTGCATCGAATTTTTCCTTCAGCAGCTCTTCCAGAAACGCCCGGTCATAAGCATCCGCCTTGATGTAAGTGATGCGCGGATCGCCGGACTTGACGTCGTCCAGAGAAACCACCGTGACCTCGTACTCCTGCGATGCCAGGAGCGGCACCAGATAGACGCCCATCGCCCCCGTGCCGCCGAGCACCAATACTTTCTTCCCGCTCATGTTTTCCTATCCTTTCGTGATTGATTGCCAGTTCGTATAACCGGAAGAAGCCAGGAGAACCTCCTGGACCAGACAGTCGTGCCCGCTGGGATACGGATTCTTCACTTCGCCGCGAATCATTCCGGCCAGTTCGCGCAACTGCTTTTCGTAACGGTCCTTCTGGGGTTCGAACAAAATCTCGTGCGATCCGGCCGAATATTCGGCATTGCCCTCGCGTAAAGAGAGATACACCTTCAGCGCCTGCCCGTCGAACCGTTCCAGCGGACAAAGATAAACCGAACCGTTCGTCCCGCTGATCTTCAACGGCCGCCCCGCCTGCCCCCCGGCGTCGAGTTCGATGCTGCACGCCCTCAGCGTGACGGTGGCGTTGGGGTATTCCAGAACCGTCACGCAGTTGTTCCTGGCCGACGGAGAAGCCCCGGCGGTCGATTTCAGAAACGGAGTGATCGTTTCCGGCCGCCCCATCATCGAAACGATGAAGTCGATCAGGTGACAGCCGAGGTTGAACATGATGCCCCCCCGGAAGGTGGACAAGTATTCATTGTAAACATCGCTGCCGTAGTTGTGGCTCATCGTGGCCTGGATCTCGTAAATTTCGCCCAGCCATTGTTCGCGGACGATCCGCTTGCAGAATTGAACCGCCGGATTGCCGCGGAACATATAGCCGATCTGGAACGGGAGATTCCTGTCCTCGCAGCCCAGTCGGAGTTTCCTGAAGAGGCTCATATCCTCGCCGCCGGGCTTGTCCATGTGCATCGCGAGGTTCCGTTCCATGCAGCGAAGCGCGGTCGGAACCAGGTCCGCATTGGGAACTTCGACCGTGACCGCCTGAAGGCCGGGAACGCTGAAAAGCTCCTCTTCGGTCATGAATTTCAAGCCTTCATACGGCTTGAGGATTCCCTCCTTGAGGACGTTCGGAGGAAAAAACCAAGCGCCCCGGGAGGTTGCACGGTCATCGACGACACCGACGATTTCGAAGACATCCGACATGCTTTTCAGTGTCGTTATCTTCCCCTGGGAATGTTCGTGGCCGACGCCGAGTTGTCCGATTTTGATCTTTTCCATTTCGCTTCCGGCTCCTGCGGCTTCAAAGCCATTTGAACTGCGGATTCTGCTTCTTGACCTCTTCGATCACGCGCATGACCTCGAAGGCCTGCTCGCTGGTCACCGGGAACGGAACTCCTTCGCGAAGCGCCTGATAAAGATGAAACACAATCCGGTTCTCCCAGATATCCGGCAGATTTCCCGCCGGTTCGATTTTGACCTTCTCTTCAATCCAGGGGATTTGGTCGTTGCACCCGAATCCATGGCCAGCCATCTTCAGGAGATTTCCCTGAACGACCGGATGATTGTCGAATTGGAAGGACGGATCGATGTATTTCACCTGAATGTCCTCCTGACAACTCAGGTCATTGGGGCAAACCAGGGTCCCCCGGTTCCCGTAAACCGTGCAATAAGGACTGCTGATGGCCGACATATAGCTGATTTCAAGGTCGGCGACAATGCCGTTCCCGCCGACAAGCATGATCTTGACCTGATCGTCGGCATCGCCGCGCGCATTGACGAGCTGGAGGTGTCCCCAGATTTGTTTGAGCGGCGAATGGATCAACTGCAAGCCCTGATCGATCACATGAGGCCCCCAGCAGCTGAGCTGGCCGCCGCCGCAACTCAGAAGAGTCTGCCAGTCGCAGCGGCGCGCAAACCCCATATGGCGGCGAATTTTCACGAATTGAACGTCTCCCAGAATTCCACTCCCGATGACTTTCTGAACGGTCTGGAAGGCCGGGTTGAAACGGACGTTGTGAAGAAAGAAAAGCTTGCCTTTATACTCTTTGTCAAGCGCCTGGATATCCCTGAAATTCTCGTTGGTCACGGAGATGGGCTTGTCGAGAAGAACCGTCTTCCCCGCCTTCAATGCGTCCGCGGCATTCGAAACATGGTCCAGCGAAGGGGTGGAGATAATCACCAGTTCCATCTCGGGATTCTTCAGGAACTCCGCATAGTCGGAGTAATCTTTGCAGCCATATTCCCGCCCGAATTCCCCGGCGCGCCGCGCATCGATGTCGCATCCGGCGACGAGTTCATATTGATCCTTTTCCTTCGCAAAAAACTCCGCGTGCCTGGTGCCGATGCGGCCCAAACCGCAAACTCCGAATTTAACTCGATTCATCATTTCCGCGCCCCTGTTATATGATCAAATCTGCTTCCAGTCGAACACGATACCGAGCGGCGGATTCTGATCCTCCGCCAATTGCGCATACACTTCGGGCGCCTTCTCGGGCGAAACCACTTCGGAGATGATCGGGCGGACCCGCATCTTCCCGGCCGCGACCAGTTTGAGGAACGTCCGGTAGTCGTCCGCCTCGGTCCACTGGCCCGGCCTTGATTCCGCCGACGGGCGGGTGCTCGTGTGCGCACCGACCAGCGTGACGCCGCGCTTGTGGACATAACGGTAGAAATCGATCGGCGCATCCGAAATCCGGGTGCAACCGAGAAGCGAAATCCGCCCCTCCCAGGCGACGTATTCCAGCGCCTGCTGAAGCGCCTTCGCGCTGCCGGTCACTTCGACCACGGCGTTGACGCCCTTCCCGCCGGTGGCGGCCAGAACTTGTTCCGCCAGATGTTCATCGGGGACGAAAGCGGCGGTCGCGCCGAGTTCGAGCGCCAGCGCGCGCCGCTTCGGGTCGAAGTCGGAGACAAACAGCGGAATCGCTCCCGAGAGCGCCGCAATCTGGAGCGCGAACACCCCGAGCAACCCCTGCCCGGCGATCATCGCCGACTCGCCGAGTTCGATTTTGAGCTTGCGCACGCCGAGGAAGGCGAACGAGGCGATATGCGCGAACGCCGCGTCGAGCGAATCAATGGAGTCGTCATCCACCCGGACCAGCCCGGCCGCCGGCCGGATCGAATGCGAACGGTGCCCGGCCCAGATGACGATCACCCGGTCGCCGCACTGGACCCCTTCGACGCCGTCGCCGAGTTTGACGATCCGCCCCACCCCGCAGTAGCCGGGGTAGAAGGGGAAACTGCCGTCGTGCTTTCCATCATAGCCGCCCGGCCCGGTTCCGGTGTTGGGCAGCGCGATCAGGTTCGCCCGTTCCGTTCCCGCGCTGATCACGGTGTACTCGTTCTCGATCAGGACCTCGCCCGGCTTCGGCTCCGGAACCGCGCACGTTTCGAGCACGGCTTTGCCTTTGTCCTTGAAGTAGATGACCTTACCGTCCATTTCACCCTCCCGGTGTTGGTTCGTTGGAATAAAGATACCTCATTCCGTTTCCGAAAGCAACCCGTTTTTTTTCTCTTTCTGAAAAAGAAAGCGCAAACCCGGATTTGTTTTCGCAAAAAACGTGATATATTGTAAATGAATCATAAAACAGGAAAATAAACGCAATGCGAATTCAGGAAATCGCCAAACTGGCGGGAGTTTCGACCGCGACGGTGTCGCGGGTGTTCAGCCATCACCCGAGCATCCGCCCGGAGGTGCGCGCCCACGTGTTCGAAGTGGCGCGGCAGCACGGCTACCATCCGCGGCTGGCGACCAAGCAGCGCAACGTGGTCATCATCACGCCGTACAATTCGATCTACCCGGTGCAGAGCTGCGTGGATATGATCCTGGCGGAGCTGACGCAGGAGTTTCCGCGGCGGGGCTTCCGGCTCGAAATCCTGCCGGTCAACAACCGCGAACGGCTGGAGAGCATCCAGTTCTGCGCGGCGGTGGCGATCGGCGCGGAGCCGGCGGAATTCCGCGACTGGCCGGAGCGGTTCGCCGCCCCGCTGGTGGTCATGGACCGCGACGGAGCGGGCTGTCCGCCGGAAATCCACTTCGTCCGCGCCGACGAGGAACAGGGGATGCGCATCGCGGTCGATCACCTCTGCGAACGCGGCTGCCGCCGCATCGGCTGCATCGTCCACGGCGACCCGGGAACCGGCAACACCGACATCCGCCGCGCCGCGGTGGTCCGGGCGCTCGAAGCGCACGGACTCCCGGCGGACGACGCGACCGTGCACCTCTCCGGCCCCGGCTCGGACAAATACGTCGAACTGGTGGGGAAGCTCCTCAAGCAGGGCGCCGACGCACTCTTCTGCCCCGGCGGAAACGCCGGAATCGCCGTGCTTTACGCCCTCTCGCTCTACAACCGGCACGTTCCGGACGAAGTCTCGCTGATCGCCTCGGAGCAGACCTTTTTCTCGCACTACGCGGTGCCGCCCCAGACCACCATCTCCCCCGACTACGCGGCGATGGCGGCAGCGGCGGCGGATATCATCGGCGCCCGGCTCGACGGCCAGGACGCGCCGATCTCCACCGTCCTGCCCTACCGTCTCATCGTCCGCGAAAGCGTCGGCGCCCGGCGAGTTTGAGGAAGAACTCGGTGAGTTCGCGGTCGAGTTTCGGCATCGGGTATTCGAGGATGGTCCGCTTTTTCCAGTAGATGATCCCGACGGTCGCCGCGATGCAGAGAAAGGCGGCCAGATAGTTCTGCCAAGAGAGGAAATCCCAGCCGAACGAGAGGAAAGGCCTGGTGCTGAACGGGCGGAAATATTCGATCTGCCAGTTGTCGCCGGAGCCCAGCAGGTCCATCAAAAAATGCAGATGGAGCAACCCGAAGTAGACCGCGAACGCCGTGAAGCGCGGCTTCGAAAAATACGCGAGCAGCAGCGAGAGCGCCAGCGCGAAGGGCAGGTTGTGCATCAGCACATGGTGCCAGTCGTAATAACACTCCCACCCGCCGAGGAGCGAGAGTCCGTCGAGGTCCGGCGCAACCGCGGCGACCATGCAGAAAAACCGCTCCCGCGCGCCGAAGGAGGGGACGAAGTTTCCGCCGATCCAGCCCGAGAGAATGTGGGTAGGGATATGCATTGGCCGCCGGGTTCCTTTCCGTTTCGGATACGATCTCTCGATGCCTATTCTTTCTCAATCGGATAATAGCCGCCGTTGCGCGGAGCGCCGCGGAATTCGATTTGGTTTTCCCGTTTCAACTGTTCCAGATAGCGTTGAACCGAACGAAGCGGAAGATTCAGTGCGGCGGCAATCGCATTGGCGCGACTGCCGGGCATCGTCTGAAGAAACGCCAGCACATCAGTTACTGCGCCATTTACTGCGCCATTTACTGCGCCAGGCGGTGCGCCCTGATGAGCTTTGAGTGAAAGCATAATTTCACGCAACATGTAGTCGATGAATACTTTGCAATCCGCATTCTCCGTACTGCGGTTGATGGCTTCGTAATATTCCGGTTGGCTGTCATGAACCATGGATTCGACCGGGAGGGACAGGAACACCGGGTTCCATCTGGAAAGAATCAGCGATTGCCAGAGTCGCCCCATGCGCCCGTTTCCGTCGGCGAAGGGATGGATGAACTCAAATTCATAGTGAAAAACGCAACTGCGAATCAGGAGATGGTCTTCCGCGTTTTTCAGCCAGCCAAAGAGATCATCCATCAGCGAAGGAACCCGGCTTGCCTGCGGCGCGAGATGAATCGCCTGCCGCCCGGCGAATACGCCGACGCCGCCACGTCGGAACACCCCGGCTTCCTCGATCAGTCCGGACATCATAACGCCATGTGCTTTCAGCAGGTCTCGAACGAAAAACGGGTCAAGCTTCAGCGCAATGTCATAAGTCGCAATCGCGTTTTTGACCTCCTGAATTTCCCGAAGCGGAGCCACCACTTTCCTGCCATCCAAAATATCGGTCACTTGACTTTCGGAGAGGGTGTTGCCTTCAATGGCCAGCGACGATTGGATGGTCTTGATCTGATTCGCCTTGCGCAACCGCAACGCATCATGCTGTTCCAGGCGGATGGTATACCGTTCAATCAGCGCGGAAATCTCCGCAATCATCCAAATGGCTTTCGCCGATATTGTAAATGGCGGTTTATCGGTCATAAAATTAATCGTTCCTTCCTGGAGTTGACATTTTCCCGGGAGGCTATGGGGATGTTCAAAAATAAGTGAAACTTTCTGCCGGTGTCTCGGGGGGCCTTTCGGCTTCGCCGATTCGTTACAAAGCTCTGCGGCTTTGCTCCTCACCGGCAAAACCAAAATTCCTCCCCGATCCTCTCGGCAAAAAGGTCCACTTATTTCCTCACAACCCCATGTTGATCTCCGCGATCCTGCGACGGTTGAAACTATATCATCATCGAATACCATTTACAAATCAGTTGCGTTGAATTGTGGTGCGCCCCTCCCTCCTTCTACTCTACTGCGGCGCGAGCCGAGGAGGTCACGCAGGACCCGCGGGAATGAACCCGCCGCAACCGGCCGGGAATCGTCCACGTGGCTCTTCCGGTTATTTCGAGGGGCCTGCCAAGCCCCCGTAAAGATCTCCATATGGGCGAATTACGCCATCCCCCTGCAACGGTCTTACGGATCGTTCTCATTCTTCCGGTCAAATTCCGGAGGCAACGGAATTTGACTCCCACGGAACCTTGCCTGACCCGCTCAACTCCCAAAGCCGTCAAGGCAAAGGCGGGTACCCGCCTTTGCCGCCCGCACCGGCACGCTGCCGGTCGGGAGGAGGTTCGGAGGAGGGCGAAGCGCCTCCTCCGGGTCCCCTACACCGGTTCGCCGTTGAAGTGGACTTCGAGGTCGCTGTGGGTGTCGTTGCGGAGGTACGCGAGCTCGACGCCCTTCGGGCCTTTCGCCGTGATGAAGAGCTTGCTCCCGCGCTTCTCCCAGCCGGTTTCGATGCGGCCGTGGATGGTCGGGCGGGCGCCCGAGGCGTATTCCAGATTGGTGATGCGCGGCGAAATGTGGAATTTCATCGCGCCCGGCGCGGCGGGCAGGATGCCGAGCACCAGCCGCGGCAGGAAGTACACCGGAGCCGCCGACCAGCCGTGACAGTGGCTGCGGGTCGGGAATTCGCCGGTGTTGAGCGCGGCGGGGAAGGTCTCCCACACCGTGCTCGAACCGAGTTGCAGCATCGGCAGGTAATCGCGGTAGATCGCCTTCATGATTTCATCGCCCATGCCGAGCTTCTCCAGCGTCTCGTAGAGGTAGAGCGCGGCGAACGGCGAAGCGATGCGGATCAACTCCTGACGCGGAGTGACGGTGTTGGCGCGCGCGGCGGCGGCCACTTCCGGCATCGCGGCGTCGTAGAGCAGCGCCAGCATGCTGGTATGGACCGACATCTCTTCGGAGACGGTTCCGTCGGCGTGGATCGAGTCCGGCCAGGCGAGGCGGCGGGAGTCCCACGCCGCATGGATCGCCCGTTTCAGCGCGTCGCGCTGCTCCCGGAACAGTTCGACCGGTTCGCCCAGCGATTCGCCGAGCTCAACCGCCGCCGAGAGCGCGCCCATCAGGAACATCGAGTTCTGCAGCAGGATCGGGTGATCGCAGTCGGTTTTGCTCCAGTCGAAGAGATTCCACTCCTCGCTGCGGAAGAGCCCGTTCCGCGGGTCGATCTTAGCCAGCGATCCTTCGAGGTTCTTAACCACCATCGGCCAGACTTCGCGGCCGAAGGCGAGGTCGCCGGTTTCGCGGCAGTAGTCCTGGATCGAAATGCCCCACATGAAGCTCCAGATCGGGATGATGCTCGTCCAGCCGGACGGCACCTGGCAGCCGACCATCGGCATCCGTTCGAGCGATTCGCCCGCCAGCCGGATGCAGCGGCGCACGAGGTCGTAAGCGCCGAAAACCGACATGGCGAAGAGCCCCTCGTTGCGGGCGTCGCCCACCCAGAGCGTCTGCTCGTAGAGCGGGCAGTCGGTGAAGGTGTCTTCCATGCAGAGTTTCATGGTGCGCGCGGAGATTTCGTAAATCCGGTTGAGCCGGTAGTCGCTGGCGTTGAATTCGCCCTCCTGAATGACCGGATAGGTCGATTCCACCAGCCGGACGAACTGAATCCGCACCGGTTTCGTCGCGTTGCGGACGGTCAGGAACAGGTAGCGCCCGCTGCGGCGGCGCATGCTGCTGCAACGGTTGTAACCGTCGCGGCAGAGGTAGCGCATTGTATTGCGGTAAGTCGAACCGGTGTGCTGAACGCGGCCATCCGGCGTGATGTATTCAACGGCGGAGAGGTCGAGAATGGTTCCCGCCTCCGCGAACAACGCGAAATTCCAGAAGCCGATGTTCTGCTCGCCGAGATCGTAGCAAAGTTCGATGTCGTGGTCCGGCGACGGGCGGACGATCGTGCAGTCGCCGTCGGCGTAGATGAGCGCTTCGGGCTCCTCCACGTCACCGGATTGCGCGGGGAGCGGCTTGCGCAGGAGGAAGCCCTGATGGGGATCGGCGGTCAGTTCCCCCCAGCCGAGCGCCCGGGCTTTCGGGTGGCGTTCCCGGAACTCCGCGACGGTCCGCATGGCGAGCGCCGCGTTGGCGATTTTCACGAACGCCTCGCAGCGCTCCTGATAAGGCCGATTCGCCCAGGGGAACGGAATATCGGGAGCGAGCGCCGCCAGTTCCGGAAATTCGACCACGGCCACGCCGTCGCTGTCGTCGTAGAAGTTGCGCACCGTCACCCCGGCGTCGGCGGGAAAAGCGATTTCATAATTGGCCTGATGCCCCCGCAGATACGCCGGAGCCGCCACCAGCAGATTTTCCCCGGCGTTCAGCGAGATTTCACCGTTCAGGGCACTGCGGCCGTTGACGCTGACCTTGAGGTTCTCCAGCCCGAGGTGGACCATCTGGGCCTGCGGCGACACCACAGTGAAGGCGATCAGCAGCGGAAGCGTGCTGCACTGATCGGCGGACGTATCACCCGGGAACAGCAGCCGCTGGGACGGAACCGCGATCACCAGCGGCTCTTTTGCCACCCGGGAAGCGCCGACGAAACGGCGAAGCAGGAATTCACGCCGCGAAAGCTGCTTGACATCGCGGGGACGGAGGCCGCTCCACGGTCCGTCTTCCGCGCCGCAGACGACGACCGCCGGTTTCCAGTCGCAGGAGGTTTCCTGCGAAGCGTCGATCACTTCGAGCGGGGGCTGCTGGATGCTCGCCTCCACCGTGTTCTCCACCCATTGCGACAGTTTCGATGCGAACCACGACCCGTCGCTGACGATGGTCTGCGCGGGATCGTCGAATTCGATCTGCGCGAGAAATCCCGCCCGGCGCGGCATCTGGTGAAAGGTTCCGCAGCCGTAGTAGCGAACCACCGCCTCGACCTGGTTGACTCCGGCGCGCAGCCCCGCGGTGAGGTCGTAGACGTCATACGAATAATGCTCCGGATAGGAGCGGGCCGGACCGTCGCTGATCCACTGCCCGTTGACTTTCAACCGATAATAACAGTCGGCGGTAATCAGGATGCGCGCCGACGCCGGAAGGGAGTCCAGCCGGAATTCGCGGCGGAAGACGGAGCAGAGGTTGAAGCCGAGCCCGTCGGAATCGTCCGACCAGATCCAGGATGCGGAGATACTCATTGTGTTGCGCCTGTCATTAGGGTGGTGTGAATTTTGAAGGTAAATATAACGTGTTCCGGCCGCGCTTTCAACCGTGGAGCTGAAAAAAAACACGCGGGAAAATTCCGCGTGTTTTCAACATCTTGATGCCGCAATCAGTAGTTGTTGGGGTTCGCCACCAGATCCGAGCCGCCGACATTGAACGAACCCTGGTTGAGCACCGGGGCCCAGACCGCACTGCGCACGGTGGGATCGTTTTTGCCGTTGACGCAGAGCTGGAGCACCCAGACCTGGCCGGTGGCGGAATCGATTTTCAACATGACATTTTGCGTGTTGATCTGTCCTTCCTGAACGGAGGCCACATTGATATTGCCTTCGACCAGCGCGAACCGGCCGGAGGGGTAAAGCTGGGAATTTTCATCATTTTCGGCCTGCGCCGGAAGCGAGACCAACAGACCGGCTCCCAACAGCGCCATCGCTGCGACTCCGCCCAGAATCATCAGTTTTTTCATGCTGCATTCCTCTCCGAATTAGTGGTTTTTTCCGTCGCCCGCACCGTGAGGCGGTGCGATGAATTTACTCGTAATGTAACATGGATGTCGGAAAAAACAAGTCCGGGCGGGACGGCGATTCCGATTCTCTCGATTATTCGCCGTCGAGGAACACTCTTTTCACCGCTTCCAGGTAGCCGTACCCCCAGCGCAGGTCGGGGAGAAGGTAACTGCCCTCGGTCCATTCGTTCCAGCTGTTTACGGTCACGAGCGGCGGCTGCTCCGGATGGGCGTCGGCATACATCTTCGCCCGGTAAAGGAACGCCTCGAACGAGGCGGGCGTGGAGTTGACCACCGCCTCCCGGACCGACGGGTTGCGCTGCGTGTTGTCCCAGCCGATCGAAACGTGGGGGAAAAGCATCGGGTAGTGCTTCCCGTCTTCCGGCCACTTCGCGATCGCCGCCGCGCCCCAGGCGACGTAATCGCCCTTGCTGAACCCGGCGTCGGAGACGTACTGGTAGCTGGTGCCGCTGTCCACGCCGAGGATCTTCACCAGCTCCTCATGGGAGACGCCGCTCAATTCCGCCGACGCCTCCGGTCCCAGGTTGCCGCCGCGCCGGACAATGAACTGGATGTGGATTCCGGGGAACCCTTTTTCCACCACCCGTTTCCGCAGCCAGTCGATGGCGCTTTTCGTCGCCGCCACCCCGCCGAGACCGATGACCAGGTTGCCGGGGGCGAAAACCGAAAAGACCGGCTTGCCGTCGATGGTATAGTAGCTTTTGAGCCCGAAATATTTGTCGATGATCCGCTCCATCATCGGTTCGAACCAGGCGCGGGGAACCTTGCCGTCCCAGACCGGGTTGTGCTCGTCGGTGTGCATGTCCCACAGGGTGTCGGCATCATGGTTGGCCCACATCAAAAAGAATTTGGAATCGGTGCCCTCCAGCGCCGGAATCAGCCCCTCGTTGAGCTGGCGTTCGAAGCAGGGAGCGTTTTCATACCAGTACCAGTCCATGATGAAGGTGTTGACGCCGTGTTTCGCGGCGAGTTCGACATGCTGTTTCGCCACGGCGGGGTCGGCCTCGTCCTGGCAGCCCAGCAGCGGGAAGCGCGGCATATCGTGGCCGGGGAAACGCGGCGTGCCGCGACGGACGGTATACCACTCTCCGTCCTTCTCCGGCCAGAACCGTTCGGCGCGGGGTTCGTAATGGTAAGAGGGCCAGATATAGGCGGCGATGTCGTATTTTTTCATGGACGGATCTCCTGGTTGTTGCTATCATTATACTTCTGGCCTCAAAAAAATAAAATACGATTTGCGCCAAATAATAATTGAATTACGCCACACTTCGAGGTATGGTATCTTATATGAAAAAGAGTGATCTATCGTTTTACCGCTATCGCAGGCTGAGTGATCGGAAAGACGGGAAGAGCCCGCCGGTCATCATCTCGCGGCTCCGTCATTTCGACCTCCGGCTGCACGCCCACGATTTTCTGGAAATGGTGATTGTCAACAGCGGCAGCGGCACCCATCTTCTGGAGACGCGGGAGTACCCCATCGCCTCCGGCGACGTTTTCATCATTCCGCGCGGCATTCGCCACGGTTACCGCAATATGAAGAATTTCCGCATCACCAACATGCTGTTCAAGTTGAGCACGGTCGAGCGGCACTTTCCGGAAATCGCCGAAATGCCGGGGTTTCTCCACTTCTTCCGGGCGGACTCGGGCGCGCCGGAGCCGGGCGGGCTGCTCAATCTCGATTCCGCCGGACTCGCCGCGGTGGAAAAACTCCAGCAGTCGATCCTCCGGGAGCAGGAGAAGCGGGAGCCGGGGTACGATTCGATGTGTCTCGCCTGCCTGGCCGAGCTCCTGATCTTTCTCTGCCGGCTGCTGGAAACGCGCTCGCTGCCGCCGCTGCCGCCGCACCGCGGATTCGCCGAAGTCCGTTTCTACATCAACGCCCGGTTCCGCGAGCGAATCCGGGCGGAGGAGCTGGCGGCGGTCGCCCGGATGTCGCTGCGCAATTTCCAGCGCCGTTTCTCGGAGGAGAACGGGACAAGTCCGATGCAGTATGTGCGGCAGGTCCGGCTGGAAAAAGCGCGCGAACTCCTGCGCCGCACCGACCGGAGCGTGGCCGAAATCGCCGCCGAATGCGGATTCCCCGGCGCGTCTGCGCTGAGTACGGAGTTCCGGCGGGAATTCGAAGAGACGCCCCGCACATTCCGCAGCAGCATCAAAGAGTGACTCTATTCAGAGTCCGGCGTGCTCCGGGCGGAGCAGGCGCAGTTTCTCCTGAAGCCGTTCGGTCAGCAGCGTGGAGCGCGGTTCGAGCCGCGCGTTTTCCACCGCCATGCGGACCGCCCGCTCGCTGCCGACCAGGATCAGCAGTTTTTTGGCGCGGGTCATCGCGGTGTAGAGCAAATTCCGCTGGAGCATCATATAGTGCTGCGAGAGGAACGGCAGGATCACCGCCGGATATTCGCTGCCCTGCGCCTTGTGCACCGTCACCGCGTAGGCCAGCGTCAGCTGATCGGCCTCGTCGAAGCCGTATTCGACCGCATGGGGGCCGTCGAAGATGACGGTGAACTTCTTCGCGGAGTGGTCGATGCGGGCGATCCGCCCCATGTCTCCGTTGAAGATGTTCTTGTCGTAATTGTTGGCGGTCTGCATGATCTTGTCGCCGGATTTGAAGGAGCGCTCGCCGAACCGGAAGCCCTCCGCCTCGGACGGGTTGAGCAGCGCTTCGAGCCGCTCGTTGATCGCCACCGTGCCGCAGCAGCCCCGGTTCATCGGAGTCAGGATCTGCACGTCGTCCACCGGATCGAACGGAAACCGGGCGGGAATCCGCTCGACCACCATTCTTTCGATGACCGCCAGCGCCTTTTCGGGGTCGTCCTGCTCGATCCAGTAGAAATCGGCGAGTTCGTCGCCGCGCGTCCGCGGTTTCTCCGGCATCAGTCCGTGATTGACCCGGTGGGCGTTGACGATGATCCGGCTGCCTTCCGCCTGGCGGAAAATCCGCTCCAGCTGGGTCACCCGAAACCAGCCGGAGGCGAGGAAACTCGCCAGCACCGTACCCGGCCCCACCGAGGGGAGCTGGTCTTTGTCCCCCACCAGCACCACCGAGCAGCCGGGCGGAATCGCCCGGAACAACGCCAGCGCCAGCGGCAGATCGAGCATCGAAACCTCGTCCACAATGAGCAGGTCGCAGGGCAGCGGAGTATCGGAGCCGTGGGTGAACTGGTTGGTCGTCGGGTCGAACTGCAACAGCCGGTGGAGCGTCTTCGCCTGGAGTCCGGTGGCGTCGCCGAGCCGTTTCGCGGCGCGGCCGGTCGGCGCGGCCAGCGCCATCCGAAGCCCCGCCTTGCGGGCGCGGCGGACGATTTCGGCGACGACCGTGGTTTTGCCCACGCCGGGACCGCCGGTGATGATCGAAAGCGGCCACTCGTTGACCCGGTCCACCGCCAGACGCTGCTCCTCGGCAAGAACCAGGTCGCCCCCAGCCGCCGGACGCAGCTTCTGGCCGGCGAAGACCGGGCAGCAGGCCAGCGTCGCCACCAGTTCGGGCAGATCGAGTTCGGCGCGGGCCAGCACCGGGGTGTAGATCCGGCCGTCCATAATCCGCAGCAGCCGGCGTTCGACCGCCGCTTCGATGCCGAGTTTGGCGGTTTCCGGTTTCGTTCCGGCCAGCTCCGCGGTGGAGGCCATCAGCTCTTCGAGCGAACAGCAGACGTTGCCGTTGGAAATCATCTCGTTGAGCGTGAACACCGCCGCCGCCGTCAGGCGCGGAACCGAATCGCGGGCAACGCCGAGCGCCTTGGCGATCTCGTCCGCCTTGCGGAAGCCGATGCCGTCCACCTCCTCGGCCAGGCGGTAGGGGTTGGTCCGCACCACCTGCGGCGCGGCTTCGCCGTAGCGCTTGAACAACCGGGCGCAGAAGGCCGGGGTGATGCCGAGCCCCTGCAGGAAAATGCTGCTGTCGCGCCGGGCCGCCGACTCCTTCCAGGTATTGGCGATCGCCTCCGCCTTCTTGGGGCCGATGCCGGGAATCTGTTTGAGCGCCGACACTCCGGCGTCGAGCTTTTCGAGGGTTTTCTCCCCGAAGTGATCGACGATGAGTCCGGCGGTTTTTTTGCCGATGCCGGGAATAACCCCCGAACTCAGGTAGCGGCGGATTCCGTCCGGCGTTCCCGGCAGGACGATTTTGAAACGGTCGGCGCGGAACTGGCGGCCGAATTCGGCATGCCGTTCCCAACTGCCTTCGAGTTCGAGTTCCTGCCCGGGAACCATGCCGCCGAGTGCGCCGAGAACGCAGTTCTCCCTTCCGTCGCCGCCGCGCAGCCGGATGACCGCGAACGAGCCGTCATCGTTTTCGAAGATGACCCGGACGATCTCGCCGCGAAGCGTCTCCCGTTCCCCGCTCACCGCGGCCTCCGGATCAAGAACAGCGTCAGCCCTTCGGCTTCGAACCGCTTGACGAAAGTTTCCGGGTGGGCGAGCGCCCAGTCGAGTTCCAGCCGCGGGTTGGGCGCGGCGAAGGTATTCGTGTCGACCAGCAGGTAGTCGGCTTTTGCGTCGAAAACGCGCTTGAGCCAGAGCCCGTAGGAACCGGGGGTACGCATCTCCTCCAGGCTGCGGTAGTCCCGGTTGTCCGGCTTCCCGGAGAGGGTGACCGGGATCGAGAGCAGCGTATTCCGGGCGTTCCGTCCGATGAAATTGTAGAAATACACGCTGCAGAAGGCGATCCGGGCGCCATGTTGACCCGCTTCCTTTTCCAGCAGCGACCGGACTTCTTCATTGGCGGAGGAGACAAAACGGGCGCGCATTTCGCTCTCAACTCCCCGATTGGTCCCGTAGCGGAATCCGGTATCCAGCACCAGCGCCGCCACCGCGGCGGCGGCCAGGACGATTCGCCCTGCCCGGTTTCCGAGCCGGGTGAAACACCAGAGGAACACGCCCCCGAGCGCGCCGATGAACAGCATCCCGGCAATGTGATAGGGGTAGTAAATCTGCGAAGCCGACGCCGCGTAAAGCACCGCGACGATCAGCGCCGCCATTCCCCAGCCGGAACGAAACAAACGGGAACGGCGCACCGCCTCGAACGGCACCGCCGCGCAAACGGCGGAGAGCATCGCCAGCGGGATGATCTGCCGCGGCTGGGTCAGCGAGGGGTAGAGCCGGAGCTGGAGCGCCAGCAGCACAAGAATCGCCGCTCCGAACACCGCAAACGCGATGACCCGAAACTCCCGCTTTCTTCCGCGCCGCGGCAGGAGAAACCGGGCGGCGAAGGCGGCGGCGACGGCGGCAAGCATGATGGTCGCCCCCAAAGTGCTGACGCTGTTGCTGTCGGGGTTGACGAAGAAACTCCACGCATTGCGGGTCCAGCCGATGGCCGGAGCGTGGAGGTCCAGATAATTCGAAAAGAGGATGAATTTCCCGATGCCGATTTTCGCCGGGAAAACCGGGTTCCCGGAGACGATCCAGTTGGCGACAAAGCAGGGCGCCCCGACGACAGCGGCGACGAAAATGCTCCACGGCAGGTTCTTCCGGCAGACGGGCCGGCAGACCCACGCGGCCGCCGCGGTCAGCAGCAGCGCCGGAGGCGCGAGGAGAAACCCGAGATATTTGGTCCCCGCCGCCATGCCGAACCCGGATCCGGCGAGCAGCATCCAGCCGAGCCGGTTGCGGCGCACGCCGATCAACAGGAACGCCGCTCCCGCGAGGAGGAACGATCCGGTGACGATATCGGTGTTGGCCACCGTCGCATTCCGGAAAACCACCCCGGTGAACGCCGTCAGCAGCCCCGCGCCCAATGCGCTCATCCGGTGGAATCCGGCGGCCAGCACCGCGGCGATGGCCGCCAGCACCGCGAGAACGATGAAGTAGAACTGCCAGTTCTTGGCGATGAAGTCGCCGTCGAACGAAAGCATCTGCCAAGCGTAGATGAGCTCGCCGTAACAAGGATAGGAGGCCGTCATATAACCCGGCTGGGTCAGCCGCTCCACCGTTCCCGAGGCATTCCACACCGCCGGGTAGTAGAGGTGATAGATCATCGCGTCGGTCCCCACCGGCGGCAGACAGCTGTAGGCGCGCCACTGATAGCCGAGGAACCCGATGAGCAGCGCCAGAAGCAGGAGTTCCGGAGCCGTCAGCCGGAGCGGCGGCAATTTCAGCCGGGGGCGTTCGCGCTCAGTGACACAGACGATCCCTCCGACGATCCAGGCGGCGGTGAGGCCGCTGCCCGGCGTCAGCTGCCCGAACAATCCGAGAATCCCGGGCAGGGCAGCGGTCCAGATCGCATAGAGAAGGCCCGCCGAGGCGAAATATTCGAACCGGTTGCGCGGACCGAGACGCCGCGCGAGAAGCCCCGACGCGACCAGCAGCGGAAGCTGGTAGACGAGATAAATGGCGGGCAGCAGCGCTCCCGTGACGCTGCTGCCGATTTCCGTCATGATATTCATGGAATAAAAGTACCACGGAACCGCGGGAAAGTCAATCGCCCTGCTTGACCGAAATAAAAAAAACCTCCTCCCGGGACGGGAAGAGGGATTTCGAAGCGCGAAATTACTTCGACTGCGACAGGAACGGCAGTTCGATCTTCTGCTGCTGGCAGAGGTTCAAATACTGAACCGCCGTCATGGTCACCGTTCCGGCGATCAGGATCAGGCAGGCGACGGCGATGCCGAGGTAGAACTTCGAAGCACCGGGCTTCGCCGCGTTGAGCGGCTGCATTCCGGCGAGGGGCGATTTGCCGTCCAGCGTCGGCATTGCGGCATTGGCGGCACCCGCGGCGGCTCCGGCTTCCGGTCCGTTGATCGCGGTCGGAGGCGCGGCATTGGCACTGCCGGTCGGCTTGAGCTTGAGCTCATCGTCGGCAGGAAGCGGCTTGGGAGCCTTGGGAGCCGCTTCGGGAGCAGCAACAGCCCCCGGAACCGGCGGAATATGCGGAACGGACGGAACGTGCGGAACCGCGGTCGATTTGGGCATCGATTCACCCGGCTTCGGGAGCGGCGTCTGGGGCGGCAGCGGTTTGGCCACCGGAAGCGAATGCGACGGCATTTCGCCATGGCCCGGCACCGCCTGCCCGGGAAGCGTCAACGGCCGCGGCGGGATCATGCTGCCCGGACGGGGCGGGCGGGCGATCTTGATCGTATCGCTGCTCTCGATCGTATCGGAACTCTCCTCGGCGGCGGGCGCGGCCCCGGTGGCCATCGGCGGCGGAGTGACGGCGGAGGGACGCAGCCGCACGGTTTTGCGGGTCTTGGTGTCGTCGGACTCCTTCGGCGCGGCTCCGGTCGGGCTCTCGATTTTGACGGCGGGAGCAACCGCGGTCGGCTTCAGCACGATCGTCTTGCGGGTCTGGGTGTTGGCGCCGTCGCCGGCCGGCTTCTGGCCGGGCGTAATCGGCACCTTGGGCACGCCGCCGGTCTGCGTGGCGATCGGCCGGAGCTTGACCGTCCGGCGGGTCTGGGTGTCTTCCATGACTTCCAGGTTGCCGGTGTCGGTGTCGCGGCCGCTCAGCGGATCGGTGAGCGGCGTCTTCGGCAGCGGAGTCAGGCTGATGCCGGCGGGCGTGGCGGAAGGCCGCAGCCGCACGGTTTTACGAGTCTTGGTATCTTCGCTGTCATCCAGCGGAGCATTGTCATTATTGTTCATATCCGGATCGACCATCTTTCACCCTTTCATTCTGCGGATTCAATCGAAAAACAATCTCTCACTCGAAAATTTAACGCACCTTTCCGGAAAATCAATCATTTTGCGGCATAAAGATCGAAAAATATACGAAAAAAAACTGTATATCCCCTTGTCGGACTTGTCCGACTTGTCCGGCAAAGCGTTAGTTGCGGCGGGGGCTTGTCGATGCGTCAGCGTGCCCCCCCCGGCGTGTTTCAATCTTCGGTGCGGAGCAGCATCTGGATCGACGTCGCCCCGCTGGACGGCGTCGGAACCCGGTCGAGGGCGGCCAGCAGCCGCTGCACGGAGTCGTCCATCGAACGGTTGCCGCTGCGGCGGATGATCCGCGAACCGGTCACCCGGCCGTCGGCGGCGATGTCAAGCTCGATCGTCACCGTCGGCCGGTCGTCGCCGAGCAGCGAACCCGGCGGCTGGGTCCAGCGCATCTTGACATAGTTGCCGAGACGGTTCCAGTAAGCCTCGTCCTCGCCCTTCGCACCGCCGCCCGGCGTCGCGTTGTTCTGGGGCCCCGAAGTCTGGGCGCGGTCGGCGCTGCCGATCGGCACGGCGATATTGGTGTTGGTTCCGCCGCCGTCGCCGTATTTCGTCGCGTTTTTCCGAGTCAGGGCGACTTGCTCCTCGGCGGTAAGCTTGCGCGGCGCCGGTTTCGCCGGTGCCGGTTTCTTCACCGTCTGCTGTTTGGGCGGAGTCGGTTTCTTCACCGTCTGTTTGGGGACCGGCGGCGGTTTCACCGTCGTTTTTTTCACCGTCTGCTTGGGGACCGGCGGCGGTTTCGCCACCGGCGGCTTGGGCGGCGACGGCGGCACGGGGGGCGACGGCGGCTGCGGCACGGGGGGCGACGGCGGCGACGGTTCCGGCGGGCGCGGCCCCGGGTCCGGCGTGTTGCGCAGCCGCGAGGGCGGCCCGACCTCTTCCCCGGTCGAGAGCGGCCCCATCAGCTTCACCTTGAAGGCGCTCTCCTGCGGCGACAGCCAGTTGCGGAAGACGATGAATCCGAGCGGTCCGAAGATAATCAGGCAGTGCAAAACCACCACATGCATCCGGATCGACATCCGGAGCTTGTGCGAGGTCAGCGGCTGCGGCTCGGCCGGCCGCAGCTGCGGAACGACCGGTTCGGTGCTCATTTACTTGCCCTCCGCCTGTGTAACCAGTGAAACATCTTCGAAGCCCGCGTGGCGAATCTCCGCCATGAGCCCGATCACATCGTTGTAGGTGCGCGCCCCGTCCGCCCGGAGCAGGAGCTGCACTTTGGGCTCGGTCTCCTTAAGCCGGGCAAGCCGGCCGGGGAGCTCCTCGCGGGCAATCGTCTCCTTGCCGAGCATGACCGTACCGGTTTTGGTCAGCGTCACGCTCTGGAAGTTGTCTTCCGGCAGCTTGTCGCTGTTCATTTCCGGCGGCGAAATATTGGTACCGTATTCCATCAGCGGCATGGTGATCATAAAAGCGATGAGGAGCAGAAACACCAGGTCCAGCAGCGGCGTGACGTTGATCTGGTCGATGGCGGCCATCTGCCGCCTTTTGCGGCGTTTTCTCATCTTATTCGTTCCCCTCGCTTGCGGCCAGTTCCCGGGCGAGCTGGAGCTGTTCGAGCTTCACCCGGGCCATGAATTCGTCGGAAAAGTTGTCGAGCTGGGTCGAGATGGTGCGGATGGTCGAGGTCAGCAAGTTGTAGCCGACCAGCGACGGAATCGCCACCACCAACCCGGCCACCGTGGTCAGCAGCGCGCCCGCCACGCCGGGAGCCAGCGCCGAAAAGTCCGACTTGCCCGCCGCCGCGATGCCGCAGAACGCCATCATGACGCCCCACACCGTGCCGAAGAGGCCGAGGAACGGGCTCAAACTGACCATCGTGGCGAGAAATCCGATCCGGGTCTCAAGCTCCATCTCCTGCCCGGAGACTTCGCTGATCAGCACCGCTTCGATCGCGTTGTACTGCGCCTCGGAAAGCCTGGCGGGGCGAACCGTGATTCCGGAACTGTGGCTGACCGTCGCCGGGTCGCTCTCGTAGAATTCCAGCAGCCGCTCCACCCCCTGGTTGTAGATCTGGGCGACCGGGCTGGAGTTGCCCGCCGCTTCGCGCAGCGACTGCGGGCTGGTGAGGCTCCGTTTGCTCGCCTTGAAATGGGCGACAAAGAGCTGCGAGAGCTTTCGCGCCCGGAAGAGCGAAATGCCCTTTTCGATCATGACCGACCAGGTGAAGGTCGAGATCACCAGCAGCAACACGACGATCCCCTTGCCGACCATGTCGCTGTTTTGAAATGCGTAGTAAACTCCGGGGGCGGCGGCGATGACACTTGGAATAGGAACCATATTGAAAAACTCCGAGAAAGTTGGTTTTGTACCCTTGGTAAAATATAATACAGGGATTATATTCTACAAATGCATACTTGAGATTAATAGCAAAAAAAATAGGAGATCAGCATGGCTCAGGAAAAAATCGTCCTTGGATTCGACGTAGGCGGAACCAAGATCGGCGTCGGCCTCGGTTCCAGCGAAGGACGGATTATCGGCAAAGCGCGCATCGAGAACGTCAACACCTATCCGGAAGACGTGCTGCCCAAGATGGCCGCCGAGGCGAAAAAACTCGTCGCCGACGCCGGGCTGGAGATGAAAAACATCGCGGCGTTCGGCATTTCCGCGCCGTTCCCGGCCGACCCGGCCAACGGGATCATGACCGCTCCCACCAACAACCGCCACTGGCGCAACGTTCCGATCCTCCAGTACCTGCGCGACGAACTCCGGCTGCCCGGCTGCTTCGAGAACGACGCCAACTGCGGCGCGCTCGCCGAGTGGTTCTTCGGCGCGGGCCGCGGCTGCAGGGACTTCATCTATCTCACCATGAGCACCGGAATCGGCGGCGGCATCATCGCGGCGAACCACCTCGTCCGCGGCGGCCGCGCCCTGAGCGCCGGCGAACTCGGCCACATCTGCATCGAATTGAACGGCCGCCAGTGCAACTGCGGGCTCCGCGGCTGCTACGAAGCCTACGCCGGCGGCCGCGCGCTCGCCCAGCGGATGCAGGAGGAACTCAAGGACAAGCCCGACAGCATGATCATGCGGCTCGTGAACGGCAACGTCGAAGCGATCGACATGGTCCCGCTCGAAAAGGCGGTCCGCGCCGACGATCCCTACGCCGTGGCGCTCTGGGAGGAGATGAGTCTCCGCAACGCCCAGGCGTTCGGCATGTTCATCAACATGTTCAACCCGGAGCGTCTGGTGCTCGGCACGCTGGCCTGGGCGGTCGGCGACCTTTACACCGACCCGATCAAGAAGCACCTGCCCGAGTTCTGCTGGAAGGAGCCGATGGAAGCCTGTGAAATCGTCAGTTCCGAACTGCGGCGCGACATCGGTTACTACGCCGGAGTCGCGGCGGCGCTCAACTACCTCAAGGAACAGGAAGAAGCGCGGCACTGACCGCAACGTTAAGGACGCATCGGGCATTATGGAACAAAGCATCCTCCTCGGATTCGACGTCGGCGGAACCAAATGCGCCTGCATTCTCGGCGCGGCGGCTCCGGACGGCTCGCTGGAAGTTCTTGAAAAAGCCAAATTCCCGACCGGGGAGGCGCCCTCCCCCCGGGCGTGCCTCGAACGGCTGGCGGACATTGCCGCCGATCTCTGCGCCCGGCGCAAAATTCCGCTCGAAGCCGTGCGCGGCTGCGGCGTCTCCTGCGGCGGACCGCTCGACAGCCGCAGCGGCGTCATCCTCTCTCCGCCGAACCTGCCGGGGTGGGATGAAATCCCGGCCAAAGCGATCCTCGAAGCAAAACTCGGCCGCCCGGTGACGCTCCAGAACGACGCCAACGCGGGCGCGGTGGCGGAGTGGAAATTCGGCGCGGGACGCGGCGTTCAGAGCATGGCGTTCCTCACCTTCGGCACCGGGCTCGGCGCCGGGTTGATCCTCGACGGCAGGCTTTACAGCGGCATCTGCGACTCGGCGGGAGAGTGCGGCCACATCCGCCTCGCTCCGGCCGGACCGGTCGGCTTCGGCAAGGCCGGGTCGTTCGAAGGCTTCTGCTCGGGCGGCGGAATCGCCCAGCTCGCCGCGATGCGGGCGCGCGAACAGCTTCAGATGGGACGCAAAGTGGCGTGGTGTCCGTCGCTTGAGGCGCTTTCCGGACTCAGTGCCAAAATCGTGGGCGACGCCGCCGACGCGGGCGACCCGCTGGCGCTGGCGGTCTACGAGGAGTGCGGAACTTACCTCGGCCGCGGGCTGGCGGTGCTGATCGACATTCTGAACCTCGAACTCATCGTGATCGGGAGTATTTTCGCCCGCTCCGAGCCGCTGCTGCGCCCGGCCATGGAGCGAAGCATCGCGGTAGAAGCGCTGCCGGGACCGGCGGCGCGCTGCCGGGTGGTTCCCGCCGCGCTCGGCGAGACGATCGGCGATTACGCGGCACTTTCACTTGTTCTACTGGAGGCGAGACCATGATGTTTCAGGTCCGGCAGTTGGCGGTCGGCGGGTACGACCACAATTTTTCCTACCTGATCACGGCGGAAAACGGAGACGCGGCGCTGGTCGATCCGACCGGCGACTGCGAAGAGATCCGCCGTGCGGTCGAAGAGGCGGGTAAAATCACGCCCCGTTACATCCTGCTCACCCACGGGCACCAGGACCATTGCGAATGTCTCGGTGAAGTGCTCGGGTATTTTCCGGCCGAAGTGGTGAGCCACCCGACCCATCCGCTGTCCGGGAAGAAGAGGACGGTGGCGAACGGCGGGCATCTCCCGTTCGGAGACGGCTGGATCGAGGCGATCGCCACCCCCGGCCACACCCGCGATTCGGTCTGCTACCGGCTCTCCGACGATTCGGCGCTGTTCACCGGGGATACGCTGTTCGTCGGCTGCATCGGCTACTGCCGCTCGAAGGAGATGTACGATTCGCTGACGAAGCGGATTCTGCCGCTGCCGGACAAGGTGGTCGTTTATTCCGGCCACGATTACGGCACGGTCCCCTTCCGTACGCTCGGCGAGGAGAAACAGGATAACCCGTACCTGAATTGCCCGACGCTGGAGGCGTTCCGGGAACAGTTGCGAAAACTGGAGTAGCATCGGATGACCCCTCTTGCCGTGACCCTTCTGATCATCGCCGTGGCAGTGGTTCTGCCGCTGCTGCTGCTTTTGCTGCGCCCGGCGCTGACGCTGAAACTGCTGGTCCGTGTTCTGCGCCACACGTTCATCCGGCTGCGGGTGGAGGGGGCGGAGAATCTTCCGGACTCCGGCCCGGTGCTGATCGTTTCGAACCACGTTTCGCTGATCGACATGCTGCTGATCCAGTCGGTGTCGCGTCGGCCGGTGCGGTTCATGGTGCGCCGCGAGGTGGTGAACTTCATCCCGACCCGCTTTCTCTTCTGGTATCTCGGGGTGATTCAGGTGCCGCCGGCCAACCGGCCCAAGGCGATGCGCCGCTTCTTCCTGCGGATTCGCGGCGAACTGCGCCGGGGCGGAGTGCTCTGCCTGTTCCCCGAGGGAGGGATTTCCGGCAACGGCGGGCTGATGCGGTTCCGCTCCGGCGTCGCGCCGATGCTGCCCGGCGGGGTGGAAGTCTCGATCATTCCGATGCGGATCGGGATGCTCTGGGGGCGACTCTTCAACATGCACGAAGGCAAACTCAAATTCCGCCCGCCGCTTACGCTGCCGCTCAATTTCAGTTTGAAAGTCGGCGGCCCGGCTTCTCCGGACCTCTCCGCCTTCGAACTCCGCCAGCTGATCTCCGAACTCGGGGCCGAAGCCGAGGCCGCGCCGCAGCCGGGCGAACTGCCGCTGCACACCGCCTTTGCGAAACGGGCGAAGCGGCACCCCTTCGAAGTGACCTATTACGACGCGGACGGGACGAAGCTGACCAATTTCGAGATGCTGGTCCGGTCGCTGATCCTGGCGCGCCGGGTGCGGGCGCTCGAGGCGAAATCGCGCTACATCGGCGTCCTGCTGCCGAACTGCACCTCGATGACCGCCACGCTTCTCGGCGTGCTTTTCGCCGGCCACACTCCGGCGGTGATCAACTTCAGCGCCGGAGCCGAAGTCGCGTTCGAAGCGGCGAAGCGCGCCGGAATCGACACCATCCTCACCAGCCGCCGCTTTCTCGCCAAACTCGGCTGGGACGAAGTTCCGGGGATGATTTTCCTTGAGAACGAGGCGAAGAAGGTGACCAGGGCGGAGAAGCGTTCGATGATCCTCAAAACCGCGCTCCTGCCCTTCCGCACGCTGGTACGCCGCGCCGCTCCCGAGAGCGCGTTCAACGTCGGCCGCGAGGCGGTGCTGCTCTTTTCGAGCGGATCGACCGGCAAACCGAAGGCGGTCCGGCTCACCCATCGCAACATCAACTGCGACTTGTGGGCGTTCTGGCGGATGATCCTCTGGAGCAAGCGCGACCGGGTGGTGGGGAATTTGCCGCTCTTCCACGCCTACGGGTTCACGGTCGAATTCGCCTTCCCCGCGGTTTCCGGAACGCCGGTGGTCTACCTCGCCAATCCGCTCGACGCGGCGGGCGTGGTCAAGGCGATCGAAGAGTATCAGATCACGCTGCTCACCGCGACTCCGACCTTCCTCCAGAGCTACATGCGCAAGGCGAAGCCGGAGCAGCTCAAGTCGCTGCGGCTGGTCATCACCGGAGCGGAGCGGCTGCGTCCGGAGCTCTCGGCGAAATTCCGCGAACTTTGCGGGCTTGAAATCATCGAAGGCTACGGCTGCACCGAGCTTTCGCCGATTGTCACGGTCAATCTGTGCAACTCGATCTACGAGCTCGGAACCCGCGCCCACCACTCCGGAAGCATCGGGATTCCGCTGCCCGGCATCCACGTGCGGGTGGTCGCCCCCGACACCGGCGTCGAACTCGGCCCTGACCAGCCCGGCCTGATGCAGGTCAAAGGCGGCACCGTGATGAAGGGCTACCTCAACGACCCCGAGCAGACCGCCCGGGTGATCCAGAACGGCTATTACAACACCGGCGACATCGCCCGGATCGACCGCGACGGCTACGTCTACATCACCGGCCGCGCCTCGCGGTTCAGCAAGATCGGCGGCGAAATGGTGCCGCACGAGCTGGTCGAGCAGGCGATCGCCGACGAACGCGGCAGCGAAGAGCGCGAAGTGGCCGTCGCCGGGCGGAGTGATCCGAAACGGGGCGAACGCCTCGTCGTCTTCTATACCCCGGAGGATTTCGAGCCGGAAACCGTCGTCGACGGGCTGCGCCGGAAGAAACTTCCGAACCTCTGGATTCCGAAACCGGAAGATTTCGTCCGGCTTGACCATCTTCCGCTGCTCGGCAGCGGCAAACTCGATCTGGCCAAACTCAAACAACTTGCGGAGGAGCTGGCGTAACATGCCGAAAATCGTCTGTCTGGGGTCGTTGAACCTCGATCACGTCTACCGTCTCGACCACTTCGTCCGTCCCGGCGAAACGCTGGGGTCAGACCACTATTCGGTCGGCTGCGGCGGCAAAGGGCTGAACCAGTCGGTCGCGCTGGCCCGCGCCGGAGCCGAAGTGATGCACGCGGGCCGGATCGGCCACGAGGGCGGCATGCTCCGCGATGCGCTCGCTGCGGCGGGCGTCGATGTTTCGCTGGTAGTCGAAGGCGACGTGCCGACCGGGCATGCGATCATCCAGGTGGACCGCAAAGGCGAAAATTCGATCATCCTCTACGGCGGCGCGAACCGGAGCATCTCCGAAGCCGAGATCGATGCCGCGCTGGACGCGGTCGGCGACGGCATCCTGCTCTTGCAGAACGAGATCAACTCGATCGACCTGGTGCTGAAAAAAGCGCACGACCGGGGAATCCGCACCGCCTTCAACTTCGCGCCGTTCAACCCCGGGGAAGCGAAAACGCTTCCGCTCGAACTCCTGAGCTACCTCATCGTCAACGAGATCGAGGGCGCCGGAGTCGCCGGAGTCGAAGCACCGGAGGCGATTCTGCGGACGCTGAAACAGAAGTATCCCGAATGCCGGGTGATCCTGACGCTCGGCAAGGCGGGCGCGGCGTTCCTTGAAGAGAGCGGCAAACTTGCATTGATCCCGCCATTCCCGGCGAAGGTGGTGGATACCACCAGCGCGGGCGACACCTTCATCGGCTACCTCTTCGCGGGGCTGCTGGAAGGGATGACGCTGCGCGAGGCGATGACGCTGGCCAGCCGCGCTTCGGCGATCACGGTCAGCCGTGCGGGCGCGGCCGATTCGATCCCGTTCCGCCGCGAACTGGAAGCATGAGAATTCAATCCCCCTGAATAAGGAGCCGTTATGAAGCAGTTGTTTGCAATCAATGGAATCATCTTCTCCCTGGAGGCGGAAGACGGCGTTCCGGCGGCGGAAATTCTCTGCCGGAAGATTGCGCCGCTTGCCGTCGAGGCAGGAAAGCCGGATATCCGTTTTATCCTGACTTCGGAATTGCCGCGTATCGCGGAGCCGTTCACGAAACTGGAGAAATTCCGGATCGGCCGGACGACGATGTATGGAACCGGGCACTCCCGGCTGAATTACTCCGTTTCACGGGAAGAGGACGGCTCGCTCAAAGTCCTGATGTGCCCGATCTCGAAAAGCGGCCTCAAGGAATTCGGCAATCGGCTCAATAAGGGGTGGAAATACTACATCCGCTATGGCTGCGACCTCGACACCTGCATGGCGAAGCGCTTTCTCATCAACCTCATGCTGCCGGTGCTCTTCTTTGTGATGGTGGAGCGCGGCATGACGTTTGTGCATTGCTCGGCAGTGGCGAAAGACGGCAGGAGCTTTCTTTTCCCCGCCTGGGGCGGCGTCGGCAAGACTTCGCTGATGAGCCACTTTCTGGCGAACGGCTGGAACTATATCTGCGACGACCTCACCGTGATGGACCGGGAGGGGAACATCCACCATTTTCCGATCCCGATGCATATTTACCGGTATCACAAAAAAGTGTGTCCGGCGATGACCGAGAGCATGGAACGGGCGATGACTGCGAAGGAACGTTCGCTGTGGAATTTCGCGGCGCACTTCGTCGGGGAGAGCAAGCTGGTCCGCTGGATCGAACCGGCGCGCGTGTTCGGAGAAGAAAACATCGTCCGCAAAGCCCCGCTCGGCACCGTCATTCATATGCAGCGAAGCTCCGCTCCTGGAAAAATTCAGCTTGAACCGGGCACTCCGGAACGGCTGGCCGGCTATATCTGCAACACGATCGTCAATGAGATCGGCGACATCGGGCTCATGACCTCGCTGCCGAATGCAATCGATGCGCTGGATTTCATTCCGGATCTTTCCACCGTCCTCAACAACGTGAAATCGGTTGCGGTCGAAGCGATGAAGAACGCCGAACTGTACGAAATGCTGCTGCCGTCCGATGCCACGCCGGAGGAAACCTATCGGTTTCTCGCCGAAAAGTGGAAGTTTTGACCCGGATTCAGGGCAGGACCGGCTGCCCGTTGGCGGCGATCGCCTGTTCGAACAGCGCGAGATAACGCTCGGCGATCGAGCGCCAGGAGTTCGCGCGCGCCGTTTCGAGGGCGGCGGCGCGGAAGCGGTCGAGCGCTTCCGGGTCTTCTCCGCATTCGTCGATCGCGTCGGCAAGCGCTTCCGGATCGCCCGGCGGAACCAGCCGGCCGTTTGTTCCGTCGGTCAGGAGTTCGCGGATTCCGGGAATGTCGGTTCCGACGATTGCGCAGGAACTCGCCATCGCTTCGAGCACCGTCATCGGCATGCCTTCCACCACCGACGGCTGGAGGAACAGCCGGGTGCGGCTCATCAAAAAATCGCGTTCGGCGGCGTCGACCTGACCGATCAGGAATACGTTGTCGTTGAGGCCGTACTTCGCGATTTTCTCGCGGATCGCCTCCTCCTCGCGCCCGGACCCGGCCATCAGGAGCGGCGGAAATTTGCGATTGTTCTGTTTCCGAATTCCGAGCGCATCGATCAGGTTCGTCAACCCCTTGTTCGCATGAAGACGGCAGAGCGTGAGGTCGAAGCCGCGGTTTTCGAGTCGGAAGGGGAGCTTTGCCGCGAGCGTTTCCGGTTCGGCGACGGCAAGCGGAACGTCCGCGCCGTTGCCGATGTAAAACGCGCGGCGGAAGCCGACCATCGCGTCGATGGTGTCGCAGACGCCGCGGCCGACGCCGGTCACGCCGCCGCCGCAGGTCATCGCCTCGATCATCCGGCGGTTGGTCACCGGCTTGTTGCGCAGCCGGGAGCCTTCGCGCACATCGCCGACGTGGGAGGTCATCACGGTCGGAATCCCGAGTTTCCTTCCCATCTTCCAGCCGAGATAGCCGGTCGGGTAGATCTGGTGGGCGTGGATCACATCGAATTGATATTGCCGGTGGAGTTTCGCCAGCATCCGCTTCGGCGCGCCGTTGAACCAGACCTCCGACATGCTCCGTTTGTAGTAGTAAACCGGATAATCGAACTTCGGGGCCTGTTTCATCTTGCGCGGCGTCTTCGCCAGGACGACGATTTCATGCCCCATGGCGATATACTCCCGGGCAAGACGGTCGATCACGATTTCCATCCCGGCCACCTTCGGCAGGAACGAGGCGGTAAACAGACAGATCTTCATATGGAGGCGGAATCCTTTCGTGACGGCAATTGGGCTCGGCATAAATGTAATACGGTTTTCCGACCGTGTCAAGCCGCGCCTCAGACGGAATTCCGTATATTTCAACTCGCCGGAGGCTTGAAAAACGCCTGATTTGCGGTATCTTTCAAGATATGCTGAACTATGTGAAAATCACCAATTTCGCGCTGATCGAGGAGTCCGAACTGGAATTCGGGCCGGGGTTCAACGTCGTCACCGGCGAATCCGGCGCGGGCAAGTCGATCCTGATGGGCGCGGTCGAGCTGCTGCTCGGCGGCCGGGTGGACAAAAACGTGATCCGCAACGGCTGCGACCGCTGCATGGTGAGCGGCGGCATCGCCGTGCCGGAGCTCCCGGCCGGGGCGGTCGCCGCGATCCTCGGCGAAGCCGGCGTCGCCTTCGACCCGGCGGAAGTGCTTCATCTGCGCCGGATCATCACCCGGTCCGGCGTGCGGAACTACATCAACGACACTCCGGTCGGCGCCCGGCTGCTGGCCGAAGTGGGCGCGCAGCTCATCGACCTCCACGGCGCCAACGAACAGCTTTCGCTGACGGTCCCGGCGCGTCAGCTCGATTTACTTGACCGCTACGCCGGGGCGGACGGCCCCGCCGCCGAATGCCGCCGGATTTCGGGCGAACTCGACGCCCTCGCCGCCGAACGCGAAGCCTTCGACCGCGAAACGCCGGACGAGGCCGAACGCGACCGCCTCGAGCTCCAGCTCGAAGACATCGACAAGGTCAACCCCGCCCAGGGGGAAGACGAGGAACTCTCCGCCCGCTTCAAGGTGGCCGGCAACGCCCGGCAGGTGCTGGAGACGGCGGCGGCGCTCACTTCCGCGCTGACCGAGGGCGAAGACACGCTGACCGACCGGCTGGCCGGAATCTACCGCAAACTGCTCGAACTCTCCCGCATCGACGAGACGCTGGCGCAGGGGCTGCTCGAGGAGTGCGACCAACTACAGGAGGGCATCGCCGCGCTCTCCTCGCGGATTTCCGAGCTGGCCGACCGGGTCGATCTCGACCCCGAAGCCCTGGCGGCGATCGAAACCCGTCTCGGGGAACTCTTTACGCTCAAACGCCGCTACGGGCCGACGCTCGACGGGGTGCTCGAAGTCCGCGAAGAGGCGTTCCGCCGCCTCGAACTCTTCCGCGGCACCGCCGCGCGCCGCGCCGAATTCGAACGGCGGAAACAGGAATTGCGGAACGAGTTGCGGATTGCCGCGGAGAAACTCTCTTCCCTGCGCAAGGCGAAGGCGAAGGAGTTCGCTTCCCAGGTCCGCTCCAAACTCGGCGCGATCGGATTCGCCAAGTGTTCGCTCGAAGTCGAATTCACCGAAACCGAGCCCGGCCCGAACGGTATGGACCGGATTGAACTTCTCTTCGGCGCGAACGCCGGGGAAAGCATCCAGCCGCTGCGCAAAATCGCCTCCAGCGGCGAGCTTTCGCGGCTGATGCTGGCATTGAAGACCGTTCTCGCCGACGCCGATTCGATCCCGGTGGTGGTGTTCGACGAGATCGACGTCAACATCGGCGGCGAAACCGCCAACCGCGTGGGCGAGGAGCTTTACCACCTCGGCCATAACCGGCAGATTCTCTGCATCTCGCACCTCGCCCAGGTGGCCGCCCGCGCCGACCGCCACTTCCTGGTGGCGAAGCATACCGACGGCGGACGCACCTTCTCGCTCTGTCACGAGCTGCCCCCCGAAGAACGCATCCGCGAAATCGGCCGGATGCTCGGCGGCGGGGCCTCCGCGGAGACCCACGCCCGCGACATCCTGCACTCCATCCGAAACTGAAACAGCCGGAGAAGGCGAAGCGCCCTCCCCGGCTGTGCCGTGATCCCGGTCCGGTTATTTCCCGGCGGGAAGGGTGAGCGCGCCCGACTTGAGGTCGGTCCACAGCGTTCCGCTTCCGGCGTAGATGATCTGGGTTTTCACCTTGGGGTTGAGCGCCTCCACCAGCCGGAGATCGGTCAGGGTATGGTTGCCGCCGAGGGCTTCGGCGCGGAGCTGTTCGCCCTGCGCCTTCTCGTTGTCGACGAGGAAGTTCACCTTGACATCGGTCTCGCCTTTGAGCTGGGCGATGCGGGCGAGGATCTCCGACTTCTTGAGTTCGAGTTCGGCGACCTGGAGCTGGGTTTCCGCCTTGAGCTGGGCGATGGCTTGGTCGCGTTCGGCGGCGATGCGGGCGACCAGCTTGGCGGTCTCCTGGCCGACCTCGCTGCGGCGCTGGTCGATGAGCTCGGTTTCGATGTTGAGTTCGGCGAGCTTGCGGGCGGTGTCCTGGAGCGATTGGTTGGTCAGGTTCTGTTCCTTGGCCAGGCTGACCGAGCGGCTCGGAGCGAGGATGTTGACCGGAATGTCCACGTTGCGGATGATCGCGTTGTGAACCACGATGCTCCGCGCGGCCAGCGTCCGTCCGAGGTCGCGGCTGAGGTCGTTCTGGAAGGTTTCACGCCCCTCGCCCATAATGAAGTCCTGCGCCCGGTAGCTCGAACCCTTGAGGCGCGAGACCGACAGCACCTGCGGCAGGATGATCTTCTCCACCACCTGCGGCAAGTCGCCGTAGAGCAGATAGATTTTGGAGAGATTTTCCGGCATCAGCTCGAATTCCACGGTCATGTCGAGCGCCACTTTGAAGCCGTCGCGCGAGGGGAATTCCACGGCGCGGCTGACTCCGAAGATCTTCGCCGCCTCCGGCAGCGGAGCGGAAGCGGGCGCCGGCCGGTTCCGCTCATTCACCACCTGTTCCCTGATGTCCCGCCTCGCCCCTGCCTGCATCGCGGGGGAGGAAATGCTTTTCTCGGCCTTCGCCTTTTTCTGGCGGAGCTCCTGCTGAAAATTGAGCGTGTTGGATTCCAGCTCCCGGAGCGCGTCGGTCGCGGTGTTGAGCCGGTTGCGGGTGGAGACCACGCTCTCGTTGCCGCCGGAGGCCATGGTGACCTGGTTCATGCCGATTTCGATCACGTTGACCTGGTAGGCGTAGCGGTTGAGGTAGTAGAGCCCGGGCTGGAGGATGTCGCGCCAGACGCCGCGCTCGCCGGGACCGGCGAATTCATCCGGTTTCGGCGCCTTGCCGCTCTGCGAGGTGACGACTCCGGCATAGCCGACCGGGATGCTGATCGCATCGACGATCTCGACCGAGTACCCTTCCGGGTTCAGCCGGTAGACGCCGGGCCCGAGCACGTCGCGCCGGACGCCTTTGCTGCGGTCGTCGGGAGCGATGATTTCTCCGGACGGGAGCTCGCTGCCCACCTTCGCGGTGACGATGCCCACCTTGCCGAGCGGAATGGTGACGGCGGGGACGATCTTCACCTCGTATTCGACCGGGTTGAGGAAGTGGCGGCCTTCGGCCAGCACTTCACGCCAGATGCCTTTCTCGCCCTTCTCCACCAGGATGGTGCCGGGCGCGGGGTCTTTCCCCGTCTTGGCGGTGACCACGGCCATGTGGCCGGCCGGAACGTAGAAGCGGCAGAAGCTCCACTCGAATCCGAGATAGGCCAGCCAGCCGATCAGCAGAAGGACGATGACCACCGCACTCACGGTGCGGGCGGTTCCGTTGCGGCGGACCGCTTTTTCAGAGGAATTCACCTGTTCGCTCATTGCGCGCCTCCTTTCGTGTTCGCGGGGATGCCGAGGGGCAGTCCGAACAAACCTCCTCCGGCGCTGTTGCTGATGATCGAGCCGATGCCGGGCATCAGCTTGGCGTAAAGCATGGCGCGGACGTAATTCTCTCCGCCGCCATAGGCCAGTATCTGGCGTTTGAGCACTTCCACTTCACGCAGGTTCTGCTCGGCGATCACCTTGCGCTCGGCCTCGGCCGCGTTGAGCCGGGCCAGCGCATCGGCCTGCGCGGTCTTGAAGTCGACTTCGGCCACTTTGAGCTTGGTTTCGGCGGCGATCACCTGCTCGATCTGCTTCTGCTGGGCCTCGATGGTGGCGGTGATGCGGGAGGTTTCGGCGGCGGTCTTTCTGCTGTTCTGTTCGGCGAGCATCTTCTGCCTGGCGAGTTCCGCCTCGGACCGGGCCTGTTCGATCTGCTCGGCGTACTTGCGGGCCTCCTGCCGGGCGAGCTCGCGGTTGCGGATGATTTCGGCGATCTCCTGCGGCACGATGATGTCGCGGATCAGCACCGAGTTGATTTTGACGCCCCACTTTTTGCAGTTCTCGCGCAGATATTTTTCCAGCTGGGTCTGGAAGACCTGGCGGCTTTCGCCGATGATGAATTCGGTGGCTCCCTGCTTGCTGCCTTCGATGCGGGCGAAGCCGTGCACCGAGGGGAGGATCAGCTTTTTGAGGATGTCCTCCATATCGCCGACCTCGTGGGAAAGCCGGGGGGCGAGAGCCTCGTCGACGTTGAATTCCACGGTTCCTTCCAGCGAAACCTGAAACCCGTCCACGGTCAGGAAGGAGATCGCGTCGTTTCCGGAGAATTCATGCCGCTGGCTCTGGGTGTTGACCAGCGCCACGCTGTAGATGAAGGGGTTGATGCGGTGGGTTCCCTCCTTGAGCACTTCGGGCAAGACGCCCTTGCGGCCGGGCTCGACCAGGAATCCATGTTCCCTGGCGTAATCGTTGCGGGTTCCCGAGAAGATGTCTTCGCCGGAGAGCGAGGTGACCACGCCGACGAATCCGGGCATGATCTTGACGTCGTCGTAAATCCGCACTTCGTAGGCGTAGGGGTTGATGCGGTGCTTGCCGGTGCCGAGCACTTCGCGGAGCACGCCCTTGCTGTTGTCGTCGGGGGCGATGATCCGGCCGCCGCCGGGGTCGTTCCCGAATTTGCGGACGAGCACCGCGAATTTCCCCGCCGGAACGTCGGTGATCGGCAGGATCTGCCAGTCCCAGGAGTAGGGATTGCGGAAGTAGCGGCCCTCCCCGAGCACTTCGAGCTGGATGCCCTGCTCGTCCGGAGACGTGGCGATCAGCCGGTCCGGCGGCAGCGGCTTTCCGGTTTTGCGGATCAGCACCGCGATCTCTCCGTTCCCCGGCTCAATGCGACAGCCGAACCAGACGAACAGCGGGGCCAGCACCAGTGCCAGAACGACAAGCACAATACCGAATGCGGCGAGTTTCATCTTCAGTCCCCCTTTCCTTTGGTTGTTTCCAAATGGTTTGCTTCAATATCGGCCGGGAACCGGATTGTTGCAAGCAAAGAAGCCCGGTTTTGACAATCTTTTTACAACTTTCCCGGCTCCGGTTGCCCCCCGGCGAAAAAGATGCTATTTTATAGGAAGGGCACCGGATCGGAAAACCGGCCGGGCAGGAGAAACGCGGGTTATGGGAATCGTCGCACTGTTGTTCGGAGTCGCCGGGATCGCACTGGTCTGGTTTCCCGAAATGGGCGCACTGCCCCTGGCGCCGTCTCTTCTGGCGCTGGGATTCGGCATCGCCGAAGCCTTCCGCAGCAGGACCGTCACCCTGCCCGTCGCCGCCGGAATCGTCCTCGCACTGCTCGCGCTGCTGCTGCTTGTTTTTTTCCACCGGATTTCTCCGGAAAACAACGAATTGCTCCCATTGTCGCCGCCTGAAATACGGGACGTGATTCCGATCGAAATTCCGCAGACGGTTCCCGCGCCTGGAAGCGGATTGCCCGGCCCCACACTCCCGCCGCCCGGAATCGGAGGGCTGCTCCCCGGGTTGCCGCCTCCGCCGCCCCCGCCTCTCCCGCCTTTTTCGCCACTGACGGGCCCGGCAATTCCCGCGGGGCCGCTGTCTTTTCCGCAACTGGCACTTCCACCGGGTTCGCCGGTTCCGGCAATCGCCGTGATCCCAGCGGCTCCCCCGACGCCCCCGGCTCCGGACATCGGCGCCGGGTCGCCCCTTCCGGCGCCTCCGGCCGGGCAGCCCGAAACCGCGGACGGCGGGGTTCCGATCTCCCTGCCCGAATCCGGAATTGCACCCGAACTGCCGTCGTCCTCGTCCGAGCCGTCGTCCGCCCTGCCCCCGCCGGTTTCGGACCCGCCGTCCAACGCGGCGTCTGCGCCCGGACGGGAAGAGCTCCCGGCCAATGCGACTTCGCTCCCGGCGGAAATGCTTCCCGCCAACGCCACTTCACTCCCGGCGGAAATGAAGCCGGCCAATGCCTATTCGCTTCCGGCGGAGATGAAACCGGCCAATGCCACTTCGCTCCCGGCGACGCTGGTGCCCCGCTGATTTTCTGCTTTTTTTCAGAAGAAAACACTTTTTTCCCCCTATTTGGCCATCGGGGGCTTGTACAATCCCTGCGCAATGGTATATTGTCATCAACGACGTTCCTGACTTGGAACCGGGGGGAATCCAGAAAAAAGGAGGGTATCCATGGGAATTGCAGCGTTGGTTCTCGGAATTATCGGTCTGATCATTTCCTTCATCCCATTCTGCGGTGTCATCGCGTTTCTGCCGTGCCTGGTCGGTCTGGCCCTCGGCATCGCCGATATCGCGGTCAAAAGCAAGCGCGGCCAGCCGAAAGCCATGGGCATCGTGGGAACGATTCTGAATGGCGTGGCCTTGGTCATCATCATTGTCTGGAGCATATTCCTGACCGCCGAAGTCGTTACCGACCCGACCTTCCAGGAGAATATCCAGAAAGCGGTCGAAGAAGCGCAGAAGAAAGCGCAGGAAAACCAGGGCAACATCGTCGTGGAAACCGGCGAAGTCCAGGTAACGGTTCCCGCGCAGCCGCAAGCGCCGCAGACACCGGAACAGTGACCCTGCCGCCGGAATCCGGGCGGTACCGGGTTTTCAACTGGACCGTCCTCGGGTTGATCTGTTACATGGCCGCATTGCCCGTTGTCGGACAGGCGATGCGGTTTTTGTTTCCGCAGCTCTGGCATTGCGCTTATCGGAGCATGACCGGCAAACCGTGTCCGTTCTGTGGAACCACCCGCGACCTGGCGCAGTTGTGGCACGGCGATTTCTCGTTCCGGAATCCGGTTACGCCGTTTCTGGTCCTGTTTCTGACCGCCGAATTCTGCTGGCGGATCTATCTGCTTTGCCGCCGCCGCAACGCTTCCCGGAAATGGATGCGCGGCGACCTGTTGCTTCACGTTCCGCTGCTTTTACTGCTGCTCGGCGCATATCTTTGGTTCTGGTACGTCTCGCCGCCTTGATTTTCAATGAATTCGATGGTATATTCGCCGTGAATTCCATTGCGGCGACAAGAAGCCGCCGGAATATGATCAAAAAGCAAAGGAGCTCTCAGCAGTTAATTCGAAAATGAGCGGATTGATCAAACTGTTCAAGGCGGCCGCGATTCTGGCCGATGTGTTGCACTTTATCGTCTGGGTGCTCTGGCTGGCGATCTGCGCGAGCGGATTCCTGCCGCTGGAGAAACTCAACCCGGCGCTGACCGGCTGGATGCTCGGTCTGTTTTTCGGGCTGCCGTGCATCATGCTGGCGCTGTTGGTCTACGATGCGCTGCGTCTCTGGTTCGCGGATGAAAAACACCGGATGCTCTGGCTCTCGATGCTGCTCCGGACACTCTCGGTCGTGATGCTGCTCTGCGTGGCGATCCTATTGCTGGGCCCCGCACTGCATCAGATTTATTACGGTGATTTATATAACTGAAAAAGAATGGAGGAAAACCGGCGATGGGGTCCATATACCGGAAAAGAGACAAGTTCTTCTACTCCATGCTGCCGGAGTCTCACTCCCTGCTGGATCTGCGGCTGCTGGAATTCTGCAGCACCCGCTTTGTCTGGAAAGGCAAGCACGCCCTCTCCTTCAACCGGATTTTCACCGTCCTCAAAGGCGGCGGAATCATGCACAATCACAGCGAAGCCCGTAATTATGAGCTCAAACCGGGAGTCACCTATTTCGTCCCCCCGCGGGTGACGCTCTCCTATGACTTCACGCCGGAAACCTCGCTGGCCAGCCTCCATTTTCAACTCCATATCCTCCCCTGCGTCGACGTGTTCGACGGCGAACTCGCCTGCCGGGAACTCGACGTTCCCGGCCGCATGGAGCAGCTGGCCGAAATCATGGACCGCCCGAACGAATGGGATGTCTTCTGCCGCTTCCAGTCGCTCAACTGGCAGCTCTTCGCCGTCCTCGGCTGTCCCGACAAAGACCGCATGGAACGCTTCGCCGACCTGTTCAGCGAATACGGCCGCGCCCTCGCCTACATCCGCGACAACATCAACGCCGATATGGGCGTCGAAGAAGTCGCCGCCGTTGCCGGCGCCAAGCGCGACACCTTCTCCCGGCATTTTTCCAGCGATTTCGGAATTCCGCTCAAAACGTTCATCATGAACGAACTGATCGCCACCTCCGAGCGTTATCTGCTGCACAGCGGCCTCCCGGTGCGCGAAATCGCCGCCGAACTCAAATTCAGCAGCGAATTCTATTTCTCCACCTTCTTCCGGCGGCTGAAAGGCGTTTCCCCCACCCGCTTCCGCGCCATGCGTCGGAAAATTTAGTCGTGGGACTTGGAGGGGGCACTTCGTCCCCCTCCAAACCTCCCCCAGACCGGCAGGGTGCCGGTGCCGGGTAAAAGATTCGCATCAAATGCTGCGCATTTGGTGCTCCGACTAAGAAATTCGGGGGGTATTCAGGGTTCCGGAGGGCGCAAAATACCGCTCCTTCCGGCGCGCCTTTCCGCTTTTCTGCGGAAAGGCGGCACTCCCTCCGCCTGTTTTTGCAGGAGGTTGGGAGGCAAGGTGCAAGACCGTTGCCGGAATGATTGGTGGGTCTGCTTGTGTGGAGATCTTTAACCGGGCTTGGCAGGCTTGCGAAAGGTTTTTGGCCGTCTGGCGGCGAGAACGATTTTGTGGGTCATGCCCGGCGTGCGGCTCTGTTTCAGTCGAAAGAAGAAGGGAATTCCCGGCCCTTATCACGGATTGGATTACGTAGAACAGCAGAATGAGAAGAACAGAGATGCTTGCTTTTGCTTTTTGGAATGCTATATTCCGTGAAGAGGGTTCGAACGATCAATTATTGCACCTCCATTGATAAAAGAAGCGATGTGATGACAAATTTATTTTTTGTGCAATCTTCATCTGCCGATGCTCTCCGAACTTTCTTTCCAGCATGTACCCCCAGTTCCGCTTCCGCAACCGCATTCCCCTGTTGCGTTTTGAGGGGAACTGCGCTTGAATCCATTGAACAAGATGACCGGCTCAAAAAGAAGAAGGAATAATTTATGAAGAGAACCAATCTTGCCTTTGCTGCGCGTCTGGCCGGAGTATTCCTCCTGGCCGTATGTTCGGCCGACGGGTTCGCCGCGCCTCAATCCTATGACGGAGTGGCGACGCCGATCGTGTCCACCACGATCCGGTTCGGGTACAACGGCGCGTTCCGCGGCTTCATCTCCCGTGTCGCGCGTCCGGGGGCGATCCTGCGGGGACCGGTTCTCGATATGAACAACCGCGTGGTTGAGCCGGGCGACATCCTGGTGCAGATGAAAACCGACTACTGGCAAAGCCAGGTCAAAGAGAAGCTGGCCAGTCTGAAGAGCGCCGAAGCGACGCTCAAGAATACCCAGGCCAGCTATCTGCGCTATAAAGCATTGTCCGGCAAAAACGCGACGAGCGAAGAGGCCTACCAGCAGGCGGAAGCCGACTATTTCGCCGCCATCGGAGCCAAGGAAGCCGCGGAAAGCGATATCGAACTCGCCCGGGTCATGCTGGACTGCTGCACCTTCCAGACCCCGTTCGACGCGGTGGTGGATCAAGTGTACTTCCCGACAGGCCTTTGCGCCGGAGAGCTCGACATCGTCAGGATCTCCCAACTGTCGCCGATGGGAATCAAAGTGAAGATGGACCGCTCGACCGCCCTCGGCGTCACGATGGAAACCCCGATCTCGGTTTTTCCGTGCAACAGCGGCGAACCGGTGGGAGTCTTTCACGGCGCATCGTACCTGCTTCCGGACGGCATCATGATCCTGGTGGACAACGTCCCGCTGCCGACTCCGGCCGATCCCGACCAGAACGGCAAGTCGATTCCGCTCTGCCGGACCTCTGTGGTCATGACCTATCAGTTCAGCGGCGGCGACCGGAAATCCCTGATGATGGTCCCCATGGACAGCATCGGGAAAGACGATCAAGGATATTTCGTCTGGCGGGGAATCGGCCAGCGCGAGAACCAGATCAAGGGAGTCAGCCCGGTCTTTCCGGTGGAAAAAGTCCGCATCGTCCCGGACGACCTGAAAACGGAGCTCAACGCCAGCATCCAGTTCCGCATGCTGAAAGCCCCCGGCTCCCTGAAGGAAGCCGACATCGTGCTCTTGAATCCCCCGGCGGACTTGAAAGACAAGCAGCAGGTCTGTGTGCAGCCGCCACGTTACCGGTTCATGCCGGGCGACCCGGTCGAAGTCAGGATCGGCGAATAACCGCTTTCGAATCGGATTGCAATGGAACACCGGAGGCTAAAATGTGGAAGCGGATTTCAGGCATCCTGATTGCGGGGGTTCTGGCAGGCTGCGCCTCTCCCCGTGAATCCGCCGAAAAGAGCGAGGTCGAAATCAACTTGACGCTCCGCGGGGTGAAGGATTCCCAAGCTCTCGTCGACTGGTTTTTATCTGTCGAGAAATGGTCGGAAATCACCATCGAAAGAAGAGGCGAAAACACCGTTGCCATGACCGCCGTCTATGATGGCGACATCTATCGCCCCCTGTTGCAAAAGTGCAATCAGAAATTCGGACCGCCCAAACTGAGCGATGACAACGTAAAAGTTGCCCAGTGGAAACCTTCGGAATATGGCGACATTGTCGCCGCAATCACCTGCGATGACAACGACGGCGATCCGCAAACCCGTTTTTTGATCATGCGGCCTCTCTACACGGAGGATTGGAACCCCAAGTCATGCGTTGCGACCGAATCTCCTTGAAAACCGGACGGTCCCGCTTTCGAATCGGTTTGCATTATTCGGAAAGCGGTGCTATTTTTCTTCTCAACCAACGTTGAGGAGGTCGTCATGAAAACGCTTTCGCTTTTCGCCGCATTTTTCGTCGCGGCAGGAATTTCCGCCGCCGACATCGAGCTGCCCAAGCCGGAAACCACCGGCGGAATGCCGCTTCAGGAGGCCTTGAGCCTGCGTCGCACCGATCGCAGTTTCAGCGAGAAACCGCTGCCGGTGCAGACGGTTTCGACCCTGCTCTGGTCCGCGTTCGGCATCAACCGCGCCGACGGCAAGCGCACCGCGCCAACCGCCCGGAACAAGCAGGAAATCACCCTTTACGTCTGCATCCCGGAGGGAACCTTCCGTTATGACCCCGCCGCCAACAAGCTGATCCAGACCTCGAAGGAACGCGCCGGTGACGCGCCGCTCATGGTGATCCTCGTCGTCGACCGGGCCATACAGACCGAGAACCTCTGCCACGTCGATTGCGGCTACGTCAGCCAGAACATCTATCTCTACTGCGCTTCGCAGAAACTGGCCACCGTCGTCCGGGGCCGGTTCAAGGAGAGCGAATACAAACCGCTCCTCGACCTCAAAGGCAAAGAGGAGATTCTTTACGTGCAGGCGGTCGGCTATCCGAAATAACCTGCCCGACAGCTCCTCCGAAAGCCGGAGGGGCTTTTTGCGAAACAAAAACGCCATCGATGGCATAAAAAAATAAGGGGGTGTCCACCATGAGAGAAAACGGGTTTCTGGAAGTGTCGGAATCGGTCGGGAAATTCGCGTTCGAACACTTCGGGAGTTTCGCGGATTGGAAAAAAGCGGCGCTCCCGGAGCTCAAGCGCATCCTCGGCCTCGACCGGCTGGAGAAACTGGAGCGAGCTCCGATCACAACCGAATCGCTCTGGAAGCGGGAGACTCCGCTCGGAACCATCGAAAAGATCCGCTTCTCCCCCGAACCGGGCGAAACCGCCTGCGTCTATGTCTGCCTGCCCGCGACGGCGAAAGCGCCGTACAAAAGTTTTATCTGCCTCCAGGGGCATTCGACCGGGATGCACACTTCGATTGCGGTGCGCTGGGAGGATGAAACGCAGCCGCTCGCCGTCGAGGGCGACCGCGATTTCGCGATCGAATGCATGCGGCGCGGCATCGCCGCCTTCTGCCTGGAGCAGCGTTACATGGGCGAACGCAGCAGCGACCCGGAACACCGCCCGGCATGTACGCTCCCGGCGCTCCAGAACCTGATGATCGGGCGCACCGCGATCGGCGACCGCATCTACGACGCCGACCGGCTGGTCGATTACCTCTACACCCGCAACGACATCGACCGCGGCCACCTCGGGATCATGGGCAACTCCGGCGGCGGAACCACTTCGATGTTCGCCGGGGCGGTGCTCGACCGGGTCACCCATGTGATCGCTTCGTGCAGCTTCTCGTCGTTCCGGGGGAGCATCGGCTCGATGCTCCATTGCGCCTGCAACTATGTGCCGCACCTGCTGGAGTTCGGCGAGAGCGCCGACGCGGTGGGCCTCGCCGCGCCGAAGCCGGTGGTGATCGTCAACGGGCGGCTGGACCCGATCTTCCCGCTGGCCGAGGCGGACCGCCAGTTCGCCCGCCTCGAAACGATCTACCGCGCCGCCGGAGCCCCCGGCAACTGCCTCCACGCCATCGGCGAAGGCGACCACCGCTTCTACGCGAAAGAAGCCTGGGGCGCAATGGGGAAACTGTTCTGAGCAAAAGAAAAACAGCCGGGGCGAAAAAACGCCCCGGCTGTTCGGGTGACAGGAAAGCGATGTCAATCGGCGGGCAGAATCTTGCAGAGCGAATCGATGTCGTTTCCGTGAAACTGGATGACTTCGTTGCGGCCTTCCAGCCGGATCTTCGCCTCCGATTTCCCCGGCCCCACCGCGGCGGCCAGCAAAGCGATCCGCCCGTCCGGATGCCGGAACGCCGCGGCATAAACCTCGCCTTTCCCCTTCTCGACCGTGACGCGGGGCGACGGTTCGGTCGATAGCAGGAAGGGAGCCATCTCATGCTGAAACCGCACCGCCTCCCCGACCACCGGCCAGAAATTGCGGAACTGGTCGGGGTCGACCTTCTGCCGGTAATGCATGAAGTCGTAATTGAAGCCGACGAACCCCTTTGCGCCCAGAATCATCTCCAACGCGATCATGGCGCGCAGCTCGGCCGCAGTCGGATAACGGTAGTTCTTCCGATAGACTTCGGGGTCCGCCGCATCGCCTTTGATCGACCCGAAGTTGAAATACTGCGGGACCGCCCAGATCGCACCTCCCCCGGAGGAAAGACTCCGCTCAACCCGGCCCGCTTCGAGCATCTGGTCGCGGACGCAATCCATCCGGTCGCTTCCCGCTTCGGTTACCGGATAGGGGTCGACCCCCATGATCGTCTGGCAGCCCGCGAATTCCGGAAAGTGCTGATAGAATACGGCGAAAGTCGGATGGTCCGGGTCGAGTTCCTGCACCTGTTCATGGCGGGCGCGCAGCAGCGGCGCATAGGAGGAATCGAGTTCGTCGGCAATGTACCACGCCAGCAACGCCGGGTGTCCGCGGTATTTGCGGACGATCGCCGCGGCGATCTCCCGGTAATCGCTCAGGCCGTCGTATTGACGAAGAACCATGTGAGTCGCCCCCGGCGGCATCGCGTCTTTGATCGAGGGAATGACGCGCAGTCCCCGTTCGGCGCAATAATCGAGAATCTCCGGCTTCAGCTCGTGCCCCATGTAGACGCAGACCGTGTTGAATCCGGCCTCGGCCAGCGTATCGACTTCGGCCCGGGAAGTCAGGCGGTGTTTGTAAATCCCGACCGGCAGGAACGGTTTCCCGTCGACGATGAGCCTGCCTCGGCGGTCGACAACGACTTTTCGCGCAGCGAGGTCGGCGGCCGGATCGACGCCGAGCGACATCTCTTTTTCCGCGAGAACCCGGCGGCCGGAAAGATCGAGCAGTTGCAGTTTCATCGAATATTCTCCCGCCGGGAGACGGCCGGAAGGCACCGCCACCCGCTCCCGCTCAACCGGAAGAATCCGTTCGAACAGCGTCCGTCCGGAAGGATCGGAGACGGCGACCCTGCACTTCAACCCGGCGGCAAGCAGCGGCGAACCGGCTTTCGGAGCGTCCGCCAGACTGGAGAGTTCGAACTCCGCATCGTCCGTCGAAAGCCGTCCACCCGGAGGAGAAACCACCGCCGCATTCCACCGTCCGCCCGCCGGGCGGACGTAGAGGTCGTCGAACAGCGCGGTTCCGAGCGATTCGCGGTTGACATACAGCGTCATGCTGTAGCGGTACGGGCGCGGCCCTTTCCGGACCTCGAGCAGCCCGCTCACTTTCCGGAAGTCGGAATTTCCGTTCACCAGCGGCAGATAGGCGCCGTAGACATGTTTGCCGGTCTCCGCATCCGCCCATTCGATGGCGATTCCCGCGCCGGAGCCGGAGAGGTTTTCCGGGCGGATGTTCCCGCCGAACTCATAGGTTTCCCCCGGAACGACCGGGATCTCCTGCTTGAGCAGGACATACTCGCCGGGCGATTTGCGTTCCTTGAGCAGCGCCCGTGTGCCGTTGCTGCCGCGATGATCGGCGACGGACCAGTTTCCGGCCGGCCACGACGCGCCGCCGGAAGGAGTCCAGCGGGAAGTCCCCTGTTCAAAACCGCCGTTCTGTAATAGATTTTCAGCAACGGCAACAACGGTGACGGCAAGGAGCAGGCAAACGGCAAGCTGCTTCATATCAATGCCACTCCTGGCCGAACCGAATCCATTTCCCGCTGATCTGGACCGGCGTCCAGTATTTGCGATGGTCGATCGCCTCGCGCCGGGACAGCGCCTTGGCGTGTCCGTCGAAGAAGACGAAATTCGCGTTTTCCCCATGCCGGAAGAAGGGGCTGCCGTAGATCACCGTTCCGCTGCGCAGCGGATAGAAGCGGTTGGGATCGGCAGTATACTCGTTGGTGGCGATTCCGCCGCCCACCGGGGAGGAGTCGGGATACGGTTTATTCAGCTTTTCATCCTTGGCCGGAACGGCATCGCCGATCAGAATCAGTGAACTGCCGCCCCCCTGGGCAGTCACGGTTCCCCGCTTGGTCCGCTTCTGGGCCCCGGTGTCGAGGCTGCCGAACGTCGCGTAGTTCAAGCCATAACTGTTGGTGTCGCCGGTGCCGTACAGAAATCCCGTATCCGTTGTCGTCAGAACGATGCTGTGTACCGGCTCCGACGGACACTGGAACAGTTTCGCCCCCGCGTATCCATTCTTTTTGAGCAGGATATTCCAGATCGTGTCGTGATTCGCCGCTCCCCAGTCCCGCCGCATGGCGAGCATCCAGTCCGCATTGTCGTCGGCGTAGAGCGTGGAGGCCGCCCCGAGCTGCTTCAGGTTGCTGATGCAGCTGGCCGCCTTCCCCCTGTCCCGCGCCCGGTTCAGCGCCGGCAGAAGCAGCGACGCCAGAATCGCAATGATGGCGATCACCACCAGAAGTTCAATCAAAGTAAAACTATTTCGTTTCATTACCGGCCCTTTCCTGTTCCGGGTTGGAGACTGGATATCCGTGCTCTACTTAATCCGTTTTTGGATTACAATTAATTATACCCGATCCTTTGAAAAAAGTCAATAGCGGAATCAAAAAAATCAGAATATTTGGCCTATTTACAGTCCCGCGTCGCTTTCATTGCCCGCTTCGGCGGGGAGCAGCCATTGGACGGAGGGCGCGGACTTCTCATTGATGAGGCGTTCGAGCAGGAGTTCCACCGCCGCTTCGGCCAGCTTGCGGCTGTCCACCTCGAAGTTGACCACTTCGCGGCAGGGGAAGTCGATCGGGGCGTTTTTGTTGCGCAGGCAGAAGGCGGGCGGCAAATAGGCGATCCGGGCCCCCTGGAGGCGGACCAGCTCCGAGAAGAACCCCTGCGCGATGATGTCGTCGCAGAGCACCATGCAGTCGGGGCGCGCCTCCGGCGGCAGGGCGAGAATCCGCCGCGCCGATTCCCGGCCATGTTCGATCCCGTAGCCTTCGAGATAGAACTCCTCAAGCGGCACCCGGCACTCCGGCCAGCCGGCGAGAAACTGCGTCAGCCGCGGAATGCTGAAGTTGCGCAGCGGCCCCGGACCGACCAGCACCCGCGGCGACCGGAACCCCCTCTTGCGCAACCGTTCCAGAGCCTCCAGCATAAAGCCGACCGTGTCGATAAAAACCCCGCACTCGGCCAGCGCCGGAGATCCGCAGAAGCAGAGCTCCAAGCCCGCGCGTTCAAAATCCGGCAGCAGTTTCTCCGGGAAAAAGTCGGCGATGCTGACGAGCCCGTGCAGCCCGCCCTGCCCCACCGCGTATTCCAACCCCGGAAAATCCGAAAGCTCCGGATGCTTGCAGTAACGGTCGCGGAACGGGAACATCGTACATTGGCAGCCGTTCTTCTGCAACGTGTCCTGAAGCGCGTAGGCCATGCTCCAGTTGAACATGTGCGGCGTGTCGAGCAAGAGGCCGATCACGCCGATCGAGCGGCCGGGGAGCCCTTCCGGCTTCGCGTTGCGGACGAAGACGCCGACCCGGCGGCGCGACTCCAGCACCCCTTCCAGTACCAGGGCTTTGACGGCGCGGTCGAGCGTGGCGCAGCCCACGCCGAGATCATTGCTCAGGGCCGCCTGCGGCGGAATCTTGTCCCCTTCCCGCAGTTTCCGGTCCCAGATATAACGCAGAATCTCCTGCTTGGCCCGTTCCGTCTGCTTCCCCTGATTTTGTCCGAATATCATAACCCCGCCCTGTAATCCAAGTTTAGATCATAAATCATTATACCGTGTTTCCGGCAGAATTGCAAGAAGGAACCCAAAAAAAGGATTAAAAAAGCCGGCTGCAAAATCATTCTGCAATCGGCTCGAAATCGGTCAACGCCCGTCGACGATCATTCCACTACCGCGGCCTCGGGCCACCGCCATCGTGATGGTAACCCGGACCATAGTTCGGACGCCCCGGCCCCGGTCCATAGTACGGACGCCCCGGGCCATAATACGGACGCCCCGGCCCCGGAACATAGTATCCCGGATAGTAATAGCGGGGGTAATAGTACACCGGGGCGGGAGCCACGACCACCGGAGCCGGAGCAACCACCACCGGGGCCGGAGCCACGACCACCGGAGCCGGGGCAACCACCACCGGGGCCGGAGTCACCACTACGGGAGCCGGGGCCGAAACCACAACCACCGGTTCGGCCTGAACTACCACCACCGGAGTCGGAGCCACCACTTCCCGCAACGTCACCACGCTCACGCCGACCAGGTTGACGATACCGGTGGCGAGACCGACGCCATCCCCCCCGTGCGGCGGCCCGGCCTGAACCGCCCCCATACCGGCAACCAGGGAAACTGCCGCAATTACAATCATTTTTTTCATATTCATGCCCCTTATAGTTACCCGGGTGAATGGAATATTCACTTCGGTCATCCAAATAAACGCAAACATCTTTATATTTATTATGCCCTAATGAAAAAATCGTATCCTTTTCCAGCCGCCGGGTCAGATTCGGGGGAGTTTCCGGTAGGCGTCCGGCGGCATTCCGGTCCGGGCTTTGAAGAAGCGTGAAAAGACGAATTCGCTGCTGAATTCGAGTTCGGCCGCCACTTCGCGCGCGGTGGCGCGGGGCCGGTGCAGCAATTCGGAGGCGCGGCGCACCAGCTGACGGTCGAAAAAACGTTTCGGCGAGATTCCGGTGTCGGCGGCGAAACGGCGGGAAAACGCCTCGCGCGACAGGTGCATCACCTTCGCCAGCTCCTCGACCCGCGTTTTTGCCGTGCAGTGGCGGGCGATGTAGTCGAGCACCGCAGCGTAAGGGGCGAACCGGGCGGCGAATTCAAGCGGGGCGTCCCCGCCGTCCGCCAGCAGGTCGCAGGCGAACGCGGCGACGTGTTTCTTCAATTCCAGCGCCAGCAGCAGCCGGTTTTCGGACTCGAACAGAACGCCGAGGCGCTCAACCAGCTCCGGTTTGTACCCGGGGCGGACTCCCCGCAATGCCGTGAATAGTTCGACTCCGGGGTAGAGCTCGAAACGGAACTGGATTGAGACGAACTGCAGCGCCGCATCGAGCCGGACTTCCGCCGGGTATCCGGCCGGGATGAAGAAGACGGTCCCCGGATTCAATTCGTACCGCGCCGTTTCGTCCCGGATGAAATTCGCTTCGCCGTTCGGGTTTGCAAGAATGCTGAGCATCCGGTTGACCGGCAGTGCCTCCAGCCGCCCGGCGATGATCGGGAAAGCGCCCTTGGCAAAGTGGGTGACCGTCAGCGCCAGCCGGTTGCTGAGGTGAAAAATATCGTCACGATTTCGCAACAATTCCATATCCGTATATCCTGTCAACCGGATATAAAATATCATCATTTGTCACAAAAAGCAAAACATATTCCTCATTTCACCATTCTTTTTTCTAAGAAAAACAGTATACTATGATAGAAAATGAAATTCTGCTCTGCAAAGGAGGACGATCATCATGTTCCATACGTTCGAAGCGGACAAAGCCTATCTCGCCGGGAAGTTCCAGCATCCGGAACTCGACCCGGCGACCGGGCTCGACAACGAGGCGATCAAGGCCGGAATCGCCCGGCTCGGCAAAGAGCTGGAGCATCTTCCGCGCCCGGTCGCCAAAGCCCGCGCTTTCGAGTACGTCACCCGGAATGTGCGGATCGACGTGAATCCGCACGACTGGTTCGTCGGCTTCGGCTGCTGGAACCGCTACGACCGCCCGCTCACCGGACTGATCGACGGCTGGAGCAACGCGGCGGACCAAGCCTCGCCGGAGCTCACCCGCCTGCGCGAACTCTGCAACCAGACCGGCGCGACGCGAATCTGGAAGGACTTCGACCACTCGGTGCCGGACTGGGACGCGGTCTATGCGCTCGGCTTCCCCGGACTCCGGGAACGGGCGCGGGATTTCCGGAAGTTCCACCGGAACAACGGCACGCTGACTCCCGAAGCCGCCGCCTACTTCGACGGCATCGAGATCACCTACACCGCCATTCTCGAACTGCTCGAACGGTTCTACAGCTACGCGCTCGACCATGCCGAACCGGGCAGCCGGGTGCTCGCGGTGGCGGAGTGTCTCGACTCCCTGCTCCACGGCGCGCCGCGCAACACCTACGAGGTGTTGCAGCTCATCTACCTCTTCTTCATATTCGGCGAACACCTCGACCGGTTTCAGGTCCGTTCGCTCGGCAACCTCGACCGGATGCTGCTGCCGTACTACCGCAAAGACCTCGCCGAAGGGCGGTTCACCGAAGAGCAGATCCGCGAATTCCTCGATTATTTCATGATGCAGTGGGCGTCGATCGACAACTACTGGGGGCACCCGTTCTATCTCGGCGGCACCAAGGCGGACGGGTCGACCGAAATCAACGAGCTCTCGTACCTGATCCTCGACGAATACGACAAGCTCGGGCTCCACACCCCGAAGATCCAGCTCAAGACCGCGCCCAACACACCGGTTGCATTCCTGGACAAAGCGTTCGACATGATCCGGCGCGGGCACAGCAGCCTCGTCTTCGTCTGCGAACCGGGCATCGCCCGCGCCATGATCGCCAGCGGCTTCAGCGCCGAAGAGGCGCGGACCTGCGACATCCGCGGCTGTTACGAATTCACGCCGCGGGCGACCGGCAACGCAACCGGAGTCGGGCACCTCAATTTCCTGAAGCCGATCGAGTTCGTGCTGAACGACGGCGTCGATCCGCTGACCGGAATCGAATTCGGCGAAAAAACCGGCCCGCTGGAGGCGTTCCGCAATTTCGACAACTTCCTCGCCGCCTACTTCCGCCAGCTCGACCGAATCATCGAAACCAACATCCGCTGTACCGACGACTTCGAAAAATCGCTGCACGAGATCAATCCGGCGCAGGTGTTCTCGGCCACCATCGAGCACAGCCTCGAAACCGCCCGCGACGCCTTCTCGGACGGGTCGGTCTACAATATTTCGACCATCCTCGAAGCGGGGCTCGCCTCCGCCGCCGATGCGCTCTCGATGATCCGCATCTACGTCTACGAGCGCGGCGAACTCACGCTTGCCGAGCTGCGCGACATCCTCAAGGCGGACTGGGAGGGCCATGAAAAACTGCGGCGGAAACTCCTCCACGACCCGAACAAGTTCGGCAACGGCATCGGAGCGGTGGACCGCCTCGCGGAAGCGCTGGCGCGTCATATGGGGGAAAAGATCAATCTCCGCCCCAACGCGCGGCGCGGCTTCTACCAGGCGTCGGGACACTCGGCGCGGCAGTTCATCGAACTCGGCGAGCGGACCGGCGCCACGCCGGACGGCCGCAAAGCGGGCGAAGAGATGTCCAAAAACCTCTCCCCGGCGCAGGGGATGGATACGAAGGGCGTCACCGCATTGGTGAAATCGCTGTCGCACCTCGATTCCGCCTGGTTCCCCGGCGACTATCCGCTCGACATGATGATGCACCCGGCCACGGTGCGCGGCGCCGACGGCCTCGCCGCGATGCGGAGCGTGCTCTTTTCCTACATGCGGAACAACGGAGTCGCCATGCACTTCAACATCTTCGACGCCGAGACGCTGGTCGATGCGCAGAAACACCCCGACAATTACCGGGGACTCCAGGTGCGCGTCTGCGGCTGGAACGTGCTCTTCAACGATATCGCCAAACGGGAACAGGACGCCTACATCGAGCGCGCCCGCAACATCAGCGAATAGGAGCCCTCCATGACCGCCGGAATTCTCTGCGACATCAAACGCTTCGCGGTCCACGACGGGCCGGGGGTGCGGACCACGCTGTTCCTCAAGGGGTGTTCGCTGCACTGTCTCTGGTGCCACAACCCGGAGAGCATCCGGCCGGAACCGGAGCTCGGGCTGCGCCTCCACAAGTGCACGCTCTGCGGCGAATGCGCGAAGGTCTGTCCTTGTCACAGAATCGAAAACGGCCGCCACCTCTTCGACCGCGCGAACTGCACCGCCTGCGGCAAGTGCGTCGAGGCGTGTCTTTTCGACGCACTGGTGCTGTACGGAACACGGATGACGCCCGCCGAAGCGGCGGAGGCGGTGCTCGAAGACCGGATGTTCTACGAGCTCTCGGGCGGCGGCGCGACCGTTTCCGGCGGCGAACCGCTGCTTCAGCCCGCGTTCTGCGCCGAGCTCTTCACCCTGCTCAAGCGCGAGAAAATCCACACCGCCGTCGACACCTGCGGCGACGTGCCGTGGAGCGCGTTCGAAACGGTGCTGCCGGTGACCGATCTCTGCCTCTACGACTTCAAGCACCCGGACGCGGCGAGACACCGCGAACTCACCGGGCACGGCAACGAACGGATCAAGGAGAACCTGCTCCGGTTGGGGAAAACCGGCAAACCGATCGAAATCCGCATCCCGCTGATTCCGGGCCTGAACATGGATGATGAGACGCTGAAGGAGAGCGCGGAATTCCTGGCCGGAGTGAAGAACCTCACCGGAATCCGGCTGCTGGCGTACCACTCGCTGGCGCGGTCGAAATACGACACCGTCGGCCGCCCCGACACCATGCCGGAAGCCGCGCCGCCCTCCGCGGAAGCGATGCGCCGCGCGGCGGAGCTGTTTCGCCAAGCCGGACTCCGCACCCTCCTCCCCGACGACTGACCGTTATTTGCGGACGACCGGGCCCGGCTTCTTGCGGACCGAATAGCCGAAGTGGCCGATCGCCTTGCCGAGTTCGAAGTAGTGGCCGTGGGCGTAGGCGGCGAGCCCGGCCTGTTCCAGCGCCAGGCGGCCGTCTTCGGTCACGAACTCTTCCGACACCTGCACCGCCACGATCTCGGCGAGGAACAGCGTGTGGCTGCCGAGTTCGAGCGTCTGCGTCACCTTGCACTCCAGCCCGAGCGGGCATTCCGCAACCAAGGGCGCGCTCACCTGCGAACCGGCCAGCGGGGTCAGTTTCGTCTCTTTGAATTTGTCCACGTCCTTGCCCGACACTACGCCGCAGTAGTCGGTGACGAAAATCTGCTCGGCCGTCGGGAGGTTGACGGTGAATTCGCCGGACTCCCGGATCAGGCCGTGGCTGTACCGCTCCGGACGCACCGAAATCGACAGCATCGGCGGCTTGCTGCACACCGTGCCCGCCCAGGCGATGGTGATCAGATTGAAGGAGCCTTCCTTCCCGCAGCCGACCAGAACGGCCGGAACCGGGGCAAGCTGCGTGCTCCCCGGCCAGATCAGTTTTTTCATTGCGCTTCCAACTCCGTTTTCTTGCGTTCCAACTCTTCCCAGCGGGCGTAGAGGCGGGCGGATTCGGCGCGGGCCGCGTCCAGCTTCGCCTGAAGCTCCGCCGTCCGGTTGCCGTGCTTCGTGAAGAAATCGGGGTCGCCGAACAGCGCCTCAATCTCCGACACCCGCTCGTCGGCGGCGAGAATCGCCTCCTCCATGCCTTCGAGTTCGCGCGCCTCTTTGTAGCTGAGCTTCTTCTGCGGCGTTTTCGGCCTGGCCGCTTCGGCCGCGGCCGGTTTCGGCGGCGGAGGAGCCGCCTTCGCTTCAAGTTCGCGCCGCTTCTCAAGGTAATAGTCGTAATCCCCCGGCGTATAAACCACTTCGCCGTCTCCGACGAACCCCAGCACCCCGGTGCAGACCCGGTTCAGGAAATAGCGGTCGTGGCTGACCACCAGCACGCAGCCGCCGTAGGCCGCCAGCGCCTCTTCCAGCAGCCGCAAACTTGCGAGGTCGAGGTCGTTGGTCGGTTCGTCGAGAATGAGGAAGTTGCCGCCGCGTTTCAGGATCTTCGCCAGCAGCAGCCGCGCTTTTTCCCCGCCGGAGAGGTAGCGGACCAGCGTGTTGATGCGGTCGTCTTCGAAGAGGAACCGCTTGAGATACCCCCACACCGAAATCTTCTCGGTTCCGAGCTGGATGGTGTCGACACCCTCGCTGATCTCGTCGGCCACGGTCTTCTCCGGGTCGAGTTCGAGGCGGGACTGGTCGATGTAGTTGAATTCCACCGTCGTGGCGATCTTGACTTCGCCCCGGTCCGGCGCCAGCTGCCCGGTGATAATTTTGAGCAGACTGCTCTTGCCGATTCCGTTCGGCCCCACCAGCCCGATGCGCGCGCCAGGTTCGAATTCGAACGAGAAATCGCGGATGATCGGCCGCCCGCCGAACGCGAGCGAGACTCCGACGAGGTCCACCGTCTTGTTGCCAAGCCGCGACGCCGCCGGAATCAGGAGCTCCATCTCGCTGTCGCGGATCGGGCCGGACTTCGCGGCGATCTCGTCGAACCGCTTCATTCGCCCCATGTTGCGCTTGAGCCGCGCCTTGGGCGACCGCCGCACCCAGTCGATTTCGGAACGCAGGAAACTGCGGCGCTTCTGCTCGAGGACGTCTTCGTTGGCCTCGCGTTCCGCCTTGACGGCGAGGAATTCGGCGTAACTGCCGGGGTAACTGTAGAATTTGCCGTGGTTGAGTTCCACGATGCGGTTCGCCACGCGGTCGAGAAAATAACGGTCGTGGGTGACAAAAAGACAGCTCCCGCGATACTCGGCGAGGAAGTTCTCAATCCACTCCACCGTGGTCACGTCGAGGTGGTTGGTCGGCTCGTCGAGCAACAGGAGATCGGGCTCGGCAATGATCGCGCGCGCGAGGGCGACCCGGCGCATCTCGCCGCCGGAGAGCCCGTGGCAGGAACGGTCCGCATCGCGCGTCAGGTTCAGCTTCTCCAGCACGGTGTCGAGCTTGGTTTCAAGATTCCAGCCGTCGTGAATCATCAGCTCGTGTTCAAGCTGGCCGTGCTCGGGGGAATTGACCGGGACAGTCTCGAATTTCCGCTGGAGTTCGCGGAACCAACCGAGGCCGTCGGCGACGTTGTCGCGGATGCAGCGGTCGTTGTCCAGCTCGAAATCCTGAGGCAATGTCGCCACTCGCAGCCCGCGCGCCCGGGTGATGTTCCCGGAACCCGGCAGCTCTTCTTCGGTGATCAGCCGCAGCAGCGTCGATTTGCCGCTGCCGTTGCGGCCGACCAGGGCGACGCGCTCTCCCGCATTGATATGAAATTCAGCTCCGTCGTAAATCGTCTGCCGCCCGATGGTGAGACAAAGATCCTCCGCCGCCCACAAAACCGTATCCGCCATATTCCGTCCATTTTTTTGGTATTCTGGAACTATAGACCGGCGGGAACCATTTTACAAGCCCGGAAAATGGAAAAAAATACCGGAAAATATCGCAAAACAGTGCTGGAAAGCCATAAGTCGTTGATAATGATCGTTAATGAAAAAATGTTAGAAAAATACTATATATTGTGATGTTTTTTACTTGAAATAACTATATCCTGTGGTATCCTATAGATAGATAAAGCGGCTGCCTGAGCTTGCGACGGCGGAAAAGGGATCGTTTTTGCACTTGAAACTTCAACCACGGGAATACAGGGAGACTCGGCAGATGAACAATACCGTGCCCATCCAGAAAATGAAAAAGCGTGACGGTCGGATTGTGGAGTTCGACCCGCAACGCATTGCCATTGCCGCCGGTAAGGCGCTGAAGGCTGCCGGGATGGGCAGCGAGAAGGTTGCCAAACACATCGCCGACGATGTCGTCCGCGAGCTGATCGAAAAGGGCTACGACGACGAGCTCCTGATTCCCGATGTCGATGTGATCCAGGACCTCGTCGAACACGCGTTCGTCAAGCGCGGGCTCTCGCAGGCGGCGAAGCTCTATATTCTCTACCGCGCCAGCCACGACAAGATCCGCGAAGCGAAAAAACTGATGGTCGACGTCCAGGAGCTGGTCTCCAGCTACCTCGGCCAGGAAGACTGGCGGGTCAACGAGAACTCCAACTCCGGCTACTCCTACGCGAGTCTGCTCAACCATGTATCCGGCTCGGTCATCGCCAATTACGCGCTGGCCAACATGTATCCGCCGGAAATCGCCGAAGCGCATTCGTCGGGAGACTTCCATCTGCACGACCTCTCCTGCGGAATCGTCGGCTACTGCGCCGGATGGAGCCTGCGCGACCTGCTCGAACGCGGCTTCCAGGGGCGCGGCGGCCGCGCGTCGGCGGCTCCGGCCAAGCATTTCGACACCGCCACCGGCCAGATCGTCAACTTCCTCTCGACGCTCCAGACCGAGTGGGCGGGCGCGCAGGCGTTCAGCTCGTTCGATACGTTGCTCGCGCCCTTCGTGCGCCGCGACAAGCTGACCTACCAGCAGCTCAAACAGAATATCCAGCAGTTCGTCTTCGGACTCAACATCGCCAGCCGCTGGGGCCAGACGCCGTTCACCAATTTGACCTTCGACTGGGTGGTGCCGGAAGATTTGCGCGACAACCCGGTCATCATCGGCGGAGAGCCGCAGGACGAAACCTACGGCGAGTTCCAGCACGAGATGGACATGATCAACCGCGCCTTCCTCGAAGTGATGTCGCAGGGCGACCGCGACGGGCGGATCTTCACCTTCCCGATCCCGACCTACAACGTCACCAAGGATTTCAACTGGACCAGCGACAATGCGAAGCTGCTCTTCGAAGTGACCGGCAAGTACGGCCTGCCGTATTTCCAGAACTTCATCAACAGCGACCTCAACCCGGGCGACGTGCGCAGCATGTGCTGCCGCCTTCAGATGGACATGCGCGAACTGCGGAACAAGACCGGCGGCCTCTTCGGCGCCGGCGAACAGACCGGTTCGATCGGCGTGGTGACCATCAACATGCCGCGTATCGGCTATACCTCCAAGAGCAAGGACGCCTTCTACCGCCGTCTCGACGAACTGATGCGCATGGGGATGGAGTCGCTCGAAATCAAGCGCAAAGTCGTGCAGAAGCACCTCGAAGGCGATCTGTTGCCCTACACCAAGACCTATCTGCCCAACCTGGAACACCACTTCAGCACGATCGGCCTGGTCGGCATGAACGAGTGCTGCCTCAACTTCCTCGGCTGCTCGATCTGCGACCCGGAAGGCGCGGATTTCGCACGGGAAGTGCTGGTGCACATGGCCGAGAAAATCAAAGATTTCCAGGAGCAGACCGGGCATATCTACAACCTCGAGGCGACTCCGGCGGAGGGGACCAGCTTCCGGCTGGCGAAACTCGACCGCAAGCGCTTCCCGGAAATCATCTGCGCCGGGACGGACAACCCGTACTACACCAACTCGACGCAGCTCCCGGTCGGCTACACCCAGGACCTCTTCGAGGCGCTGGACATGCAGGCCCCGCTCCAGCAGCTCTACACCGGCGGAACCGTCTTCCACGCCTTCATCGGCGAGCGGATCGACGATCCCGAGCTGGTGGCGTCGCTGGTGAAGCGGGTCGCCACCAATTATCGGATTCCGTACTTCACGCTGACCCCCTCGTTCAGCATCTGCCCGGTGCACGGCTATGTCCCGGGCGAGCATGCCGAGTGTCCGCTCGAAGCGTGAGGCAAATTTAACAACCCCCATTCACCCATAGCACAAGGAGAAAGAATCATGGCGAAGTGTGGAGAAAAAACCGAGGTCTACAGCCGTGTCTGCGGATACTTCCGTCCGGTGAGCAACTGGAACAAGGGCAAGAAGGAAGAGTTCAAGGACCGCAAGACCTTCGAGGTCGCCTCGAAGTAACCGGCTGCTTCGCAGCCAAAGAGGACAGGCGGGCAAATGGGGATTTGCCCGCCTGCTTCATGAAGAGGAGCGTATCCGATGGATTTCAGAGGCTTAGTCAAATTCACGCTGGTCGATTATCCGGGAAAGATCGGCTGCATCGTATTTTCCGGCGGCTGCAACCTGCGCTGCCCGTTCTGCCACAATCCGTGTCTGGTGTTCGACCCGGCCAGCCAGCCGCGGGTGACCGAGAAGGAGTTTTTCCGCTTTCTCGAACGCCGCAAAGGGCTGCTCGAAGGCGTCGTCTTCTCCGGCGGCGAGCCGCTGCTGCACCCCGACGCCCCCGACGTGGTGGCCAAGGTCCGCGAAATGGGCTACGCCGCCAAAATCGACACCAACGGGACGTTGCCGGACCGGGTGGAAGCGCTGCTGGAGAAATCCGGCGCGGACGCCTTCGGCATCGACTGCAAAGCTCCCGCGGGCAGATACGCCGCGCTGACCGGCAGCTCCGACCCGGAAGTGGCAAAGAAGGTCTATGCGAGCATCCGCCTGGCGCAGGAGTCCGGAGCCGAACTCGACATCCGCACCACGGTTCACCGCGCGCTGCTCGACGAGGAGGCGCTGGAAACCATGTTCGACGAAATCAGGGCCGCCGGAGTGACCATGTGGACGCTCCAGCAGTATAATCCGGTCGAGGTCATCGACGACGAACTGTCGAAGAAAGAAACCTTTTCCGACGCGGAGCTGGTGCGGATCGCCCGCCGCTTCGGACCCTGCGTCCGGGTGCGCGGACTTACGGGAAGAATCGTGGATCACGCCTGATTCCCGGCTTTTTTCCGGAAAAATCATATTTTTCCTTTTCCCCTCACTTGAAATTTGGCGTTTTGGTGGTTCATTAGTGCCGTAACGTCAAACAGAAAAAACGGAACCCGATAAGAGGAAAAATCCGATGAAGTATTACACCGAAGATCACGAGTGGGTGGAGATATCCGGCGAAGAAGCAACCGTCGGCATCTCCGAATATGCGGCGGACGAACTGGGCGAAATCACCTATGTCGAACTGCCCGAGGAAGACGATGACTTCATCATCGGCGACCGGCTCGGCGAAGTGGAATCGGTCAAGGCTTCCTCGGACATCTACTCGCCGATCAGCGGCACGGTTTCGCAGGTGAACGAAGCGCTGGCCGACGAACCCGGCCTCGTCAACGAGTCCCCGGAGGAAAAAGGCTGGCTCTGCCGGCTGGTCAACTTCGACAGCTCGGAGCTGGACGACATGATGAACGAAGACGCTTACCAGAAATATCTGCGCAAACTGCGCAAGTAAGCAAAAACGGCATCGGATGGAAGGGGGCGGCACAATGCCGCCTTTTTTCTTGCCGGAACAGGAGAAGCCATGGAAGCGGTGAACATGCTGAATGCAGGGCGTTTCCTCTCGCGCGGCAAAGGACGCCACGGCACCCGTACCATCGACAGTTACGAACTCATCTATGTCGATGCCGGAACCCTGGAAATGTTCGAAGGAGAACGGGAATTCCGCCTCGGCCCGGGCGACTGGCTGCTGCTGCGTCCCGGCCGCGTCCACGGCGGACTCTCCGCTTACGAACCGCAACTGGTATTCTACTGGGGACACTTCCTGCCGCGCGACGAAGCGGGCCGAAAGCTGCTCGACGCAATGCCTTCCACCGGGCGCTCCGCCCGCCCCGGCCGCTTCGGCGAATATTACCGGCTGCTGCTCTCCGAACTCCGCGAAACCGGACCGGGACGCGGCGCCGACCTGCTGACCGAACTGCTGCTGGAAGAAGCCGCCCGCACCATCCCCGGCAGGGAAGAGAAAAGCGAAGAAGGAACCGGGCTGCCCGCCCGGGCGCGCGAATACATCAAGCTCCACTTCGAAGAGGAACTCTCCACCGGGCTCCTGGCCGAAGCCCTCCAGTGCGGCCCCGATTATCTCAACCGGCTCTGCCGCCGCAGCTGGGGCCGCACCGTGACCGAGGAAATCAATCATATCCGACTGGGCCGCGCCTGTCGGCTGCTCCTCGAAGGCAAACTCTGCGTCAAAGAAGTCGCCTACGAATCCGGCTTCAACGACCCCGCCTACTTCCGCCGCCGCTTCCGTCGCGCCTTCGGCCAAACACCGGGTGAATACCGTCAGGGGCACTCCCTCGGGCATACCAATACAGAATAATGGGTGTCTCCGACGGGCAGGGCGCTTCGCCCCTGCACCCCGACCGGCAGGGTGCCGGTGCCGCGACCAGATCCGCATCAAATGCTGCGCATTTAATGCTCCGATTAAGACATTCGGGAGGTAATTCGAGGTTCCGGAGGGCGCAAAATACCGCTCCGTCGACACCTCTCGCCCCTCCTATGAGAGACTATTTGTCAAGAGTGTTTTTGTAAAAAATCGTTTTTTTAAGAAAATGAGCCTTGGCGATTCAAAACGTTGCAGCTGTCTTGCTCCTATTCGCGCTCTGTTTGAGGGATGCCATTCCCGGCGCATGATAAAGTCCGTCACGATGCTTCTATCTTTTTGACGAGTTTTTTTTGTATCTTGGCTGATCTTAACTCAGGGGCAAGGCCGAAGTCATCGGGACTGGACATTTACAACGATGAACTCTTTCCTCTTTTCTTAAAAGCAACTCTCCTTGATTCTGAATTTTTGACTGACGGCTATTGCCTTGAATTCAGGCGGATTGTATCCGGTTGCAATTTTTCCGGGTCGCTTTGAAATGCGGATCATACGAAATTTCCGGATTCTTCCACAACGCGTACAGAACAGTAACCAGCTTTCGGGCCACGGCGACTTTGGATTTCCGCTGGGCAATCTTACCTCCACGTGCGGCAATCCGCTGTCCGAATATTCTCAAGTCGCAGTCAGGTCCGAAGTTTCCCATAATGTAATTTGCGGCTTGTATCAGCAATTTTCTCATCAAGGGATTTCCACTTTTGGTGATGCCGAGTTGTTTATCGACTTCTCCTGATTGATCCTGGCGCGGGACCAGGCCGAAGAGAGAACTCACCCGCTTCCCGCTGGAATAATGCTGCGGGTTCCCGACCAATAACGCGAACGTCAAAGCCGTGATTTCGCCGACTCCGGTGACTTGACGGAGCAGCTTTGTTTCGGGATACTTTTTGCATAACTGCCGGATTTGCCGATCATATTCCTTGATTCCCAACGCGAGATAGTGCAGTTGCTGGAACAACGGAGTGAGCAATGGTTTGACCGATTCCGGCAAATCGGCCGCCCCGGATGCGATGTTGTCAACGGTAAGCATTTTGTCCGAAAGTCCCAGTGCCCGAAGATGACCGCGAATCGTATTGATGATGCCGGTTCGTTGCCGAACCAGAAGATCACGTGCTTTTACTGCGACAAGATCGCGCTGCCGTTCTTCATTGATCGGCTTGACCGGATGCAGCAGATTGCGGTTGAGCTGAGCCAATTCGGCCAGATGCCTGGCATCCAGGGCATCGTTTTTCTTATCCGCCGCGTAAATCAGCCGCAAGGCTCTGGCATGGGCGACAATTACTTCAAAACCGAGGCTTTCAATAAACCGGCTCATCCACAAGCTATGTGTTCCGGTTTCCATCACGACGCATACTTTGCGAGGATCATTGAATTGACTCAAAAACCGGGAGATTTCGTTCCGGTCATTTGCTATCGTGACTTCATTCTTGCAGGAAACGTCTCCGCAAACGGCATAAACTGCGATTTTTTTCTGAGAAATGTCGAATCCAATGTAGACTTTTTCGTTTTTTGCAGTAAATTTTTTCATGGTTTGCCTCCTTTGTGTTTGAGCCTTGAGCTCGTTATAATTGTGGCTGATTCAGACCACGTTTTCAAGGGAGGCAAACCTTTTTTTTCGAGAAACACATAGTTACCTCCGCGTCTCTCATAATATCTTTTTTGGGGCGAGAGGGCACTCCTCCGCCTGTTTTTGCAGGAAGTTGGTATGCGAGGTACAAGACCATTGCGAAGGTGCGTGGTGATTACGCCCGTGTGGAGATCTTTACAAGGGCTTGGCAGGTTTGCGAAACATTTCTGGCCGTTTGGCGCGAGTTCTTTTGTTTGGGTCATGCAAGGCCGAAGGGCCCGCTCGCAACGTTCCAGGGCCCGCGAACGACCAAATCGCGCCGCTGCCCGCACACGCCCGCATACTCCGCTTTTTTGGGGGGAATGGGTGGGGGTTCGGGGGCGGGAAAGGGGGACTTTTTTTCACGCGAAAAAAAGTCCCCCTTTCCCGCCCCCGAGTTCCTTCCCCCAAACCTCTTGAAACAAAGAGAGGAGGAGAGAGGGGGTGAGGGTGGGGGAGAGGCGGAGGAGGCGGACCCAGTCGCGTTCCAGCGATACGGTGACCAGTCCGGCGGTGTTCAGCAGATGCCGGAGAAGGCGGCCGTCTTTCGGGTTCAGCGCCTCGGCGGTGAGCAGGTAATCGAGGTCGAGGTCGAAGATGAAACCGGGTTCCGGGGTGAACCCGGCTTCGGCGAACCGGGCTTCGAGGAAATCGCTTTCGAACACGCGGCGGGCCAACGGTTCGAAACGGGCGGGGTCGTTCAGCAGCAACTGCATTTCGGGCCAGCTCCGGTCGCAGACCACCCGGATCTTCTCATTGGCGCAGCCGGGGTGGTCGGCGTGGGCGACGATGACCGCGCGGCCGACCACCCCGCCACAAAGCGCTAGATCGATATGCTCGTCGTGGCGGAGGCGCGCCAGTGCGGCTTCCACCGAGGCGTCGTGGCGGTAATCGAAGTCGGCGACGAGGCGGCGGCGTTCCGCTTCGTCCGCGGCAAAACGCCCGAAGGCGGGAAGCGTGTCGGTATGGTGGTCGAAGGTCAGCAGCGCCGGAGCCTCCGCGCAGTTCCGCCGATACCGCGCCCACTCGGCGAGGGCGTGGTGGTGCTCTTCGACGACCCGGATCACGCCTGCGCCTGCGTTTCCGTCTCCGCACTCTTTTCCGGTCCGGCGGGGAGGAACAGATAGAAGGTGGTCCCTTTGCCGGGGGCGCTCTCCAGCTGAATCCAGCCCTGGTGGTTGGTGATGGTGCCGTAGACCATGGCCAGCCCCATGCCGGTGCCTTTCCCCACCGGTTTGGTGGTGAAAAACGGCTCGAAGAGCTTGCGCTGCGTTTCAGGCGTCATGCCGCAGCCGTTGTCGGAAACCCGGATGCAGAGATAATCCGCCACATTGATTCCCCGGCGGTCCGGCGGCGGCTCGAGCGGAACCGGCGAATCGGCGGCGGGCCCCGCCGTGATGGAGAGACACCGGTCGCCTTCATTCTCCTCCATCGCGTCGGCGGCATTGATCATCAAATTGAGCAGAACCTGCCGGAACTGGAGCGAATCGGCGTGAACCGGGCGCAGATTCTCCGGCAGTTTGATCGAAATGAGCAGATCGCGTTGGCGGCGCGGCCCCAGGAGCCCGATGCTGTCGTCGATCGCCTGCCCGAGGTCGATGTCGGCGACCTGGTATTTTCCCCGGCGGGCGAAACCGAGAAGCTGGCTGGTCAGGTGACCCGCCTGTTCGGCGATGACCGAAATCTTCTCCAGGTGATTGAGCACCTCGGGGTCCTCCGGCTGATGGAGGAAGTTGATTACGTCGATGTGCCCGAGAATTGCATGGATGTAGTTGTTGAAGTCGTGCGCGATGCCTCCGGCCAGCATGCCGAGGGCTTCGATCCGCTGCGAGTGCACCAGCTGCTCGGCGAGGCGCGCCTTCTCTTCGGCCAGCCGGGTTTCCTCGGTGATGTCGCGGCCGATCAAGACCAGCAGCGGCTGCTCGCGGATCAGCATCGGAGAGAGCGAACAACTCAGAAGTTTGCCCTGCGGCAACGATTCGTCGAGGCGGCACTGAAAACGGATCGGGGCGGCGAGGTCGTCGCCGAACCGGTATTCCGGACGGTCGAGAATCCGCAGCCGCGGGAAGAGCATCCGGTTGTTCAATTCCTCCGGACTCTCGCTGCCAAGCAGCCGGGCGGCGGAGAAATTCGCGTCGATGATCCGGCCGTCCCGGGTCATCACCACGATCATTTCACCGGCGTTCTCCAGCACCAGCCGATAACGGTCGGTCCACTCGCGCAGGTTCGCTTCGAGTTCTTTCGAACGGCCGTAGCTGCCGACGAAAGCGAACAGGATGTCCAGCGGACTCTTGTTGCCGGAGCGGATATCGACCTCGATCTTGGCGAGATAAATGGCGAGCAGCAAGGAAAGCCAGAGCCCCGCGATCAGCCGCGCCAGGAAATTTCCGTTGAAAAAGGTCGCGGGCAGCCCGTAGACGAGCGCGATCAACTGCCCGAGCAATGTTCCGAGCAGCAGCGCGGTGAGCATGGCGCAACCGATGCTGAGGAAGCGCCCCGCCCCGAAATTCTTGAACCGGGTGTAGGCGATCGGCAAAACCAGAAGATCGAAAAGATGCGCAAGCGAAGTCAGGTTCATTGACGTCCGGCTGCCGCCGATCAGGCTGTCCAGCGTCACCGCCTCGGTGCCGCTGGTGAGCGAAAATCCGTACCAGTTGCATTGCAGCCGGGTCAGTTCACCGAGATAGAGGTAGAGGCCGAAGAGGACCGCGCCGCCGATAATCATCCGCTGTGCGGCAAGCGTGCCCTCCGTGATGTAGACCATCAGGAAGGCGGTGAGGATCGGCAGGAAAATCACCACCCGCCCGACTTCGAAATCAAGCGTTCCGGCCAACACGGTCCGGATTTCCGCAGCGCTCACCAGATGGGAGAACAGCAGCAGAAGGCCGACCGCCATGTAAAAGGGAGCCCGTCCGATCGCGCGGCGCTGGCTGTAAAGCATCCCCAGCGTCACGAAGATGAAAGTCATCTCGAGAAAGGTCAGCAGCAGCGCGTGGATGTGTTCCATTTCAGCTCCTTATGGGTGGGATTTGCGCTCGTTTGCCGTTTTCAGCTTCAATTCCCGGAGGTGTCGGCGCCTCCCGTACATATGCAGTTGCCAGGTGTTCCAGGCGTTGTGCCACAACACATAGAACGTCGGCCCGAGCGCGACCAGCGGATTGGCGTAGGTCAGCGCGAGATAGATGGTGAGCGTCGTGTTCTTCTGCCCGAGCACCTGGCTCGCCTCGCGGCGGAATTTCTTCCCGCCCAGGAAACGGCCGAACCAGAAGTTGAATATGCAGAGTCCGAGCGAAATCGCCGCGATATCGAGGAGCGTTCGCCCGGCCAGCTGCTTCTGGGCGTGAAGGAACGCCGAAGCGTTGGCGATGATGAGAAAAATCGCACCGACCCAGAGAAAGAAGGTGACGTCCTTGCACTTCTTCGGCAGCTCCGTCGCCTTGTCGTAAAAAATCCGTACCGGAATCGCCGCGGCGAGCGGAATCCCGATCACCACCAGCAGGCTTTCCACCACATGCAGGAACACGCCCGGCGCCGGATCGCCGATCGCGAGCGGAATCAGGAACGGGAACAGGAGCGCCATCCCGAAATTGGTGGCCAGAAACGCGCTGATCGCATAATCGACCCGTCCGCCGAGCAGGCCGACGATCACCGCCGCCGCCGTCGCCGTCGGCGTGATGCCGGTGAAAAACGCCACCTGCGCCAGCTCGTCCCCGGCGAACAGCTTGAAGAGGAGCCAGCCCCCCATGCCGATCAGCACGTTGGCAAGCAGGATCTTGCCGTGCGAAAGACGCAGCGTATGCCAGGAAAACTTCACCTGAAGGAAGACGAAAAACATCATCGCCACGATCAGCCAGCGGATCAGCCCGCTCCAGGCCGAAGCCCACGGGCAGAAAAACCCGAGACCGAAAGCCGCCAGCATGCCGGCGGTCCGCAAATGCCGCATCATGACAATGTGTGCTCCAGTTTCAAAAACCGCGCCACCGCGTCGGGAAGATCCTCGGCGACATCGATTCCGGTGATGTTCTCGCGGCGGATGGTTTCCATTCCGTAGCCGGTTTTCAAGAGATAACAGGCGCGGCACCCGGCGGCGCGTCCCGCTTCGATGTCGCTCAGCCGGTCGCCGACCATCGCGGAACGCGCGGGGTCGATGTCGAAATCGCGGCAGGCGGCCAGCAGCATGCCCGGCTGCGGCTTGCGGCAGTCGCACGGCGTGCCGTATTCCGGATGGTGCGGGCAGTGATAAAATCCGTCGACGGTCACCCCTTCCGCGGCCAGCAGTTCACGAATCCGGTCATGCACGGCGTGCACATCCGGAACGCCGTACATGCCGCGGGCGACGCCGGACTGGTTGGTCGCCACCACCGTCAGGAATCCGTGTTCGCGCAGCAGCCGCAACGCCCCGGCGACGCCGGGCAGAATCACCACCTTCTCGGGCTGGTACAGATAATCCACCTCTTCGTTGACGACTCCGTCGCGGTCGAGAAAAAACGCTTTATTCATCCTTTAGACCGATCCTCTTGCTTTCTTCCGGGGAGACTGCCGGCGGGAACCAGCCTGATCTCCCGCACTTTTCCTTTGCCGACCGCTTTGGCGATGCGGGCGAGAAAGAGATCCAGCGACGGAGTCAGCTCCCGAACCAGCGCGCTGTGACGCACCTCAAGGTAGAGCACCCCGTCGGCGAACCGGGCCGGACTGGCGTAGGCGGCCAGCTTGCCCGGAATGATTTCCTTCCACTTCGTATTGAGCGTGATGAAAAGCCCGACGTCTTCGTCAATCAGCTTTTCGCACAGCTCGCGCATCACGTCGGCGGCATTGACCGCCTGCGCGGTGTACGCAGTCATCTCCACGGCGGCGCGCCTGTCGCCATACCAGCTGCGCAGGAGCGGCATCAAATTGCGCCGCTTCCGATACTGTTCCCGGCGGGATTCGCCCATCCGGCCGCCTCCGTTAAAAATTGAGGTTCAACCCGAACAACGAGATCGGCAGCAGCAGCGTATGGAACACCAGCTTGCCCGGAGCGATGCCGCCCTTGATCACGTAGACCAGCCCCCGCTTCAGGTTGCCGAAACACATGTAACCGAGTCCCAGCGGGAAATAGAAAAAGTCGTAGACGTCCTTGCCCATTTTGAGCATGCACTTCCCGGCGTTGGCGACGCCGCGGTAGACGTAAGGGGCGGTTTTTTCCGCCACCTTGATGGCGATGGGGGCGAGAATGGCCAGCGTGACCGGGTCGAACGCCTGCGCTTCCGGCGCTGGAAACAGCGTCGTAAAAAAGGCGACCAGCAGAGTGATTGTAATGATTCTTCTCATGATCTTCCTGATATTGGCATTCCTGTCGTTTTTACGGTTCCTGCGGCAGCGGGAGCCGGTCCGAGATTTCCGAAAGCAGCCGCTCCGCGGCGGCGGGCGCGGCCAGCGCCGCCGCCAGAAGCCCGCGCTGCTTCAACCGGCCGGAATCCGCCAGGAGTCCGGCCAGCAGCGTCTCCATCCGTTCCGGGGTGCATTCGGCGTTCGGAACCAGCTCGGCGGCTCCGGCTTCCGAAAGATAGCAGGCGTTGTCGAACTGATGATTCTCCGCCGCATAGGGGTAGGGAATCAGCACCGCCGCCCGTCCGAACAGCGCCAGCTCGGCCACCGTGCTGCCGCCGGAACGGGAGACGGCCAGGTCGGCGCCGCCCAGAAAAAGCTCCATCTTTTCGCTGCTTTCCAGCAGCAGGAGCGGAAAATCCGCATCGCCGTAGGCGGCTTTCGCCTCATCCAGCTTCTTCGGCCCGGCCAGGTGCAGCACCTGAAACTCGAACCGGTTGCGGAGACAGCGCAGCGCTTCCGGCAACACGCCGTTGAAAATCGATGCGCCCTGACTGCCGCCGAAGACCAGAACGGTCGGCAGCGCCGTGTCCAGCGAAACGCCGAACTCCCGGCTCAGCCCGGCGATCGCCGCGTCGCGGCTGATTCCGGAGGCCCGCACCAATTCCGGGCGCAACGGCATTCCGGTGGTCAGATGCTCGCAGTCGCAGCTTTCCGCATTGCAGGGCGGAAACGCCGTGGCCAGCAGCCGCGCCCACCGGCTGAAAAACCGGTTCGCCCGGCCGATGCGCGCGTTGCCGTCATGCAGGAACACCGGAATTCCGCTCCGGTGCGCCGCCAGAACCGGCGGCAGCGAAGTGAACGACCCCATCCCGAGCAGCGCATCCGGCCGGAAATTGCGTAGTTCCCGGCGCGAAGCGAAATAACCGCTCAACGCGCCGCGCAGAAATTGGACCGCCGTACCGATTCCGGACGGCGACGGCATCCGCGGCAGCGCGACGGCGGGAACGCCGTACGATCCGGCGATCGCCTTCTGCTTCTCCGCATTGACGCCGGAAAGCAGCAGCAGAACCTCTCCGCCCTGGTCGCGGAGCGTGCGCGCCACCGACAGTCCGGGGTAGAAATGCCCCCCGGTTCCGCCGCAGGAGATGACCAGTTTCCGCAGTCTCATGATTGCTCTCCGGTTTTGCGGTACCGGCGGAACCACGGCAGGAAGGAGAGCTTCGCGCGGATCACGTTCCAGTAATGCACATTGTAATTGGGACAGACGTTGTCGAAGGCGATCGAGGCGAGAATCCCCACCGCGGTCAGGCTGGCCATGATGTTGCTGCCGCCGTAGCTGATGAAGGCGGCGGGCATTCCCTTGGTCGGCACCGAGCCGGTCACCACCGCGATGTTGATCGCCGCCTGAAGCGTGATGCCGAGCGTGAGCCCGCAGCCCAGCAGCATCCCGAGCCGCGAGCGCGAATTCATGCTGATCCGGAACCCGTACCAGGTGAAAAAGGCGTAGAGCGCCAGTACACAGAGCATCCCGGCCAGCCCGAGCTCCTCGCCGACGATCGACAGGATGAAGTCGGTGTGCTGCTCGGGCAGGTAATCCTGTTTGAGGCGGCTCTCCATGAAACCGACGCCGGTCCAGCCGCCGGAACCGAAGGCGAGCAGCGAAGTCCAAAGCTGGTAGCCGCCGGTCTGGCTGGTCTCCTCTGGCCGCAGGAAGGTGGTCACCCGCCCGAGCCGCACCGAGTCGAAGAAGAAGACGTACAACCCGGCCAGCGTGACCAGTGCGCCCGGAATCGCCAGATAATACCAGCGTAATCCGGCGATGATCGCAATCACCACCGCCACGGTCAGGACCAGCGCGGTGGTGCCGAAATCGCGTCCGGCGAGAATGCTGCAGATGACCAGGCCGGCAATGCCGACCAAGGGGATAATGCCGCGGCGGCCGCGGATGTTGTTGAACGTGCGGATGTTTTCAGAACAATATTTCGCCATGAACAGCGCGACCGCGATTTTGGCGAACTCCGAGGGTTGAATCGTCATCTCCCTTCCCGGCAGCGGAATTTTGATCCACCGGTTCGCCCCCTTGATCGCGGGGGAGAAGAAGGCGATCATCAACAGCAGGAAGATGATCCCCATCAGCGGCAGACTCCACGACGCCAGCTTGCGGTAGCCGATGACAAAACCGGCAGCTCCGCCGACGGTGCCCAGGACCGCCCAGATGAGCTGGTTGCGGAAATATTCGTACCCGTCGGTTCCGTAACTGGCCGAATAGAGCATGGTAAGCCCGAAGACGACAATCACCGTCACCACGGTCAGGAGACCGAGCATCGCGTTCATCGACGCGGCGCTCTCGCGCGTATCGAGCTCCACCGGAGCGGAGGGCTCCTCGTTCAGGAAAAAGCTCCTCACGGCCGTCTCCCGCTACTCAAGGCGCAGTTCCGCGCCGCGGATGATTTCAGTAATCCCATGCGCCTTGACATAAGCCGCGGCGTCCTCGTCATCAATCACCGCAAGCGGCGAAATCTCGATTTTCGCATCGACTTTGCCGTCGGCGGTGCGGGGGATTTCGACCCCGGCCTTCGCCAGCCGCTTCGCGTCGCGCTCGATCAGCATCTCGCGGCAGCTCTCGACCGAATCGACGCCGGTCGGGTTTTTGGTGGGGGCGAAGACGCTCTCGCGCTCGCCTTCGAGCACCATGGTCCGTTTCGCCAGCGGCATCGCGTCGAAAATGAACGACTCGAGCTTGACCGCGTTGGCCGATTCCGGCTTGACCGCGTTCCCGGCCTCGTCCACATAGGGGACTTTCTTGTCGGCGCGGTGCCACGGCAGTTTGAGGCTGCCGCCCGCGGTCAGCTGTTCGACGAAGGCGCGGGAGATCATATGGATCGCCGGGCTGCCCGCGATGAAGCGGAGCGTGCCGTCCGGATTCCGGCTCTCGGCCAGTTCGGCGGGAAGGTCGCTGTATTCGATGATTTCCAGCCGCCCCCTGGAGACGCAGAAGTTGCCGAGTTTCTCGAACGGGCCGGTCTTGGCCAGCATGATCGCCGACATCTCGGAATTCTCGAGCGCATGCAGCCCGAGGAAGAGCGGAGAGACCACCGGAATCAGCGGGTTGTCCACCTGGAAGTAGGAAAGGTAATCGACCCCTTCCTGCGCCATGCGGTCGAGCGCGCCGGATTTGCGCAGCGCCAAGAGCGTGCCGCCGTGGCCGTCGGGGGAAAGCGAGAGCGACGATTTCGTCGCCAGCAGCAGCTTGCCGTCGTAGGCGCAGGCGGGCATGGTGCCCTGGGTGAAGAAGAAGACCTGCTCCGGCGCCAGCCCGAAGAAATTGTTTTCCAGGAAGAACGCCTCGGTCGCCTCGCGGTTGAGCAGGCTGGTCATCACATACCAGGTGAGCGGCTTGCCGTACTTGAGGCCGGTGCGCTTGATCGACTCGGCGAAGTAGGCGAAAAGAGGACGGCCGCTCACCGGGCCGATCGGATAGGTGCCCTTGGGGCCGTCGAACCCGAGGCGGGTCCCCTGCCCTCCGGCGACGGTGAGGCAGCTCACCTTTCCGGCGCGGAGCAGTTCGACGCCGCACGCCGTGGCTTTCTCATAGAGCGCGGCCTGTCCGGCGTCGCGCGGCACGAGCGGGAAATAGGGGGCGGGGCCGAGGTCGTCTGGAATTTCGGTCTTCGGCTTGTTCAACACGTAATCGCGGATCAGTCTGGCCATTTCCGGGAAATCGATCGCCCGGATCTGTCCGGCGAGTTCTTCCTTTTCCGCCGCGGAAAGTCCGTTCCAGAAGCGCAGCAGCTGTTCCTGTCCGGCGGGGGCGGTCATATTCAAGAGTTCCTGATAGGCGTCCATGTTCAAAAAGCTCCTTACGAATGAACAAAAAATAGGTCTTCGGCATTGCTGTAAGGCACGATTGCCAAAAGTAACGTCGATGAATTTTTGTTCTGCCGCAAAGCCGGTTCTTCAACGCTCCCGAAGCGGCTTTACCCAGAGTGGTAAAGCCCAAGGGGCGATGGAGAAGCGGCAAAGCGGCGGACAAAAAGGCGCGACGGGACTTTTGGCAACCGCGTCCTGTAAGCCGCAGAGTACAATATAACTCCCTTCCCGGCTCCGCGCCAGTTGTTTTCGGGATTATTTGCGAACTTTTGCCGGATGCGGTTGCAAGAAGGAAAAGTATCGTGTATTTTTATTCCGGGCTTCACCCGCCTCCAGGGAAAATGGAATGAAAAATACAGAAAACAGTAAAAAAAGACGGAAGTGGCCGTGGATCGCCGGCGGCATATTCGGCGGCCTGGTCCTGCTCGGCCTCGTCGCGGCATTGATCGTCTCTTCGCTCCTCTTCGGCGGCGGCCGGGAGTTCCCGATCGACCCGCTCCGGCCGGAGGATTACGCGCTGGTCGGCAAGCTGACCGGGCGGCTGCTCACCGAACTCCGCACCGGCAGGCCGGTCGAGTCCGAGCTGGTGCTGACTCCGAAGGAGGTCGATTCCCTGCTCCGCCTCGCCGACAACGGCGTCAGCCTAGGCGCCATGCCGAAGGGCGCCGCGCCCGGCAAAACGAAACAGCAGAACCTCCGGTATGAAAACGGCCGGTTCGAAATCGTCGCCCCTGTCCAGACCGGCCAGGAGTGGCTGTGGGGCGGCATCATCGTGGTGGACACCAGCGTCCGCCCGGAAAAAGAGGACGAAAGTTTCACCCTCGACATCTCGCGAGTCAAAGCCGGGTCGATCACCCTTCCCGGTTTCATCGTGGAACGAATGCGGAAGCAGTCGCTGGAGAACCTTCGGAGCCAGAAGGAATACCAGCAATTCGACCGCTGCGTGAAATCGATCCGGATCGACGAAGGGAACAATCTTCACGTCGTCTATCGCCCCGTCGAGCTGTTGAACCTGCTGCCGGAGGAGTCGCGGCGAATCCTGTTGCCGAACTCCGGCAGGAGCGGAAGATAAGAACACCAAGCGAGGAGGAGAGATCATGGGGAAGAAAATTCTGTTCGTCGTCGCCGGACCCCGTCTGGCCGGGTCAACCGCCTTTGCCGCCCAGGTCGCGGCGGAAGCGGCGCGGGAAGCGGGAAACGAAGTGACCATCGCCGAATTGCCCAAGCTCAAGGGCGGCATCACCGGTTGCCTGGGCTGCGGCTGCTGCCAGCACGGCAGGGAGTACCGGTGCGTCATCAATGACGGAATGACCGAACTGGTCGCCTCCGTCGCCAAATACGACACCGTCGTGCTCGCCAGCCCGGTCTATTTCTTTTCGATGACCAGCCAGGCGAAGGCGTTCCTCGACCGCTGCTACAGCCTGCTCAAGTTCATCGACGGCAAACTGCAGACGCCGTTGACCCGGATTCAGTTCGCTTTCATCGCGACTTCCGGCGAGGACGAAAGCAGCAGCGGAGTCAAAAACATCTACAAGATCATCCGGGACTGCGCGAGCTTCACCGGATCGCCCAAACCGTGCTTCCTCCATTTCGGCTGCTGCGAAGACCCGAAGAAATTCCGGTCCGACCCGGCCGTCGCGGAAAAAGCGGCGGAATTCGGCGGCAAACTGTAGACGGAGACGGAGAGAAGCGTGGAATTCTGGCCGGGGCCGATGGAAGGAGTCATGACTCCGGCGCTGATCCGCGCCGCGAATGAGCGGGACCTCGTTTCGCGCTGGATGACGCCGTTCTACCGGGTCAACTCCGGCACACCGAAACGGAAGATCCTCGACGCCTTCCTCGCGCCGTTCGCCGGGAAGAATCCGGTCACCGTGCAGCTGATGGGGACCGATCCGGCGGCGGTAGCGGAGTGTGCCGCGGCGTTCGCACAACTCGGCGTCCAGGCGTTCAACCTCAACTTCGGCTGCCCGAGCCGCCAGGTGACCTCCGGCGGCGCCGGGGGCGGCGCGCTGCGCGACCCGGACGGAATGGTGCGGATGGCCGAGGAAGTCAAGGCGGCGATTCCGGAACTGCCGCTTTCGGTCAAGCTCCGCACCGGCTGGGACGACCCCGCCGGCCAGGAGACGTTTCTCCCCCGGCTGGCGAAGAGCGGCTGCGTCGATGTGTTTTTCGTCCACTACCGGACGGTAAAGGAACTTTACCGCCCGGCGGAAGACCGCACCGAACGGCTGAGGCGGGCGATGGAGCTCGCCGCCCCGGTTCCGGTGGTGTTGAACGGCGACGTGAATACGCCGGAAGATGCAAACACCCTGCTCGCCGCCCTGCCCGGGGCAATCGGAATCCTATGCGCCCGCGGCTGGCTTCGCGACCCGTTCCTGCTGCGGCGGCTGGAAGGGAAGAGCGCCCCCGATCCGGAGACCGGCCGGGAACGCTTCTTTCGCGCCGTGGTCGGCGACGGCTTTCCTGCCCCCAAGGCGATCGAACTGTCGAACTTCCTGTGGGGGAAAGAGAACAACCCCTACTTCCGGGAACTTGTCGCCCTGCCCCGCAACGCGGAGTTTCACCTGCATTCCCCGGACAAATGCCGTCCGGGAAGGTGACGCGCCTCGATCCGCACCTGAAGCGTTTCGAAATTCAAATGAAACCGGCTGCACAGCCGCCGGAGCGCGGCGTCGAGCGACTCGTCGGCGATCTCTTCGGCGGAATGGCATCCGGGACAGCAAAGCAGGTATTTGCGCCGGGTCCGGCGGATCAGCCGATAAGACCCCCGCACGACGCGTTCGTCCGGCGGAACCGTCTCGATGATTCCGCTGCTAAGCAGCAACTGAAAATTCCGATAGAGGCTGGCCCGGTCGATCGCCCCCCCGCGTACCCTCACCCGGGGAAGAATATCGCGGACGGTAAAATCGCCTTCGTAAACCGAAACAATCTCCAGAATAGCCCGCCGGACAGAGGTGAAACGCATGTTTCGCCCCTCCAGATAAGCCTGAAACAATGCGCATTCTTCTTCCATGACCAATTCCAAAGTTAAAAGCATGATCGGCAAAATCGCGTTGAAGTCATCGATTTTTAAATCCTTGGATAATTTAATATCGTTTTCCGAAAAATCCAGAACTTCCGACAAATAGCCGCTTAAATGCGACTTGTCGCAATAACGGTCGACAGAATCCGGGATTCAAAGCAATCGAAACAGGCCATGGGCAAACGCAACGGTCAGCGGCGAAGGAAGGTCATTCGGCGAGGAATTCCCAGACCGGGCGGTCGGGGGCGAGCAGGTCGGGCGGCATCGGGAGGGCAAGGTCGAACCAGCCGAAGGTCTGGCCTTCGAGCGCGACCAATTCCGCCGTATCGGGCAGCAGCGCCCGGATGAAGCGCAGATGGATCACCGCGTTCTCCGTCTCGTGGGTGATGCGGAACATCTCGTCGAGCGCGACGATGTCGACGCCGAGCTCCTCGCGCAATTCGCGTTCCGCCGCCTGCTTGAGCGTTTCACCCGCTTCCAGCTTGCCGCCGGGGAACTCGCGCCCCGCCGGGGGCTTGTCCGCCGGGCGGGTGGAGAGCAGGACCATTCCGTTCCGCCGGATCACCACGGCGGCGACTGTGAGGCGCTTCTTCAATCGAGCATCCTCCCCATCGCGCGGGTGATGGCGGTGATTTCTTCGGGCGGCGTGACAAAGGACGGCATGGCGTAGAGCCACGGCCCGAACGGGCGCAGCCAGACGCCTGTCTCGCGCACCAGTTGCTGCACCCGCTCCGGCGTCGGCGGCGTCTTCAATTCGACTACGCCGATCGCGCCCAGCACCCGCACATCGGTCACATTGGAGTGATTGCGGTACGGTTCGAGCTCGCGCTTGAGCTGCGTTTCGATCGCATCCACCTTCGCCTTCCAGTCGTAGGATTCGAAGAGCCGCAGCGAGGCGACGCCAGCCGCACAGGCCAGCGGATTGGCCATGAAGGTGGGGCCGTGCATGAATTTCCCCGGCGGCGTGTCCGAAATGGTTTCGGCGACATGCCCGGAGGCGACCGCGGCGGCCAGCGTGATCGCGCCGCCGGTGAGCCCCTTCCCCACACACATGATATCCGGCGTGATTCCGGCGTACTCCCCGGCGAAATAGCGCCCGATCCGGCCGAAGCCGGTGGCGATCTCGTCGAGGATGAGCAGGATTCCGCGCTCGGTACACGCCTCGCGGAGCCGTTTCAGATACATCGGGTGGTAGAACCGCATCGCATTGCCGCCCTGGAACACCGGTTCGATGAAGAGCCCGGCGAGTTCGTGGCAATGACGGTCGAGGAGTTCCAGCATCGGGGCAAACTCCGCGTCGTCCCATTCGCCGTCGAAGGGAATCCGCGGCTGCGGCAGAAAAACGTGCTCGCGCAGATAGTCGCCGAACACCTTGTGCATCCCCTCCGGGTCGCAGAGCGCCATCGCGCCCGCGGTGTCGCCGTGATAACCGCCGCGCAGCGCGGCGAGCCGGCGGCGCTCCGGCCTCCCGGCGGCGTACTGGTACTGGATCGCCATCTTGGCGGCGCATTCGACCGCCACCGAGCCGGAGTCGGCATAGAACACCCGGTCCACTCCGGCGGGGGTATGTTTGACCAGTTCGGCGGCGAGTTCGATGGCGGGCTCGTGGGTGAATCCGGCAAACATCACCTGGGCGACTTTCTCCGTCTGTTCGCGGATCGCCGCCATGATCGCCGGGTGGTTGTGGCCGTGCGCCATGCACCACCAGCTCGAAATGCCGTCGATCAGCTCGAGCCCGTCGTCGAGCCGGATGCGTGTGCCTTTCGCGGCGACCGCGAGGTTCACCGGAGGCGGCGCCGAGATCGACGCATAGGGGTGCCAGAGGTGTTTGCGGTCAAAAGCGAGAAGTTCATCGCGGTTCATCGCGTCACCTCCCGAAAATGGCGGAAAAATCGACGTCGGGGAGCGGCTCCTTCACTTGCGGCAGTTCGACCAGCGTCTCCGGCATGTCGTATTTTCCAAGATATCTGCGAATCATGCGCGGCGTGTCCGCGTCGATGACCGGGTCCGCCGCCGGAAAGCGGTTGTAGACGGTCCCGGCGATCGTGATTCCGCGGTTCGCCGCCGCCTCGATCGAGAGGATGGTGTGGTTGAGGCTCCCCAGCCGCCCGGAGGTGACCAGAATGAGCGGCGCGCCCAGCTCCGCCGCGAAATCGACGGTGAGCAGATCCTCGGTCAGCGGCACCGCCAGCCCGCCCGCTCCTTCGAGCAAGACGATCTCATACCGTTTCGAGACTTCGGATACGGCGTGGCGGATCGCGTTCAAATCGAGTTTGCGCTCCTCCAGCTGCGCCGCCAGATGCGGCGAGGCCGGAAAGAGGAAGATCTGCGGCGCGGTCAGCCCCGCCTCATCCTCCGGGAACGGCGGAACCCCCATCATGGCGCGGTGCGCGTCGAGATCCTCGGAGAATCCGTCGTTGCCGGTCTGCACCAGCTTCATGGTGATGACGCGGACGCCGCGCCGGTGAAGGTAGCGCGCCATCATTCCGGTGGCGACGCTCTTGCCGATTCCGGTATCGATTCCGGAGACGAAATAGATGCTCATTTGCGCTCCCTCTTTTGCGCCACGAGGGCGATCGGGTGATAGGTCAGCGGGCAATTTCCGTTTTCCAGCCGGAACTTCCCGGTATATGCTTCGCAAAATTCCGCCAGCTTGCGGCGGGTCCACCGCGCGGCGGGGGCGACGGCGGTGACGCCGGTCGCCTTGAGGCTCTTCAAGACGTCGAGCGGCGAATCAAATTCCCGGGTCAGCAGCTCCTCGCGCGCCGCCAGCACCTCTAAGCCGTTCACTTCGAGCAGGTTCGTCAACTCCTTGCCGGTCCGGTAGGCGAGTCCGCCGCCGGTCAGCGCGGAAATTTCGCGCAGCGTCTCCGGCCCGAACGAGGTAAATGCGAGAAAGCCGCCTTCGCCGAGTTTCTCCGCGATCCGCGCGAAAAGCCGCCCGGGGTCCGCCGTCCACTGGAACACCGCGTTGGAGAGGTACAGATCCCCCACCGGCAGCTCCATCGTCTCGATATCGCCGGCCAGGAACCGGGTGGCCGGGCGGCCGCGATAAAGCGCGCCGCACTCCGGAACCAAATCGATCAGCGTCAGCTGCGCGAAGTCGAACCGTTCGGCGATCAGGTCGGTCAGCAATCCGCCGCCGCAGCCCAATTCGACGATTTCGGCGAACTGCCGCTCCAGCGTGGCGAGCGTGAATACGTCGAGCAGCGTTTCGGCCATGACCCGCTGCACATCGGCCGCTTCGTTGTAGGTGCCGAGACTGCGGCCGAACCGCCGTCGCACCGCGTCTTTATCGATTTCGCCCGGCATCGGCGACCTCCCCGAACGACCGGAGCGCGGCAAACGGAACATGCGGCGCATCGGGAACTTCCACGATTTCAACACCCTGCGAATTCCAGAACCGGCTTTGCGCCGCCGCCGGAATGATCCGGTCGCGCCCGCCGATCCAGGCGGTGCGGAACGGGTTCGGCGGAACCGGCTCAGCGGAAAAACGACGTTCAAGCGCGGCCAGCTCCTCGCGCTGCGACTCCCACGAACGCGCCGGGCGGCAAAACTCAGCGTTCCCGGCCAGCCGCCGGAAGAAGCGTTCGCGCGCCCGTTCGTCGCCCCAATTCGCCACTGTTCCGGCAAACACCGCCGGGTCGATTCCATATTCCGCATCGACCGGCCGCAGCGTCCCGTTGAACGCCGTCGCGGTGGCGAAGCGGTACGGGGTTCCGGCCAGCGCCTCCGCCGCGGCGCGAACGCCGAGCGACCAGGCGGCCAGATGGAGTTCCGCATAGCCGGAGAGCTCCGGCAGCAACGTTTTCTCCGTATAATCGCAGACGGTCATCACGTCGAACTCCGGGGCGGGCCAGGCGGAAAAGAGCGTGTCGTCCATCCCCCAGCCGTTGAAAAACAGCAGGAGCGTCCCGTTTCCGGCGCGATGGAGCAATTTGACGGTCACACCAGCCTCCCGAATTCCGAAATCGACTCTTCCGGCAGCGCAGCCGAGAGCGAAAAACGCAGCCGCGCCCCGTTCGGCGGAACTGTCGGCGGACGGATCGCAAACACCAGAATCCCCTGTTCCTGAAAGAGTTCCGCCTTGTCCAGCGCGTCGCGGTCGCCGCCGATCAGATACGGCACGATCTGCGAATCGCCCGGCACGGTCCTGTCGCCGAAGAGCTCCCGCAGCGCGTCGCCCATCCGGCGCAGCTTGGCGCGTTCGGCGTCCATCTCCGCGCAGCGGCCGAGCACGAAGGTGCTCCAGTTGAGCACCGCCGGGGGCAGCCCGGTGGTGAAAATCAGCGAACGCATATGATTGACCAAATAGTGCTTCATCTCCGGTGCCATAATCGCGTAGGCTCCAGTCGAACCGAACGCCTTGCCGAAGGTTCCGATTAGCACGTCGATCTCGTCGGCGATTCCGAGTTCGGCGGCAAGCCCGGTCCCGGCGGGACCGCGGACGCCGACCGAGTGCGCCTCGTCCACCACCAGCACGCAATCGTATTTCTTCTTGAGCTCGACCAGTTTGCGCAGGTCCGCCGCGTCGCCGTCCATGCTGAACACCGATTCGGAGACGAGAAAAACGCGACGGTAGGCGGCGCGCTTCTCCGCCAGGATGGTTTCGAGCTGCCCGCAGTCAAGATGGCGGTAGCGCCGGAATTCAGCGTCGGCCAGCCGCATCCCGTCGATGATGCTCGCATGGTTGAGCTTGTCCGAAAGAATCAGGTCGCGGTCGGAACTGAGCGCGGGCAGAATGCCGATGTTGGCGTGGTAGCCGCTGTTGAAGACCAGCGCCGCGCGTCCGTGATAAAGTTCACTCAACTTTTCTTCGAGCCGGGTGTAGGCCGGGGTATTCCCGGTCAACAGGCGGCTCGATGCGCTGGACAGCGCCAGCTCCGGCGTCGCCGCGTCGGGATACTGCGCGTAAAATTCGCGCCGCAGCCCGGCATCCGAGGCGATCCCCATGTAGTCGTTGCTGGAAAAGTTGAGGAACCGCGCCCCCCCGAGACGACAAAATCCGTTCCCTTCCGGCGCGATTTCGCGCAGAACCCGCAGGCGGCCCGCCGCCTCAAGCGCCGTCGTGTCGGCGGCCAGTTCTTCCCGGAATCCCATTTTCTTAAAATCCGTTCAGTTGCTCGATGAATTTCATATCATCCTCGACGCTGCGGCCCCGCGTGGTGAGGTAGCCGCCGGTCATCAGGCTGTTGAGCCCGGAGAGCATCAAGAGCCCCTGGAAATCCTTCATCACCGTCTCGCGGCCCGCGGCGAACTTGATCATCTTCGTCGGGTTGATCAACCGGAACAGCGCGAACGCCTTGGCCGCCTCGGCCGGAGCCATGACCGGCTTGCCCTCGAGCGGCGTCCCCTTGATCGGCAGCAGGATGTTGAGCGGAGACCCCTCGACGTCGAGTTCGCGGATCGCCAGCGCCATGTCCACCCGGTCCTCCCAGCTCTCGCCAAGTCCGAAGATGCCGCCGGTGCAGTTGGTCACCCCGAACTCCTGCAAATAGCGGATCGTGGCGATCTTGTCCTCGATGGCGTGGGTGTCGGCGATCAGTTCGGCATACCGCTTCGGACTGGTCTGAAGATTCATATTGTAACGCCACGCATGGTGTTCGGCGAGCAGCTTCGCCATCTCGCGCGAAAGGATGCCGACGGAGACGCAGATTTTAAGCTCCGGCAACTCCTCGTGCAGCAGGTCGAGCGTGTCGAGAATCTGCTGGAACTCCGGCGTGACCGTCTTGTAACCGTAGCCGCTGGTGACGTAGCCGAACGTCCGGATTCCGGTCTCGTACACTTTGCGGGCGGCGGCGAGCGTCTCTTCCTTCGACACCAGTTCGTAGGTTTCGATTCCGGTATCGTGGTATTTGCTCTGGGCGCAGAACCGGCAATTCTGGGCGCAGACGCCGGATTTCGCATTCAGGATCGAGCAGGCAATGATCCCATTCGCGTATTTTTTGCGCACCTTATTGGCAAGAGAGACCAGGTCGAGAATGTCCTCGCCGTCGATCTTCTCCGCGATTTCAAGCGCCTCTTCCCGGCTCAGGACGCCGCCTTCCAGGACTTTATAGGCGTTTTCTATGATCGGGTTCAACACGGGTTTTCGTCCTTTCCATCAATGGTATTCTGATTAATATAGCACGCCAAATTGAAAAAATCGAATCCAGTCCCTTGCAATCGTGTCTGGAAAGCAGTATTTTATATATTGTTAACTCATCTAACAAAGTCATCATCCCGGAGGTTTTCACATGGATAAGGTCAGAATCGGCATCATCGGCGTCGGCAATATGGGCACGGCGCATATCACCAGCGTTCAGAATATTCCGCAGGCGGAACTGATGGCAATCTGCGACAGCAACAAGAAACGCGCCGACGAAAAGGCGAAACTCGCGCCGAAGGACTGCAAGGTCTTCTATTCGACCGAGGAACTGTTCAATTCCGGCGCGATCGACGCGGTCATCATCTCGGTGCCGCACTACGACCACACCCCGGTCGCCATCCGCGCCTTCGAAAAAGGCATCCACGTTCTCTGCGAAAAACCGGTCGCGGTGACCAAAAGCCGCGCCCAGCAGATGATCGACGCCCACGCAAAGCACCCCGACCTCCGCTTCGCGCTGATGTTCAACCAGCGCACCCGTCAGGCGCATAAGAAGATCAAGAAGCTGATCGAAGAAGGCGAATTCGGCAAGATCGTCCGGGTCAACTGGACCGTGACCGACTGGTTCCGCTCTCAGAGCTACTACGACAGCGGCTCCTGGCGCGCCACCTGGGCCGGCGAAGGCGGCGGCGTGCTGCTCAACCAGTGCCCCCACCACCTCGACCTCTTCCAGTGGTTCTTCGGCCTCCCCGTCAAAGTGCGCAGCACGGTTTCCATCGGCAAATACCACAACATCGAAGTCGAAGACGACGTCAACACCTATTGCGAATTCGCCGACGGCTCGACCGGCAACTTCATCACCTCCACCGGCGAATTCCCCGGCACCAACCGGCTCGAGATCTCCGGCACCCGCGGCCGCATGGTCTTCGAAGACAATGTGATCAAATTCAAACGCACCGAAGTCGACGTCAACGAATTCTGCCGCACCACCCCGGAATCGTTCCCGAGCATGGACACCTGGGACGTCGTCATCCCGTCCCGCAAAGACAGCGGCCATGAACACCAGGACGTCATCGAAGCATTCGTCAAAGCCATCCTCGACCCCAAAGCCGACCTCGTCGCCAAAGGCGAAGAAGGCATCCGCTCCGTCGAATTCGGCAACGCCATGCTCTACTCCGGCCTGAAAGGCGTCGAAGTCACCATCCCCATGGATACCGTCAAATTCGACGCCATGCTCGACGACCTCATCAAGCACTCGAAGTTCCAGAAAAAAGAAGTCAAAGCCGCTGTCGTCGACATGGGCAACTCCTTCTAACCATCTTCTCCGCCGCTTCGTCGTGGGAATCGGAGGGGGCGCTTATGGGCGAAGCGCCCCCTCCGATTCCCACGACAATGATGAATGCAGAGAGTTAGACAAATTCGCGAAGTTCGCCGAGACAGACGAGATTGTTGGTTTCGCGTGCCTGTGAATTTTTGGAGAGCATGACGACTTCGTCTTCGGATTTGAGTTGTTTTTCGGCGATGAGGCGACGGGCGGTTTCTTTTGAAAGTTCGGTGGCGCTCTCCATATACTCGTTGTATTCGGCATAGACGCCGTAGGAGAGCGCGAGTTGCCGGACGACGGTGCGGCGATAGGAGAGGGCGTGGATGGGAACCCGCGGCCGGTAGGCGGCGCAGCAGCGCGCCGACTTCCCTTCGCCGGTGTTGCAGATGATGGCTTGGATCGGCAAGGTGCGGGCGGCGTCGACTGCGGTGCGGATCATGAACCCGTATGCGGGGTCGGAGCCGGTGTCGACGGTTTCGACGTGGTTGAAGAAGCCGTCGGAGGATTTCTCCGCTTCTTCGACGATGCGGTTCATGATGCTGACGGCTTCGACCGGGAAGCGTCCGTTGGCGGTTTCGCCGGAGAGCATGACGGCGTCGGTGCCGTCGTAGACGGCGTTGGCGACGTCGTTGACTTCGGCGCGGGTGGGCAGCGGGCTTTCTTCCATGCTCTGGAGCATCTGGGTGGCGGTGATGACCGGTTTGCCGGCGATGCGGCAGGCGCGGATGAGTTCTTTCTGGACCAGCGGAACCTGTTCGAGCGGGATTTCGATGCCGAGGTCGCCGCGGGCGACCATGATGCCGTCGGCGGCGGCGATGATGGAGCCGATGTTTTTGACGCCCTGGCGGTTTTCAATTTTGGCGATGATTTTGATCTGGCTTTTGCCGGCGTCGAGGATTTCGCGGACGGCGGCGACATCGTTTGCGTCACGGACGAAGGAGTGGGCGATAAAGTCGAGGTCGAGGCGGATTGCTTCCTGAATGAAACGGCGGTCCTTGTCGGTGAGGGCTTCGGCTTTGAGTTCGGCGTCCGGAACGTTGACCGACTTGTGATTTTTGAGGGTGCCGTCGTGGGCGGCGGTGCATTTGAGGCGATTGCCGTCGCACTCCCGGACGAGCAGCTCGACCGCGCCGTCGTCGCAGACGATCCGGCTGCCGGCGGGGACTTCGGCGGAGAACGGCGGATAATTGACCTGGACCGCGTCTTTTTCGTCGGCGTCGACTCCGGTCAGGTAGACCGTGTCGCCCTGCTTGAGTTCGAGCGGGGTCGTCAGGTTGCAGGTCCGGATATTCGGGCCTTTCGTGTCGACCAGGATGGCGATTTTGGCGGAGATTTTGCGCACCATTTCGACGGCGCGGTCCATCTCTTCGACTTCCATGTGGGCGGTGTTGAACCGGACGACGTCCATGCCGTTCTTGTAGAGTGCGAGAAGCAGTTCCGGGGTGCAACTTGAAGCGTTGATGGTCGCCACGATTTTAGTGAACTTCATGATGCTCTTCTCCTCTTGCTTATTTCCAGTACAGGAAGTGTTTGCCGAAACGTTCGAAGGCGGCTTTCTCCAGCTCCTCGCGACAGTCGGGGTGGGCGATGCCGATCAGCAATTTTGCCCGCTGCTGAAGCGGTTTTCCGTAAAGGTCGACGATGCCGTACTCGGTGGCCACATAGTGGACATGGCTGCGCGGCGTCACCACACCCGCCCCGGAGTCCAATACCGGGACGATTTTGCTGACTCCTTTCGCGGTCCGCGACGGCATGGCGACGATCGGCTTGCCTCCCTCCGACCGGCTGGCGCCGTAAATGAAATCGAGCTGGCCGCCGACGCCGGAATACATCCGCGTGCCGAGCGAATCGGCGCACACCTGACCGGTCAGGTCGATCTGGATCGCCGAGTTGATCGCCACAACCTTGGGGTTCCGGGCGATGCGGAAGGGGTCGTTCGTGTAGCCAACCTCGCGCATCCGCACCATCCGGTTGCGGTGGGCGAAGTCGAACACCTTGCGTGATCCCATCAGGAACGAGGCGACGATCTTGCCGTGGTCGAGCCGTTTGCGCGCCCCGTTCACCACCCCCGCCTCGACCAGCGGAAGCAGGCCGTCGGCGAACATTTCGGTGTGGATTCCGAGATCCCGGCGGTCAGAGAGCTGCGAGAGCACCGCGTTCGGAATCGCGCCGATGCCGAGCTGGAGACAAGAGCCGTCTTCCACCAGCTCCGAGCAGTGGCGGCCGATCGAGCGCTCCACTTCGTCCGGAAGCGGGAAATGGGTTTCGTCGAGCGGAGAGCCGTCTTCGACCAGAAAGTCGATTTTCTCCAGCTCGACCTCGCCGTCGCCATAGGTGTACGGCATATTCGGATTCACCACCGCGACAATGGTTTTCGCCTTGTCGAGCGCCGCCGGGCCGATGTCCACCGAAATGCCGAGCGACACCCGCCCGTGGCGGGGTTCCGACACCTGGACGAATGCGACGTCGCAGCCAACCACGCCTTCACGGATCAGCCGCTGCGTTTCGTGCAGCGAAACCGGAATGTAGTCGGCCGCGCCGCGCTGCACCTGCCGGCGCATGTTGTCTCCGATGAAGAATGACTCCGAACGGAAGACGCCCTCAAACTCGGGCGCCGCGTAATCCTCAGTGCGCCCGGTATGGATATGACGCAGAAAGACATCGCGAAGCACTCCCTTGCGCCCACGCGCACAAAGTGCTTCGACCAGTACGCGCGGAACGGAGCCGGAACTGCCGACATAGATCGAATCGCCCGATCCGATCCGTTCGACCGCCTCCGCCGCGGAAACGACACGCGGGAGCTTGCTCATCCGCCTCCGGTGGTTCTATTTTTCTTATGCGTCGACGATGGCGAACATCAATGTGATCTGGAACACAACCCGGTCGCCGACCTTGATGATGCCGGTGCCCTTGCCGAAACGCCCCTTGGCGGCCGGAAGCTCGATATCGACGACCAGCTGGTCGCCGGGGTAGACCGGCTCGAAGATCTCGGCGCGGTCGATCGACATGAAGTAGCCGATCTTCCCCGCATTTTCCGGGCGCGCCAGCACGAGGGCGCAGCCGGACTGGGCGACGATTTCGCAGAGCAGCGCTTCCGGCATGACCGCGTAATCGCCCGCCTGCGAGAAGATTTCCTCGTTCCCGGTCAAGTTCTTGACCGCGAAGACGTGGTCGCCCTCAACCTTGGCGATGTAGTCGATGAGGAGGAACGGGTAGCGGTGCGGAATGAGCGCCATGATCTTCGACACATCCAGCGGAGTCGCTTCGGACTTGTCGAACTCGGCGTTGAATTCCGGCATCGCGGAGGGGCCGCCCTTCGGACGGGTGGCCAGCGTGATCTTCGCCTCGCAGGTGAGGCCGCCGTTGTTGGAGGTCTGGGCCTTGACCACCGCCTCGCCGTTCTCGATCGAGAGGATTTCCGCCTCGACTTTGACCCGGTCGCCCGGATTGTTCGGGCGGCGGAATTTGACCTTTTCGACGATGCGCATATAGACGTCGAGCTTGTTTTCAGGATCGAGCGCGGGGCGGACCGCCAGTTCGGCGAGCTGCTTCATCGCTTCGACCTGAAGCACGCCCGGCATGATCGCGTGGCCGGGGAAGTGACCCTGGAAGAAATTCTCATTGATGGTCAGGTTCTTGAGTCCGACGAACTTCGTCTCGGAGACCTGCTCGGCACGGTCCAGCATCAGCATCGGATAACGCTGCGGAAGAATCGCCTTGATCTCCCGGATTCCAAAAAACTTTCCCATTCTTTTTCCCCTGGTTGCTTCTATTCTTTGATTAAGCCTGTTTTCCCGTCATGATTTCCTTCTGGAGCAGCCCGGCCAGCTCGACGTTCTTCGGATGGCCGGGTTTGATCGCGATGATCGTCCCGGTGATCCGGCAGCCGGCAAGATAAATGTCCCCGACGATGTCGAGAATTTTGTGACGCACGATTTCGTTGGGGTAGCGCAGCGCCTCCTTGCAGATGATTGCGCCGTCGTGGATGATCGCCGCCGCGTCGAGGCTGCCGCCCTTCACCAGACCCATCGCCAGCAGCTGCTGAAGATCGCGGAAATCGACGAAGGTGCGTCCTCCGGCGACCTCGGTCTCATACGCCTCCGGCGTCGAGGCGGTGAACTCGTAAAACTGCGGGTCGATCGGGCAGCCGGCGAAACTCGTGGTGCAAACGACGCGCAGTTCCGGCCCCGGAATAATCACCAGCCGGGTGTATCCGCCCTCTACATAAAGCGGAGAGGCGGGGGTGAACACCTTCGCCTCCGCCTCCTGCCGGGCGATTCCCGCCTCGCGCAGCATCTTGCAGTAGGGCAGCGAACTGCCGTCGCCGATCGGCGGCTCCATGCCGTCCATCTCGACGATGCAGTTGTCGACGTGAAATGCGTTCAGCGCCGACATAATATGTTCAACGGTAAAAACTACCGCATTCCCGTCCATAATCGTGGTGCCGCGCCGGACATCGACGACGTTCGAAGCCAGCGCCCGGACTTCCGGCTTGCCGGGGAGATCGACGCGCCGGAAGATGATTCCCGTATTCTCCGATGCGGGCCGCACACGGACTGCCGAACGCGCGCCGGAGTGCAGCGCGATTCCCGAGTAGGTGGCCGAACCGGCCACCGTCTGCTGATTTTCCATCGATTCATCCGCTTTTAAGATTGTAATTTTCGACTTCACGCGGCATAATATAATACGCGAAACGAAATTTGTACAGTTTTTTCCAAAGGTTTTATGACTGAAAAAATCAAAACACTGGTTGTGACCGGACCGACCGCGACCGGGAAGACCGCCCTTGCCGTGAAACTCGCCCGCCTCTACCCCGCCGAGATCGTCAGCGTCGATTCGCGACAGGTCTACCGCGGCATGGATATCGGAACCGGGAAAGACCTCGACGAATACGGGCTGGTCCCCTATCACCTGATCGACATCGCCGATCCCGGGCGCGAGGTTTACAACCTCTCCCGCTTCATGCGCGACGCCTACCGGGCAATCTGGGAAATCACGTCGCGCGGCAAGCTGCCGATTCTCTGCGGCGGAACCGCGCTCTACCTCGCCGCCCTCCTCGACGGCTACCGGCTGCCGGGCGGAGCTCTGCCGCCCCGCGAAAAAGGCGTCGAACGGGTCCGCCAGAATCCCGAACACGAAGAGTCCTTCGAGCCGCCCTTCGAACTCGAACCGCTGATCCTCGGCGTCTACTATCCGCGCAGCGAAGTCCACGCCCGAATCGAAGCGCGCCTTGACGACCGGCTGACCGACGGCATGGTCGACGAAGTACGCAACCTTCACGAAATCAAAGGAGTCGGCTACGACCAGCTCGAATTCTTCGGGCTCGAATACCGCGAAGTCTCCCGCTATCTCAAACAGGAGTGCACCCTCCTCGAAATGCGCAACACGTTGCTCTACCGCATTCGCCAGTTCGCCAAACGCCAGGACATCTTCTTCCGCAAGCTGGAGCGCGAAGGCCACCCCATCCATTGGCTGAAAGCCGGGAAAGACCCCGACCCCTGCGAGCTTCTCGAAAAGTTCCTCAACAGCGAGTCAATCCCCTCCCCCGCCTTCCGTCTCTGCGACATCAATTACGGCAAACTCGACAAATCGTAGTCGTAGTCGTGGGAATCAGAGGGGGCGCTTCGCCCTCCTCCGAACCTCCTCCCGACCGGCAGGGTGCCTCACCCCAAAAAGTTGCCACCCTTCGGCCACGGGCCTCGGGTCCCGCCTGCGGCGGGCTTCGGGTACTTTTCGGGGGCCCCACTCTCCGGCATTCCGTGCGGCTTCGCCGTACTCATACCTGCGAGTTGCGAAACAGCAAACACGAAGCCGCACACCATGCATGACCCAAATAAGGGAATTCAAGACCAACGGCCATAAACCGTAAGCGTGGCTCTGGCAGATAACGAAAATGGCCTGCCAAGCCCCTGCAAAGATCTCCACATGAGCGTAATCACAAATCAACCCGGCAACGGTCTTGCACCCAGCAAACCAACCTCCTGCAAAAACAGGCGGAAGGAGGCCGTCTTGCCCTAAAAAAAGGGCAAGACGCGCCGGATGGAGCGGTATTTTGCGCCCTCCGGAACCTTGCACTACCAACTCAAGCCCCCGGTCGGAGCGTCAAATGCGCAGCATTTGATGCGGATCTGGTCGCGGCACCGGCACCCTGCCGGTCGGGGTGCAGGGGCGAAGCGCCCTGCCCGCCGGAGGCACCCACGACGTTAAAAGTCGCGAGGGAGGTTGCTTTTGCCGGTGATGGTTTCGGTGTCGAAACGCAGGATTGCGGTGCGGTCGAGCATTGCGGGCGGATAGTCGAAACTCCCGCGGGCGCCGCAGTGCTGCATCAGGAGGTCGAGGGCGAGACATTTTTCCGTCGGGTCGGTGACAAAAACGACCCGGCCTGCCGCCATGATGCTCTCATAAAGACAGGTGGAGCGGCAGGCGGGTTCGGCGAGGACGATGCGGTTTTCGCCGACGGCGGAGAGGGACGCACGCGAATCGGCCTTCAGACAATCGATCTTGCGCCCCTCCTGCGCGGCGTGAAAATAGAAGACGAACTTCCCGGGTTCGTCGACCCGGTATCCGAATGAGAGCGGAACGAGGGCGGGCGAACCGCCGTCCAAAAACGCCAGCGTAAGAAATTCGGCCCGGTCCAGAATTCCGGCGAGCTCCGAGACTCCGACAACTTCCCGATCACTGCGACGCATCTTTTTTTCCTCCCTGCATAAAATGGAATACAATCACTCTTCGTTCAGCGGAACGCCGGTTTCGGCGGCGTTGCGGAATTCGGCGGGGGTCATCCCGGTTTTCCGGCGGAAGAAACGGGAGAAATAGTTGGGGTCATCGAAACCGCTTTCATAGGCGATTTCACGAACCGTCAACGTACTTTCCTGCAACAATTTCCGGCTTTTAACCAGGCGTTTGAACTGAATATAGTCGCTGACCGGCATTCCGAACGAGCGGTGGAACAACCGGGTGAGGTGGCCGGCGGAGACGCCGCATTCCGCCGCCGTCTCCGTGACCGAGAGGGTGCGGCGCAGACAGTTCGCATCGATGAAATTCCTGGCGCGGAAGAGGAGTTCGCCCGACTCCCGGCTGCGCGGCGGCTCCCCCTCCCCTTCCTGCAGCACCAGCCCGAGAATCTGCATCAGGAGCCCGTGCCGGGTCAGTTCACCGGAGGGACTCTCCGGGTGGGGCAGGAAATAGCGCTGGAGCAGCGGCAGGATTTCGCGGGAAACCTCCCGGCGGAACAGGGGAAACCTGACGCCGGGCAACTCCGGGTCTCCGGCGCAAAGCTCCTCGCGGAACGGCCCGGCTTCGTCCTGGTAGACGAAAATCAGCGGCGCTTCGCGGTGCGCCCGGCAGTCGCCGAACCAGTCGAAATGGACGCACCAGCGTTCGAGCTGGGTCACCCCCACCGTGCAGTGGACGAGCTTCGGCGGAATGATGACCGCCGATCCCCGCGCACATTCGAATACACCGTCGGTGGTGATCACCCGCCCGCTGCCGTTGGCGAAGTAGACCAGCTCATAATCATAGATGCGGCGGTTGCGTTCGATGCGTCCGGAAGGCCAGATCGAGTGCCAAACCGGGCCGGCATCCAGGAAAAAGCGGCCTGTTCCTGTTGCTGTTTGCATTTGTGCTGACAATCGGCGATCCGTCCTCTGTACAAAACACCATTCTTCTGCTATACTATAAATGATTCAACCTCGGAATGCAAGAAAGGAGCATCATGGAACGTTACGATTTCGAGACGTGCTCGCGCTATGCGGGCGGCATGGAGCAACTGGCCGATGCGCGGCTCATGGCGCTGGAAGAAGGCAACGGGCGCGGCGACCGCGTCATCATGTTCCGCAACGGCTCCGGCCTCGCCTTCACCGTGGCGGCGGACCGCGGCATGGATCTGGTGGATTGCTCGTTCCTGGGAATTCCGCTGGTGTTCCGCCCCCCGGTCTCCTGGTCCTCGGGCGGACGCTACGAACCGGCGGGCAAAGGCTGGCTGCGCAACTGGCAGGCCGGGCTGATGACCACCGCCGGGCTGCGCAACGTGGGCGTACCCAACAACGAATACGGCCTGCACGGCCGCATCTCCAACCTCGCCGCCGAAGACGTCGGCATCCGGCGCGGCTGGAAGAACGGGAAATACCGGCTCGAAGCGTCGGGAACCCTCCGCGAATGCGCGATGTTCGGCGAGTTCATGGAACTCGAACGCACCATTTCGACCGGACTCGGCGACAATACGATCACGCTCCGCGACCGGGTCACCAACCGCGCCGCCCAGGCGGATTACCTCCAATTTCTCTACCACTGCAACCTCGGCTACCCCTTCGCCTCGCCGGAACTGGTCTTCGAGACCGAACCGCATGAAGTGACGCCGCGCGACTCCGCCGCCGCCGCCGGAATCGCCGAATGGCACCACCTCGACGAGCCGACGCCAGACTATCAGGAGCAGTGCTTCTACCACAGATTCCAGGCCGACGCCGACGGGCGCGCCGGAATCACGGTCGCCAATCCGAAGCTCGGCATCCGGCTCCGCATCGAATATTCGGCGGATACGCTGCCCAACTTCATCCAGTGGAAATGCTGCAAATCCGGCAACTACGCGCTCGGACTCGAACCCTCGAACGCCACCGTCATGGGCCGGACCGCCGACATCGAAAGCGGCGTCGCCCGCCGCATCCTGCCCGGCGAAAGCATCGATTTCGAGCTCACCTTCCGCTTCGAAGCGCTCTGACCGTTTTCCCCGCCGCCTCCGCTCCGGAGGCGGCGGCCGCGAGGCGCGCCGCGTCCCATGTCGCGTAGAAGAAGACGGCTGCGAGTCCGAGCGCCAGGTAATAGGCGTTGCCAAACACGTACAGCCCGCAGGCGAGTGTCAGGAAAATCCCGAGCCGGCGGTTGCGGTGGAACAGAATGGCCGTCGAAAGTAGCATGACGAGCATCCCCGCGGCGTCAGTCCAGCCGATGCCGCCGGGGCGCCACAGGAGATGCCACGGACTCTCCAGATAATAAGCGTAACTGCCGCGCGAGGCATTCGGCGTGCAGAGAATCCAGCTGCAGAGAAGAAGCGCCATCCAGCCGAGGTCGCGTCGCCGCAGCGTCTTCCACAATCCGTTGGCGGCGATGGCGATAAAGAAGGCGGGGTAACTGGTCAGGATGAAACGGACCGGGTCGTCGGTGCCGTGGCTGTAGCCGAAAAAGAACCAGATCACCGGCACCGCCCAGAATGTCAGGATGATCCGCAGTTTCCGGTCGGGCAGGAAGAAGAGCGAGAGAATGCCGGGAATCCAGACCAGCTGATTCACGTTCCCGTAAAACGCGCTGTTGAGCTCGACGAAGATCCAGTGGATGTAGGTGTGCGCCCCCTCCGCGTAGTTGGTGTAGGAGAACTTGAGCGGACTGCCGAAAAATTTCCAGTTCACCAGCATCTGCGGAAGAAAACCGAGCAGGAACGCTCCCGCCCCGGCGGCGGTGTTGAGCAGCGTCCGGCGGATTCCGGCGAAATACTCCGGCTGTCGCAGCCAGCAGATCGCCGCCAGCGCCGGGACGAACAGAATGTTGTTGATCCGGAACAGGCACGCCACGCCGAATACGAACGCCGCCAGCGCCGCGGTATGCCACACCGCCCGGCGATAGAGCAAAATCACCATCGCGAGAAGCACCAGCAGCGTGGACGGCGTGTCGCTCATCGCCGAGAACCCGCAGCCGATCAAAGTGATGTAGTGCCGATAAGAGAAACTCGCGTCCGGCAATCCGAAAAACGCCTCGAACGAGCGCCCGTCGAAATCGGGCAGATGGTGCCAGACGAACGGCAGCATCGCCCAGACCAGCATCGCCGCCAGCGCTTTGCGGTCGCTCCCGATGAGTTTCCGCCCGATCAGGTAGCCGAGGAAGAGCGACAGCGGCGCGAGGACGAAGCCTTCGATCCAGGAGACCGGCACCATGATGTCGCTCAACTGCCGGGTTCCGGAAAGCAGCTCGAAGGGAAGGTAAAAGATCGACGTCCCCACCGTGAAGTGCCAGCGCTCCGAGAAATCTCCGGCGAGGAAATGAACCAGATTCGAGTAATACCCCGGCTCGTCGGCCGGAGAAGTGATGATGTTGTGGGCGGCGTTGACCAGCCAGACCAGCAGCGTCATGCGGAGCAGGACCGGGATCAACCCGAGTCCCAGCCACCGCCAGCGGTCCTTCAGACGGCGCCGTTTCCAGAGGATGATGCAGAGAGCCGCCAGCAGCCCGGAAAAGAGCGCGGCCAGCGGGTAACGCCAGGGTTCCATCATTGAACCGAACTCGAGGTTGCCCTGCCGGGTCAGCAGAATTTCGGGGTTGAACCAGCCGCTGCGGCCGTCCGGAAGCCGCACTTCGGTGAACCGGTAATAGCGCGCCAGCGGATGCTGCTGAATGAGAATCAGCTTCGACCCGGTCTCCGGCAGCTCGGTCGGCTGCGTCGCCACGGCGATCACCTCAGGCGGCAGTTTCGGTTCACGGAACACCGGCGTTCCCGGTTCCAGTACGACCGTCGCGCCGAATCCAGCCGCCGTCAGGCAGACAGAGAGCAGAAGAAACGCAAGCCGTTTCATTTCAGCGGATCAGCTGTGATATGGTCTTGAAAATGGGATTCTTCGCATCGCGGAGCAGCATGAACAGCACCGATTCGGTCGGAAGAACCAACGCTCCGGCATGACGCATAGCCGAAAGCGCCAGCTCCCGGTTCTCCGGCTTGCGGCTGGAGACCGCGTCGGCGACGCAGATCACCTCGAACCCGTCGTTCAGCGCGTCAAGCACGGTCTGGAGCACGCAGATGTGAGCTTCGATTCCGGCCACGATCAGCGTTCTCTTCGGCGTCGCCGCCAGCTTGGTGCGGAACGACGGCTCGACGAAGGCGGAAAACCCGGTTTTCTCGACCGTTTCCGCATTCCGCGAAAGCAGCTCGGCGATGGCCGGAACCGTATGGCCCAGCCCCCTGGGATATTGTTCGGTGAAAAGCACATCGACGCCGAGCGCCAGCGCTCCTTCGAGCAGAATCCGGGTACGTTCGACCACCGCATCCGGCGCGGCCACTACGGGAAGCAGCCGTTCCTGAAGATCGACGATCACCAGGACGGACGATTCGGGACGGGGAAAACTCATGGTCAGACCTCCTTGCGGTTCGGCAGCCGCCCGGCCATGATCTGGACGGGCGAGGGGTGTGAGAGATACGGCGTCAATGCGGCGTTCAGCGCCTCGCGGTCAACCGCGCGCAACTCCGCTTCATGGCGGAAACATTCGTCAAGTCCGCGCCCGTAGTGCAGCGAAAGCAGCGTGGAGTTGAGCGCGGTCCCGACCGACTCCGCCGCGCGCGCCGCCGCGAAGGCGGCTCCTTCACGGGCCGAGTTGAACTCTTCCGGGGACAATCCGTTGGCGGCCAGCCGCCGCCGCTCCTGTTCGAGCAGTTCCAGCGCCCGTTCCGCCGTCTCCGCGGCCGTGACGGCGTAGAGCAGCAGCCAGCCGGGGTGGAAACCGCCGGAGAGCCGCATTCCGGTCGAATACGCGAGCGAATGCTCCTCGCGCACCAGCTTGAACACCGGGCTCGCCAGTCCGTTTTCCGCCTGGAAGAGAATTTCGCACATCGAATACAGTTCTCCGCCCAACGCCGGGCCGGGCACCGCGGTGAGCACCATCGTCTGCTCGCGCGGCAGCGGAATCGCCGCCGTCCGGGGGCCGGAAGGAAATACCGGCGGCTCCGGCAAAGTGATCCGCTCCCCGCGCCACGGCATCGCCGCCGCGAGTTCTTCGGTCCACTCCCGCGCCTCGGCCTCGGTGCAATCGCCGCCCCAGCCGAAAATCGTCTGCCCGGGGACCAGCCGCGAAAAATAGTACTCCGCGGCGAGTTCGCGCGTCAGCCCTTCGAGCTGCGGCAACGTGCCCGCCCCTCCCCAGCCGTAGGGATGGCCGCCGAACATCAGCATCCGGGCGCGGTCCTCGGCGGCGGCGCGCGGCGACATGGCGCGGCTTTTGAGGAGTTCGCGGCGGTTCGCCTTCTCGCGGTCGAACTCCGCCTGCCCGAAAGCCGGGGCCGCGACAATCTCTTTCAGCAACCGGAACACCCGGGCGAAATGCCGCCGCGGGCAGGAGCATTCGATCAGGAACGAGTTGAGCCCGGCGTTGACCGAGACGCTGGCGCCGCCCGCGTCGAGCCCGGTCAGGAGCGCGCTCTCGGAGTGCCGCTTCGTCCCCGCCGTCAAGAGGTCGGCCGCCAGCCCGGAAATCCCGCCCAGCTCCGGGCGCTCGAAAATGGTTCCGCCCGGCAGGGAGAGCGCAAAATCCACGATCGGCAGCCGGCGGTCGGAGATGGTGACCAGCCGCGCCCCGTTGTCCAGCGTCGTCAGTACGGGAGTCAGTGCCGCCGTTTTGGCGGACGCCGCCCGGTTTGCGCTCCGCGCTTCGGAGTGCTGCCGGACCACGCAGAAACGGTCGGGGTCCAGCGCCGCCGCGACCCGGACGAGGTCGTCCGGCGTCAGTTTGGTCAGCCGTTCGAGGTAGAAGTCGCCGAAATCCGGCGAACCGGTCGCCACCACGCTGCCGCCGATGTTCGCGGCGATTTCGCGGATGCCGCGCAGTTCGAGCAGGTGCTCGGCGTACTGCTGCGTCTTCTCCCGCTCGATTTCGGCATGTGACAATTCGCCGCGCCGGACCGCTTCGAGTTCGCGCATCAGGGCGCGTTCGAATTTCTTCGCCTTGCCCGGAACGAAGTTCGCGGTGACGCCGAGCAGGCCGCCCGCATTCTGGCTGTAGCTGAAGCTGCGCAGTTTCACGGCGAGCTGTTCTTCAAGTTCGAGTTTGCGCACCAGCCGCGAGCCGTCGCCCATGCCGAGGATGCCGGAAAGCACGTCGTAAGCGGCGATGTCGGGGTGGGTGATCTCCGGAATCCGGATGCCGACGGCAAGCCGTTCCAGCGGGTCGGCGAAGACGAAGCTGTCGGCGCGGGGCGCGCACTGCGCCGGTTCCGGCGGAATCGACGGTTCGGCGAGGTGCCGCCGCCCCCAGCCGTTCATCTCCGCTTCGATCAATTCGAAGGTCCGTTCCGGCTCCGCGTCGCCGACGACGACCCAGAAACAGCGGTCCGGGGTATAACGCAGTTCATAATAGTCCGCCATGATGTCGCGGGAGACTTCGGCGATCAACTCGCGGTAACCGATCACCGGGTGCTTGAGCGGATGTTCCTGGAAAATCGCGGCGTTGAGCCGGGTGTAAAGCTGCCGTTCGGGGTTGTCGCGCCCCATCTCCTCCTCGCGGAGAATCACCTCGCGCTCCTCCTTGAAGCGCGCCTCCGGGAACTCCGGGAAGCGCACCATGTGCGCGAGAATCCGCACCGCTTCCGGCAGATGCCGCCCCGCCAGGTTGGCGTGGTAGGCGGTGTGGTCGTAACTGGTGTAGGCGTTCATCGAGCCGCCGAGGCGGTCGACTGCGTCGGCCGCCGCCGTGCCCGGGTAATCGCGGCACCCCTGGAACAGCATGTGCTCCAGAAAATGCGAGAGCCCGTAACCGAGCCGCGCCCCCTCATGGATACTCCCGGTCCGGATGAAACACTCGACCTCCACCGCCGTGCCCGGCTGGGGAAAGACGAAAATCCGGACTCCGTTCTCCAGAGTCCGCGAAACGACGTTACGATAAAATTTCATGAATCCCCACGGGTTCTACAGCTCCTGTCAGTCGATTTTCGGCGGCTTCGCCGGAGACGGCAGCTCGGAGGAGACGGGCGGATCGGCCAGCCTGAAGTCGATGTCGAAATCTTCCGGCGCATCCTCCTTCGAGGCGGAGAGCAGCCCGGATTCGATCAGCAGATAGACGATCCGCCCCACATCCGCGGCGCTCTGGATGCCCCACTCGTGCAGCACCTCCCAGGCCAGCACGCCGAACTCGTCGCGCGCGTAGTCGTGCACGCCGCCGAGCAGCTCCAGCGCCGAGACGTGACGGTGCGACGGGAGCCGCCCCACCGTGTAGGAGACGGCGTTGGCGACGAAGGCGTAAGCCTCCTCGGCAAAACGGGGTTCCCGGCGCAGGATCTCTTCGATTTTCGCCTTGATTTCCGCGTCATCCATCTGTCATTCTCCTTTGACCGGCGGCTTCTTCTTCCCTGTCACAAGCGAACTGGGGTCCGTGGTGAGCGAATTCGCCAGTTCGGTCAGCGCATCGAGCGTCTGGTTGAGCTTGGTGAGCGTATTGGCCAGCGCATCCTGATTGAAGGTGATCGAGTTGGAGGCGTCGCGGAAAGCCGAGGTGCTCTCCGGCAATCGGGCCTCCTTCGTCTCTTTGATCAGCTGGTCGGTCAGCTTGTTGATGCTGGCGAGATCCTCTTCGACCAGTGTCGCCAGCCGGGTCAGCCGTTCTTCGCTGAGCACCCGGGAGACGGAACGGCTGCCGAGTTCGAGATTTTCCGCCGCCTCGTTGATGCGGGAGATGGCCGATTTGAGCGCCGGATCGGAGAGCAGCCCGGAGAGTTCCGAAAGACTCCGTTCCAGCCCGTCCGAAATCTCCTCGAACCGAATCCGCGAAATCCGGTCGAGCGAAGTCCCGATCGCCCGCAGAATGTCCCGGAACGGCGACGGCACCGCCGGAATGTACAGCGCGCCCGCCTCGTCCGGAAGCCCGGCCGGCTGCGTCGGCAGCGTCTGCCCCGGCGTCGCGTAATAGTCGAAATCGATGTAGCGCATCCCGGTGATTCCGGTGTATTCCAGACGGCAGCGCATCCCCTGCTCCAGCTCGGACTGGAAGAAGTGCCGGAACTGGCTGAGCTGCTGGGGTTTCTTCTCTCCGCTCGACACGAAGTGCTCCAGCTCCACCGCCATATCGACCTGCACCAGCTTGTCGCTGACCCGGATCGAAATTTTGGTCACGTTGCCGATCGGCACCCCGCGGTATTTGACCGGGGAACCGACGCTCAAGCCCTGCACCGACTCACTGAAATAGGTGCGCACTTTCGCCTTGTTCGTGAAAAGGTCGGTCATGCCGAGAAAAAACATGACGGCGATGAGAAGCGCCAGCCCGCCCAGCACGAAAAGGCCTATTTTAAACTTCTGGGTCGAATCGTTCGCCATTGGTCACCTCACTTCCGTTATCTGCGGCTCGGGCGGCACGTCGCTCTTGAGCCCGTCGCGGGTCAGGAACGCGCGGACCTCGGGGTTGGGCGACGTATCCCGCAGCAGGGCGGGAGGCCCGTCCGCCATGATCGATTTCGTCTCTTTGTCGAGCATAATGACCCGGTCGGCGATGGTGAAGATGCTATCGAGCTCGTGGGTCACCACCACGATGGTCGAACCGAATTTGTCGCGCAGCCGCAACAGCAGCCGGTCGAGGTCCGCCGAGGTGATCGGGTCCAGCCCCGCCGAGGGTTCGTCGAAAAAGAGCAGTTTCGGGTTCAGCGCCAGCGCCCGCGCCAGCCCCGCCCGTTTGGACATGCCGCCCGAAAGCGCGGCGGGCATGTAATCGCCGAATCCGTCGAGGTCGACCAGTTTGAGCTTCTCTTCGACCGTCCGGGCAATCTCCTTCGCGGAGAGCCCGGAGTACTCCTCGAGCGGAAGCGCGACGTTCTCCGCCACAGTCATCGAGCTGAACAGAGCGCCGCCCTGGTAGGTCACGCCGAACCGGCGCATGATCGAGCTGCGGTGCTGCTCGTCGGTGCGGACGATGCTGTCGCCCTGGATCAGGATATCCCCGGCCATCGGCGCGTAGAGGCCGATAATGTGTTTCAACAGTGTGCTTTTTCCGCAGCCGGACCCGCCGAGAATACAGAAGATCTCGCCGGGCTCCACCTGAAAATTCAGGTTTTCGAGCACGATCCGGCCGCCATATCCGACCGTCAGGTTCCTGACGTCGATTTCGGGTTGTTTTTTCTCCGCCATGATATCCCCCCCGTCTAATGCCCGGTGAACGAGTAGAGCACCGTAACCAGCACATCGGCGACCACCACCAGAAAAATCGAAGTGACCACCGCTTTCGTCGCGCCGCGCCCGACGCCCTGGGAATCGGTCGCCGCGTTGAATCCGCAATAACAGCCCGCCAGCGTGATCAGAATCGCAAACGGAATGCTCTTGGCCGTACCCAGCACGAATGTCGTCACGTTGAGCACTTCGATCGTCCGCATCCAGTAGGCGACCAGCGGAATCTTCATAAGCGTCACGCCGATCACCATCCCGCCGGCGATTCCGGCGACGTTACCGAAAATCGTCAGAATCGGCATCGAGATCAGCATCGCCGCCAGTTTGGGAAACACCAGGAACGATTCCGGGCGGATTCCCATCGTCTCCAGCGCGCTGACCTGCTCGTCGAGCTTCATCGTGCCGATCTCCGCGGCGAAGGCCGAACCGGCCCAGCCGGTCAGCACCATCGCCACCATCAGCGGCCCGAGCTCTTTGAGCACCACAAAACCGACCGCGTCCACCACGAAGATCTCCTGCCCGAATTTCGAGAGCTGGATCTGGCCGTTCACCGCCATCACCATCCCCATCAGGAAACAGATCAAAAGGACAATCGGCAGCGCCTGAACGCCGCAGAGATTCATATAATACGCGAAGTCCCTGGCGCGCATCCCGTGGCGCAGCAGCGGCGGAACCTCCGCCGCCACCCGCCCGATAAACTCCACCGGCCGGGTGCCGTCCTGCAGAAGCGGACGGAAACTGCGGCTGATCGCCTTGAGCGATTCCACGTGAGGCGTTTTCACAACTTCAGTACATCCTCTGTTGCACCTTCTGCGGACGGACCTTGGGTTCTTCGAGAAAGAGCGCGTACCAGGTGTCCCCGAAGGCGGCGTTCGAAAAATGTTTGGGCCGATTGTTGGCCAGGTGTTCGTAATTGGTGATCAGAGCGGCATTGTCGGAGCTGTTTTTCGCTTCGACCAGCGCCGCGACCGCCTTGGCCTGATCGTCCTGCTTGAGTTTGATCCAGGCGTAGGTGCAGGCCAGGAACGCGCCGTCCTCGTTCTTGAACCGGCGGCACTTCTTGCGGTAGAACTTGTCCAGCTTCGGGTCGTCGGTCTTGTACATGCGGACCAGTTTGATCGCCAGCGAACGGGCGTCCATCAACAGGCATTTCGCCAGCAGTTTGTCGGTCGTTTCGAAGTCCTTGAGCTGAAAATACAGCTGCATCTTCATCGTATTGACCTGGCGCGAAAGCATCCAGTTCCAGCGCCGGTACGGCTCGAAGGCCGCGGTCTGCCGGAGCGTCTCGTGCAGCGCGTCGTTCTGCATCGACTCGAGCTTCTGCTGCATCAGTTTCGGGCTGCCCACCGGCCGCTGCTGGAACATCTGGAGCTGCCGCTGAATCCGCACCTGCGCCGCCTGCATGGTCTGCTGCATGCCGACCTGAACTTTGTTCAGCTTCTTGCGCAACACCAGAATCACGACAAGCTGAACCAGAAGGAACGCGGCGATGCCGCATACGATTCCCCAGGCGATTCCGAGGTCGCGGGTCAGAAACCCGGTCAGCAACCCCGCCGCCACTGCGATGATGATACTGTACACCTGAAACTCCTTACCGCTTTTTCCGCTGCTTCGCGCGCTGCTTCTTGGCCAGCTTCGCGAGGCGTTTCTTCTTATCCTGCTCCTTGCGCGAGAGGGGGGCCGGGCCGCCGCCAAGCAGTCCGCCGAACGAACCGGGGACGCCGTTGTTCTCCGGCATATTGCCGCCGGCGAGAAGCCGCCCGAGCGGCCCGTTATGCTTCATCATCTTGCGCATTCCGTCGAACTGCTTGACCAGCCCGCTGACCGTCTCGACCGGAACGCCGGACCCCTTGGCGATACGCTTTTTGCGCGAGAAATCCATCAAATCCGGGTTGGCCCGTTCTGCCTTGGTCATCGACAGGATCACCGCCTCCATCCGCGAAAAGTGACGCGGATCGACCCCGTTCATCGCCTGGGTGAGCTGCCGCCCGCCGGGCAGGAACTTCAGAATGCTCTCCATCCCGCCGAGTTTCTTGATCTGGCGGAGCTGGGAGAGAAAATCTTCGTAGTCGAACTTGTTCGCGCGCAACTTCTCCTGAAGTTTGCGCGCGTCTTCCTCGTCGATTTCGGCCGCCGCTTTTTCCACCAGCGAGACCACGTCGCCCATGCCGAGGATGCGGCTGGCCATGCGGTCGGGGTGGAACACCTCGAGGTTGTCGAGTTTTTCGCCGAGACCGATGAATTTGACCGGGCAGCCGGTCACCTTGCGGATCGAAAGCGCCGCACCGCCGCGGGCGTCGCCGTCGAGCTTGGTGAGAATGAAGCCGGAGAGATCGAGCGCGCGGTGAAAATGTTCGGCGACCGAAACCGCCTCCTGGCCGAGCGCGGCGTCGGCTACCAGCAGGACTTCGTCCGGCCGGACCGCCTGGCGGATGCGCACCAGCTCCTGCACCATGGTTTCGTCGATCTGGAGGCGGCCCGCGGTGTCGATGATGACCACGTCGGTACCCGCCGCGCCCGCCTGCGCGACCGCGTTGACCGCGATCGCCGCAACGTTGACGCTGGTGCGCTCGGCGTGGACCGGAACCCCGATCTCGCGGCCGATGATTTCGAGCTGGTCGATCGCGGCGGGACGATACACGTCGCCGGCCACGAGCTGGACCTTCTTGCCGTCGCGTTTGAGCAGCAGCGCGAGCTTGCCCGCCGTAGTGGTTTTGCCGCTGCCGTGCAGACCGACCAGCATGATGACGGTCGGTTTCGACTGGAACGAGAGTTCGGCAACGCCGCCGCCGAGCAGTTCGACGAGCTTGTCGTTGACGATCTTGACCACCTGTTGACCGGGGGTCACGCTTTTGATCACCTCCTGGCCGACGCACTCGGCCCGGACTCCCTCGATGAACTCCGAGGCGATCTTGACATTTACGTCGGCGTCGAGCAGCGCGAGGCGGATTTCCCGCATCGCTTCGGTGATATTGGTTTCGGTAAGGGTGCTCTGCCCACGCAGTTTTCGGAACACGTCATGCAACTTGTCGCTGAGCGATTCGAACATACCTGTCACTTTCTTTCTTTTTTTGTTTTATTACACTAATCATAACAGCGCTTAATATATCGTGATTCCCGTTCAACGTCAAGAGAACGTTTGAAAAATCCGGAACATTCGATTGCTTTCCGGCGCAACCCATGATATTTTATAAAGTTGCAATGCAATAGACGCGGTTGCCAAACGTAACGTCGATGAATTTTTGTTCTGCCGCAAAGCCGGTTCTTCAACGCTCCCGAAGCGGTTTTACCCTCAGCGGTAAAGCCCGGGGGGCGGTGGAGAAACGGCGGACAAAAAGACGCGACGGGACTTTTGGCGACCGCGCCCGATACACCAGTAAAATGCATCAAGGAGATGGATCATGCGCAGCGACATCATGAAGTCGGGGCCGGAACGCGCGCCGCACCGCGGTCTCATGCGGGCCACCGGGCTCACGGACGAGGATTTCAAGAAACCGTTCATCGGAGTCTGCAACTCCTACACCAATATCGTTCCCGGCCATTGCCACCTCAAGAAGGTCGGCGAAATCATCTGCGACGCGATCCGCGAAGCGGGCGGCGTCCCCTATGAATTCAACACCATCGCGGTCTGCGACGGCATCGCCATGGGCCACACCGGCATGAAGTACTCGCTGGCCAGCCGCGAAATCATCGCCGACAGCGTCGAAACCATGGGTTCGGCCCATCCGTTCGACGCGATGGTCTGCATCCCCAACTGCGACAAAGTGGTGCCGGGCATGCTGATGGGCGCGATGCGCCTGGATATCCCGACCGTCTTCGCTTCCGGCGGGCCGATGCGCGCCGGGAAGCCGCTCAAGGAAGGGCAGCCCCGCACCGACCTCATCTCGATCTTCGAAGGCGTCGCCTCCAACCGGATCGGCAAGATGAGCGACGAGGATCTGCACACCCTGGAATGCTCCGCCTGCCCCGGCCCCGGCTCCTGCTCGGGCATGTTCACCGCCAACAGCATGAACTGCCTCTGTGAAGCGCTCGGCATCGCGCTCCCCGGCAACGGCACCATCGCCGCCGACGCCCCCGAGCGCATCGAGCTCTGGAAGCAGGCCGCCCGCCGCGCCGTCGAACTGGCCAAGATGAAAAATCCGCCGACCGCGAAGGATTTCGCCACCCCCACCGCGTTCCACAACGCGCTGGTGCTCGACATGGCGATGGGCGGCTCGTCCAACACCGTGCTGCACACGCTCGCGGTGGCGACCGAGGCCGGCGTCAAGCTCGACCTCAAGAAACTCGATGAAATCTCGGCCTCGACGCCGAATATCTGCAAGCTTTCGCCCTCGGTCCAGTTCCACATTTTCGAAGACGGCAACCGGGTCGGCGGCATCATGTCGATCCTCAAAGAGATCGCCAAGGTTCCCGGCCTGATCGACGGCAGCGCGCCGACGGTCTCCGGCAAGACGCTGGCGGAAGAGTACGCCGACGCTCCGGCCCCCGACGGCACGGTCATCCACACGCTGGAAAACGCCTACAGCGCCAAGGGCGGACTCGCCATCCTCTTCGGCAACCTCGCCGAAAAGGGCTGCGTGGTCAAAGCCGCGGGCGTCGCGCCGTCGATGCTCACCCACAAGGGACCGGCGGTGATCTTCGAGAGCCAGGAAGAGGCGTGCGACGGCATTCTCGCCGGAAAAGTCCAGGCGGGCGACGTGGTGGTGATCCGCTACGAAGGGCCCAAGGGCGGACCCGGCATGCAGGAAATGCTCGCCCCGACCAGCTACATCATGGGCCGCGGCCTCGGCGAAAGCGTCGCCCTGATCACCGACGGACGGTTCTCCGGCGGCACCCGCGGCGCCTGCATCGGCCACGTCAGCCCCGAAGCGGCGGCGGGCGGGCTCATCGGGCTGGTCGAACCGGGCGATCTCATCGAAATCGATATTCCGAACCGCACCATCCATCTCGCCGTGTCCGATTCGGTCATCGCCGCGCGCCGCAAAAACTGGAAGCCGCGCGAACCGAAGATCAAAACCGGCTATCTCGCCAAGTACGCGTCGCTGGCCACCAGCGCCGATACCGGCGGCGTTCTCAAAGTCAACTGAGTTCCGCCCCGGCGCCCGCGCTGAAATCAGCGGCGGCGGGCGCGGCGGAACGCTTCTCCGAGGGAACCCGAGTCCGCGCCGGATTCGGGTTCTTCCAGAGGAAGGACAATTTCCGGGGCGTGAAATTCTTCGACAGACCTGCTTTTCCGGCGGGTCTGTCTTTTTTTCGTCTTCTCCTTTTTCGCCTTGGGAAGCGCGATGCGCGGAGCGCGGCGGAAGAGTGCGGAGACGATTCCGATCCGCCGTTCGGCGACTTCGAGCAACAAAAGGAGGATGGCGCCGAGCACGATCCACGGCGTCAGGTCGAAGCGGCGCGGGCGCGACGGCAATTCCTGCCACAATCCGTCCGGCAACAGCCGTTCCCGGCCGCCGGTCGCGGCGGACATGGCGGCGAGGTCGGCGTCGGACGCCTCCTCGACCGGACGGAATTCGGGCGAATAGACCGGCGTCACCGGGGCCAGCGTCTCGGGCCGTTTCCCCTCCCATCCGACGGTGGCGAGCGAAATCGCGCCGCTCTCCAGCGGAATGTCCGCCTCCAGCCGGTCGGGATCGACCCAGCGAAAGGCGTCCTGCCGCGTCACCGGCGGGCCCCCCCCCCCGCGGGGGGGCCCCGCAAACCCCCGCGCCGCGGGGCCGGCGGGCGGGGCGCGCGGGGCGGCGGGCGCG